>Ga0070717_10002280_pt1 | contig 13454 bp, 10 predicted proteins | sample LARL113metaG_FD_71366 | JGI IMG/M metagenome (GOLD analysis project Ga0070717, IMG submission 71366) | Corn, switchgrass and miscanthus rhizosphere microbial communities from Kellogg Biological Station, Michigan, USA - LAR L11-3 metaG | ecosystem: Host-associated > Plants > Roots > Rhizosphere ... | reverse complement strand
GGGCCGGTTGTCGGACCTTCAATGCTATGGTCTGATCCGTCCCGAAATCATGTCGCAGCGTGTCCTGATAACGGCCGGCGCCGCGGGTATCGGTCGGGAGTTTGCGCGCGCCTTCACGGCGAACGGCGCGAAAGTCTTCGTCTGCGATATAGACGACAAGGCGCTCGCCGCCATTGCCAAGGAAATCCCCGGCCTGATCGCCAGGCGCTGCGACATGGCGAGCCGCGCCGAGATTGAGCGCATGGTGCCCGAGGCGGTCGCAGCCTTGGGCGGGCTCGATGTGCTCATCAACAATGCGGGTATCGCCGGCCTGACCCTGCCCATCGCGGACTATCCGCCGGACGACTGGGACAAGGTCGTTGCCGTCAACCTGACTGGCATGTTCGACGTGTCGCGCCTCGCAATTCCCCACCTGAAAAAATCGAAGGCGGGTTGCATCATCAACATGTCGTCGATTGCCGGACGATACGGATTTGCCAATCGCAGCCCTTACGCCGCGACCAAATGGGGAGTGATCGGGCTGACCAAGACGCTGGCGATGGAGCTCGGCGAGTGGGGCATCCGTGCCAATGCAATTGCGCCGGGTGCGGTCGAGGGCGAGCGGATTGTCCGTGTCTTTCAGGGTCGCGCGCAGATCAGCGGCAGGTCGCTGGATGACGTGAAAGCGGATGCGCTGGCGGCGGCCTCGATCAAGGCCATGATCGACCCCAAGGATATCGCGCAGCTTGCGGTGTTCCTTGCCTCCGATGCCGCGAAATCAATATCGGGGCAGGTGATTCCGATCGATAACGATCGGCAAAAAGCCTGACCTCATCGTCACATCGGGCCATTGCGTCCAACTCGATTTAATTCGTCGAGTTTCAGGCAAGCACATCTTAAAAAGTCGGGGATTACGCTGCGCACATGTTGCTGCGCATATTGGCCACGCTGGCCTTTGCGGCCAGCTTCGACATCCTGATCATGGACGGCAAATATCTCAGCGCCGTCGACAAAGTCGCTGTGGCAATTTTCCAGAGCTTCTGAAGCTCAGTTCGCCACGACCACGCGGCTTTCGAGCGGCGTCCGATCGTAGAGATAGATTACGTCGTCATCGACCAGGCGGATGCAGCCGGCGAGTTTCCCGGAAGGTATCGCCGCGCTCGATCCATGTATGCGGTAATCCTTGTCGAGGTAGAGCACGCGCGCACCGAGCGCGTCGCCCGCTGGCTTGGGCTCTTCCTTGCGCACGACGTGGAAGAGGCCGGACAGCGCGGTGCATTCGGGACCGACACCGATGTTGTATCGAAGTGCCGATACGTTCGGTCGCACTACGTAAAGGAACGTCTGGTTCTTGTCGACGACGAGCGTTCCGACCGGCTGGTTCGTGCGGTAGTAGACGAGCTGGCGCATGCGCACGTAGTTCGATTTGTCTTCGGGCGTTTCGGCCGCGGCAACGGCTGCGCTTTTCTGGGCGGTTGCCATCGTGTGCATATCGGACCGCACGGCGGAAAGATTGCGCGGCATGTATGAGTAGGCCACCACGCCGCCAATGATCAGAAGCGCGGCAACGCCCGCGCCGATGAGAAGCCGCCAACGCTTTCCGGTATCCGCAAGCGGCGACAGGTCGCCATACCCGGGAGGTTCATCGGGGACCGCATGGGCCGGCGGCGGACCGGGTCGCGGCCTCGGGCGAGGCGGCGGTGGCGCGGCGGGCCGGGCAAAATCTCGTTCGACGCGCTGGATCGCGGCATCGAGCGCGGCACTCTCTGCCTTCACGTCGGTTTGCGTCAACGTGGGATCCTTGATCCGAAGCTGATCGACCAGCGTCCTGCGGGCCCGATCGTAGAGCGCACGCCTTTGCTCGGGGGTGTTGGGGTTAAGGGTCCCGACCGCGCGGGCAATCAAAGGATAGTAGTCAGCCATTTGTTCAGTCTGCGTTTATTCTTGGTTCCAACTTAGCATCTGTATGTGCGGACGCACCAGCGGAGGCGCTGCGATCAGCGGATCGGCGGAGCATAGAGTATGCCGCCTTTGCTCCACAGCTGGTTGATCCCGCGCGGAATTCCGAGCGCGGAACCGGTTCCGACGGTGCGCTCATAGACTTCGCCATAGTTCCCGACGAGCCTGATCACGCGGGCTGCCCAGTCCTTGGTGAGCCCCATCCGCTCGCCGTAATTTCCCTCCGCGCCGACAAGGCGCCTGATATCCGGCTTTTCGGATCTGAGCGCTTCATCGATGTTTTTCGATGTCACGCCGAGTTCCTCGGCATTGACCATGGCGAATTGCACCCATTTGACGACATTGAACCATTGCACATCGTCCTGGCGCACGACGGGACCAAGCGGCTCCTTGGAAATGACGTCCGGCAGGATGACGTGATCGTCTGGCTTCGAGAGAAGCAGCCTGATGGCAAAAAGCTGCGAGACGTCGGCGGTCAGGGCGACGCATTGACCGGAATCATAACCTTTGACCGCATTCTCGGCAGTGGTGGAGGCGACCAATTCGTAGCGCATGTTGTTGGCGGCAAAATAATCGGCGAGGTTCAGCTCGGTCGTTGTCCCGGTCTGCACGCAGATTTTCGCTCCATTGAGCTCGAGGGCCGTGTCCTGCTTAAGGTCTCGGCGCACGAGGAACCCCTGGCCATCGAAGTAGTTCGTCGCGGTGAAGAGGAGGCCGAGGTCGACCTCGCGCGACATTGTCCAGGTGGTGATGCGCGACAAGACGTCGATGCTGCCCGACTGGAGTGCTTCGAACCGCTTGGTAGCGTCGAGCGGCACATAGTTGACCTTGCTCGCATCGTTGAAAATTGCCGCCGCGACCGCGCGGCAGAGGTCGACGTCGAAGCCGCTCCAGGTGCCGTTATTGTCGCGCGCGGAGAAACCGTAGAGACCCTCGCTGACGCCGCAGTTGAGCGTTCCGCGGTCTTTGACGGTCTTGAGGAGTTGCGCGGCGGCCGGCGTGGCCGCAAGGACCAGCAGCGAAACGATGGCGAGTGCGAAAGCTGAAACACGAACCCGAATATTCATTCACTTCCCCCGAAGCTCAGGACAGGGCATCGTACCGGCTCACACGGCCTCATTGGAAGGGCTCGCGCCAGCCCATTATCGTGTAGGGTCTCGCTCATGACATCGGAACGGCAAAGGTCCTGGCGGCGCACATGGCCTCTAGCGACGCAATTTTTGCTTGTTGGAGGAATCCTTTTCGCTGCGCAGCTGACCCCTGCGGCCGCGCAGGACATTCGGGGGCTTGAGGTCTGCACCGCCGAAAAACAGATGGAGCGGCGTACCGGATGTCTCCAATCCAATATCGACTTTCTGCAGCAATCGCTGGCCAAGCTGGCGCGCGAGACCCAGGAGAAGATCACCGCCGCCAACCGCGATCTTGCCGCAGCGCGCGCCGAGATCGTCACCCTTAAATCAGCCGTCACGAAGCTGGCGGACGAACTGGCCCAGTTGAAGGCCAAGCCCGATCCGAACACCAAGAAATAGCCGTCAGCCGGGCCGTTACCTGGTGCAATCCGATTTCGATGTGATTGCGCGCCACACGCGCTCGAGTTGATCGGGGTTCTTGTTCTGGTTCTTGTACTCCTCGGTCTGCTGGTGCAGCAGGATCTGGATCGGACGGGATAGCCACCAGCTCATCGAAACAGGGCGGGAGACGTTTTCAAGCTCTCCGTTCGCCTTCTGCTCAAATCGCGGCCACACGCGAACGTGCGCCGTACCGCCACCACAATCGCGCCCAGCCACGCTGTCCATTGCGGCCTCGAGCTGGCCGACGGCGAGGCGGCCGCGCGAGGTCCGGGTATTGGCGACAGCGGCAATGGGAACGGAAATGTCCGCCAACACCCGATCATCGGCGACATCGACCTTCGTCAAATCGGGATCCTCGTCGGGGTCGTTCGATATCACGAGCACGAACGGGGCGAGCTTCGGCTCAATCGCGCGAATGGCTTGTGCCAGTTCCATCGCACCGAGCGCGCCGTAATTCTCGAAATAGCCACCGTCGACGATGCGATCGACGATCTGGTGCTGGCGATTGCGGATTTCGCCGGCCGGAGAAATGATCGGGAAACGCGCGGAATTATGCGCCGCCGTGCTCAGGCGTATGTCGTCGAGTTCGCGCCGCGTGAAGAACGGCAGCTGGTTGCGCAGATAATCCCAGACCGCGAGTCGCTGGATGCGTGCAAGCATGTTGGGCGGGTTGTCGTTGGCCAGCAAATCATGAAAGCGGACGCTTTCCAGAAAAATGGCGCAGGTCCTGATGGGGCCGCTGACAGCGGATTTTGCAGTCGGCGCCGCGTTGGACTTGGTATCCGCGTCGCTTTTCATGGCGCCGGCAACCGGGCACGTGTTTCTCGGCTGATAGTCGGCGGCGAGCACGGTGCTGAGGATCCGCCGGCCGGTCGCCGACGACACACCATTGAGCACCAGCAGAGGAATCCAGTGGCTGTCTTGCGGACGCACCGTCATGAACGGACAGCGCAGATCGCCCGGACACTGATCCGGCCATTTCTCGATATCCGTGCCCGCCAGCAGCGAGAAACGCTCTTCCCACGATCTTTCGAGCGCCGTGGCGCGATCTTCCCACCAACCGAAACGCACAACATCACGAAAGACGAGGCCGATCGAAACGGGGGTGAGGAAATCGCCCGCCGTCAGAGCCTCCAGGCAATCGCGCCAGTTGCCGATCTTGTCGCCATACCAAAGGCTTGGCTGGCGCTCGACACAAGGTTGCTGACCCGTTTTCGTGCGCGCGATTGCCGCGGCCACCATCGCCGCTCCGACGGAACCGCCGGATACTCCGGAGATCGCAAACAGACGCTTTGTCATCGCCGCAGCGTCAAGTCGCGCGTCCTTTTCCTTCGCCGTGTCGAGCAGATAACCGATGATACTGGCGGTGAAGAAACCGGCGCGGCTCGCCCCGCCTGCGGCCGCAATGATGATCGGCCTTGGGCATTTCGCCGGATCCTCCTTGCAACTGTTCGCGCTCATCCACAGATCGACGGCGCGATTGAGCGACAATTGCGCGTTGTCCGGCTGCCGGCCGAGAATCTGCGCGGCGTCAACGCGACGCACGGAATGATTGTCGCCAAAGAGAAACGACAATACCGCGACCGCAATTGCGACACCGGCAATCACGGGCGCGCGGTAATGTCGGCCGATGCCGGAGAGCAGCGACAGGAACGGCACCCAGGCCCCAAGCAGGAGAGGGACCGACAGGCTGCGGGGAAACCAGCGCGCAATCCAGACAGGGCTGAATAAAAGGACGCCGGCGCAGACCAGAAATACGACGAACAGCATCAACGGACCCAGATTGTTGGAATTGAGCCTGGGCTCGATCCCGATCCGCCGCAGGAAGCGCGTGACGAACCCGGTCTTCGATTCAAGTGCGCGGACGGGTTGAAGCGCACTGAGGGTCTTGCGGCTGAGGATGTACCAAATGAAAATTCCCAGTGTGGCCAGCGTCACCAGCTGAAACCAACGCAGCATTCGGCTCACATAGGGAACGACGTAAGGGTCATCGATCACCGGCAGGTTTTCGATCGAACGCTCGGCCGAAAGAAGGACGGCGACAAAGGTCAGCGCGCCGAGGAGGCGCGGGAGAAAGATTTCCCAATTCTCGATGAAATCGCCGCTGCGTTCGGCAACGCGCACGCGAAACCGCTCATCAGTATCGAGCAGCAACCGTGCCGTATAGTGAGTGGTCGATGCCCAGATGAAAAAGACCAGCGCGAGGAAGAACACGACGTGCCACGAATATTCGATCAGTTCGACCAGCAGATCCTGGGCCTGCGGCACGAAACAGAGCAGCGTAAAGCCGAGAGCAAGTGCGCAGACCGGAACGCGAATAACCCAGAGGATGAGGGAGAGATCGACCACATCGCTCCAGGAGCGGGGGATGTAGCCGCGTACCACGCCCCAAATGGCGCGTGCGCCATCAACTATCTCCTTCCAGGATCGTGGGATGTAGGTGTGGCGAAAAGCGTCAGCCATATCCGCCCCCGATCCGCGGCCCACAAACGGCGAACAACGCGTGACTCGCCGTGGGGACCAGCGGCTACGAAAACAATCGTATAAAAAATTCGCGCGACGCGCCACGCATCAATGCAGCGCCGCGCCGGATGGCGTCGGCACGCGTCGTGCAAGCGGCAGGAAAAAGAGCGCGACAAATGTCATCACGGCAATCAGAGCCCATGCGTCGTTGATCGCATCGACAAACGCCACTCTGTCGACCAGCGATGCCAAAAGCGCCTGTTTCTCGGGATCGAGAGGCGCTGTCGCCAGGGCCTCGGGCGGTATGCCGACCGCCTTGGCGGTATCGAGATCACCGGCCATCAAGCGATTGACGATGCGCTGCGCATATTCTGGCGCACGCGTGTATACAACCGTGTCGATCAGCGCAATTCCAATGGCACCGCCGAGATTGCGCATCAGGTTGAACAGGCCGCTCGCATCATCGATGGCGGATTTTGCCAGATGGCCGAGAGCAAGCTGAGTGGGGGGCAGAATGCAAAACATGATGGCGGTGCCACGGACCAGCTGAGGCCAGAACATTTCGTCGAAGTCCGTGGCCTTGGTCTGCACGGTGCTCAGTCCCAGTCCTATGGCGAAAAGGAGGAACCCAAACGCAGTCAGGAGACGCTCGTCGACTCGCCGCACCAGAAAAGCTGCAATCGGCGCAGCGATCAGCTGGGCAACGCCGGTCACCAGCATGATCTCGCCGATCTCAAGCGCGTTGTGCGCCCTGACATAAGCGAGAAAGACCGGCATCAGGTAAATCGATCCAAAGAGGCCTGCACCGAGCACGAAGCTGAACAGGCAGCCGATCGAAAAATTCCTGTCGCGAAAGGTTCCCAGGTTCACCAGCGGGTTCGGCGATCGCAGAACACGAATGACGAAAATCGCCGCGGTGATCAGGCAGAGCGCGAGGAGGCCGGCGGCGATCGGCGAAGTCCAGCCGCGCTTGGGCGCCTCCTTGATTCCGATTTCAAGTGCCGCGAGTGCGACCGCGCCGACTGCGAGTGAAAATACATCGAAATGGCGGATCAGATCGAAGGACGTGCGCTCTTTCCGCAATGACAACGATGCAACCGAGGCGGCGATGATCCCCGGCACCACGTTGATTAAAAAAAGCCAATGCCAGGAATAAGTCGAGGTAATCCAGCCTCCCACGACCGGCCCTACGGTTGGGGCGAGGACGGCGAGAATACCGGCAATCGTTGTTGCAAGCGGCTGGAGCCGTAGTGGAAAAAGCAGAAAGACCGCCGAGAATACAACCGGGATCAAGGTGCCGCCGGAAAACCCTTGCACGATGCGCCAGGCGATCAGCGTGGCGAAACTTCCGCTCATGGCGCAGGCGATCGACGCAAACGTGAACACGGAAACGGCGACGACGAACAACCAGCGCATCGTCAGCAGTCGCGTCAGAAATCCGGTGAGCGGGATCGCGATGATTTCCGCGATCAAGTACGACGTCTGGATCCAGCTCATCTGGTCTTGGGCGATATTCAACGCTTCCTGAATGGTGGCCAGCGATGTCGCGACGACTTGCACGTCGAGGATCGCCATGAACATCCCGATGCACATCATGGCGAAGCCCACCCAGACAATCGCCGTGACGGAACCGGTCGTGTTGTTTTCGGTGGCGGAGATCATTGCTAGTCCAGTCGAGGACTCTGGGGGCAGGCCTGCTCGATAACAGCCCGTCCTTTTCGGCACAAACCGCACGCGGATGGACATGCAGATCAGGATGGGAGTATTGCGCTGTCCGATTTTGGGTCAAAGCGACAGCGGTCAGCAGATATCCGCCGAAATCCGGCCGATTTGACCGCAATGTCGGCGGTAGCCAGTGATGGCGAAACGCGCTTGTGCCTCATATTTGTCACGCTGAAGCGGGATTATGGTAGACCCTTGAGGGGCAGGGCCCGATGGAATTGCTGGGCGAAAGTCTTGTCATCAGTCTATTGGTCGGGCTCATCGTGGCCTGGCCACTGCGCAAGATTGTCCGGCTGATAGGCTTCGGTGCAATCAGCACAGTCGTCGCCGGCGTGCTCGGGATCATGATCGGCATCTGGATCACCCCCGGAGCGCGCGACATCATTCCGGCGGTTATCGATCTGCCGCTTCCCAAATTGCCGACGCTGAAACTGCCGGTGGCCGCGGCGCCTCCGCCGGAAGTTTCGGAGAGCGATCTGCTGAGCTGGGCGCCGGCCCCCTTTGAGTTGGCCATGCAGCCGATGGCGCAACTGCGCCCGATGATGAAGCCGATCATCTACCGCTCGCGCGAGGAGGTCTGCGCTTCGCTGGCCGAGGCGATCCGCAACAATGATCTGCCGCCGCACTTTTTCATTCGTCTGCTTTATCAGGAGAGCAGTTTCAGACCTTATGTGATCAGTTCGGCCGGCGCGCTGGGCATCGCGCAATTCATGCCGGAGACTGCCAACGAACGGGGCCTCGATAATCCGTTTGATCCCGCGCAGGCGATCCCGGCGTCGGCGCGTCTGTTGCGCGATCTCTCGCGGAAGTTCGGCAATCTCGGTCTCGCCGCCGCCGCTTACAACGCGGGGCCAAAGCGCATCCAGGACTGGCTCGCGAACAAGAGTCCGCTGCCGCAGGAGACACAGGACTATGTACGAAACATCACAAGCTGGCCCGCCGCGACATGGACCGGATCGCAGCAGGCGGGCAGTCCCGCGGTGAGATTGCCACAGCAGGCGCCGTGTCAGGAGCTCGCCGGGCTTCTCGCGTGGAACGGACCCGATGCGATCCCGATGCCGGCTCCCAATCCGCTTGTCATAGTGGCGCGTCAGGTGAAATTGGCAAAACTGGCGCAACGCGCGGCGCGCGGGAAGAAGCCCCATACAGACGGTGAAGCGGCCAAGCAGGTCCACGACAGCAAGGCCGACGCTAAGACTGACGGCAAGACGGAAGACAACACCGACGCCAAAACAGACGCCAAAGCGGACGTGAAGTCTGACGCAAAGACGGCAGGCAAGACCGACGGAAAATCGAGCAAGTCGAATTCCGTTGTCAGAAATTAGCGGCGCACATTTCGATTTGTAGCGACTGGGCGCTATTCCGCCGGCGTCGCCATCGTCATGTCTTTTGCAAGGGGCGGGGTCTCATAGACGTGCCCGCCTGCGCGGATTAAATCGTCACGGCGCTTGCGGGCCAGTGCGGCCTCGCCACCGGTGGTCTCGTGATAGAGCGAAAGCCGCTCGAACTCGTCCTTTTCCGGCGGCGTGATCGCGACGTCCCTGTAGGTCCACCGATCAGGGGCGGCGAGCGCTTCGTTCAATATCGCCTTTAACTGGCGATACATCCGCACATAGGCCCAGACTTTTCGGACCGATTCCCAGGCGTAGCGCGGATAAAAGACTAGCGGATTTTCAAGCTCCATGCCCGAGCGACGATCGCGGCGGAATTTCAGGCGGAAGGCGCCACCTTCAAGCGGCTGCACGCCTTCGACTTCGATCGTGCGAAAGAAGAAGGCGACGGTCCATAAGGTCATCTCGGGCCGGCTCGCCTTGCATGCGGCTGCCCGGCGAAAAATCGTACGCGCGTGCTCGGGCGTGTAATAGCTCGCCCAGGCCGCGCGGTAGACGTCTTCCCATTCCTTGTCGCTCATCTTCGAATGATGCGAGACCCGGTGATTGAGGTCGTATTTGTTCATGTCCGGGTCCATCCAGATGCCGTTCTGCAAAAGCACCTTGTGGTCTTCCGAACCGGGCAGAGGCGTAAGGAAAAAGAACTCGAGAATATCGAGCGGCAATTCGCGCTTGATGATCTCGACGTCGCGAAGGATCGACTCCTTGGTGTCGGAGGGAAAGCCGAGGATATAGCCGGCATAGGTGATGGCGCCGTGCTCGCGCCATTTCTGGATCATCTCGCGATATTCGGTGATCTTGTTCTGCCGTTTCTTCGCCGCGATGAGGTTGTCGGGGTTGATGTTCTCGAGACCGATGAAGACGTGGCGAACGCCGGCTTGCCCAGCTTTCTCGATGAAATTCGGAATTTTGTGACTGAGCGTATCGACCTGGATCGTGAATACGAGATCGGGGAATTCGGTCTTGCGCAGATGGATGATCCGATCGAACAGCACCTCCCAGTCGCTGTTGCGTGCGAAATTGTCGTCCGTGACGATGAAGCAGCTGATGTTCTGCGCATGGTTTTCGCGGATAATTCTTTCGACGTCGTCGGGTGTCCTGCAGCGGCTCTTGCGGCCCTGGACATTGATGATCGTGCAGAACGAACACTGGTAAGGACAACCGCGGCCGAGGTCCATGCTTGAGGCGGCGCCCGTCGTGCGCTTGACGTGCTTGAGCGGAAGGAACGGCGTCGGCTCGCCGGTCAGTGCCGGCAATTTGTCCATGTGGTTGTAGATGGATTTGAGTTTGCCGTTCCAGGCATCGAGCAGCACGTCATCGAGCCGGCCGTCTTCACACTCGCCGGCGAAGAACGAGATGCCCATCGCCTGCGCGGCTTTGAGATCGGCCGGCAATTCCGGCAGCATGGCGATGCAGCCGGACACGTGAAAACCGCCGGCCAGCACTGGCATGCCAGCCGCAAGGAAGGGACGCGCGAGATCCATCGCGCGCGGAAACTGGTTCGATTGAACGCCAACCAGACCGATCAATGCCCTGCCGCCAGTCTTGCGGATCGTGCGGATGATCCGCTCGGGCCGTACGCGGCGGTTGGTCTCGTCGTAGGTGTGCAGCTGGATGTCGATTTCCGGCCCGAGGATCTCGCGCCGGCGCGCGTCCTCACCGAGCGCGTTGAGACAGGCGAGGGTGTTTGAGGGGATGGCGGAACGGATCCACTGAATCGGGTAGCCGTCGTCGTCGTAATGCGACGGCTTGATCATCACGAAGTGGAAAACATTCGACGCGGTGCTGCGCATCGTACCCCACATGCCGCTACCACCGTGGCGCATCGCTTGAAATTAGCACAACCGATATGGCTGCACAGTGACCCGATCCGGCAATCGGCCGTTCAGGCCGCCTGCCTTCCGAGCGCAAATCCGTAGAGAATCTGGTCGTCGTGCAGCGGGCTCACGGCGCCCGCCTCGTGAGCGAACTCTGCCTTGGCGAAATCCAGGAGCTCTTCATCAAGAGCGAAATGAATGACGGTGTCGGGTTGGAGGGCACCGTTCGACCATTTCGACCAGCCGTCCGTGTAAGCCTTGACCTCGGCGGGCGTGGCGTCCTGACCGGCATATTTGCGGGCGAGGGAAGCGAGATCAAACTGGCCCGCCTTGCCGAAACCGTAACGGTCGAAGAGCAGGAAATACCAGGCCGCGATGCCTTGCTCCGGTGTCCGATAGATCGAGGTGATATTTCCGGCGGCGTCCGCGGGCGTCTGGCCGACAAAGCCCGGTCTCGTGCGCTGCCACGTGGAAACATTGAGCGCGCCGGGATTGTTGGTGCGAATGGCGCGGCTGATGTCGGTGTCATCCGGGGTCGCGCTGAACCAGCCATTCTTGACCAGTGTTCCAAAGCTGACCTTCCGCCTCCGGTTGTACACCGATGTCGCAAGTCCATCGGAGGAAGGGGCCTTCTGTGGCGCCGCTTTGGATCGCGCTCGTTTGGCCATTGGAAAGGTCACAGAACCGGGTTCCTGGCGCTTTATAGCAGCCGGGCCGTAACTGAGAGCGGTAGAACACTGCTCCCGTTTCGGGCGGCAGGCTTGCCACGGCGCAGGGGCCGCGCCGATGATGGCTGGTGTTGAATCGCTTTGCTCGAGGCAAATTGTGACGCGCATTCTCGTGACTGGCGCATCGGGATTCGTTGGCCGCGCCCTCGTCACTGAACTCGCCAATGTTGGACACTCGGTGCGCGCGGCGATGCGGCAGCCGGCGGACGTTTTCCCTCGTTCGGTCGAGGTCATTGCCGTTTCGGATCTGACGCGTCCGGTCGAATGGCGCACGCTGCTCAGGGACGTCGGGACGGTGGTTCATCTGGCCGGCATCGCTCACGCGGGCCCCGACATAGCCGAACAGGCCTATGATCGCGTCAACCGCCTGGCGACCGCCGAATTGGCCAATGCCGCGAAGACGAGCGGCATTGGCCACCTCGTTTTCATGTCGTCGATCCGTGCACAAAGCGGTCCGGCCTCATCCAGCGTTCTGAGCGAGACCGATGCGCCGCACCCCACCGATGCCTATGGGCGTTCCAAGCTTGCGGCGGAGGAGGCGGTGCGCGCGGCCGGCGTCCCCTTCACCATCCTGCGGCCGGTGCTGATCTATGGTGAGGGCGTCAAAGGCAACTTCGCGCGTCTCATGGAGCTTGCGCACAAGCCGTGGCCGTTGCCGCTTGGCCTCTGCCGCAATCGTCGCTCGCTGCTGGCGCGACGAAACCTGATCGATGCCATCCATCTCGCGCTGGCGTCACCTGCCGCCAAAGGCGAGACCTATGTCGTGGCCGATCCATCACCGTTGACGCTTGCGGAGATTGTCGCCGCCTTGCGTGCGGGCGAGGGGCGGAGCGCAGGATTGTTGCCGGTCCCGCCGCCATTCATCGCGCTTGGCGCGGCCGCGCTCGGACGCACCGATGAATGGCAGCGCCTGCACGGGAAGATGGTGGTCGATCCCGCGAAACTTCTGAGCGCGGGATGGAAGCCTACGCTCGACACGCGCGCGGGCCTTGTGGCTCTGGCCCGCGCCAACGCGTCTTCAGTGGCGAACTAATTTAGCCGTCATTACCAGCCGCAGTGACGATGGCCGTGCCGCCACCAGCAGTGACGGTGGTGATGGTAATGACGGTGACGATGCCGATGATAGTAGTAATGAGCCTCTGTGCGGGAATTGACCGCGTCGGCGGCTTTGCCGAGTGGGGCTATTGGCGCCGCGACGGCGCCCGATGTTGCCGCAAGAGCCAGACCGGCGGCACAGAGTGCTGCCAAGACATACGACCGCATGTTCTCCTCCCAGATAGATGCGCATGGCGCTAGCTGAGAACTTGCAGTCGGGGTTTTTGTTCCAGCGGCTTTGCGCGGGCGTAATCAGTCGCCTAGCGTTGTCAGCACGGCGGCGTAGTGGCACGACGCGGCCGCAAGAACGAAACCGTGCCAGATCGCATTCTGAAAGCGCAGGCTTCTCCAGACGTGAAAAATCACGCCGATCGTATATAGGGCGCCGCCTGCCGCGATGAGCCAGAGCGTGCCAGGCGTGAGCGCGGCAATGACTGGCCGGATCGCAAAGAGGCAACTCCACCCCATCGCGAGGTAAAGCCCGACTGCCGTCCGGTCGAACCGGCCGGGCCAGAAGATCTTGATCGTGATACCGGCGAGCGCGGCGAGCCAAATGGTTGCCAACAGGACTGTGGGAGCGGTGCCCCGCATCGGCAGCATGAATGCGGTGTAGGTCGCTGCGATCAACAGATAGATCGCCGAGTGATCAAGGCGGCGCAGCCACCATTTGATCGGCGAGATCGGCCACAGATTGTAGGCCGCGGAGAAGCTGAACATCGCCAGGAAGCC
>Ga0070717_10002279_pt1 | contig 13455 bp, 11 predicted proteins | sample LARL113metaG_FD_71366 | JGI IMG/M metagenome (GOLD analysis project Ga0070717, IMG submission 71366) | Corn, switchgrass and miscanthus rhizosphere microbial communities from Kellogg Biological Station, Michigan, USA - LAR L11-3 metaG | ecosystem: Host-associated > Plants > Roots > Rhizosphere ... | reverse complement strand
GACCCCACTGTGATTCGAGGTGGTCGCGTTCGCTTGCGAAAATTTCAGCGAGCCGCTTCATCGTCGAGGCCACCAGGCTGTCGGCATCCTCCACGGCCTTGCGCGGCTCGTCGACGAACCCAGCCTGGATCGAGTGCCAGCGATCGCGAAGCCGCTGGGTCTCTTCCGGGGGAAACAGCGGTTCGGCTCCGTCATCGCCTTCGTCGCGGCGCTGGACCTGCTGAGGTGCGTTGGCTGCCGGGTCCTTCGGGTCGTTGCGGCCGGCAAGATCGGCTGTCGATAGATCCCCGCGCTCGAGTGAAGCTGTGTCGGACTCGCGTCCTTGATCCTGAATCATCGGTGATCCTCCGCAACGTGCAATTGCCGCTCAGCGGGTCGGCGATCGTCCCGGTCCGCAATTCCGCGGTCCGTGACTAGCTCGTCGAAGAGCGCGCGATAGTTGATCATCGCATTGCGCAGCTCCTCGGTGCCGCCCTCACCGTGCGTGTACCGAACGGCGATCGAATGAGCGGTTCGGAAGTGCTCGACTACCGACGCGTGATCGACCGAAATATCCGAGGCGACCTGTTCGAAATCGTGGACCGGATAGCCACGGGCATTCATCACGTCCTGTAGCAGTATGTCCGCATCGCGAACCGAGCCTCCCGGGTTGTCGACGAATTCCGCCTGTACGCGCTCCCATTGAGCCGTGAAGCGCTCGCGTTGCGCAGGGTCGAGCGGTCGTATTGACATCTTCTCGACGCGTTTCTCGCGCTTCTTCAGTTCCGCTTCAGCCTCGCTCTTGTCTCCCGTCTCCTTGAGCGCGCGTTCATATTCCGGGCCGAAGCGCGATCGGAGCATCTCGGTCCGGCGCCGCTGCATCAGCAGGATGCCTGAGACGATCAGGATGACAATAACAGCGGCAATGATGACGAGGGTGGTCTTGTCCATGCCGACCTCCACTGGCGCGAATTACTCAGTGGTTCACGCCGGCGATGGAACGGCTATGAGGTACGGCCGGTTCCGGAGGTCCAGGCGAAATCAGGCGAATTAGCCGCGGTTCGCGCCGACGCTCAGAAGCGCCTTCAGCCGTGCCTTGACGGCGTCGCCGAGGTGAGTGTCGACCATCGGTGCGCTCGCAAAGCGGACGGCGAGGGGATTGATGGCTTGCCCACCTTGCCGAACCTCGAAATGGAGGTGCGGTCCGGTCGAAAGGCCGCTCGAGCCGACATAGCCGATCAGCTGCCCGGCGCGAACGAAGCTGCCCGGCTGAGCGAGGATCTCGCTCATGTGGCCATAGATGCTGGTGATGCCGCCGCCGTGCGCGATCTCGACCTCGCGGCCGTAGCCGCCGCCCCAGCCGGCGCCGACCACTCGGCCGTCTGCTGCGGCGACGATCGGGCTTCCCCAGCCCGCGCCGATGTCGACTCCGGCGTGGAAGCGGGTGAAGTGCAGGATCGGGTGGTAGCGATACCCGAAGTACGAGGTGATCGGCCCCGCGGCGGGCATTATCAGCCCGCTCGCCGACGGTGCCGGCCGGCGCACGTCAGCGGCGTTGATCCATTCGTTTCGCCCGTTGGCGGTCCATCGGACCAGCTGGAGGCCGGATGCGGCGACGCGGCCGAGGCCGGCGTAAAGCAGCTCGCGGTTGGAACCGAGCACCATGTCGAAAGTGTCGTTCGGCCCCACGTCACCGACGTCAATTTCGGTTGCGATCGCCGCCAGATACTGGGCTGCGACCTGTGGCGAGGCCCCGGACGCGCGGAGGGACCAGTAAAGACCGTCGCCGACACGACCGCGAATGCGCAGCGGGCCAGAAGGCGCCGGGGCCTGGGCCGGCGCCGCAGCCGGAGCTTCGATTGGCACTGCCCTTTTGGGTACGAAGTCGACGCTCGTCACTGCGTCGGTCGGCGCCATCGGCATTCCGCTGACGCCTCGGCTGGAGAGCGGCGCGACTCCGAGCGCCTGCCATTGCTGGTCGAGCGGAAGCTGCCCGGGTCGAGGAAAGGACGCCCACGCGACGCCGCTGCAGAGCAGGGCGAGCACGCCCGCGCTTTTCCATCCAGGCTTGGGCCAGGCAGGCGCAAGCGAGCGCCGCAACGGGTGCGCGTGGCTTGGTAACGTCAACACGCCCCACTGATGGCGAATCAAGGTTAAGACCGACCTAATCCGTCCGTCGAACGGAACCTTGCACTTCTCCCGCGCGCTGGCACATTCCAGAATGATGGCGCGCCGCTTTGACGCTCCGGTCCGGGCGATTCTCGGACCGACCAACACGGGGAAGACCTACCTCGCGATCGAGCGGATGTGCGGCCATAGCTCAGGAGTTATCGGCTTTCCCCTCCGCCTGCTCGCGCGTGAGGTCTACGATCGTGTCGTCGCTCTGAAAGGCGAAAAACAGGTTGCGCTCTTGACTGGCGAAGAGCGCATTGTCCCGGCGACCGCGCGCTATTTTCTCTGCACCGCCGAGAGCATGCCGGTCCCCGGCGGCGACGGCCATCACGAAGGCGAGCTCAACCGCGACTTCGCGTTCGCAGCGATCGACGAAGCGCAGCTGGGGATCGACCCGGAGCGCGGCCACGTCTTCACCGACCGGATGCTCCGCGCTCGCGGCCGAGAGGAGACGCTCATCCTCGGTTCGGAAACCTTGAAGCCGATCGTCCGCGAGCTTCTTCCCGAAGCCGAAATCGTCAGTCGACCGCGCTTTTCGACACTGCGCTACGCGGGCAGCGTCAAGCTGTCGCGGTTGCCGCCGCGGTCGGCCGTCGTCGCCTTCTCTGCCGAGCAGGTCTATGCGCTTGCCGAGATGCTCCGCCGCTTCAAGGGTGGCGCGGCGGTGGTGATGGGCGCCCTGTCACCAGCCACCCGCAATGCGCAGGTCGCAATGTTTCAGCGCGGCGAGGTCGATTACCTCGTCGCCACTGACGCGGTCGGCATGGGCCTCAACATGGATGTGACCCACGTCGCCTTCGCCGGCCTTGAGAAGTTCGACGGCCGCCGCGATCGCCGACTGACCATCGCCGAGATGGCGCAGATCGCGGGACGCGCCGGCCGCCACCAGAAGGACGGCACCTTTGGCACTCTCGGCCTCACTGAAGAAAGCGGCGGCTTCAGCGAAGTGGAGATCGACGCCATCGAGGAGCACCGCTTCCGGCCGCTCGATTCGGTCTATTGGCGCAACGCAGAACTCGATTTTTCCGACGTGCGCATGCTGATCCGGAGCCTCGAAGCGAAGAGCGACGATCCGCTGCTGCGCCCGTCGCCCGAAGCAATCGACCTCGCGGTCTTGAAGATCATCGCCGAGGACCCGGCGATCGCATCAAAGCGCGCCGAACAGGCGCGTCGGTTGTGGGCAGTGTGCGGCCTACCCGACTTCCGCAAGGTCGGGCCGATGCACCATTCGCGAATGGTCCGGCGATTGTTCAGCTACGTCGGCGAGGGCGGCCACGTACCGCACGAGTGGTTCGCGGCGGAAGTCGCGCGGCTCGACAACATGAGCGGGGATATCGAGGCGCTCGCCGACCGCCTGGCTGGGATCCGGAGCTGGGCCTACATCGCGCACCGCTCCGACTGGCTGAAGGAGCCGACCAAATGGGCCGAACGCACGAGAGGGGTCGAGGCTCGGCTCTCGGATGCGCTCCACGAACGGCTGACCCAGCGCTTTGTCGACCGTCGCACTGCAGTGCTGGTGCGCGACATAGGCGCTCGGGGGTCGGACGCGCTTCCGGTCACGGTCGCTGCCGACGGGGAGGTCAGCGTCGGCCCCGAGCCCATCGGCCATTTGACCGGCTTTGAATTTCGCGTCGATCCATCGGCGCGTCTCGCTGACAAGCGTCTCCTGCTCGCCGCTGCCGAGCGCCGGCTCGGGGACGAGCTCGACCGTCGCGCGAGAACATTGGTGGAAGCAAAGGACGGCGCATTCCAACTGACCGTCGAAGAAGGCGGCGGGCTCGCGGTAATGTGGGAAGCTCACGTTCTCGCTCGCCTCGCTGCCGGCCGTTCGGTGCTTGAGCCGGCGCTTCGCACGGCCCGAGCGCTCGACCGCCTCTCCGCCCCTACCCGTGCCGCGCTTCGGGAACGACTGGAGTGCTGGCTCGACGCGCAGATCGATCGACATCTGCAACCGCTCCGGAAACTTGCAGCCGCGGCGAGCGATCCTTCGAGCTCGCCGGGCGTCCGCGCGCTCGCGGCCATGCTGACTGACGCTGGCGGCCTGCTCCCGAGGAAGGCCGCGCTCAGCGCCATCGCGCACCTGGAGCAGGCCGACCGTCATGCGCTTCATCGCCTCGGTGTCCGCCTCGGCCCACTCGACGTCTTCCTGCCGCTGCTGCTGAAACCGGCCGCGCAATATTGGCGCGCCGCGCTGATAGCGGTTCGACAAGGCACGCCTATGCCCGCGCTGCCCGCGCCGGGTGCCGCGATTCTCACCGCCGAAGCAGACCCACGCGGCGCTCAGCTCGCTTATCGCCGGCTCGGCCCCACCTGGATCCGGATCGACCTTGCCGACCGTCTTGCGAGCCACGCGCGCAAGGTGCGTTCGGCGGGCGGCAATGATCCGGTCAACCAGGAACTCGCAACGTCGATTGGTCTTACCGGGGAATCGCTGTTGAAGCTGATGGACGAGATCGGCTTTACTCGTGCCGGCGACGCCTGGCGGTGGCGCGGCCGCCGAGGTCCCCGGCCCGACCGCCGCAACACGCCCAGCCATGCCTTCGCGGAGCTGGCGAAGCTCAAGAAGAAGTGAGGATCGACCGCTTCCTCTTCTTTATCCGCCTGGTGAAGAGCCGCACTCTTGCCCAGAGCGTGATCGAGGCGGGCCACGTGCGGATCGACGGCAAGCGTGTGGAGAAGTCGTCCGAGGAAGTCCGCACCGGAAGCATCGTCGCCCTTCCACTGTACGGCACGGTTCGCATCCTCCGTGTCCTCGACCTCCCGACCCGCCGAGGCCCAGCGCCGGAAGCTCGCGCCTGTTATGAGGAGCTGGGAATTGACGGGGGCGACGCTCGCTCTTAGCGAACTCACCCAGAGGGAGCCTATTTCAATGACCTACGTCGTCACCGACGCCTGCATCAAATGTAAATATATGGACTGTGTCGAAGTCTGCCCCGTGGACTGCTTCTACGAGGGTGAAGTGATGCTGGTCATCAACCCCAACGAATGCATCGACTGCGGCGTGTGCGAGCCCGAGTGCCCGGCCGAGGCGATCCTGCCGGACACCGAAAGCGGCCTTGAGAAATGGCTCGAGGTCAACTCCAATTTCTCGGCGGAATGGCCAAACATCACGCGCAAGAAGGACAGCCCTGCCGACGCTGACGATCACAAGGGCGAAGAGGGCAAGTACGACAAATATTTCAAGCCGGAGGCAGGGACCGGCGATTAGTCATTATCCGGGCGTACTGGACCGGAACTTTCCGCCCGGCTCGACCGCTGTGCCATCCGCTGGACCACAAAGCCCGGGGGTTATCATGCGCCGTACCGCATGTGTCGCACTTGCCGCTGCGTGCAGCGTCGGCACACCGGCCCTCGCCCAGTCCTCTCCGAGCGGCGCACTCCCAAGTCCCGAACAGATCGCAAACAAGGACACCGTCACTGTCGGCGCCGGCGTCGCTTTAATTCCCGACTACGAAGGTTCCGACGATTATCGAATGATCCCGGCAGGAGCGATCCGCGGAAAGATTAACGGGATCTCGTTCAGCACCCGCGGCACCTACCTTTACGTCGACGTCGTGCCCCAAAGCGGCAAGTTTGGCTTCGATGCCGGGCCAATCGCCGGCTTCCGCTTCGACGACCGAAGGCACACCGACGATTCGGTTGTGAAACTGATGGTGAAGCGCAAGACGGCGATCGAGGTTGGCGGCTTTGTCGGAGTGAGCTTGCGAGGGCTGACCAACCCTTACGACTCGCTGTCGCTTCACCTCGACGTGCTCCACGACGTGGGCAATGCCCACAAATCGACGATATTCAGCCCGAGCCTCGATTTCTCGACCCCACTGTCGCGCAAGACCTACGCGAGCGTCAGCACCGGCATGGAGTTTGTGAGCGACAAGTACGCCAATTACTATTTCGGCGTGTCGCCGGCTGACCGTCTAGCGACTGGCAACCAGCTACCGCTGTACGACCCCCACGGCGGTCTTAAGAACTGGAAGGTAAGCCTGCTCGTCGACCAATCCCTGACGGGTGACCTGTTGCACGGAATTTCGCTGTTCGGACTGGGCCAGTATTCGCGCCTGATGAACGACTTCAAGGGATCGCCGATCGTGTCGGAACGCGGCAACGCCAACCAGTGGCTGGGAGCGATAGGCCTCGCTTATACCTGGTAGCTCTCAGCGCCGCTTCATCAGCTCCTCGACGATGACGTCCGCGGCCTCGTCCGCGCTCATCGCGGTCGTGTCGATCCGAATCTCCGGCGTGTCCGGCGCCTCATAGGGGCTATCGATTCCGGTGAAATTCTTGAGTTCGCCGGCACGCGCCTTGGCATAGAGGCCCTTGGCGTCGCGTTTCTCCGCTTCAGCAAGCGGCGTATCGACAAAAATCTCGATGAACTCGCCGTCGGGGATCATCTTTCGAACCATCTCGCGCTCGGCGCGGAATGGAGAGATGAAGGCGGTCATCACGATCAGACCCGCGTCGGCCATCAGCCGCGCGACTTCGCCCACGCGGCGAATATTCTCGATACGGTCGGCCTCGGTAAAGCCGAGGTCGCGATTGAGCCCGTGGCGAACGTTATCGCCGTCGAGGAGGAAGGTGTGACGGCCACGAGCGGCGAGCTTCTGTTCGACGAGATTGGCGATGGTTGACTTGCCCGCGCCCGACAAGCCGGTGAACCACAGCACCGCCGGCCGCTGACCTTTAAGCGCCGCGTGCGTCGCTCGGCTGACGTCCAGATGCTGGCGGTGAATGTTGAGCGCGCGCCGCAGCGCGAAGTGAAGCATCCCGCAGGCGACCGTCGCATTGCTGAGCTTGTCGATCAGGATGAAACCACCAAGGATTCGGTTCGGGCTCGAGCCTTCGACAGCGTAAGGCTCGAACACGATCTCACGATCGGTCGCGATCTCGGCGACACCGATCGAGTTCAGTTCCAGCGTCTTCGCGGCGAGACGATCAAGCGTGTTGACGTTGATCTCATACTTGGGCTCGTAAACGGTCGCCGTGACCGTCTGGGTGCCGAGCTTCAGCCAATAACCGCGGCCCGGCAGAAGCGGCTCGTCAGCCATCCAGACGATCGTCGCTTCGAACTGGTCCGCGGCCTCGGGCGGGTTACCGGCCGCCGCGATGACGTCGCCACGGGAGCAGTCGACCTCGTCGGCGAAAGTCAGGGTCACCGACTGGCCCGCGACGGCCCCATCCAGGTCTCCGCCGGAGACGACGACCCGCTCAATTCGTGTCACCCGGCCCGACGGCAGAACTCGGACTTCGTCGCCCGGCGCCACGGTTCCGGCCGCGATCTCGCCGGCAAAGCCGCGGAAATCCTGGTCGGGGCGATTGACCCACTGCACCGCCATGCGCAGCGGCTTGTCGGCATCGCTCGCGGCGTCGAGCGGAACCGTATCGAGATGATCAAGGAGGCTCGGGCCCTCATACCACGGCGTTGCTTCGCTCGAGCTCACGACGTTGTCGCCGTTGAGACCGGAAACCGGGATCGCAGTCCAATCCTCGATCCCGATCTGCTCGGCGAACAGGCCGTAGTCCGCGCAGATCTCCTCGAAACGGCCCTTGTCGTAATCAACCAGGTCCATCTTGTTCACCGCGAGGACAAAGCGGCGAATTCCGACGACCCTCGCCAGGTAGGAATGGCGCCGGGTCTGGGTCAGCACGCCTTTGCGAGCGTCGACGAGCAGAACTGCCAGATCCGCCGTCGACGCGCCCGTCACCATGTTGCGCGTGTACTGCTCATGGCCCGGCGTATCGGCAACGATGAACCTGCGTTTCTCGCTCGCGAAATAGCGGTAGGCGACGTCAATCGTGATACCCTGCTCGCGCTCGGCCGAGAGGCCGTCGACGAGCAGCGCGAAGTCCACGGCCTCGCCCTGCGTGCCGTGCTTTCTGCTGTCAGCCTCGAGGGCGGCGAGCTGGTCGTCGAAGATTTGCCGGGTTTCGTAGAGCAGCCGCCCGATTAGCGTCGACTTTCCGTCATCGACGCTCCCGCAGGTAATGAAACGGAGCAGCTCGGTCCGCTCCTGCTCGGCCAGCCAGGCCTTCACGTCGGAAGGGCGGTTCAAAAATAGCCCTCCTGCTTTTTCTTCTCCATCGACGCGCTGCCCGCATCGCGGTCGATCGCCCGGCCCTGGCGTTCGCTGGTCCCTGAGGCGAGCATCTCGGCGATAATGTCTTCGACGTTCGCCGCATCACTCTCGACCGCGCCCGAAAGCGGATAGCAGCCGAGCGTTCGGAACCGCACCCGGCGGCTCACCGGTACTTCTCCGACCTCAAGCCGCATTCGCTCATCGTCGACCATCACAATCAGGCCGTCTCGATCCACCGTCGGCCTCAGAGCCGCGAAGTAGAGCGGTACCACCTCGATCCGTTCTCGGAGAATGTATTGCCAGACGTCGAGCTCGGTCCAGTTGGACAGGGGGAACACGCGCATGCTCTCGCCCCTATTCTTGCGGACATTGTAGAGGGACCACAGCTCGGGTCGCTGCCGCTTCGGATCCCAGCGATGATTCCGATCGCGGAAGCTGAACACGCGTTCCTTGGCGCGGCTCTTCTCCTCATCGCGCCGGGCGCCCCCAAATGCCGCATCGAAACCGTGGGCGTCGAGCGCCTGGCGGAGCCCTTCTGTTTTCCACATGTCTGTATGCAGCGGACCGTGGTCGAACGGGTTGATGCCTTTGTCGAGCGCCTCGGGGTTCCGATAGACGATCAGCTCAACTCCGGGCTCCGCCGCGACCCTGTCCCTCAACCTGTACATGTCCCGGAATTTCCAGGTCGTATCGACGTGCAGCAGCGGGAACGGCAGTGGTCCGGGGAAAAAAGCCTTCCTCGCGAGGTGCAGCATCACGGCTGAATCCTTGCCCATCGAATAGAGCATCACCGGGCGCGAAGCCTCGGCGACGGTTTCGCGCAGAATGAAGATGCTCTCCGCCTCCAGGCGGTCGAGGTGGGTCAGTCGGCCAGTCATTGGTGACGCGGTTTGCCCGCTTCGTCCGAAATTGTCACTTGCGGCGCTGCGGAGCAGACCTAGGCTAAGCGCAACCATAGAGGAGATCGCCAGTGACCAGACTCCTGATCCTCGGCCTCGCCGCCGCCGCCGCAGTGCCTGCGGCTGCGCAGCAAAAGTCCGTTTCTCGCGCCGAGTGGGCCAAGACGGTCGATGGACACTTTGCCCAGCTCGATACCAACCATGATGGAGTTCTGACCAAGGCCGAGCTGGCCGTCGAGCAGCAGCGCGAGCTCGCGCAAGCCAAGGCTGCCATTGAGCAGCAGATGCGCGCCCGTTTCAATCAGCTCGACACCAACAAGGACGGAAAACTGAGCTTCGAGGAATTTCTTGCCATGGCGCCCGCGTTGAAAGCCACGGAGAGTCCCGACCAGCTTCTTCAGCGGCTCGACACCAACCATGACGGCAAGATTTCCGCGGCAGAGTTTCGCGCGCCCGAGATCGCCAAATTCGACAAGGCCGATATCAACCACGATGGCATCGTGACACCGGCAGAAGCTCAGGCCGCGGGCAAGAAGTAGCGCCAGCCTAGCGCGCCGGGTTCGGTACGCCTAAGAAGGCTTTTCCCTGGGGAGCCGCGCGAGCGGCTGAGATCGGCAAAACGCCGGGACCCATCGAACCTGATCCCGTTCGCACGGGCGTAGGAAGGAGAAACATCATGGCCGATGTCCCGGCCCGCACCGAATTGAAAGTCACAACAGGACCGATCCGCGGCTCGCGCAAGATCTACATCGAGGGACGCGACGGAGTCCGCGTCGCGATGCGCGCGGTCGACCTCGAGCCGTCATCGGGCGAGCAGCCGGTCGTCCTCTACGACACCAGCGGCCCTTATACCGACCCCGAGCGGCGCATCGACATCATGGCTGGTCTCCCCGAGCTTCGCCGCGACTGGATCCGCTCGCGCGCCGACATCGAGGAAGTGGCTCAGCGAGAAGTTCGGCCCGAAGACAACGGCCAGTTAGGCCCCGATCGAAGTGGCGGCGTCCAGGCCTTCCCCAATACCCGCAAGCGAGTCCTTCGGGCGAAGCCCGGCGCCAATGTCACGCAGATGCATTACGCCCGCCGCGGCATCGTTACTCCTGAGATGGAATATGTCGCCATCCGCGAGAACCTCGGCCGAGCGAAGGCGGTGGCGGCCGCCGGCGACATCGACGGCCGTGACGGGCAGGACTGGGGCGCCGCTATCCCCGACTTCGTCACGCCCGAGTTCGTCCGCGACGAGGTCGCCCGCGGCCGCGCGATCATCCCCAACAACATCAACCACCCGGAAAGCGAGCCGATGGCGATCGGCCGCAACTTCCTCGTCAAGATCAACGCCAACATCGGCAACAGCGCCGTCGCTTCCGACGTCGCGTCCGAGGTCGACAAGATGGTCTGGGCGATCCGCTGGGGTGCTGACACGGTCATGGACCTCTCGACCGGCCGCAACATCCACGACACGCGCGAATGGATCGTGCGCAACTCGCCAGTGCCGATCGGCACGGTGCCGATCTACCAGGCGCTCGAGAAGGTCGGCGGGATCGCCGAGGACCTGAGCTGGGAAATCTACCGCGACACGCTGATCGAGCAGGCCGAGCAGGGCGTCGACTATTTCACCATCCATGCAGGAGTCCGGCTGCCCTACGTGCCGCTGACCGCGAAGCGTGTCACGGGGATCGTCAGCCGAGGCGGATCGATCATGGCCAAATGGTGTCTTGCCCACCACCGCGAGAGCTTTCTCTACGAGCGCTTCGACGAGATCTGCGAGATCATGAAAGCCTATGACATTGCCTTCAGTCTCGGTGACGGCCTGCGTCCGGGCAGCACGGCCGATGCCAACGACGAGGCTCAGTTCGCGGAGCTCTACACGCTTGGCGAGCTCACGAAAAAAGCCTGGGCGCACGAGTGCCAGGTGATGATCGAGGGTCCCGGTCACGTCCCGATGCACAAGATCAAGGAGAATATGGATAAGCAGCTGGAAAGCTGCGGCGAGGCGCCGTTCTACACCTTGGGACCGCTCACTACCGACGTCGCCCCGGGCTACGACCATATCACGAGCGCGATCGGTGCGGCGATGATCGGCTGGTTCGGCACAGCGATGCTTTGTTACGTGACTCCCAAGGAGCATCTCGGCCTTCCCGATCGCGACGACGTCAAAGTGGGCGTCGTCACCTACAAGCTCGCCGCCCACGCTGCCGACCTTGCGAAAGGCCATCCTGCCGCTCGGCTTCACGACGACGCGCTGTCACGCGCGAGGTTCGAGTTCCGCTGGCGCGACCAGTTCAACCTGTCGCTCGACCCCGACACCGCCGAAGCCTTCCACGACCAGACGCTTCCGGCCGAGGGCGCGAAGACGGCGCATTTCTGCAGCATGTGCGGGCCCAAGTTCTGCTCGATGAAGATCACTCAGGAGGTGCGCGACTTTGCGCGGCTGCAGGAGCAGGCTTCCGCCTCACCACTCTCCCCGGGGGCGCAGGGTGAAGGGGCCGAACCGGTCGAGGATGCCGAAGCCGGCATGGCCGAGATGAGTAGACGCTTCCACGACGAAGGCGGCGAGCTCTACGTGACTGCCCCGGAGTAATTACTGTTCCGGTTGACTCTCAGCGCCCCATCATCTGTCCCAAAGTACGCCGGAGCCGGGTCTTCGACTCGGCGTTGAGCGCGCCCCTGACCCCGCGCCGAGCCTCGGGGATATGCGCGTTCGGATCTCCGCCGGCGCGGAACACGAAATGATCGAACATCGCTTGCCACGCCGAGCGCTGCTCGTCGGGGAGGCCCTCGAATGACAGCAGTGCATGGATCAGCGCATTGATTGGCGCGAGACCTGGCTGAGGCGCAGGCGCTTCGTCCCACCAGTAATTCACGAGGATGCTGAGATCATCGAGCGATCTCACATGGTGCCACCACATGTACGGGATGTAGATCGCATCGCCCGGCTCAAGTTCGGAGGTCACCGCATGCGCCATCGCCTCTTGGGCGCGCGGGTAGCGGCGTAGGTCGGGCGCTTCGGGATCGACGAGGCTCGCCGGGGTCCCCGCTGGCGTGAACTCGAACGGGCCGATGTAAAGGTTGGCCACCTGGCCCGGCGGGAAAAGCGTGAACCGCCGCCGTCCGGCAACCACCACGGCGATGTTGCTGAACATGTCGTGGTGGGTCGCAGTCACCACGCGATTACCGATCCAGATGCGCGGCTCGACCGACCGGGCGAACAGCCCAAGCTGGTTCTCGGCGGTGAAGCCCGGGAGGGCTTGGGCCACCGAGACCGCCTGCGCGGCGATGGCTTCCGGCTCGCAGTTGCGGGCCGCGCCTGCCAGGCGGTCGAGCACCCCGCTGACCGTCGCGAGTTCCTTGGCAAACGTCAGGCCTTCAATCTCGCCAGTGTAGAACAGGCGCCCGCCGTGTTCAGGCGCGGCGACGCTCATTTCTGTTTTCGCGCCGCTGTCTAGAGCTCGGAGATAAGCAGCCTTGTCCGGCGAGCGCACGATCGGCCAGTCGGCCGCGAGTCCCCGCAAGACGACCGGACGGCGGAAGTTCACCAGCTCGTCAGCAGTTAGACGCGCGGGATCGTCCGCATAGTCTTCGATCGTATCGATGGCCTCGGCTCCTGTGGGCGAGCCCGAGCATAGCGAGGGGCGGGACATTCGGGAACAATTCCTCGCCCGACTTGCATCAGGCCGCCCGATCGCATGAAGAGCTTCGACATGGCCAGTATTCCATCGACCCGTCATCCGCGCCGCCTAGCCGACTATCGCGCCGATCACCGAATGCTCATCCTCGGCAACTGGCCGAGGCCCTGTCAGACGCTTCGACCCGATACGCTTACCCTGAGACACGGTGTGGCGAGGTCGCCGACATGATGGTCGAAATTGGTGTCGGCCGAGTACCGATCGTCGACCACCCGGCCTGAACGTCCGCTCGCGACAGAAAAGCGTTGAGCAGCGCTAGTCTAGCAGGACGCCAAGAACGTCAGTTCGGGCTCGGGCTGAAGTGCTATAAAGCCGCGCCGTCAACTCACTTGGCGAGTCGGCGTCGCGGCGCCCGCCTCCGGACATTCCGTCCCCCGGCGCGACGCGCCGCGCGGGGTCCATCGGAGACATCTTATGTCCGAGCAGAATGTGCAGGCCGTCCGCGGCCTCTATGACGCGTTCAATCGTGGTGATCTTGATACCGTAGAACGGGGGTTCAGCCGCGAGTTCGTTTGGAACGAGGCGGAAAATTCGCTCCGTAGCGGCGGCAATCCCTATCGGAATTTCGCGTCCGTCCGCGACGGCGTCTTTGCTCCTACCGAGCGCGACTTCGATCAGTTCCGGGTTGATGTCGAGCAATTGATCGATGGG
>Ga0070717_10002278_pt1 | contig 13456 bp, 11 predicted proteins | sample LARL113metaG_FD_71366 | JGI IMG/M metagenome (GOLD analysis project Ga0070717, IMG submission 71366) | Corn, switchgrass and miscanthus rhizosphere microbial communities from Kellogg Biological Station, Michigan, USA - LAR L11-3 metaG | ecosystem: Host-associated > Plants > Roots > Rhizosphere ... | reverse complement strand
TGCCGGTAGGTGAGGATCTCAAACTGCTGGCCGTACAAGGGATGAAACGGATGGGTGACCGTGAAAACTCCTTCTGCTAGAGAGGGAGACGGTGTAGTTGACGGCTGAGTCCAAAGGAACCGTTGAAGCGCTTTTCACCTGGACAACCCGCAAATTTGAGCATCGTCTTCCAGGGACCACCAAGGCGACTAGATCAGACCGTGGCGCCTACGACAGTGCAGAGGAGGCGAAAAAAGCAGGGATCACCTTGGACGTGCTGGAGAAATGGTTCATTCAGGCCATTGTTGACGGCTACATGCAGGAATGGAACGACCTGCGGCGACAGACCCCTATCGCGTTGTGGGAGGCGAGCGTTCGCGAAAAGGGAGTGCCTCGTTGGATGGGCTCGCAAGATGATTTGAAGCTCCTGCTCATGAAAGCCGTCAATCGCCGGAACCGAGCCAATGGGCGCTATGCCATTACCAGTCAAGGCCTCTCCTTCCTGGGACGACGATATATCAGTCCTGGGCTCCTCAATCGACTGCGAGGCAAAGAAATTGATATCTACTATGACCGACGCGATATTGCCGTCATCTATCTGTTTCTGGAGGGGGAGTTGGTTGGAGAGGCCTATTGTACGGAATTTATGGGGCAGCGGGTCAGCATCTGGGAAGCGCAAGCCATGCGGAGAGCAGATCAAGAGCAGGCGAAGGAAGCGACTGCAAAAAGTCTGGAAAGCCGACAGCGTATCCAAGCCTCAGCCTCTAGCGGGGGTCGTATGCTTTCGCTGGAAAGAAAGAGGTTGGAACAGCAGCGCCAACTGGACCTCCAGCGTCAAGAGATCCATCCTTCCCATGTTCAGGCAGCATTGCAGGTGATGGCCCAAAAACCTCAGAGTCCAACACCACCCAAGATCTCTGGCCTGCTGCCCCCGGCTATCCCTGAGGAGGCGACCACTGAGAAAGAGCGCATCCGGTTGCCGGTACGAAAACTGGAGGAGGAAGAGCATGACTGATACACCGCGCGCCCCTTTCACCGTGCAAAAGGTCTTTCTCGAAACCGCTTTTGAGCAACGGTTTCAAGGGATCTTACGGCATGCCTGGCAGAATCGATCCTGGCATGTCATTGCTGCTGCTCCAGGGAGCGGCAAATCGCTCGGCATTCAGGATCTCGTCATACGCAGTGGAGCACAGAAAAATATTCAAGGCATCAGTTATCTGCCGGTGCTGGCTATCCGTGCGCCAAAGAATACTGCACGAGAACAGGCTCTGGGGATGGCCTTTTCTGCTGCCTTTGGAGCCATTCCGTCCATGGTGTGGCATGCTCGTCGCATCTGGCTCGCGGCGGTCATGGCGAAAGTACAGGTCGAGTGCATCATCATTGATGATGCCCAAGATCTGACCCTCTCCCAACTGGCTTTCCTCAAAGAACTCACCGACAACCTTGCTGCCCCTCCGCACGGGCGCCAGGTGGGGTTGTGTCTGGTGGCAGCACACAGCGGAAACGTCGTTCCTTTCAAAGAAACCTTTGCAAACCCAGAGATTCTCTGGCGACAATTTCGTCGCCGCATGGATACTGAACGCCCCTACTGTGTGGTACTTGGACAGACTGAGGAGGAGGTTCGCCATATCCTCACGACATGTGAGGAGATCTACCGTCCTCAATTGCCCCACCTGCAGCTTGATCGCTGGACCAAGCCCATTTTTACCTGGTTGACTCACTCCGTCCTGGATCCCGATGCGACAGGGCGAGTAACCATGGATCATTTGATGCGACTGCTCACCAGTGCGTTACGTCGCGCTTACGAGCAGGGGACCAGCGATGTGGATGCAGCCTGCTTAGAGGCTGTGGCAGAACTGATGATCTTGCGGCGTGATGAGGTGACCCAGATCGATGAGATTTTGTCTGCGCCGCCTCCGCCTACCCAAGAGGTGGGATGATGGATTCGATAGGCATTACAGACCCCTTGTGGCTGACAACGTTTCCCCATCGCGTTGCCCCACGTCCAGAAGAATGGTTAGCTGGAGTGATCTTACGCTGTGACGAGGCAAATTGCTGGAACAGTGGAACGACCATCACCCATCTGATGCGGACAGCCGGAACAGACGCAGATCTTGAGCAAATGAACCTAGTCCTTCCCACTTCCTCCTTGCCGCTTGCGCTTCTGGCAGGATGGTTGGCAGTGCCTGAGAGCGCTTTGATCAGCTCCACTTACCAATTTGAGCTGGCTCGTCTGTATGATGTGCCCCATCCTCACACCCAACTCCTGGACATGGGATTCTCTCTTCACGTGTGTCCGTTGTGTCTGGATGAGGCCCAGATGCTCCGGCGCTCGTTGGTGTTACCTCATATCAGGTGCTGTCCAATTCACCATGCCTATTTACAGAGCAGCTGTCCGTGCGGGAGAAGTTTATGGCGCCGCTTGTTTTCTTCACAAACGCAGCCATTTACTTGTCACAAGTGTGGCCTGGCCTGGGCAAAATTTGCAAGGCAAGAGGCAGATCCCAAACGCGTTGCCCTTGAACAGAACATCTTAACCTGGTACTCCTTTTTCTTCTCGAAGGGGTCCCGCATGTTGCTGGCACGAGCTTTACAGCTCATTGGGCGAACAATGGAAGAGAGAAAGATCACGACGGTGAAACATCTGAACGGAAGGTCCTTACGGGTGACGTTTTCTAGCCCAGAGAAAACGACCTTAGCCCGTCTTGTTGATGTGCTTGTCAGCTTGAAACTCTCACCAGAAGATCTTGAGGCAGATGAGAGTCCGCTGCTTTGGCGACCCCTCAACTGGCAAACATTCTACTGTCCAATTCCTACCTGTCCCTACACGAGGCCAGACGAGGCGGGTACAAGAAGAGAGGTGGTAAAATGATGTTAGCCCTTGCAAACCGACTCATGACCTGGTTGACACGATGGAAAGTCGCTCTTGCGATGAAAATCCGGCGTGCATGGACGGGAGGAACACCCATGATGGATGTCACTCAGATCAGGCCCTTGCGCTGGCTTGGTCGACTCGTAGTGGGGATCATCGGCCTCTATCTGCTCACACAGGTGATCGGGCGGATCATGCGTCGCGTCCGTCCAGGACTCACCCCTCTCCGGGCGATCCCAAGCCTGAATATGCCCTTGCGCTGGAAATTCTTTGGCACCCCGGAGCAGATCTTGGATCGTGCTGGGATCAGCCCCGGCATGCAGGTCCTGGAGATCGGGCCAGGGCCGGGCTTTGTGACGGTGCCCTTGGCAAGGCGTGTCTCTGCGCTGGAAGGAGGCAGCGTGACCTGCGTCGAGATTCAGCCGGAGATGATCGCGAGGCTCGGTGAACGGCTCCAAGCCGCCCAGGCACCCAATGTGGAGGTGCTTCAGGGCGACGGACGACAGTTGTCCCTCCCAGAGAGCCGCTTTGATGTGGTCTTGCTCATCGACGTGGTCGGCGAAACACCGGACGAGCTCGCGCTTTTCCGGGAGTGCGCACGCGTCCTCAAACCAGGCGGGGTACTGGCGGTGACAGAGCAATTGATGGATCCAGACTTCCGCCTCCCCAGGACCATACGAAACCTGGCGAGCAAGGCCAACCTGCTGGACGCCGGCTCGATCGGGTGGTCATGGTGGACCTATACCGTACGCTTCCGTAAGCCAACTTGAGAGCCCATGTGCGTTGACGGATGTCCACAACCAGGGAGTTGTATTGCAAGAGATGCTTTCCATCTGTGTCAACAAGACAGGAGATGAAGGAACTTGCAAGGTGTCTGATTTGAAGGAGGAAGCCGTGAGCGATCAACGTCCCCGCAGCGAATTTACGGATGTCGATCACGCACAGAGCCCAGCCGACTACGTTCACATGCTGGATGCTCAGCAGTCCGTACCCTTCATCCAGCAGTACAAGCAACGTGTTCGTACGTTACTGGATCTGCATCCGGGTCAGCAGGTGCTCGATGCCGGGACGGGGACCGGTGAGGATGCACAGGAGGTGGCGAAACTCGTTGCTCCGGGCGGCCAGGCCGTGGGTCTGGATGTGAGCCAGATCATGATCGATGAGGCGAAGCACCGCCTGCAAGATCGGAGTCTCCCCCTTCGCTTTGTGCAAGGAGACATCCAGCACCTTCCCTTTGAGACTGCCATCTTTGATCGCTGCTACGCCGATCGAATCTTTATCCATCTACCAGATCCGAGAGCAGCGCTTGCAGAACTGGTGCGAGTGACCAGGCCGGGCGGGCTGATTCTCCTTGCGGAAGGAGACCATGAGACCCAGGTCCTCGATACCCCGTATCCTGAGGTGACACGCCGTTTCTTCCGTTTTCGCAATGATGGCATGCGTCAACCGGGCATCGCCCATCGGCTCTATGGCCTCTTTCAGGAGGTCGGTCTCGAGGATGTCCAGGTCGAGCCGCTCGCACGCCTGACAACGGACTACGAAATGATCCGCCCGGTTGCCCATTATATTGAAGGAATGAGGACCGCTCAGAGCTGTGGCGTGGTCACAGCGGAAGAAGCAGAGCAGTGGATTTTGTTCCTGGAAGAGGCCATGCGAACCGGGCGGTTCTTCCATGCCATCATGTGGTTTATCACTATGGGGCGCAAGTCACAGCGTGAACATGGGGTTGTATGAAGGCATTTGACCCCGACATGACCGATCGGCGTCGAGAGGAGATGAGTATGAACCGGAACTCTGAGTCATCTTTGCCTCAAATGACGATTACCCCTCGAAGGGCATTACTTGATGAACCAGTACAGCTGACCCTCTCGGGCTTTCCAGCACACAGCCGCGTGACGATTGCTGCCTCGGCACAAGACGATGAAGGAAGCCTATGGACTTCCCAAGCCGTCTTTACCACCGATGAGGACGGCTTCCTGGACCTAAGCACGCAACGACCTCTGGCAGGAAGCTATGACGATGTCGATGCGATGGGCCTTTTTTGGTCGATGACGACGAACAGCAGGAAAGGCAAACAGGAGCCTTCCTTCACCAAAACTCGCCTCACTGTCCCGACCACGATCACCTTCAGAGCACAGCTCAACACGACGTTTTTTGCTGAGGAAACGGCTGAGCGCTTGCACCAGGCCGATGGAGTGACTGACATCCTCGTTGAGGAGGATGGCTTGAAAGGCAAACTCTTTTTGCCAGTTGGTCCTGGTCCGCATCCTGGTCTTCTCGTCTTGAGTGGCTCCGATGGCACCATTCGTGAACGAGCAGCTGCATTGCTCGCCTCACATGGATACGCGGCTCTGGCCCTGGTCTATTTTGGAACGGAGGGTCTGCCGAAACGATTGGCGCGGGTCCCATTAGAATATTTCGAAAAGGCCGTTCATTGGCTCCAGAATCGATCAGAGGTGGCATGTGATCAGGTGGGAGTGATTGGTGCATCACGAGGTGGGGAATTAGCCCTCTTGCTTGGCGCCACCTTCCCACAGATCAAAGCCGTCGTTGCAAGTGCTTCTAGTGGCCTCATTCATGGAGGAGTAGGAACCGTCCCATCCGTCCCCGCATGGACCTATCATGGTGAACCACTCCCCCATATGATCTACCAACCACGGCTTTCTGAACTCGCAAGCCTCCTGTCAGCAATGATCCGGCGAACCCCCTTTATTGGATTGCCGCTCTATCTCAAAGAGTTCAGCGACAAACATGCCGTAGAACGAGCCACCATTCCGGTTGAGAGAACCCAGGGATCTCTCCTGCTCATTTCTGGTGAAGAGGACGAACTGTGGCCCTCGACACTCTATGCTGAGATGGTCATGGAGCACCTCTCACGCCATCGCTATCCCTATGTGTACAAGCATCTTCGGTACAAGGGAGCAGGCCACATTATCGGTCTCCCATACAGTTTTCCGTACTTGCCGCCAACCACCCCCCCCTCTGGCGGCCCTGTTCGACTTGCATATGGTGGTCAGCCACGCGAAAGAGCCCAAGCCGATTGTGATTCCTGGACACAAACGCTCACCTTTCTCAAGGACAGTCTCCATCTGGTTCCATGAGCGAAGAAAATGGCCCTTACTTCAACACCTCTCCGCACGTCGAATGTATCTATCAGTATGGGCCAATTCCGGATGTTTATCGCAAGGGACACTCACGCAAGGTCGTGAGCCGGTTTGTAGCTCTGGCTCGACAAGACCTGGCGGGGTGTTCGAAGATTCATGTTAACGATTCTCGACACCAATCTTCGAACAGTCTGTTATCTCATCCGTATCTTCGTTCGAAGTTTCATGTTAGAGGTGCAGACACCAATCTTCGAACCAAAAAGGTTTTCACGCTCAGGGCCGTTCGAGAATCGGTGTTAACTACCAATATGGACGAGCACGACCAGGACCAGGAAACCACCGACGACAACAACGTTCCAGAAGAAGAGGTGAGTCAACAAGAGATTATCCCATTCATGGGAGATGAGTTAGCCGCGGCACTCACCCCAGGAGGCATTATCTATATCAGTCTCCCAGGAATATGTAAAGCCCTTGGCTTGACGGTACAGCCACAACTGCTACGCATCAAACGAACAAGATCGCTGCAGAGAGGGTTACGACAGATGCCTCTCTCTACACGAGGAGGCTTCCAGCGTACCTACTGCTTACGTGTAGATAAGGTCGCATTATGGCTTGGAGGCATCGAAACCACCAGGATGAGGAATGAGGAATTCCAACGTAAGATCGATGCTTACCAGGAAGAACTTGCCCCTGCTGCAACTCAGGTCTTCATACGGGTGATGGGCCTTCGCACGAGAGACATTATCCCTTCATCTGACCCGCAGATCATCGCGCTGGCCGACCAGGTTGACACACTTACTGAAATTACTACGCTGGTACGTGAACACATGGAAACGCTCCTGGAGGCTCAAGGACGTACTTCCATGCAACTGGAGCAGGCTGTTCATCTACTGGAAGCGCTGACCAACCGACAGGATGTCACTGAGAATCAGGTTGCAAAAATTGATGAGCGTACCAAACGGCTCACGACTGCGCATGGGAAAACTGTGCAAGAGGTGGTCGATCTCATCGCCACAGCGATTGAGAAGCAGTCTCCCCATATCACGACCCAGCTGGCCCACTCAATGGTATATGGGCGTCTCAAAAAACGGTTCCGTGCCAGGAGCTACATCGAGATTCCAGACGAGCGTTTTGACGAGGTGATGATTTACCTACGTCAGGAATATCGCAAGATTACTGGCAGCGATCTGCCAGAGCAGAGGAGTCTATTTTAGATATGAATGAGCAACAACAGGCAGCCTGGGGGTGTAAATGCAAACTTTATCCTGGCGAAAATCACACAATTATCCTGGTGGGAGTATTTCCTCTGCTTTAGCCTGTGAAGCCATCTCATAGGTACAGAGAAGAGGAAGAAAGAACTGAGAGTCACCAGGATAATGGTAAATGCCCTACGAAGTGAGCAAGTTTTGCCCTCCAACATGAGCATTTGCCCTCAATCATGAGCAGCACAGCTATTGATCAGCTGACAAGCCGCTCTAGATGCGGATGATTGTGCATCGTTTTTGTAAATTCGGAGTGTGCTCCTTACCACGAATCTGGCGCTGAATGCTCGAACGAATTTCCAGAACCAGCCAGAAATTGGGTTGATGTTCGCAAGAAATCTAGATCTGGCAAATCTGTCCGAACATTCAGGCCCTCTTCTACGTATGCTGTCACGAAGGGCAGGGTAGCGGGTAAAAGCCGAGTTTTCACGCCTGGGATAGCTTTAAACGCGCTCTATACCGAATGGGGAAAGCATGTGGTTTCTTTTGATCGAAAAACCAAATCAGAGGATTGATTTCTGCGTCGTTTTCAAGAGTGTGCATGGGAGCCTGGAAGTGGGAGCATTTTTCTGTTTCTGCTCGTAAGCCAACTCTGATATTCGATGGGTGACAACTCCTCCAGCTTTGCTTCTATGATCAGAAGAATACTCTGGAGATATTCTCGCTCTTTGACTTTGATTCTGCCTTTTTCTGCTTTTCTTGCTCTTGGAGAACTTGCTCGGCTTCCCGAAGATGACTTTTGAAATAGGATCGTTTCAATGAGAACGATGCTTTAGAAGAGAAATAATCATGAAGAGGACAACAGTGCCCTCTACCAGTGTCATCAAGAGCAAAATGGGAATCTTGTAGAGATGCCGTTAGTTGAGATAAAATGTAGATTACTGGGAGTGTGCTGAAACGAGATGTTTTTCCACCTGTTTGTTAGAGCCTAAACTAGATCGCATGGTCATTGAAGCAACAGACGTGAACCTGACAAAATGACTCAAATAGTCTATCTGCGTTAGAGAGGAAGAGAACTCTGGCACGGCAGGGAGGGTGACATGGCAAGACCGTTACCACCAGAACTCATTGGCAAGGCGGTGAAAGATTTTCTCACTGCGCAATCGTCGGCTGAAGCTAAGCGCATCGTCGAAGCACGGAGTGACTTGCTATTGACCGATAGTGCCGATCAATTTCTTGCCTACCTGCTTGAACTGTACAGTAGCGATGCGGATACAACTAACATTCTTCGAGCGCGCCGCGCCCTTCTCGCTCGTTGTCGACGTGGCGGGATAGAGGCTGCTTTCGCCGATTACCAGTATCACGAGATGCGGGCGCTATTAAATCAGATCGTTCAAATTACTAATCCAATCGAAATGTTTCACCGAGCAGCTTTATGCCGAACTGCATTGCAGTTGGTGAAAAGCAGTGGACAGCCTGAAGAATGGGCCATTTTTCACGTTTTGCTTGCTGAGAGCCTAGCGAAAGATCCACGAGGGGAGCGAGCCGAGAACCTGGAGCAGGCTATCTTTCACTACCAGCAAGCCCTCCAGGTGGTCACGCGCCAAGCCAGTCCTGAGCCGTGGGCAGAGGTACAGAACAACCTGGGAGTCATCTATCGTGAGCGCATTAAAGGGGAACGAGCCGAGAACCTGGAGCAGGCACTCCGTCATCTGGAACAAGCCCTCCAGATACGCACGCGACAAGGCTCTCCTCGGGAATGGGCAGAGACACAGAACAATTTGGGAAATGCCTATCGTGAGCGCATTAAAGGGGAACGAGCCGAGAACCTGGAGCAGGCACTCCGTCATCTGGAACAAGCCCTCCAGATACACACACGTTCAGCCTATCCTGAAGATTGGGCCAAAGCGCAGAATAATCTAGGAAACGTCTACCTTGAGCGTATACGAGGGGAACGAGCCGAGAACCTGGAGCAGGCACTCCGTCATCTGGAACAAGCGCTCAAAGTCTACACGTACCAAAGCTTTCCCTGGGAATGGGCCTTGACACATAGCAATTTAGGAAATATCCACGTTTTTCGTATACGAGGGGAGCGAACTGACAATCTGGAGCAGGCGCTCCACCATTATCAGCAAGCGCTTCAAGTCTGCACACGCCAGGCCTTTCCCCATGATTGGGCAGAGATACAACACAATTTGGGAAACGTCTACCTTGAGCGTATACGAGGGGAACGAGCCGAGAACCTGGAGCAGGCACTCCGTCATCTGGAACAAGCGCTCAAAGTCTACACACGCCGAACCAACCCTGAGCGATGGGCTCTGATACAGCACAGGCTGGGAAACATCTATAGTAATCGTATACGAGGGGAACGAGCCGAGAACCTGGAGCAGGCTGTCCTTCACTACCAGCAAGCCCTCCAGGTATCGACTCCAATGACTTTCCCTCAAGAGTCCCGGGATATTGCCTATGCGCTTGGTTATGTGCTCTATAATGAGCGTCGTTTCTCCGAAGCTCACCATGCTCTGACTATAGCCCACCAGGCCATAGAAGCCTTGCGCAGCGAAGTGCAGCGAGATATTGCTAAACGACACCTAGCTAGGGAGAATGCCGATCTCTATGCCCGTCTCGTCTTCTGCTGTTTGCAAGAAGGGGATGAATCAGCCGCCTTCGGGTACACGATTGCAGCGAAGGGACGGGCCTTCGTCGATCTCCTTGCCACCACCCGCTTCGACCTGTTTGCGGCCAGTAGCAGCGATCCCGTTCTGGCCGAGGATCTGCGCAAAGTACGGGAATTGCGACAGCAAATTGACAATCTTCTTGCCACTCTGACGGGAGAAAGGAGCCTCTCCTCGACTGACTCACCTAAACTCATTGGTAGTGAAACGTCAGGCGGTGCCCCGTTACCTAGAGGTATACTTCGTGCTCAACTCCGCTCTTTGCAAGCGCAGGAAGCCAGTCATTGGGACGAAATGGCCTACAAGTATCCTGCATTGACTGCCACGCAAAAGGTACCCCTCCTCTCGGTCGATCAGGCACGTACATTAGCGGCCGAGTTGAACACCACCCTGGTTGAATACTATCGCCACGCTGAGGAGTGGTGCGCCTTCGTCGTCACTTCTGACACTATGCATTATGTCCCTTTGCCACTCATTACGGATGAACTGCTGCAGCATATGGTAACCTGGATGCAGCGACTTGAACATCCCACGGGACGTAATCAATTGAGCTATATCCGGCTCTCTGAATGGTACACTGCTGTCATCGCGCCGTTGGAGGAGTACCTGCCGCAGAAGCGGCCCGTTATCCTGGCTCCTTTCAGTATATTGCATGTGTTGCCCCTGGCTGCTACCCGCCATCCCCACACCAGACGCTATATTGACGAGGACTACCAGATCGCCTTTGTTCCCAGTCTAAGCGCCTTGCGAACGATATGGGATCAGCAACGCCGCACATGGAAAGAAAAGCAAGCAGTTCTCCACCGCCTGTTGGGTGTGGCCTACCCAGGCACGCCCGATAGCGACCACTACTTGCCCAATGTGTTACCTGAAGCAGAAGCCATCGCCGAGCACTTCATACAGGTCACTCCACTCTACCAAGAGAAGGCTACGCCTGAAGCGGTGCTTGCACAAGGCCGCGACCAAGACGTGATCCACTTTGGCTGCCATGGCTGGTTCGACCCAGAGCATCCAGAGCAGTCCGGGCTGATGCTCGCTGGTGGCTGGCTGACCGTGCAACGTATCATTAGTGAACTGCATCTGGAACAGGCACGTGTGGCAACCCTTGCGGCCTGTCTCAGTGGTTTTGCCTCACTCCAGAGCGGGGATGAACTGATCGGACTCTTGCAAGCAATTCTGAGCACTGGCGTCCAAACGGTAGTTGCCAGCCTATGGACCGCGGACGATGCTGCCACACGCGTCCTGTTCGAGACTTTCTACGCTCATCTGGTGGCAGGTCAGACTCCTGCAAAGGCTCTGCAAGAGGCGGCACGTTCCGTGAGAGCACATCCTGGCTGGGAGCATCCCTACTACTGGGCCGCCTTTCAGGTCAGTGGGTTGGCTCACGACGGACATGAGCAGGTACAAAAGACTCTTCCTTCCTAACAAGGAGTACATGAGTGTGTGACAATTGAGTGCAACAGGGGGAAAAAAGACTAATGAATAGTGAGCAAAGTATCAAGGAAGCTCTGAGCCTGCTTGAGCAAATGAGCGAGCATCCAAACGAAATTCTGCAGAAGCTCGACGAGACGGAACAGGCCGCCGTGATGAGGGAACTGGACGGGCTAGCTGAGCGAGCAACAACGTTGCAGAGCGACACTGACCTGCTTCAACTGGCTGATGCTATCCACTGTCTGGTGGAAGACCGAGCAGGACTCCGCTTGTTATTGCTGCCAGAAGGGATGGATGTGGCTCAGCAGCTGGCGCAACGCTCGGTCACTCTGGCGGATCACCAGCAGACCACGAAGCGAAATACCTATGTCCAGCAACGGGCGCCGCAGATCCGCAATGCCGTAATCGAGTGTCGGGCGCAACTGGAAGTGGCACTTCAGAAAAAAGCGCAGTCCCCCCACAGCCAGCCACAGGAGAAACAGCCGTGACTGCACATCACCCGAGCCGACCCACGAAGACCTCTCCTCAGGTGGCGAAAAAGGCTGCTCTCATCGCGAACTTCTACGGCAAACGCGGCCAGATGCAGTCTCTTCTGAATGGTCTCATCCAGTCCCTTGCATTGATCCCTGACGATCAGAATACGAGCTATGTCAATCCAACGACCAGGACGTATCTGCGCTCTGTTGATCCACCAGCTCTCTCTGCACAGGATACCACGATTCTTCAACTCGCACTCAATAGGGCGGGAGTAGTTGAGACGGCGTGGGAAACGATGCGTACCCAGCTCGAAGCCATCGTGCCAGCCGATGAGGTACTCAAGCAGGTCTGGGGTTATACTCTGATCTACCAGGCCGAGCTGACTGAACAGGTGCCCCTTCTAGAGGCTCTGGTCGCGTTGCTACCTGATGTTCAGCGACTTCACCCTACCCAATCTCAGAGCCCACAGGTGCTCGTCAAAGCTGACTTCGCAGGAGGATGGCTCTGGCTGATCGACCTCCCTCAAGAGGGGGATGGCCTGCAAGCAGCAACGGTCTACCTAGCACTCAGTCAACCCAACACCGAGAATCGACTCGTGCGGGAGGTCCTCTATAACCCGGTGGCGGCGTTTCTGATGGCTGATCTGATCGCACACAAGGGCTATCATCAGATCCGGCAATATCGGATCGGCAACCTAGACGAACAGTATCGAGACAAGATGCAAACCTTATCACGACACACTGATCTTCTGCTCCATGATTTGACACACGTTTCTGTGAAAGCCAGTGAAGTCGATACCCTTGCCAGCAAGTATGGAATGTTGGTCAGTGCAGTGGTCCATCTGGATCAGCTACGGGTCTCTCTGATCCGTCAGGTGTTCAATTTCGCTTGGTGGGGTAAGCAGGCAGGCGAGAACGAGATCACCTCGTTCCATCACCAGCATTTGCAAGAGGCAGCACAGGAGCTGGAGCTTCTGGTGGCCCAGGGGCAGCATCCGCTGGGGGCGGCACGTACCGCAGTCGAAATGATACGCACTCGGCTGGACAAACAGCAGGAGGACCAGCAGCAGCGGATTGGGGTCCTCTTGACGATCGTCGCCGTGGTGCTCTCTGCCCTCGTGTTGATGGATAAAGAGAACGCACGGGCGGTGCTTGAGTTACTAGGGATCGCTCAGCCTATAGGCATTTTTCCTGTCCTTGGGGTTCAGGGAGTCTTCCTCATCATCTTCTGGCTGCTTATTCGGCTTGTCATCTGGCGGCTCAAGTTCAGGCGCTCCAAAAAGCCACGTTCGTAACACTCTGAGGGGTGTTTAACCCAAACTGCCAGGAAGGCATTGGGACCGATCATTGCAGGTGATGGGAGGAATGAAAATGCTCCCACTTCCAGGCTCCCATGCACACTCTTGAAAACGACGCAGAAATCAATCCTCTGATTTGGTGGTAAATGCCCTACGAAGTGAGCAGGTTTTGCCCTCCAACATAAGCATTTGACCCGAATGGTGAGCAGTACAACCATTAACCGATGGACGAGTCGCTTCTGAAGCGGTTTTCTCCCATCAATGGTTGTAAATTGACGAGAGCAGCATAAGAGCCATGTTGTAAATGATTTGATTCGATGGCGGGAAAATTTGACAATTATCTGACGTAATGCCAGCATTCCCTTTTCTTCCCTGGATATCTGGAAAGAGCTTTACTGGCTGATCCAGAGATTTTTCTT
>Ga0070717_10002277_pt1 | contig 13456 bp, 15 predicted proteins | sample LARL113metaG_FD_71366 | JGI IMG/M metagenome (GOLD analysis project Ga0070717, IMG submission 71366) | Corn, switchgrass and miscanthus rhizosphere microbial communities from Kellogg Biological Station, Michigan, USA - LAR L11-3 metaG | ecosystem: Host-associated > Plants > Roots > Rhizosphere ... | reverse complement strand
CCGATGGGCCACTGGATCGCGCTGCTGGAGGCGGCCGGCGTGCCCTGCGCGCCGATCCAGGACTATGGGCAGGTGTTCGGCGACGGCCACCTGCTGGCGCGGGAGTTCTTCTGGGAGGCGCCCCATCCGACGCTGGGCAGCGTGCGCCAGCTCGGCTCGCCGATGCGGTTCTCCGAGACGCCCACGCGGCGGGAGAAGGCGGGGCCGCGGTTCGGCGAGGATTCGGAAGCGGTGCTCCGCGAGCTCGGCTATGCCGAGGCGGAGGTGCGAGAGCTGGTCGCGGCCGGCGTGATCAAGACGCCGGCACAGGAGCCACGGAGGGTGCCGGCATGAGGACGGAGCGCGACGTCATCGAGGTGGCGCGGGAGCCCGGCGAGGGCCAGGACGAGCTGATCGCGCTGCGCAGCGGCCCGGTGCAGTGGGTCATCTTCAACCGGCCGGGGGCCCGCAACGCGATGACCTGGCACATGTACGAGCGCCTGGTCGAGGTCTGCGAGGAGGTGAACGCCGACCGCTCCGTCCGGGCGATGGTGCTCACCGGGGCCGGGGGCCGGGCGTTCGTGTCGGGCACCGACATCGCGCAGTTCCGCTCGTTCACGACCGAGCAGCACGCGCTCGACTACGAGGCGCGCGGCAACCGGGTGATGCGGACGCTGGAGACGGTGCGGGTGCCGACGATCGCCGCGATCGCGGGCCCGTGCACCGGCGGCGGCGCGGGGATGGCCGCGTCGTGCGACCTGCGCCTGGTCTCGCCGTCGGCGCGGTACGGCTTCCCGATCGCACGCACGCTGGGCAACTGCCTGTCCATGCAGAACTACGCGCGGCTGTTCACGCTGCTGGGCCCGGCCCGGGCCAAGGACGTCCTGCTGACCGCCCGGCTGATGGGCGCGGAGGAGATGGTGGCGTGTGGGCTGGCCCGCGAGCGCGTCGCGGACGAGGCGGCGCTGCTGCCCCGGGCCCAGGAGCTGGCGGAGGAGCTGGCCACGCACGCGCCGCTGACGATGTGGGCCTCGAAGGAGGCGATGCGGCGCATCCGCGAGCGGCTGGTGCCGGAGGGGGCGGACTCGGACCTGATCCTCTCCTGCTACATGTCGGCGGACTTCAAGGAGGGGGTCGAGGCGTTCCTGGCCAAGCGCAAGCCGGAGTGGCGAGGGGAGTAGGCGACCGGGGGCTCGCCGAACCGCCGGGCGAGTCCCTGCTCGACCAGCTCCGCCGCCTCGACCGCCTCGACCGCGCCGAGCGGCGGAAGGCGCGCCGGGCCGCCACGGCCTGACCGGCCGGTCCGGCAGGCCTTCGGCTCCCTACAATGCGGAGTGGCCCGTCCCGTTTCCCCGCGGTCCGCGACGGGTATGACCCTGTTCAGATGACCGCAGCCAGGAGCTCGTCGCCATAGACATCCGGAGCCTGTTCAACGTCTTCCTGCCCATCCATACCGTGTGGTGGGCGGTCTTTGGACAGACCCTGAGCTGGGGTTTGTCGAGCATCTACCACTTCCTCGCCGCCAACCCCGTGATCGCCGCGATCGGCGCCTACGGCCTGGCCATCATGATCCTCACGGTCATCGTCCGCCTCCTGCTGGCGCCCCTCTTCCACCTCCAGCTCCGCCTCAGCCGGCGCTCGATGGATCAGCAGAAGAAGATCGCGCCCCAGCTCGCCGAGCTGCGCAAGAAGTACAAGAACGACCCCCAGAAGCAGCAGCAGGAGATGATGGCGCTCTACCGCGAGCACGGCATCAACCCGCTGGGCGGACTCAGCGGCTGTCTCCCGGCCCTGCTCCAGTTCCCGATCCTGACCGGCCTCTACTACGTCTTCTACGGCAACGCCAAGAACCACACGTTCGCCGACCACTTCCTGTTCATCCCCCACCTGAACGACCTGCCCTCGACGCACCCGCTGATCCCGGGCCTGCCGATCCCGACGCTGGTCTACCTGATCGTGCCCCTCCTGGCGGCCGGGACGACGTTCGTGCAGTCGCGCATGATGCAGCAGCCGCTGAGCGCGACCCCGACCGACCAGGAGCAGCAGACGCAGCAGATGACCCGCACGATGCAGGTCATGATGCCGCTGATGATCGCCTACTTCGCGATCATCACCCCGGCCGGCCTGGGCCTGTACTGGTTCGTCTCCAACACCGTCGCGATCATCCAGCAGTACTTCGTCACCGGTTGGGGCGGCCTCCGCCCGCAGCGCGCCGCAGCGACCGCCGCCCCGGCGCCGAAGGCCGTCAGCTCGTCCTCGGGCAGCCGCCCGCCCGCGCCCACCGCCACCAACAAGCCGGCGCCGGCGTCGGCGCCCAGCACCGTGGACGGCCGGGGGAACGCGGCGAGCCGGCCGCCGAGCCGAGCCCAGAAGCGCCGCAAAGCCCGCCGCTAGCGCGCCAGAGCCCCGGCGAGGGGCCTCAGGTAACCGCGACGCGCAGGATCGGCCCGACGATCGCGTTCAGCAGCGCCGACGCGATCGACAGCACGAACGCGCCGACCACCGCCGTGAGGATGTTGTCCACCGTGAGCGCCGGGACGAAGTGGGCGACAACCAGCAGCAGCACCGCGTTGAGCACGAACGCGAACATGCCCAGCGTCAGGATGCGCAGCGGCAGGGTGGCGATGCGCATGATCGGCCCCAGGACCGAGTTGACCAGGCCGAACACCACCGCCGTGATCAGGTAGGCGGCGCCGCCGCCGGTCACGCGGATCCCGGGCACGACCTGGGTGGTCACGTAGAACGCGACCGCGAGCAGGCCCCAGCTGGTCAGAACTCCCCACATGACAGCTACCTCCGGTGACCCGGCAGGCTAGCACACGTCGCCAGCCCGATCAGCCCTCCCGGTAGTCACCCTGGATGCTCGTGAACTCCACCAGGTTCCCGAACGGGTCCCGGCAGAAGAACCGCGGCCGGTTCGGGATCGGCGTGTCGTCGTACGGCTGGAACCCGGCCTCGATCAGCCGCCCTCGGACCTGCGCCAGGTCCCCCACGTCCAGGCAGAAATGGCGCGCCGAGCCCGGGGCCAGGTCGCCCGTGAAGAAGTGCAGCTCCATGCCGGCGCCGGACGAGTACCAGACGAGCCGGCCCGCGTCCAGCGTGCGGGGCACCACCACCTCGGTGAGCCCCAGGACGTCGCCGTAGAAGCGGCGGACGTCCGCCTGGCGGCCGGCCGGGAACGGAGACGAGACGTGCTGCAGCTTCATGGCTACCTCCTGCCCGACAGCGTAGCCTGTCCTGGCTATGGGCAGACCAGTCACGCTGTTCACCGGCCAGTGGGCCGATCTCCCGCTGGAGGAGCTCGCCGCCAAGGCGAAGGCCTGGGGGTTCGACGGTCTCGAGCTCGCCACCTGGGGCGACCACTTCGAGGTCGACAAGGCGCTCGCCGACCCGGCGTACGTGAAGGGCCGGCGGGAGCTGCTTCAGCGGCACGGCCTGGAGTGCTGGGCCATCTCCACCCACCTGGTCGGGCAGTGCGTCTGCGACCCGATCGACTCCCGCCACCAGGCGATCCTGCCGCCCGAGGTCTGGGGCGACGGCGACCCGGAGGGCGTGCGGGGGCGAGCGGCGCAGCGCGTGGCGGACGTCGCCCGGGTGGCGGCCGCGTTCGGCGTCGACCGCGTCACGGGCTTCACGGGCAGCAGCGTGTGGAGCCGCCTGTACTCCTTCCCCCCCAACGACTTCGCCGACATCGAGCGCGGGTACCAGGACTTCGCCGAGCGGTTCGGCCCGATCCTCGACGTGTACGGGCAGGAGGGCGTCCGCTACTGCCTGGAGGTCCACCCGACCGAGATCGCGTACGACTTCGTCACCACCCGCAGGACGCTGGCCGCGATCGACCGCCGGCCGGAGTTCGGCATCAACTTCGACCCCAGCCACCTGGTCCCGCAGTTCCTGGACTCCGCCGCGTTCATCGAGGAGTTCGGGGACCGCGTCTATCACGTGCACGTGAAGGACTCGCGGCGGCGGCTCGACGGCCGGCGCTCGATCCTGGGCTCGCACCTGGAGTTCGGCGAGGGCGACCGCGGCTGGGACTTCGTGTCGGCCGGCCGCGGCGACGTGGACTTCGACGCGATGATCCGGGCGCTCAACCGGGTCGAGTACGGCGGCCCGCTCTCGATCGAGTGGGAGGACTCGGCGATGGACCGCGAGTACGGGGCCCAGGAGGCGCTGGCCTTCGTCCGCCGCACCGACTTCGAGCCCTCGGCCCTGCTCCCGTTCGCCCAGCTCCAGAGGTCGGAACATTGAGCGACGTCGGCTTCGTGACCATGGGCTCGGCGGCCTCCGCCGGCGACATCCCCGAGATCGGCGTCGGCATGCTCGGCTACGCGTTCATGGGCAAGGCCCACTCCAACGCGTACCACAAGATCAGGTACATGACCTGGCCACCGCCGCTGATGCCGCGGCTGGTCACGATCTGCGGCCGCAACGAGCAGGCGGTGGCCGAGGCGGCGCGCCGGTACGGCTACGAAAGCTACGCCACGGACTGGCGTGCCCTCGTGGACGACGACCGCGTGCAGCTGTTCGACAACGGCGGGCCCAACGACCTCCACGCCGAGCCCACCGCGGCGGCCGCGGAGGCCGGCAAGCACGTGGTCTGCGAGAAGCCGCTGGGCCGCACGGCCGCCGAGAGCCACGAGCTGTGGCGGCGCGTGGACCGGGCCGGCGTCAAGCACCTCTGCGCGTTCAACTACCGGTTCGTGCCCGCGATCCGGCTGGCCCGCGAGATGCTCGAGGCCGGCGAGCTCGGCGAGATCTACCACTTCCGGGGCCGATACCTCCAGGAGTGGATCGCCGACCCGTCGTTCCCGATGGTCTGGCGGCTCGACCGCGCCGTCGCCGGCTCGGGCGCCCTCGGCGACCTGGGCGCCCACGTCATCGACCTGGCGCGGTACCTGGTCGGCGACGTGACGTCCGTGATGGGCATGACCCGCACGTTCGTCGAGGACCGCGAGGGCGGCCACGTGGACGTGGACGACGCCGTGGAGGCCGTGGTCGAGTTCGAGAACCGCGCCGTCGGCACGATCGAGGCGTCCCGCTTCTGTCCCGGCCGCAAGAACGGCATGGCGTTCGAGATCAACGGCTCGAAGGGCTCGATCGCGTTCGAGCTGGAGCGCATGAACGAGCTGCAGGTGAACCTGACCGGCTCGACGCCCGGCGCCCGCGCCCAGGGATTCCGGACCGTGCTGGTCTCCGAGGCCGACCACCCCTTCTGGCAGCACTGGTGGCCGCACGGCCACATCATCGGGTGGGAGCACACGTTCGTCCACGAGCTGCACCACGTGCTCTCCTGCATCGCGAACGACACCCCGGTCGGGCCCCACGGCGCCACGTTCGAGGACGGCTACCGCACGGCCGAGATCTGCGACGCGATCCTCCGCTCGGCCGAGTCCGGCCGCCGCGAGGCCGTCACGTACCGCGCGTCAGACGAGGTCGGCTGAGCTCACGGCGGCCACCAGCTCGCGGAGCGCGCGCGTGATGCGCGCGCGCTCCTGCGGGCTGATCCGCTCCACCGCTCGCTCCACCAGGGTGTCGCGCAGCGGCTCGACGTCCTCCAGCGCCTGCCGGCCGGCGTCCGTCAGCCGCACCTCGACGATGCGCCGGTCCACTTCGCGCCGGCTGGCGACGACCAGGCCGCGGTCCTGGAGGCGGTCCACGACTCGGCTGACGCCCGCCGGCGACAGGTCGATCAGCTCCACCAGCTCGCTCTGCGTCCGCGGGGCAGCGCGCAGATAGCGCAGCGCGCGGAACTGCGGCATCGTCAGGCCGGTCGTATGCCGAACGCGCAGCCGCGGCATTTCGACGATGGCCACCGCGTCGAGGAGGGCGCGGAGCACGGCGCTCACGTCGCCCTCCACGGGGGGATCGACTGCCACCTGGGCGGGATCATAGACGCGCAGCCGGCGCAGCGGCGCGGTCAGTTGAGCGCCGCGTTCACCATCGCCTCGGCCTCCCCGAGGATGCGGTCCAGGTGAGCCTCGCCCAGGAAGCTCTCCGCGTAGATCTTGTAGACGTCCTCGGTGCCGGAGGGCCGGGCCGCGAACCAGCCGTTCTCCGCGACGACCTTGACGCCGCCGATCGGCGCGCCGTTGCCCGGGGCCCGGTCGAGGACCTGCCGCACCGGCTCGCCCGCCAGCTCCGTGGCGCGCACGCGGTCCGGCGTCAGCCGGCCGAGCGCCTGCTTCTGGGCCGGCGTCGCCGCGGCGTCCACCCGCCGGTAGACGGGCCGCCCGTACTGCTCGGCCAGCGCGTCGTAGCGTTCGCCGGGGTCGCGGCCCGTCCGCGCGGTGATCTCGGCGGCGAGCAGGGCCATGATGAGCCCGTCCTTGTCGGTGGACCACGGGCCGCCGTCGTGGCGCAGGAACGAGGCGCCGGCGCTCTCCTCGCCGCCGAACCCGAGCGACGCGTCCAGCAGGCCGTCCACGAACCACTTGAAGCCGACCGGGACCTCGACCAGCTGGCGTCCCACGCCACCCACGACCCGGTCGATGAGCGAGCTGCTCACCAGCGTCTTGCCCACGCCAGTTCCGGCCGGCCAGCCGCGCGCGCCGCCGAAGAGGTAGGAGATCGCGACGGCCAGGTAGTGGTTGGGGTTGAGCAGGCCGGCGCTCCGGGTCACGATGCCGTGGCGGTCGGCGTCCGGGTCGTTGCCGAACGCGACGTCGAACCGGTCCTTCAGGCCGATCAGGTTGGCCATCGCCTGGGGCGAGGAGCAGTCCATGCGGATCTTGCCGTCGTGGTCGGGCGGCATGAACGCGAACGTCGGGTCCACGCGGTCGTTCACGACCTCCAGCCGGAGGCCCCAGCGCTCGGCGATGACCGGCCAGTACGCCACGCTGGAGCCGCCGAGCGGGTCCACGCCCAGCTTCAGCCCCGACGCGCCGATCGCGTCCATGTCGAGGACCGCAGCCAGGCCGCCGCAGAACTGGCCGAGGTAGTCGTGCGGCCCGACGGCCGGCGCCGCGCGCCGGACCTCGCCGAGGCCGGCGGCCAGGAGGCGGTTGGCCTCGTCCTGGATCCACCCGGTCACGCCGGTGTCCGCCGGGCCGCCGCTGGGCGGGTTGTACTTGAAGCCGCCGTCCTCCGGCGGGTTGTGCGAGGGCGTGATGACGATGCCGTCGGCCAGGCCGGCGGTGCGCCCCCGGTTGTGTTCGAGGATCGCGTGCGAGATGGCGGGCGTCGGCGTGTACCCGCCGCCGGCGTCGCCGAGCACGTGCACGCCGTTGGCGGCCAGCACCTCCGTGGCGGTCCGCAGCGCGGGCTCCGACAGGGCGTGGGTGTCGCGGCCGATGAACAGGGGGCCGTCCACGCCCTCCCGCTTGCGGTGCCGGCAGATGGCCTCGGTGATGGCCAGGATGTGCGCCTCGGTGAACGTCGCGTCGAGCGACGTGCCGCGGTGGCCGGACGTGCCGAACGCGACCCGCTGCTCGGGCACGGAGGGATCGGGCCGCTGGTCGTGGTAGGCGGCCGTCAGCCGGTCCACGTCCACGAGCGGCCGTGTCGGTGGTGCGGTACCCATTTGGCACCACCCTACCCGCCCGGGGGGCGGGCAGGGTGGGGTCCGGATCAGGCCGACGCGGCTCCGGTCCGGGCGGCCGTGGCCTGGTCGAGCACCTTCCTCACCTGCTCGCGGTGCGAGTCGGCGTGCGAGAGCCCGCCGAGGAAGCGGCCGATCGCGTTGACCGGGGTCGCGCCCTCGCGCGCCGTGTACGTCACCTCGAGGTGCGTGCGGGCCGGCCACGCCTCCAGCATGGCCAGCTGCATGCGCCGGCTCTCCTCGATCCGGTCGCGCAGGAACTGGACGTTGTTCGCCTCCGGCCAGTCCACCTCCCAGCGGGAGCGGCCGGTGATCTCGACGCCCCGGGCCAGCGTCAGGGCATGCGCCGCCGCCTCCTCGGACGAGGCGGTCCAGTGGACGATGACGTGGCCCAGCGTCCAGGCCAGCTCGACGTCCTCGGGCCGCGCCGCGAACGTGTCCTTGGCGTCGGGGTCGCGGGGAACGAACGTGGTGTCCGGGTCCTCGGCCGTGGCGATCAGCTCCTGGAAGATGTCGCACATCTCGTTGGCCAGACGGACCAGGTCGTCGCGCGTCAGGCCCTCCGCGAGATCCTGGAGGGTCTTCTCCTTGCTGCGTACGGGGCTGAAGTCGATCACGAGTGCACCAACCCCCGCCGGTCGGGGGTTTGTTTCAGACGGGGACCGGGACGCTGCCGCCGTTCGGCTGGGCGACCGGTTGGACGTCCGCGAAGGCCGGCTCGTGCTCCAGGGCGGCGCCGTCGGAGCGGCCGAGGCAGCGCACCCTCGGCGAGGTGCGGCCGCAGGAGCAGCGCGTCGCTGTCACCTCGAGGAGCTCGGACGACCGGTAGCGCAGGACCGGGGTCGCGTCGCGCTCGAACGTCGTGTAGACGGCCTCGCCGCGCGCGCCCTCCGTCCACTGGACGCGCTCGCCGGTGGCCGGGTCGACCAGCTCGACGATCACGTACTTGGCGGCGTTGAAGTGCATGCCCGCGCCCTCGCCGCACTCTGACCACATCCCGGCCATCACCTCGGCCAGGCCCATCGTGTCGCGGACGTGCGCCACGCCCCAGCCGCCGGCGATGCGCCCGCGCACCTCCGGCCGGTCCAGGCCCGGCTCGCCGCCGGCCAGCACCTTGCGCACGCCCAGCCCGCGGGTCCCGCCCGCCACGAGCGCCTCGTCGGCGAGCTCGCCGGCGGTGGAGGTGCCGGCGACGAGGGCGGTGACCTGGAGCTGCGCCAGGTGCGCCAGCACCTGGTCGGGCGTGCTCCCGCCCGGCCACGTCACCGTGGCGCCGAGGCGGCGCAGGCCGTCCGCGTACGCCCAGCCATTGGGGGCGGCGGGGAGGTCGACCAGGTGCGCGACGACGTCGTCCGGCCGGATGCCCGCGGTCCACAGCGAGTTGGCGATCGCGTCGCTCCACGTCTCCTGGTCGCGGCGGGTCAGGCCCCCGAACAGGGGCGGGCCCGTGGTTCCGGACGACGCGACGACCTGCACGATGTACTGCTGGGGGACGGCCTGCTGGAGCCCGAGCGGCCGCCCCGGGGGCGCCCCGTCCTGGGCCCGGCGGAGCTGCGCGCGGCACGTGAAGGGCAGCAGGTCCAGCATGTCCAGGGTGGGCAGGCGGCCCCGGGTGACCCAGTACCCGCGCAGCCCGACCCGGCGTCCGGCGGCGGCGAGGACGCCCCGGTACAGCTCGGAGCGCTGGGGAAGCGTCTCCAGCATCACGGCCAGCTGCTGCGCCTGCCATGCCTCGATCCAGGCCCACGGCCGCGTCTCGAACTCCCGATCCCAGTACCGGCCGTCCAGGCCCACCAGCGGCAGTGTAGACGGACGGCGTCAGGCTACGTTTTCCCAGTTATGCCCTCGCAGCGCGAGCTCATTCACATGACCGACGAGGAGGTCGCCGCGTTCCTGGCCGAGCGGCGCAAGCTGCATGTCGCAACGCTCGGCCGCGACGGCGCCCCGCACCTGATGCCGATGTACTTCATCGTGGTGGACGGTGCCGTGACGTTCTGGACGTACACGTCCTCACAGAAGATCGTGAACCTCCGGCGCGACCCCCGCATCACCGTGATGGCCGAGGACGGCGAGGCGTACTTCGACCTTCGCGGCGTGCAGATCGCGGGCCTGGCCCGGCTGACCGACGACCCCGCGCTGGTGACGGCGTTCGGGGAGCGGCTGTTCGAGCGGTACTTCGGCCCGCTGGACGAGAACGGCCGGACCTACGTGGCGCGCTCGGCGGCCAAGCGGACGCGGGTCACCGTGGAGCCGCTCCGCGTCGTCTCCTGGGACCACCGCAAGCTCGGCTCCACCTGACTGCAACCCGGGACGGGCCCTCGCGCGTAGTAATGACATGAGGGTCGAGCTCACGGCGGCGGAGCGGTCGCGGCTCCGGGAGCTCAGCGTCGAGCGCTCGCTCGGTGAGCGATCGGGCTTCGTCCGGCCGGAGCTCCGCTCGCGCTGGCAGCAGCTGCAGGATGACATCGCGCGCGCTCACGGCGTCCATCCGGCCGACGCCCGGTTCCGGGCGGACGGCGCGAGCGGGCGGGCCTGGATCGAGGTCGCGCCCCGGTCGGCCGAGGCGCACGCCGCGGCGGCGGGCCGCTTCGCCAGGGCGGTGGAGGCGTACGCCGTGGAGGAGCTGCCGATGGACGTGGACGCCGCGTCGGCGGTGCGGCTCCGCGCCAAGCTGGAGGCCGGCGGGCCGATCCTGGTCGGCGAGCGCCACGGCGTCGAGCAGAACCCGCTCGTCGCGTACACGCTCGCGCGCCGGTTCGAGCTGCGCGTCCTGGGCCTGGAGTGGTCCACGGACCTCCAGCCCGCCGTGGACGTGTTCCTGGCCGGCGGCCCGCTGGCGGCGGAGACGTTCACCGACAGCGGCGACGGCCGCATCACCGCCGGTCACTTCGCGGTCCTCCGGTCGCTCCGCCGCGAGGGCCGCCTCGACCGGGTCGTGCTGTTCGACCCGTCCCCGTGGCCGGGCACGTGGAGCGAGCGGGACCGGGAGATGGCGGCGCACCTGCTCCGGGAGACGCGGGGCGGGCCGGCGCTGGTCATGGCCGGCAGCCTGCACACGCGGCTGCGCCGGCACCGGCACGGCGAGCCGCTGGGCGCCCACGTGGCGCAGGCGCGGCCGGGCACGGTGGAGGTCCGGGTGCGGTACCCGGGCGACGTGGTCGCGGGCCCGGGCACCTGCACGCTGCGGTCCGCGGGCGCCTGGCTGGAGCTGACGGTGCCCGACTCGCGGCCGGGGGTGACGCCGGCCGGCTGAGGGCGGTTGGTGTCCGCCCAATGTCCAGGCGGCCGGTGCTACGGTCGCCCTGGAACCGTGCCGCACCCCCTTTCCGCCAGCCGCTCGGGACTGCTGAGGTGGGTCGCCGTGGGACTCGTCGGGGCAGTCCTGGCGCTGGCGGTCGTGGTCGCCGTCCTGGCCTCGCTGGCCACCCAGGCGGTCGCCAACCTCACCTTCCAGCCCACACGCGCGACCGCGCTGGCCGCGTACATGGCCGCGTCCCGCTGCGACTTCACGCCGGACGTCAAGCTGAGCACGGCCTACCTGATCGCAGTCGCGTGGGTCCAGAACAGCGACGGCGGCCTGGGCTTCGGGCACTACCGGAACCCGATCGGCGGCGGCGGCGACGCCGGGGTCCCGAGCGACATCCTCGCCCACGTGGACAGGACGGCGCTGGCCGACGGGGGCTGGACCGAGCGCATGCTGGGCCTGTCGGGCGGGCTCACGCCGTCGGACTGGACGACGGTGCTGCCCGGCCGCAACGGCGAGCACGGGGTCGGCTTCCTGCTCGTCCAGCCCGCCGACTGGCGGCAGTGGACGCAGGAGGTGCCGGCCGCGGTCGCCGCCGGCGTCGATCCGTACAACCCGTACGACGCGTTCCTCGCGATGGCGTGCCATCTCCAGCGCGCGACGGCGTCCGCGCAGGGGACGGTCAGCGCGGTGGAGCAGGCGCTCCAGGCGTTCGGCGAGGGCGTGGTGCAGTTCGTGGACGTCGTGGCCCAGGTCGTGGCGGACGATCACGGCAACCCGCTGAAGATCCCGCTCGACCTGCTCGCGGCGATGCCCAGGCCAGGCACCGACCGGGGCCTGGCGTTCCTCGGCCGCATCCAGGCCGAGATGGGCAACCTGGGCGGCGGGGTCGTGCTGTGGGGGCCGAGCGCGGTCGCGCAGCAGGACATCCCGCAGGCGTATCTCACGCTGGTCACGAAGTGGGCCGGCATCGACGGGATCGACTGGACGGTGCTGGCGGGCGTGCTGAAGGTCGAGTGCGACTTCGGCCGCAACTGCGGGGTGAGCTCGGCCGGCGCCCTCGGGCCGGCCCAGTTCGAGCCGGGCACGTGGGCGATCTACGGCGTGGACGGCGACGGCGACGGCAAGAAGGATCCGTGGGACCCGGCGGACGCGGTGGCCAGCGCGGCCGGCTACCTGAAGGCGCTGGGCGCGGGCAACCCGTCCGGCATCAGGGCAGCGCTGTGCCACTACAACGCGGGGGCCTCGCCGGCCTTCCAGTCGTGCATGGACGGCACGCAGAGCCCGGACTACGCGGACGCGGTCCTGGCCTGGGCCGTGCGCTACCGGGGGCCGGCGATCGGGGGCGGCAGCCTCCCCGCCGTGCTGCCGATCCCGCCGCCGGGCTGGGTCCAGAAGATCGCGACGCCGCAGTGGCCGGCCGACCTGGCGGCGCACATGAGCCCGTCGGCGGTCACGAACCAGTGCGTGGCGGGGGCTTTGGCCACGTGGGCGCTGATGCACCCGGGCGACCCGCGCTGGAACCACCCGCGCCCGCTGAGCGGCAACGCGATCGACCTGCTCGGCTCGGCGGAGGCGCTGGGGTTCCAGGTCAGCAGCCAGCCCGTCCCGGGCGCGATGGTGGTCTACGGCAGCTCGTACGGCGTGTTCGGCCACATCGGCACGGTGCGGGCCGTGCAGGCGGACCGCTACGAGGTGGTCGAGCAGAACTTCCTGGACTTCAACCCGAACCTGGAAGGCCACTGGCAGACGTTCGACCTGCGCTCGATCGCGTGGCCGGACCCGGCGGTGCTGGGCTTCATCGTCGCGCCGACGTAGGCGCTCACCCGTCGGCCGCGGGGGGCTCGTCGTGCTTGCCGTTCGGGGACGGCGGCTCGAGCAGCAGCTCGATCCTGTACGTCCGTCCCTCCACGAACGGCTGCTCGTCGAGGGACTCGATGATGATGTCGCCGCCATTCATGTCGTCGTGGGGTGGTGCATGGTCGTTTCTCTCATGGGGTACGTCGAATGGTCAGCAGACACCTTTGAGACGGTCAGGATACCCCGGCGGGCCATCGGCTCGAAATGTGAGTTGACTTCGGTTGACGAACGCATTGTGCGGGTTTTCCTTCGGTCAACTCGGGTCCACTGAAGTAGGCTGTACCTTTGGGGTATGCATGGTGATCTGGGTGGGGCCTTTGGACCTCAAGCGGATAGCGACACGAGGGGAAGCGCGGAGACGAGGCGAAGGGAGGAGGCGGGCGGGGGGATGGTCAAGTTCAACGTGAAGCTGTCGGACAGCACTTATCGCGACATGAGCGCGCTGGCGGACTTGACGGATGGAACGATGGCTGACGTCTTTCGAGAGGCGCTCAGCATTTTCGCCTGGCTGGCGAAGGAGTACCGGCAGGGCAACCGGCTGATGATCAAGCGCGGTGACGATCTCACCGAGCTGCTGATCCCCAGCCTGGCGCGAACCGTGGCCGAGGAGGAGCCCGCCGAGGGCGCCGCCCCGCCGAGGCGGCGGCGGCCGAACGCCACGCGGGAGTAGTCGCTCCCGGCACGGTCCCGGATCGCGGTTCCCTTCACTATTCCGGCGAAGGTAGCACCACGTACCTGGACAACGCGCGGACATTTCATTGCGCCGTGCATGGCACAGTTATGAGACGAAAACGGCATGGTGCAGACTTGCCGTCACCCTGAAAGAGTCACGAGTG
>Ga0070717_10002275_pt1 | contig 13458 bp, 9 predicted proteins | sample LARL113metaG_FD_71366 | JGI IMG/M metagenome (GOLD analysis project Ga0070717, IMG submission 71366) | Corn, switchgrass and miscanthus rhizosphere microbial communities from Kellogg Biological Station, Michigan, USA - LAR L11-3 metaG | ecosystem: Host-associated > Plants > Roots > Rhizosphere ... | reverse complement strand
CCGTTCCTGTTCTCGACCTCGCATCCGCCGTCGGTCGCGGCAACGTGCATCGCCGCCTTCGACGTTCTCGAGCAAGAGCCAGAGCGCATGGAAAAGCTTTGGGAGAATACGCACTTCTGGAAGAAGGAACTCGGCCTGCTTGGCTTCGATATCGGCGGAAAGACCACGCCCGCCAGTGAGACGCCGATCACGCCCATCATCATCGGAGACGGCAAGCTCACCATGGATTTTTCGCGCGAACTGTTCAAGGAGGGCGTCTTCGGTACGGGCATCACGTATCCGACGGTGCCCGAGGGGAAGGCACGAATCCGCACCATCATGACTGCGACCCACACCAAGAATGAGTTGGAGAAGGCACTGGAGGTACTGGAAACTGTGGGAAGGCGAATGGGAATCGTAGGGTGAATGGTTACGGCTGCTCAGACAGCGGAGCTTCGCTCCGCGGACAGCCGAGGCGGCTGTCCCCACACGATGCGAGGTTATTCCGGGATGACCTCAATCGCCGACACCGTCGCGTATCGCGTCACCGGCACGAACTCTAGCAGGAGTTTCCCCTGCGCATTGGGCTCCAGCCCTTTGATCTTGCGCACCAGCGGCCGGTTCTCCCCCACCTCGTCAAGGATATTGAGCTTCGACACGATCGTCTGGCCGTTACAAAAGATGTTAAATACCCGTTCCTCGGAAGATGTAGCCTCGCCATTTGGAGGAAGGTTGGTACTCTCCGGTCCGGCATGGTGCTCGATGAAGTGCAACGTTACTGTATAGTGACCCGGCGCAACCGGAATTGCGTAGGAAAAGTGCCCCCAACGCTCAGTTTCGTAGAATTCCGGATCGTCCGTGCCCTGGGCCGGTTCCTGGCTACTGCTGATCTGCCCGCCTTTGAAGTAAGCATCCGGACTCCACCAGCGGCTGTCGTTGGAGTAGTACGGCACATCGCGCGACACGATGCGTACCGGGCGAATCTCGCGCCGCACACCCGGGAGAATCTCGATCGCCGAGAGCATGGCGTTGCCGTTCTGCCCCGAGAAGGTCAAATGTAACTGGCCATCGGCTGCCGGAGAGATGTCGTGAAAGACTTTGACCTCAGCCGTGCGCTCGCCTCCAGCATCGGCAAGCACATCGAAGTCATGCAGCAGATTCCCGCCGTTCGCGACGACTGTCATCGTCCGGCTGCCCTCGCCACCTCCGCCGCTGTTTTCGGGCCCGTAGACACTTTCCGAAAAATGCAGCCGCAGCTCATAAATTCCGGGCTTTAACGGGATGTTATAAGTGAAATCCCCCTGCCGGCTGCTGCGGTAAATAGTCGGATCCTGCGTCCGCCAGATGTGCTGCACCGAACTCTGCACCGCAGTTCCGCCCGAGAAGCAGGTATCGGGCTCCCATAGCTTCCCGGCATGATCGACATATTTCCGAGTCGATCCGGCCAAAATGTGGACCTCGTCTCCAACAGGTAGTCCGACAGTAGGCTCGGGAAGCTGCTGAGAATAAGAAGGAGCGGCCACCAACTGCCTCTTCTGTCTTTTCCCAACCCAAAAAGCCAGCGCCAGAAGTCCGCACATCAGGATCGCTGCGGAACCGATGAGCCAGAACGACCGCCGTTTCCAGAAATCGCCCAACTTAGGCACCTGCCCATCGCCCGGTTGACCTGTATCTGGAGATGATGAGGCTTGATCCTTCGGCTGCACCCGCTGAAACATCGGCACGTACTGACCCACAGGTATGGTGATGTGGATCTCGTGCCCGGCCCCCTCGCGCGCGTAGTACTCGCTCAGCCTCTTGCGCAAACGGTTCGCCTGCACACGCACAATCGAATCGGTATCCTGATCAAAGGAATCCTGGCGATCGAAGACATCGATGGCAACGGAATATTCTTTGATCTGGTCGGTTTCGCCCGCGAAGGTTTTCTCGCAAAGATAAGAAAGGAGATGGGTAAGCGCCGGAGAGCGGCCAAACACAGCCGAGTGCAACACGGCCTGCAACTCAGCCCGTTCTTCTTCCCAGGACGTCGACGCCACCGTAGTCGAAGGCACCCGACCCTCCCCTATAGGCTTGCTCCGCGCCTTCTGCTCTTGTTATACGCCTGTTCGCACAATATCGTTCCTGCAAACGGTTAAGTAACCCTCTGTAACCCGCCCGCTTCTGAATTCGGCATCTCGTTGTTGCATTTCGCATCGCACATGGTAAAAGCCTGCAATCGCAATAACTTAGTCGCACAACACCTTGTAGCGGCAGCGGCCTAACCTCCGGGTAGCGGCTATAGCGTTGTCGCACCCCGCAATTCGCGGCATAACTGACTCAGTCGCGGACAGCAAGAAAGCCCGAACCTGGGCACCGCGAGAAAGAGGCCAATATGCGGAACACCACGCTCAAATTCATGCTGCTGGCACTATTGCTAACATTCACAAGGTTCAGCGCGGCAGCCTCTTGGCCCGAGCAGGGCGTAAAGATGGACGCGATGAGCGTCGCCGACCTGGAGAAGGCCGGCGACCAAGCACGCGCCGTCAAGGATTACACCTTGGCCATCGACTATTTCCAGGCCGCCCTGCGGAAAGACCGCAAGAACTCCATCCTGTACAACAAGCTTGGACTCTCCGAGCTTCGGAAGGACGACCTGGCATCGGCCCGAGTGGACTTCTTGAAGGCCGTGAAGCTGGACTCCAAGTACGCCGAGGCAGTGAACAACGTTGGCGCAGTCGATTACATGCGTAAAAACTACAACTCTGCCGCCAAATACTTTAAGAAAGCAGTCGCCCTCGACGAGACTCACTCTACTTATCACGTGAACCTGGGAGCCGCCTGGTTCAGCCAGAAGAAGATGGATCGCGCGATCGCCGAATACATGCGCGCCATGGAGCTCGACCCGGATGCCCTGCGCCGCGAGTCTCGCACCGGCATCGCAGCCCAGATCTCCAGCCCTGAAGAGCGCGCCCAGTACTCTTACCTGCTCGCCAAAGCCTATGCCAAGCGTGGCGACGTGGACGGCTGCCTCCAGTGCCTGAAACGCGCCAAGGAAGAGGGTTTCCGCAATCTGGCTAACGTCTACCGGGATGAAGAGTTCAGCCGCTTGCGCGACAACCCGAAACTGCAGGAGGTGGTACCTCCGCCGATCGTGAAGTAGAACCGGACTTCACGAGCTTCTCTCCTGCCTGGGACAGGGGAGAAGCCCGGCAGAGGTGCGCTGTTCTGCTCAGTGAAACCCGACCCGCTTCGGGTTGGTTTCACTTTCTCAAGCAGCGCTGGGAATGAAAACTAGAGAATGTACCGCGACAGATCCTGGTCTTTGACGATGTCGGTCAGCATCTTCCGCACATAGTCGGCGTCGACGGTGACCTGTTCGCCCTTTTTTTCCGGCGCTTCAAAGCTCAATTCATCGAGAACGCGCTCCATGATCGTGTGCAGGCGTCGCGCTCCGATATTTTCCGTGCTCTCGTTCACCCGGAAGGCGAAATGTGCGATCTCTTCCAGCGCCTCATGGGTGAATTCCAGCTTTACGCCCTCGGTTTCGAGCAAGGCGGTGTACTGCTTCACGAGCGACGATTTCGGCTCCGTCAAGATGCGCACGAAATCTTCCATCGTCAGCGATTGCAACTCGACGCGGATAGGAAATCGGCCCTGCAACTCGGGAATCAGATCACTGGGCTTGGAAACGTGAAATGCTCCCGCGGCGATAAACAAAATATGATCGGTGCGCACCATTCCGTAGCGGGTGTTGACCGTGGTCCCTTCGACTATGGGCAGAATGTCCCGCTGAACGCCTTCGCGGGAAACATCAGGCCCGTGTCCGCCCTCACGGCCGGCGATCTTATCGATCTCGTCGAGGAACACGATCCCTGAATTCTCCACCCGATCAATGGCTGTGCGTGTGACCTGATCAATATCGATCAGCCGTTGTTCCTCTTCCTGGATCAGGTACTCAAAGGCCTCATTCACCTTCATTTTCCGTTTCTTGGTGCGCTGTCCGAAGATGTTCGGCAACATGTCCTTGATGTTGACATCCATCTCCTCGACGCCTTGATTGGTAAGGATTTCGAACGAAGGAAAATTCCGTTCCCTTACGTCGATCTCGACCATGCGCTCGTCGAGCTTACCCTCGCGCAGCTGCTGCCGGAGCTTCTCGCGCGTCCGGGTCGAAGACTCGGTCAGCTGGGTGCTGGCATCAATCACCACGCCACCCGTGGTCGTGGAAGTTGGTTCGGTCCTCGCTGGCGAGGGCGGCAGGAGGATATCGAGCAGGCGTTCCTCAGCATTGAGTTCTGCCTTGTCCGCGACGTCTTCGAGCTTCTCTTCGCGCACGTTGTCGATCGCGATCTCGACCAGATCTCGCACCATCGACTCCACGTCCCGGCCGACATAACCGACCTCGGTGAACTTCGAGGCCTCGACTTTGAGGAACGGAGAATTCGCAAGCTTGGCCAGGCGGCGGGCAATCTCGGTTTTCCCGACGCCCGTGGGGCCGATCATGATGATGTTCTTGGGAATGATTTCTTCCGCCAGATCAGGCGGCAGCTTCTGACGGCGCGTGCGATTCCGCAGCGCAATGGCCACGGCACGCTTGGCGTCTTTCTGGCCAATGACGTACTTGTCGAGCTCGACGACAATCTCGCGCGGAGTCAGTTCATCCAGCGCAAGCTGTTCTTCTTCGGCGGTAGAGGGAAGATAGATAGCCATACATTAGTCGTTGGTCGTTCGTCGTTGGTGGTTAGCGCTTCGCCTCTAGGCCAACGACTAACCACCAGCGACAAAGGACGCCTTTACAATTCTTCGATCGTTACCCGGTCATTCGTATAGATGCACATTTTGCCTGCAATCTTCATTGCTTCTTCGGCGATCTGGCGGGCTGTAAGCTCGGTGTGCTCGGCTAGCGCTTGCGCCGCGGCTTGGGCATACGGACCACCGCTGCCAATGGCTGCGATGCCGCTGTCGGGCTCGATCACGTCGCCCTGTCCACTGAGCAGGAAGGTCTGCTCCTTGTCGCTGACAAGCAAAAGCGCCTCCAAATGGCGGAGGAATTTGTCGGTCCGCCAGTCGCGCGCCAGCTCAACGGCTGCCCGTCCCAGATTGCCGTGATACTGCTCCAGCTTGGCTTCAAAGCGGCTGAAGAGCGTAAACGCGTCGGCAGTCGATCCGGCAAATCCGGCCACAATCTTGTCGTTGTAAAGGCGGCGGATCTTCTTCGCCGAGTGCTTGATCACTGACTCACCCAGCGTAACCTGGCCATCGCCCGCGAGAACAACCTGCCCGCCGCGCCGAACCGACAAAACTGTTGTGGATCGAATCAGTCGTTTTCTTGCCATGAGCGCAATCGTTGATTATAGCAGTGACAATCCGGATTCTCGGGGTGCCCCGTTCTCGATGTGTTGGCGACATCTTGCGCAAACTCAGAGGCGAATCTCCCTTCCCCGGAGAAGGACTAGGTTAAATGCCAGCCTCCGGTTCCCTGCAACGGAACAGATAGCCTCAGTAACCACCGAGCCGATTACGAGTGTGACATTTTCTCGTGCGTCAATGGCCCGTATTTTGAAGGTCATGCGCAAGTCTGCCGCCGTTCTTTGCCAGGACAAACGATCCCTCGACATCTTAGCCGCCACACTCGACCACCTTGGAATCGACCTCCGCAGGTGCCAATCGAATCAGGAAGCGCTGGAACTGGTCATGGCGGGTGAGTGCTGTACGCTGATCGTCGATTTCGACCTGCCCGGTGCCGAGGAGACAATCCGTATGGCAACGCTGCTGCCTCCGGCGCAGAAGCCGAACCTTCTTGCGGTCGCGAGCCGCGCTTGGCCGGGCACAGGGCAAGCTTTCCAATCGGGCGCCAACCGCATTTTGTATCGGCCGCTCCAGGCAGATCTCGTAAAAGATGCGCTCAAGGCCGGCGAGAAGAAATTTACGAACCGTCGCAAGTCGACGCGTTACGAGGTGAAGACGATCGTTTACCTGGAGCTTGGTCACGGTACGTTGGCTGGGGTCAGTATCGACATTGGCGAACAGGGACTGGCGATCCAGGCCAGCGAACCCGTGCCCATCAATGCCGATATTCCTTTCCGCTGTGTGCTTCCCGGCACTCATATCACGCTCAGTGGTCATGCGGACGTAATCTGGGCGAGTGACCGGGGCCGCGCCGGGCTCTTTTTCTCGAAACTGGCGCCTGCCGCGCGCAAGCACTTGAAGCAATGGCTCAGCAAGCGCGGCAACAACAGCAAACATGCATTGCGTGAGCTGATGCCCCAGGCAACCGACCACGTCGAATTTGCGGTCGTCGACGAAGGCGCGCTGACCGAAACGCAATAGCCGACGCATCGTCTGCCAATCTCGTTTGGGCTCCCGAGAGTTCCTCGCTTAGAATCACTTCTGCCGCGCACTACGCGCCAGGAGGATCGCCTGCCTTCTTTTGAAACCGCCGTGGCGTTCAATGGCCATTCCATGGTCGCTCCGCTGAAACGGCTATTGGTGTGCTCGCCTAAGACAGCGGGATGGGAGCGCCCGGAGCAAATAGCTCGCTGGCACGAACTCGGATTTCATCACGCACCGGATTTCCCGTTGGCGCAGAAACAGCACGAGACTTTGTGTCACGAATTGGCCAGCGCCGGCGCGGAGGTCATCGAGTTGCCCCCCGCCATCGATCTCTCACTTGACGCGGTTTACACGCATGATGCATCCCTGTCGACCGACTTCGGGCTGCTGCTGATGCGTCCCGGGAAGCTGAATCGGGTAGCAGAAGCGCAAAATCACGGTTTTTTCGCACGTTTGCTCAGTATTCCGACTCTGGCGAAGGTTGTTTCGCCCGGGGCTACTGAAGCGGGTGACATCGTGTGGCTCGATGACAAGACGCTGCTCGTGGGGCACGGCTATCGCACGAATGCACCCGGGATACAACAACTGCGCGACCTGCTTGCACCGAAGGGCGTCTGCGTCGTATCCGCGCCGCTTCCTCATGGCTCCGGGCCATCGGAGTGCCTTCACCTGATGTCACTGATTAGCCTCCTCGACGAACACACAGCTTTGGTGGACCTGCCCTGGCTCGCGGTTGAGACGGTCGAACTGCTGAAGTCTCGTGGATACAGGTTCATCGAAATCGACTACGCCGAGCGCGACACGCTGGCCTGCAACGTCCTATCACTCGGCGAAAAACGCCTGCTGGCGATTGAAGAAAATCGCAAGACGAATGACAAGCTGCGCGCCGCGGGCTTTGACGTCCGCACGTTCCCGGGAAGCGAGATCTGCATCAACGGCAGTGGCGGCCCCACGTGCCTGACGCGGCCACTGCTGCGCCTCTGAAAGCGGAACTCCGTTTCCTTGTTTGGCGTATTACTGTGCAGGTAGAATTCCGTCGCTCACGGAGGTGCCCCAATGCACCGTATTCGTCCGTCGTTTGTGTTGGCCACTGTTTTGCTCATCGCGCTGTCGTCACTCGCTCCCGCTCAATCCGCCCTTATCCCTCGAAGCGCTCTTTTCGGCAATCCGGAGCGTAGCGCGCCAGAGATTTCCGCTGACGGCACCCTGCTGGCCTATCTTGCCCCCGATCAGGGCGTCCTGAATGTGTGGGTGCGCACGCTGGGCAAGACGGACGACCGCGTTGTTACCAACGACCGCAAGCGCGGCATCCGCAACTTCGTGTGGCAGTACGATTCCAAAAACATCCTTTACGCTCAGGATAAAGATGGCGACGAGAACTGGCATGTCTACCAGACCAACCTGGCCAGCAAGCAGACCAAGGATCTCACCCCGTTCGAAAAATCGCGGGCTGATCTGCTGTCGTTTGAGCCGGGCCATCCGGATACGGTCCTGATCCAGTCGAACAAGCGCGATGCCAAGGTCTTCGATGTCTACCGCATGAATCTCAAGACCGGCGAAATGACCCTCGATACGCAGAATCCGGGCGACGTCCAAGGATGGACCGCCGATCACGATCTGCAAATCCGCGCGGCGCAGGTCACCACTGACGACGGCGGCACCTTGATCCGCGTGCGCGATGACGTCAAATCTCCATGGCGTGAGCTGATCAAGTGGGGACCGGAAGAAACTCTCGGCAGTGTCGTGAATTTCACTCCCGACAACAAAGCGCTTTGGATCATCACGTCGCTTGATGCCAATGCGGCACGATTGATTTCAGTCGATCTCGCGACCGGCAAGCACACCGTTGTTGCCGAAGACCCACAATTTGACGTGTCCTTCACGGTTGAACAGCCAAAGAATCACAAGCTGCAGGCCGTCGTCTTTCTGCGCGAGCGCCGCGATTTCCAGATTGTAGACCAGGACCTTCAAGCCGATTTCGACGCACTTCACAAAGTCCGCGACGCCGATATCAGCAACATCAGCCGTGACCTGAAAGATGACAAATGGATCGTGACGTTCGAGGGCGACGACTCACCCGTCTATTACTACCTCTACGATCGTGGGACGAAAAAGGCCACCATGCTGTTCAGCAACCGGCCGGCGCTTGAAAATTACAAGTTGGCCAAGGTGCAACCGATCGAATACACCGCGCGTGACGGCATGAAGATCTATGGCTATCTCACGACTCCCGCTGGAGCTGAAGCCAAGAACCTGCCGATGGTCGTCTTTCCTCACGGCGGCCCTTGGGGAAGGGATCTCTGGGGATATGATCCCTACGCCCAGTGGCTTGCCAATCGCGGCTATGCGGTCCTCCAGCCGAACTTCCGCGCGTCCACCGGATATGGCAAGCAATATTTGAACGCGGGCGACCGCCAATGGGCCGGCACCATGCACACCGATCTGCTCGACGGGAAAAACTGGGTCGTGCAGAAAGGCGTAGCCGACCCTACGAAGGTCTGCATTATGGGTGGCAGCTACGGGGGATACGCTACGCTCGCCGGAGTCGCCTTTTCACCCGACGCATTCACCTGTGGCGTCGATATTGTCGGTCCGTCAAACCTGAACACGCTTCTGAAAACGATTCCGCCATACTGGTCAACGTTTCTGGCGATCTTTCACAAGCGTATGGGCGAAGACGAGGAATTCCTGAAGTCGCAGTCGCCACTGTTCAAGGCGGACCAGATCAAAGTCCCCCTGCTCATTGGGCAAGGCAAGAACGATCCGCGCGTGAACAAAGCCGAGAGCGATCAGATCGTCGCCGCCATGCGTAAGAATGGCAAGCCGGTGGAGTACTACGTCTTCCCGGACGAAGGTCACGGGTTCGCCCGCCCCGAGAATCGCATGGCATTCAATGCCGCTTCGGAGGAATTTCTGGCGAAATATCTGGGCGGTCGATTTGAGCCTCCGACGGATGCAGAGAAGAAACTGCTGGAAAGCGTGAAGCAGTAGCCGCTTATGTAGAGGCGGACGCCTTCGTCCGCCCCGCGGAGCGAAGCGACGCGTTGGGGCAGCATGAGTCGGAAGTTGGAAGTCTTTCGGTGCCGGTTCCCTCAACTGCGCTGCGTACGCGCCCGCGGACGAATGCGTCCGCGGCTACACAATCACTCTGTTGATATCATGTAACGTCCCACTGAGACCTTTTCGGGGAGTCGCGCCGATGCGCTCGCTGTTTCATGTGTTCGCTATAGCTCTCTACAGCCTAGCCGCGGTTTCTGCCGCCCAGATTGCCAGCGGACCGCAAGCCGCGGTAACTCTCGATGCTGTCGCGAGCGTCGAAGCACTGCGCGACGGTGTCCAGATTCAGTCTGGGCCTGCAGTCATGCGTATTACTGCGCTCCGCAGCGACATCCTGCGCGTGCGTGTGTCACCCACAAGCGTGCTGGCGGAAGACGCTTCCTGGGCCGTTCTTTCCGAGCCCCGGACAAAATCTATAGACGTTCAGCCATCGCACGACGCCGGCTCAGTCGGCTTTCGCACGGCGGTGCTCGATCTTCGAATTGAGCGCGATCCATTTCGCATCGTGATCCGCGATCTCGAAGGAAATGTGCTTTCAGCCGATGCAACCGGGCGCCCTACGAAATTCCAGGCTGGCGGATTCTCCGTCTACAAGCACATGTCTCCCGCCGAGCACTATTTCGGACTCGGCGACAAGACGGGATCGTTTGACCGTCGCGAGCAGGCTTACACGTTGTGGAACACGGACGTAGGGCCGCAAGAGTCGGTGGACCCTCTCTACAAGTCGATCCCCTTCTTCCTGGCGATCAACGGCACACGTAGCTACGGCATTTTTCTGGATAACACCTGGCGCACCTGGTTCGATTTCGGCAAGCAGGTGCGGGACACGTACGCGTTCGGCGCCGAGGGCGGGCCGCTCGACTACTACTTCATTTATGGGCCAACGCCGAAGCAGGTGGTGGAAGGCTACGCGTATCTGACGGGCAAGCCTCCCCTGCCTCCGCTCTGGGCTCTGGGTTTTCAGCAATCGCGATACAGCTACACGCCAGAATCGAAGCTGCGCGAAATTGCTACGCGCCTCCGCAATGATCGAATCCCGTCGGACGTCGTTTATCTCGACATCGATTATCAGGATCGGAACCGTCCCTTTACCGTCGACTCGAAGACGTTCCCGAATTTTCCCGGCCTCGTCTCCGATCTACGCAAGCAGCACTTTAGGCTGGTCAACATCACCGACCTGCACATCGCGCACGCAGCCAATCAGGGATATGCACCGTACGACACCGGTCATGCCGGCGATCACTTCGTGAAAAACCCGGACGGCAGCGAATTCGTCGGCATCGTATGGCCGGGCCCGGCGGTGTTTCCCGATTTCACGCGCGCCCAGACACGCGAGTGGTGGGGCGGCCTTTACCAGGAGTTTGTGAAAGACGGCGTCGCCGGATTCTGGAATGACATGAACGAACCGTCGGTATTCGGCGGCCCCGACAAAACCATGCCTCTCGATACTGTTCATCGAATCGAAGAGCCCGGATTTACCACCCGCACCGCAACCCACTCCGAGATTCACAACATCGTAGGGCTCGAGAACGCGCGTGCGACATATGAAGGTCTACTGAAGCTGCGTCCCGACGAGCGCCCGTTTGTCCTTACACGCGCTACCTACGCGGGCGGGCAGCGCTATGGTTTCACCTGGACCGGCGATAACGCCGCGACATGGAATCACTTGCGACTGGCCACGCAAATGGTGCTAAACCTGGGAATGAGCGGCATCCCATTTGTGGGCGCCGACGTTGGCGGATTCAATGGCTCTCCGTCGTCAGAGTTGCTGACTCGCTGGGTCGAACTCGCCGCATTCTCTCCCTTCTACCGCGACCACTCCGAGAAAGGGTCGTTGCCGCACGAACTTTGGGTCAATGGACCGGAGCAGGAAACGGTCCGGCGGCGCTACGTCGAGACTCGCTACCGCTTGCTGCCTTACATCTACTCCCTCGCCGACGAAACTTCGCGCACCGGTTTACCCATGATGCGCCCCCTCTTCCTCGAGTTCCCCGAGATCTTCGCCCCTTCAGCACCTGGCTTCGAACACTGGGACACGGCATTTTTGCTCGGGCCCAGCCTGCTAATCTCGCCACAACCCTTCGGAGAGAAGATGGACGACTACGTCGTGTCATTTCCGAAAGGCGCGTGGTTCGACTTCTGGACTGGAGAGAAGATGCCGGCATCGGGCGCCGCACCGCCGATTGCTGACGTCGTAACCGCGAAGTCCGGAACAAAATTCCCTGCACTGTTCACGGTGCACCCCAAGCTCGATACGATGCCGGTGTATGTTCGGGGAGGGAGCGTCCTGCCGATGCAGCCACTCATCCAGAACACCGACGAAACGCCGGTCGGGCCACTCGAACTGCGCGTTTACCCTGGATCCGATTGCAAGGGAACTGTTTATCTCGATGACGGCCACACCTTCGCGTACCAGCACGGCCAGTTCTTGCGCCAAGATTTCACCTGCGATGCTGATGCGAAGTCCGTCCGGCTACATTTTCACCAGCGGCAGGGTTCGTACACTCCCTGGTGGAAATTCGTTGAAGTGGTCGTATACGACTGGCCGTCAGCACGAGCCGAAGCAAAGGTTTCCGGCAGCACCTATCCGCTGAAAACCACGTATGACCCGAAACAGCACGCGCTGCACGTCACGTTGAACGATCAAGTAGGAGAAGCAGAACTTAGCGTACGCGGCCGCACTGCCCCATAGGTGTGCGAAGGCAATTCACAGATCAGGGACCACCTGCTCCGCCAGTCGCTTTGGCGCAATCATCGCGTAACTACCTGACAAGAGTTCCTTCACCTCCTGCCAGTCAATCTTGCCTCGGTCCAGGCGTAGCGCGACCCAGCCTCGTGAAGCGAGATATGCGGGGGGATAAAACCTTTGGGGCTGAGCCTCAACCAACGATTTGTTCTCGCCGGGCAGCACTTTGCAGGTGACCCCAACGATGCCGTCACCGTGATGGTTGTTCAGATAGTAGGCAAACGGCTTCTTCCGCACGAGGAACGTCGCGTGCGAACCGTGCAACTCGCGTTTGACCTGGGGAAGCGAAAGCGCAATCCGGGTCACACGCGTCAGGCGCTTGTTTTCGGATAAGGTCTTCGGCATGCGGACATTATGCGATCTCAAGGTCCATTGTGGTTGTCATGCTGAGGACCGAGCCCTGCGAAGGACGTGCAATTTCGGGAACGCGCACTCCCGCGCGAGTGCACAACCCCACCGTGGCTCGATTATTTCCTGATAAAATCGATTTGGCATGTTGCTTCCCTTCGTCCGTGAACTCTTCGCGGACGTCGAATTGCTTCCCGGCTTCACGCGTGTAGCCTCCCACCTGAAAGAGGGCACGGGGAGGATCCGTGTCTCTGGCCTGTCCCCGACCGCCAAGGCACTGCTGCTTGTTCTGTGGCAGCGAGCAACGGAACGGCCGGTGATTATGGTGGTCACCGACAACCGTACGATGGAGGACTTCGTCCCCGTCTTGCGTGGATTCTGCGAACTTACTGCAGCCGGCGATCCGGATTCGATCGTCTCGTTGCCGGCGCGCGATGTGCTTCCGTTCCAGAATCTTTCGCCACACCCCGAGTTGCAGGAAGAACGGGCAACGGCGTTGTGGAAGATTGCGACCGGTAAAGTCTCGATCGTGGTTTCTCCAATTGCCGCCAGCGCCATACTGCAGCGCTCGCCTGAGTACTACTCCGATCTTGCACGCACCCTGCGCCGCGGAGAGTCGTTTGACCTCGACAACCTGCTGGGACATCTGAACACAGTTGGTTACGCCTCGGCAGATGTCGTAGAAATGCCCGGACAATATGCGTTGCGTGGCGGCATTCTGGACGTCTATTCGCCGGAAGCAGAACGGCCGGTGCGGATTGAGTTCTTCGGCGACGAAGTGGACTCCATCCGGCGTTTCGATCCAACTTCCCAGCGCTCCTCCAATCCGATCGATGAGGCGATGCTGCTTCCTCTTACGGAAACTCCGGTCAATGATCAACTGCTTGGCGCCATTCACACGCGGCTCTCGGGCAAACGCATTACGGGCACGACTGAAGAAATTGTCGAAGCTGCGGTTCGCTTGGGCGGAGTCACCATCTTTCCCGGATGGGAGTTCTATGCGCCCGTCGCCGGAT
>Ga0070717_10002274_pt1 | contig 13470 bp, 12 predicted proteins | sample LARL113metaG_FD_71366 | JGI IMG/M metagenome (GOLD analysis project Ga0070717, IMG submission 71366) | Corn, switchgrass and miscanthus rhizosphere microbial communities from Kellogg Biological Station, Michigan, USA - LAR L11-3 metaG | ecosystem: Host-associated > Plants > Roots > Rhizosphere ... | reverse complement strand
CCCGTCAGGGTCTCGGGCACGTCGTCGTTCACGATCCGCTGGGCGATGCCCTCGACGATCGCGGTCTTGCCGACACCGGGATCGCCAAGCAGAACAGGATTGTTCTTCGTGCGGCGCGAGAGGACCTCGATGGTCTGTTCGATCTGATCGGCGCGCCCGATCACGGGATCGAGCTTCCCCTGCCGGGCGTCCTCGGTCAGGTCGCGGCCGTACTCGTCCAGCGTCTTCGTCGTGCTCGCCGGTCGCCCACCCGCCTCGCCGGTCTCGACGCCGCGGATGACCGCGCCGCGGAGCTTCGTGTGCGTGATCGCGAACCGCTCGAGCAGCTCGCCCGCCTCGGTCTCGGTGTCTTGCGCGAGCGCCAACAGCACATGCTCCGGCCCGACGTACGACGCCCCGATCTGGCGCGACTCCTCGTAGGCGGCCAGGAGTGCCGCCTTCGCGTCCGGCGACAGCGACGGCGCAACATCCGTGCGCTCCTTGACGTCTGCTTCCTCCTCGATCTGCGCCGCGATCGCGGCAGGATCGGCACCGACCTGGCGCAGCACGTGTCCGACGACGTCGTCGTGCGTCGCGGCCCAGAGCAGGTGTGTCGAGTCGACGTCCAGGCTGCCCCATTCCATCGCCTTTTGCGCGGCCCGCTGGAGCAGCCGGCGGGTGGCGTCGCTGAAGTACTGCGTGACGTCGATCTGCTCCGCCGGGCGGCGCGGGCGGGTCGTGGTCGTGCTCCCGGCGGCGCCGGGCGCATGGGCGCCAAGGCCGCCGTCGTCGAAGAAGTCGGAGAAGAACTCGTCGAAGAGGCTCCGACCACCGAACGGCGACCGCGCTACGCCACGACTCTGACTCTGAAGCTCCCGAAGGTGCTCTTCGCAGACGGCGATCGTCCGCTCCTCACCGTTCTGCCTGATCCGCACGGTTGCGACGGCCGGCCGACGCCCGTCGATCTCGCACATCGTGGTCGCCATGAATCCTCCTCGCAGCGGGCACTCCGGCGCGCGAGGGATTGGTGCACGGAGGCACCCGCCTAGTCGAAAAACGCGTCCCCGGAACTGTGCTCCGCTTTGTAGCTACTGAAACAATCCGCGAGCACGCACCGACAGTGCCGCTGCCACGGTCGCTCACTCAGCATGGCTGCGCGCGGAACCGCTCGAGGCGGCTCTCGTGCGGCTGGCACGCGAGGCGGCCGAATTTACGCGTGCGCCGAGCGGAACCCTCAAAGGGGGGGACGGCAAGCGCCGATGCGAGGCATACAGTTGGCGGTCGTCCTACGAATCTCAGGACATAACCCACGCCGCATCGGGGTTCACTCGCCGCTCATGCCTGCCGCTGCTTTTCGGTTCATCTCGTTCTTAGTGCTCGCCGCCGCCGCGGGAGCGCTCTGGGTGGCCCTGTTCCGCTCGACGGATAGCACCGTCACGGCAACGCCGGTGATTCCGTCGTACAGGTCCGAGTCGATCTTCGCGCCAGCAACCCGACCTTCTTCCGGACTCAGGGTCAGGGGTGTCGTTCAAAACGGCGCCTGCAAAGATTGTTCAGTCCAGGTCGGCTCTGGCGGGCTTGTCCGGGCGGAGATCCCGTCGGGGGCGGGTAAGCGGACGGCCTACGCGCTGCTCGATCTTGGAAATCGTGGCGCCCATGGGCCGGTACTCGTTCACGACGTGATGGGTTTCGGCCGTGGCGAGGCGCCCGCCAGGCCCGTGCGCCTGCTCGAGGTGCTCGATTCCTCGCATCGGGTGATCTTCGGGCTGGTCGACGAGCCCGACCGGCGCCTCTACCTGACCAGCCCGGCAGGCGGGCTTCGCGCGACCCCGCTGCTGCTGGCGACCGGAGCGCTCGTCCCGAACGACGGGTTTTCCGGCGTCGCCGTCGACGTTGCCGTGAAAACGAATGAATGGGTTCGGGTCAGCGTGAACGGACTGCGGACGGCAGAGGTGCACCGGCTTTCGGGTGCCCGTACCGGAGCCCCGAGATTCCTCGCTGTAGGGGTGATCGGCTACAAACCCCCGCCGCACGCGGCGGCCATAACCGCCATACATGCGCAGGTGTCTGTCTCCACGCCCTCGGCGGTTGCCGCGCCCCCCGTCCAGCCCGTAGCACCGGCACCGCCGCCAACGCAGACGGCTACGCCTCTCAGCTCGCTCTCGCCACCGACGATTTCGGGCAGCGTCGTCGTCGGCAGCGCGCTGACCGCCGCTCCGGGCAGCTGGAGCGATAGTTCGGCGACCTTTACGTACGCCTGGGACCGCTGTGACGGCAACGGATCCTGCACGGCGATAGACGGCGCCAGCGGCGGAACCTACGAGCTCGTCCCCGCGGACCGCGATGCGTTCGTACGCGTCCGCGTGACGGCGCATGTGGGAGACGTCAGCGCGTCGAGGAATTCTTCCTCGGTGGGGCCTGTCACCTCAGCTGCTCCGGCTGCCCCAACGGTCCTGACCGAGCCGAGCATTTCCGGCGACGCGGTCGTGGGCGCGCAACTCACGGCCGATCCGGGCGACTGGAGCGATTCCGACGCGACCCTCACGTTTGCCTGGGAGCGCTGCGACGACACCGGTGGCTGCAGAACGATCGACGGCGCCGTCGGCGCGACGTACGTCGTTTCCGCCGACGATGTCGGAAGCTCCCTCCTGGTAGCGGTCACCGCATCGAACGGCGCGGGTCGGAATGAGGCGGACTCCCCGCCTACGCGGGTGGTGGTGCCGGCGGTCCCAGCGGTCGTCACCGCACCCGGCATCAACGGAGACGCGATCGTCGGCTCGACCCTGACCGCCGACCCCGGTACCTGGAGCGACCCCACCGCGACCTTCACCTACGCCTGGCTGCGCTGTCACGGAAACAACGGCAACTGCTCGACGATCGACGGAGCCGACAGCACGACGTACGTGCTCACCGGCGACGACGTGGGCTCCAGCATCGAGGTCGAGGTAACCGCCACGAATGCCGGCGGCGCCGGCACCGCCGCCTCGAGCCTCGTCGGCCCCGTCGTCCCGCACGGTCCGCCGGCTGTCGTCACGGCCCCCTCGGTGAGCGGCGACGCGACCGTCGGCTCGACCCTGACCGCCAACCCGGGCACCTGGAGCGACCCCACCGCGACCTTCACCTACGCCTGGCTGCGTTGTGACGGGGCAGGCACCTGCACCGCGATCGACGGAGCACGCGGCACAACGTACGACCTCACCAGCGACGACGTCGGCTTCTCGGTCGGCGTCGAAGTGACTACCAGCGGCGTCGGCGGTTCCACCACCGCCGACTCGAACCTCATAGGCCCCGTCGTCCTGTACGCGGCGCCAATTGTCGTGACCCTCCCCTCGATCAGCGGCGACGCGATCGTCGGCTCGACTCTGACCGCCGATCCCGGTACCTGGAGCGACCCGACCGCGACCTTCACCTACGCCTGGCTGCGCTGTCACGGCAACGGCCCGTGCACTTCGATCGACGGCGCCGACGGCAGTTCGTACGCCCTCACCGATGACGACCTGGATTTCTCGATCCGCGTCGAGGTGACCGCCTCGGACGCGGGAGGTTCATCCGCGGCCCAGTCGACGCCGACCGACCCGATCAGGCGTGCGCACCCCGCGGATCCCGAGCCAGTCGCCGACGACCCGAGCATCGCCGCGAACTCCCGCTCGGCCCGGCGGTGACGGTCGCGTTTTCGACCGTCGCGCAAGTGGCCCGGCACCCCGACGAGGTGCGCGTCGGTCGTCGTGCCGCCGCGTTATTCGTCGCACTGCTCATAACCGCGCTGACCGGCATCGGAGTGGTGCTCGCGCACTCATTCCGCCAGCAGGAGCAGAGTCGGGTGTCCGGGCACCTTGGTGTCGCTCTTCAGGCTGCGCTGAGCGAAGCCTCGCGCGAGGCCACCGAGGCCCAGGACAGGGCCGCCGCACTCGCGGCGGAGCCCCGGCTCCAGCGCGCGCTCGCGGCGAGAGACGAGCAAGCCCTTGATCACCTGACGGCGTCCGTTCCGGGCGCCGTGGCAGTCTCCGGAAACAAGGCCGTCCCAGAGCCCACCCGACCGTCGCTCCGACGTGAGGTGCGCGTACTAACAAGGGGCAAGGTCGACGGCATCGTCGCCGTCACCCTCCCGCTCGACGGTGCCGTGCTCGCGCGCCTCCGCGCCGCCGCACCGCTGGCCTCCGGGGAAGGGATCCTGTTCGTTCGCGACGGCCGAGTTTTCGCCGGTAGCTCGCGTGTCTCGGGCGCCCGCGTGCCGCCCCACGCCCAGTTTGTCTCGATCGCCGGGGTCGACTACCGCGTCGTCCAGACACAGCTGGTCGGCGGGGCTGATCCGGTACGGCTCGCAGCGTTCGCGCCCGCGTCGGAAATCGACGGGCCTGTCGCCCACTCAGATCGTCTGCTCGTAGCCTGTCTGGCGGTGACGTTCGTCGCATTACTCCTGCTCGCACGTCTCCTGGCGCGGCCCATGCTCCTCCCGTTCGGACGGCTCGCGCGCGACGCTCGCAGCTCGGGCACCGACGACCTCACAAGCCTTCCCAATCGGCGCGCCTTCACAGAGGCAGCCGTGGCCGAGCTAGTGCGGGCGCGCCGCTCGGGTCGGCCGCTCGCCGTAGCGCTCGTCGACCTCGACGACTTCAAGCGAATCAACGACACCTTCGGCCACTCGACCGGCGATCGCATCCTGCGCGACGTCGCCGACGTACTACGCGAGCATTTCCGTGAGATCGATCTCCCCTCCCGACTGGGTGGCGAGGAGTTTGCTGTTCTGCTGCCCGAGACGGACCTGGCCGGGGCCCGCGAAGCCGCCGAGCGTTTCGTCACCGCGCTCGCAGACGCCGAGTTCGCCGACGGCCGCATCGACCCTCACGGGATCACGGCGAGCGCGGGTGTCGCCGCGACCACCGATCTCGAGATCGACGTGTTGCTCGAGTCCGCGGACCGGGCGCTATACCGCGCGAAGAAGCACGGCAAGAACCAGGTACAGGTCGAGCCGCCCTAGGCCGACGGCCGCGCCAGTAGGACGTGCGTCTTCGCGTTCGCCAAGAACACCGACACCGCCTTCGTACTCGACGGGACCGTAGATCCCGGAACCGCCCTGAAAGAAGCCGCGCGCTAGACGCCGGAGCAAGGCCGGGTATTACGAATCCAGGGCCGACCCCCCAGCCACGCAACCTACAAGCGGTGAGCCGCTGGCGCTGGAGCCAGCGCATGTTCAGGTGAGAGAACGCGCGCCCGGGCCAGACGTGGCCTCCTACCGCCTGAAGGTTTCCGTGGCTTAGCCGTGAATCGTCATGGGCAAGACTTCACGACAGGAGGTCGGCGGTGGGTGGCGGGTTGCGATATTTCGGCGGTGCGGTGGCGTTCGGCTTTGCAGCCGTCTGGATCATGTGGTCGCTCGCCGCGGCGTTCATTTGCGTGTTGTCGGCGGCGGCCGGCTACGGGGCAGTCGTCGTGGCTGAACGCGCGCGAGCCCGGCTAGGCGCTCGCACGGGCAGGCCCGGCGTCTCGACCCCGAGCACGCGTTCACCGCAGCGCCGCACGGCGGAAGCCGAGGACTTGTCTATACGGGCCGACGAACTCAACCACGATCTCGGGCACATCTACGAGCCGGCCGCCGCGCCCCCTCCGCCCCACGTTCGAGAGGCAGAGGACGGCTAGAAGTTGAGGGGCCAACCCGATGGCAGGCGTCCCGCGCTCCGGAACTGACTGGAAGCTCATCCGGCAGCCCACCTTCCTCAACTCGCTCGGGGAAGTCCATCTCCAAAACCGCGCCGCGCGCGCAACGCTCTACCGCAGCGCCCACCAAGGCGAGCAACCGGATCGGCTGGACGAGATCGACACCACCGGACTCGCGCCAAACTGACGTTTCAGCACCGGGGGCCAGCCATCGTCACGGGAGCTAAAGCCGGTCAGCTTGTCAAGCGCCCGGTGGTCGTGTGCGCGATCGACGCAAACCGCACGGTCAGCGCCGCAGTTAAGAAGTCGCATGACCTCCTAAGAAGACTTCGAGGCGCGAGACTGCTGCGCGCCTACACAGGTGTAGATCCAGGCTCTGCGGAGAGGCCCCTCCTATGAAGTCACGCGAGGAAAGAGTGGCCCGGAACGAACGATTGTTCCAGGAGGTCAACCGCCAGATCGAAAAGCTTGAGGAGTCACTAGGGCAACCCGAGACGCTAACGATCCTCTGCGAGTGCAGCAAGAAGCATTGCCTGGATACGCTCGAGGTCGAGCCCGCCGTCTACCAGCGTGTTCGCTCAAACCCGCTCTTGTTCTTCGTCGTTCCAGGCCACGAGGACGTGCAGGTAGAACAGGTCGTCGACCAAACTCGGACGTACCTGGTTGTTGAGAAGATCGGGCGCGCTGCAGAAGCCCTCCATAAGAGCGAGTAGGCGGCGGGTTGAACCGCGAAGCTCCGGAGCGCAGCGACCTCGTCCGGTTTGCCGCGCTCGTCGAAACGCTGCTCGTGACCGCAGAGCGTCGTGGCGAAATCGACGCCCGGCTGGGCACCGACGATCACGACTCAGCGTAAGCCAACGGCGTCGAGTCGGTACCCACCGCCGAGCATGGCCGGCGCTCGTGCGTGGAGGGACGCAGGGCTTGGAACCTGCCAGCCGAGCGAGTCGGCGAGTCGAACGATCATGCTGAAGAGAGCGCACACCGTTGAGGCATCACGGAGTGCGTCGTCGGAGACGCCCGCTCTGCGTGCTGCTTCGACATCGGCCGAATCGAGCTCGTCGGGACGCAAGGTGAGCTTCTCGAGGAAGACGAGGGTGGCCGCCAGTTTCGGACGGAGAGGCGCTGATCGCCAGTCGGTGACTACGGCATCCCAGACCTCCTCGCCGAGTGCATACGACGCGACCGCGCCGTGGGACCCCGTTCAGAAGGGGCACTGGTTGAGGAGCGAGGTGAACGCCGCGAAGAGTTCTCGCTCGCCGGGACTCCATTCCGAAGGGCCCCGCATTGCGTGATCGAGCGCTTCCGAGAACGGCCGCCCGAAGAGGTCGGGGCGGTAGAGGAGGGTCTTGACCACTTCGAGCGGTTCCTGGCCGCTGCGCTTCCGGATGATCTCCAGCAGCGCGGCCTCACCCGGTGCATGCCCTTGCTCGACGACCGAGAGCCTCATCCGAGCACCGCGTCAGCAGAGTCGAGCCGCCGCAATCCCTCTTCAATCGCGACCGCCACAGTGGCTTCGAAAATCTCATCTTCGCTCGCTCCGGCGGCTTTCAGTTCGGCCACCTCACGGTCTGTGATCGCGTAGGCGCGGCGGCGAACCTCTTCCAAGTAGGGGATGAGCAGCGGTCGCGGTGCATGTCCGGCGGCTGCCAGCGCCCGGAGTTCCTCGAGCGGGTCAGCCACGGCTGCAGTCTCCGGGCGCACTTGAGCTCACCAGGCGGGCCCACGCGATATGTGAATCGTCGAGTTCAACACCTCACCCGTCGCAACGGGGTTCGCAACGAGCCGGTTCTGCCAGAGATCCGCCTCCGATTGGAAACTGGCGAGAACAGCGAAGCCCCGCTGTGTTCGGAGCCCGGATGAAGTGTCCGGCCGGGTGCCGACCACGGTGTTGTGGTCGAACATGCACATCGAGCGGTCGTTGCAATAGAGCCCGACACCGCGCGCGTCCCTGATCACATTGCCCGACGCCGTGCCCATCGACATCTCGTCGACGTCGATCGCCTGCTGACTCGTTCGGCTGACGCGGTTGCCCATGATCTCGGTCATCGAGGAGTGCGTCGTGATCCCCTGCTGTCCCCCGACAATTGTGCAGCCCTCGACCAGGCTCATCCCCATGTTCATGTTGAACGAGATATCGATCCCCTGGCCGAATCGGTTGCCGAGCATGTCGACAATGCAGTCGCGGATCATCACGCCGCCCGCGCGGACATGGATTCCATCGGATTTCGCGCCCTGCACCGTCACGTTGTCGAGGACCGTGCCGCTGACGCCATCGACGGTGATCCCGTTCATACCGCCGAGGACGGTGACGTTGCGGATCTGGACGTCGTCGTGCACGACGACGATCCCCCCGCGCACGACCGCCCCCGGCTTGCCCTGCAGGATCTCGCGCTGCCGAATCACGAGCGGCCCCTGATGCACACCGGCGGAGAGCGTCACCACCGGCGGCAGATGGGCGTACCACGTCGCCGCGGAACCGATGAGTGCGAGCAGGACGGCCCCCGCGGCGACCGGCCCGGCGCGGCCGAGCTCTCCGCCGTCCTCTGAGTAACTGAGCCGAAGCAGCGGGAAGCCGGCCTGTGCCAGGACGAATGCCGCGAGCCAGCCTGCTACGAAAAGCGCGAGCGCCGGCACTAGCGGCGCGTGCAGGCCGAAGCCGTAGACGATCGCCAACAGCGCGGCGAGCTCGACCGCGCCGACTGGCACCACGGCCCAAGCGGGCTGGTACGGAAGCAGCCCGTGCCAGAACGCGAGATCGAAAAAGAGCCCGACCGCCGCCATCAGTGCGACGAGCTCGACCGGCCACCAGCGGTGGAGCGCTCCAGCGAGCACGCATGCGGCAAGCAGCACAAGGAGCAGCGCTGCCAGGCGAGTTTCGACGCGTCCCCTCAGCGTGTACGACACGCCTTGATCCTCCGCAGGAACTGGTGGGCGGCATACCGCGCGCCCGCGAGGGTGTCGGCAGCGGGGAACGCCCACTGTGCCGGCGCGCCCGCGACCGCGAGCGTCCGGGTGGAATCACTCAAGCCGGGCACCGTCGAGTCCGGGTCGAGGACGAGCCACTCGGCCGCCGTCTCGAGGTCGTGCTCGGCGACGAGATCTGCGAGCAGCCGGTTGTGCCGAAAGCCGCGTCGGAACCCCGTCGCGCAAATCACCTGAGCGCTGCCGTTCACCGAGTGCTCCACACGGAACTGCCCCTCCCGTGCTGCGCGCTCGAGCGGCTCGTCCCATTGGAGGCCCGCCGGGTAGGACGGGCCCGTCAGCGCACGCAGGCGCTCGATCCGCTCGGCCGCCCTGAGGCAGTGGTAGCCGGCAAGCCCGCGGCGTGAGAAATACTCGCGGGGGACGTTGAGCGGCCGACGAATCGGCTCGCGGCGGCGCACCGACACGACCTCTGCGCCTGCCGCAAGCGCATTCAGCCATTCCGTTGCAGCGGCGAGACCCGCGCCGACGACCGTCACTGTCGCGGCATAGTCGTGCGGCTCGTAGGAGTGCACCACGCGCGGGTCGTCACGCAGCTCGTCGGGAACGTTCAGGCCGGGGTGTCCAGGGGCGAGCAGCACATGCGGGAACTTCGCACCGTCCAACTCGAAGCCGCCGTCGACCGCCCGCAGTCGCTCGACGGTGCGCAGGACGAGACTCTCGTCCCAGCCGCTCCGCTCACGGAGATGCTCGACGTGGGCCAGGAACTCGTCCACCGTCGGGTGGTAGCGGTCGAGCGCCGACTCGAGCAGCGGTTTCAGCGAGCGCCGGCGGCGGACGCTGCGAGGAGCGAGCCCTGGGAACGTCGTCGGCAGGCAGTGTCCGTCACTCTCGGAGCGCATCTGCCGTTGCCGGATCGCGGCGGCTCGAACCCGCCAAGCAGCGGCGGGATCGGCATCCGTACCGAAGACTGCGATCTCCCCCGGCGAAAGTGTCCGGCGCAGCGTCTGATACGCGGTGAATCCGGCCAGACCGGAACCGACGACAGCCACCTGCGCCATCACTTCACCGAGCCCGCCAATAGCCCTTGGACGAAATAGCGCTGGAAGGCGAAGAAGACGGCAAGCGGAACGAGAAGGGAGAGGAAGGTTGCCGTCGAGACGACGTCGAGGCTTGACGAGAACTCGCGCATCTGGCTAAAGATCCAAACCGTGATGGGTGTGACGCCGAAGGTGAGCGAGACGATCAGGTCGTTCCACGTCCAGAGGAACTGGAAGATTGCGAGCGACGCGATCGCCGGCAAGCCGAGCGGCAGAATCAGGCGCACGAAGATCCTCAGCTCGCTCGCGCCGTCGATCCGGGCCGATTCGAGGATGTCCTTCGGTATCCCGACGAAGAAGTTGCGCAGCAGGAAGATTGCGAACGGCAGTCCGAAGGCGGCATGGAAGAGGACGACGCTCAGTACCGTGCCCCCAATGCCGAGTATGTCGTAGAGCCTGAACATCGGGATCAGCGCCATCTGCAGCGGCACCACGAGGAGGCCGACCACGCCGATGAAGAGCCAGTCGCGGCCCGGGAACTCGAGCCAGGCGAACGCGTAGCCAGCCAGCGCGCCGACCACCACGACCAGCAGGGTGTTGGCGACGGCGATGTATGCCGTCGTCTTCAGCGCACCGGTCAGTCCCGCGTTGTGAAAGAGCGCGCTGTAGTTGGAAAAGGTTGCCAGGCTCGGATGGGCGAACACCTTCCACCAGCCTGCGGCGCTGACCGCCGACTGGGGCACGATCGAGGTGACGAACAGGCCGATGGTCGGCACGAGCCAGAGCACTGCGATCAACGCGAGCAGGATTTGGAGCGGCGTCTTGGCGAGCGCGCGCAGAATCCGGGCGGAGGTCCGCTCGTGCGGCGCCGGAAGGCGGACGGCCTCTCCAACGGCCGCCATCAGACCTCCCTCCGGAACCGGCGGATGTTCAGCGCGAGCACCGGAAGGACGAGCAGGAAGAGGAAGACCGCGATCGCCGAGCCGGTCCCGAAGTCGAAGGTCCCGCTGAACGCCGTCCGCCACATCGCGAGGGCGATCGTGCTGGAGTTTGCCTGTGATGAGTCCGGCGCAAGCGCTATCACGATGTCGAACACCTTGAGGACGTTGATGATCATCGTGATGAAAACGACGCTCAGCACTGGGGCCAGCAGCGGGACAGTGACGCGGCGGAAGACCTGCCATTCGCCGGCGCCGTCGGTGCGAGCCGCCTCGAGGACGTCCCGGGGCATCGCGGCGAGTCCGGCTGCGATCACCACCATGGAGAAGCCGGCCCAGATCCAGATGTAGGCGATCAGCAGCGAAGGCGTGATCAGCTGCGGCCCCAGCCACGAGTAGCCGCCGAACGGCTTTGCGAAGGTCGCCGCGCCGATCCCGGCGGTGTAGGTGCCCGCCTTGGCGTTCGCAAAATCGAAGGTGCCGTTCGCCGCGCTCTTCGCCGACTGCACGACATTTCCGGACGAGTCGTGCAACTCGACGGTCACCCCCTTGATGCCGGTCTCACCCTGCTCGACCACACCCGGCTTTCCCCCGCCCGGCTTGAAGTCGCGCCAGACGACACCCTCGATGTTCCCCGGCTTCGCGGTTGGCTGGGCCGCCTGCCTCGATCCCCTCGGCATGTCCGCGGGCGCGATCCCGGTCAGCCCGAGCAGGGCGACGCCACCGGGGTGGAGCGGCGTCTTGAGGATCAATCCCCCGCCGCGCGGCTGCAACCCGCTCGTGGAGGGGAGCGCGTTCGGAAGCACGCCGGGAGCCGAAACGACGTCCGACACACTGCGGCCGAGCGCGTTGATTGCGCCCTGACTTGGATCCTGCAGGTACAGCATTCGCCACGTGACGCCGGTGGCGAAAGCGGAGATCGCCATCGGTAGAAAGATGACGACCTTGAACGCCACCGACCAGCGAATGCGCTCGATGAGGACTGCGAAGAGCAGTCCAATCGCGGTCACGAAGGCCGGCACGACCGCCACCCAGATCGCACTGTTCTTGATCGCCGTCACGAGCGTCGACGTCGTGAACAGGCTCTTGTAGTTGTCGATCCCGACCCAGCTACCGAGGTACCCGGACGGACCGAAGAAGCTTCGGACGATCGTGTAGATCACCGGGTAAATCAGCCACACGCCAAGCAGCACGAACGCAGGCAGGAGGAAGAGCGCCCCTGTCCGGTAGCGGGAGGGCCTCCGGCCTGAGGCGGGGCCCGGCGGAGCCACCCTCTCGGGCAGCTCCGCCGTGATCGAGGCGTCGGTCAAGCGACTACTTGTACGCCGCTTTGGCCGCCGCCTCGAGTTGCTTCTGGATGCTCTTGATCTTGCTCGGGTCCTGTAGGAACTTCTGGAAGAGCCCCCACTCGCCCTGACCCGTGGTCGAACCGAACGCAGCGGGCTGCTCGTCGGACATGTCGAACACGGCCGCCTTGGCCTTCGTCAATGGCGCTTCGGTTGCACGGGTGATCGAGTCCGGGTAGACGCTCGCCGGCACGTGCAGGTTGCCGGTGCCGAACCCGCCGAGCTTGGCCCAGATCTCGGCCGCCTTCGGCGTGGCGAGATACTTGATGAACGCCTGGATCGCGGGGGTGTCGCGGAACGTGATGATCTCGTCACCGCTGGTCTCGATTGCACTGGCGTCCGCGCCCTTGGTGATCGCGGGGAACGGGACGACGTTGAAGTCCTTCTTGGGCTTGGCGTTCGTCGCCTGAAGGATCTCGTTGGCGACGAAGTCGGCCTCGATCACCATTGCCGCCTTCGGCGGCGTCGAATAGACGTAGTCCACGCACTGCGGGTAGCCGGTCTGGAGGGCGCCGTTCCTACCGCCGTACAGATTGGAGCTGCTGCCGATGATCTGCCGCATCTCCGTGAGCGCCTTCGTGACCGACTTGTCGGTCCACTTGAGTTTGTGGGCCGAGAGCTTGTTGTATTTCGCCGGCCCGAACGTCCGGAGATAGATGTTCTCGAACAGGTCGGTGAGCGTCCAGCCGCTCGATGCGCAAAGCGAGTACGCCGGCGTTCCCGAGGCCTTGATTGTCTTCGCGTCCTTCAAGAGATTCGACCACGTCTTCGGCCCCTTGACGCCAGCCTGCTTGAAGGAATGGACGTTGTACCAAAGGGTCGACTTGTTGGAGGCCTTGTAGAGAAGCGCGTAGAGCTTCTTGTTGACGACGCCGAGCTTGACCCAGGCCGGCGCGAAGTTCTTGGAGATGACCTTCTTCGCATACGTGATCGGCTTCAGATGGTGCTGCTGCACCAACTGCTTAACGAGACCCGGCTGGGCTACGTCGGCAATGTCGGGCGGATTGCCTCCGGCGATCGCCGTCGCCAGCTCCGTGGGCATGTTGTTGCCCTTCGACGTGTAGGTGACGTTGACGTTCGGATACTTCTGGTTGAAGCCAGCGATCACCTTCTGGAACGCGGTTTGCTCATTCGCGGACCAAATGCCCCAGAACTGGACGCTCCCTGTGACGCTTGCGTTGACCCGCGTCCTCTTCGCTCCAGCCTGACTCGCGCCGGCGAAGACGGCCACGACCGCTGCAAGCGCCGCCACGAGCGCGACTCCTCCCACGACCCGGATAACCAGCTTCCGGTCAGTTCTCACGGTGTCCCTCCTTGTTCGTCATTACTTGTTTCCTCGTAGATGCCTTTGCTTGTCTCGGGGTCGAAGAAGTGAAGGGATCGCGTATCGACGGCGACCTCGACGGGCTTGCTCTCCTCGATGCCCGAGCGCACGCTGAAGCGGCCGACCAAAACTGCGCTACCTCCCGTCGCTTCGGGCACGACTGCCACGTCGGCGTCCCGCGCAAGCTCCTTCACATCCTCGGTCAAGGCGAGCTGGGTGCCCTCGACCGTGAAATGAACCATCAGCTCCGAGCCGAGCGCCTCCCG
>Ga0070717_10002272_pt1 | contig 13475 bp, 13 predicted proteins | sample LARL113metaG_FD_71366 | JGI IMG/M metagenome (GOLD analysis project Ga0070717, IMG submission 71366) | Corn, switchgrass and miscanthus rhizosphere microbial communities from Kellogg Biological Station, Michigan, USA - LAR L11-3 metaG | ecosystem: Host-associated > Plants > Roots > Rhizosphere ... | reverse complement strand
CGCGCGCGCGTGGCCATTGCGCTTCGACGGCTTGCCAGCATTAGCGACAAGAATTCAGCACACAGCGCCACGCTTAACGTCTCCCATGCGGAACTGGGTGAGATGGTGCACCTGACCCGCAATGCCTTGGCTCCAATCCTCAAAGAGTTTGAATCCCTTGGTCTGATAAGCCAGCGATATCGGGCCATTGAAATCCCCGACATTTCGGCGCTCGACCGCTACGCCGTGAAGCGCACTCTGCCACTCGAACTGCCCATTCAAGAACGGCCGGCAAGCCGCGCTCTGACGAACTGAGTGTAAGGGATGATGACCGCGACCTCGACGATGAAGTAGCCAGTCAGGAAGGCGACGAATTTCGCAAATGACAGGTCATCGAAGATGCTTCGACCGACAATAAGTGCAACCCCGATGTTGCGTACGGAGCTCTCGATGACGAGAACCGGTCTCTCCTCGGGCTTCATCCCGTAGCCCAGCACGTGTCCGAGCAACATGGCTCCAAGAATGAAAGATGCTGCCGCGAGCACAACATCGCCGGCAAGCGTGAGCGCCTGATCCCGTACCGCCCAAACCGTCGCAAGAAGAAGCGACACGATGATAACGAACGACGCCAACCTGAAGACGACATTCCGCCGTTCAATGGCCCGAGGAAACGCGCGTGCCAAAATCATTCCCAGGATCAAGGGAAGGATCATCAAGGCGATCAGCTGGGCAATGATCTTTGTCGCCGACAGATACATCAAGGCCGGATCGAACGTCGACGAGCCGGACATGACCTTCAACCAAAACGGAATGCTGACAAGACAGAGCAGGGTACCGACCGCCGTGATCGTCGCCGAAAGCGATACGTTGCAACGCGCCAGGTAACAATAGTTGTTGGAGATTGGTCCGCCCGGACACAGCGCGATCAGCAATATTGCCGTTGCCACGAACGGGCTGACCGCGGCGGCCGCTGCAACCAGGAAACTCAGGGGTGGCAATACAACCAGTTGTCCGAGCGCCCCCAGCAAGACCGGCCTCGGATGTTTCATCAACCGCGCAAAATCACGAACGGCCATTTCGGTGCCTGCTATCAGCATCAGCACGAAAATGCCTGCGGGGATTCCAAAATCGACCACCTGCTTGAGCATTTGCGCGTTGCCAATCTCTAGGCCGTTCAAGCGTTTAGTGAACTTCCTGAACCTCCGCAAGAACGTGAGGAAGTCTTGCTCACGCTGCACTGGCACAGAAAAAAGCGACGCCCGGGCCTTGCGTCGCTTTACTCTTGAACCATGATTTTAACGGCCGCGCGGTTCAACGCTTCTGGTAGGGGTGGAAGATGTGGTCCTTCGCCTTCACGGCCACATGGCAGGCGTGTCCGCAATCCGCGGGGCTCGGATCAGCGGTGAACTTGTCGGACGCAGCATCGTAGTTGAACAGCGCGTATCCCCATCCGCCGCTTTCCGGGAATCTCTTGGCGTCCTTCTCCATGACGAAAGCCTGCGTAAAGACGTCCGGCACGTCGACGGCGAAAGGGGCCTCCGTGCTCTTTTTCGGCTTCCATTGAAGCTTTGCGACCTTGGAGCCATCCGGGAATGGCTGGCCGTTGCCCGGAACGCCGGCCTTGAACGCTTCGATCATGGTCGGATTTCCCACGATCACCTTGAGCACCTCGTCGGTTCGGGCGGAAGAAATAACCGCCCAGTCCTCGTATCCCTTGAAGTCGGAGAACGCGATTCCAGCCGGCGTTTTCAGCGAGTACTTCTCCTGCGCGTAAATTGCCGTGCTGCCAAGCACGCCGAGCACTAGCGTACTGATCACGATCTTCGACGAAGGAATTCTCGTCATAGTTCACTCCTGCACTGATGAAATCAGATGTGGGTCGTCCGGCAGAACAGCAGACTGGAAGAGGCGGGGCGGTTTGTAAACTTGAACAGTCGTATGTTGTCCGCTCTGGATCAAAACCGGAAGCAAAGACGTACTTTAACGTCCTGAACCTTCGCAAGAACATCAAGAAGCCTCGCTTGCGCTGCCCACGCGCAGCGCAATCAGGTGTCGGCCAGCTCCGGTAGCTTCACCTCCATGCGGAGCCACAGCGCACGCCACCCCAGCCGTCGCGCGAGCAACGCCGGCAATGCAGGCGACCTCGACTATCGCGCCAGCAACGGTTCCAGGCAGCAAGCGTCAGGTGATTTTCTGCGAAGCCGGCGGACAATGGCGCGGCAGGCACTGCCATCGCCTTCTCAGACGCGATGGAAAAGATCACAACCGCGAACGACAGCGGAAGAATTGATTTCATGCGTGCCCCAGCAAGCTCGCTCTAGACGAGCTTGGCACGAAGGCGAAGAAACTCATCTTCGGAAATCGAGCCGGCCTTCTTCAGCTGATCGAGCTTGGAGATTTCGTCGGCCACGCTGTAGCCCACCACTTGACGCAATTCCTCACGTGCCTGCTGGGTCTGCTGGGCACTGCGCTCGGCCATTCCTCGTCCTTGCGTGATCAGGTAGGCGAGGATGCCCAGATACGAGGTCAGAACCAGCGCTATCACCCAAAGCGCCTTGCCCCAGCCGGAGATGTCGTGACGTCTGAAGAGATCGCTGTAAATCACAACAAGCAGCCAGAACCAGACGACGAACGCGAAAATCGCCAGCGCGTCCATCAAGAAATTCGAAAATGTAAAACCGCCCTCAAAAAACATGGCAAGCCTCCGTGATCATCCAATGACCCGGACAGACTCTTGACGCAATCCGGTTGCCAATCGAATTGGACCAAGGTCCTATCTTGAAGCGAATTTATGAGAATTGATGTCCGCGTAGATCAGCGGACGACCGAACCGACTTTATCGGTGAGCACGACCGGACCGCCGGCCTTGATAACGCCAGGGGTCTGGGCAGCCATGACGTCGGTGCCGAGGTTGAGCTCGCGCGCAGAAATGCCAATCACTGCGATCAGGATCGCGGCGACAAGTCCGACCACCACAATCTTCAGGTGGGTGGTGCGATCTGCGGTGTACAAGGACGAGTTCATGGGCGCACAAGATCACCTCGACCGCCAGGCGAATATTGTATTTGGGAACAATACCCGTATACCAAGGTAGTAAGCGCCACTCGCCGGTAAAATCCTCAATTAAATCAGTTCGGTAGGCCGGCTTTGACGAGCCCGTCACGCAGGTGCTCCGCGTCCGAATGTTGTTGATAGTGCAGGTTGCCCAGGAAGCCTTCAGCGGTAAATGCCGGCTCGCGCTGGAGCACCTCTCGAGCATGGGCTGCCGCGGCCGTGCTGTTGCCCAGTTGCGCCAGTGAAGCGGCGAGGAAGGCGTGGTGCGTGTAATCAGGTGCCGTCAGCTTGCTGAACGACTGAATTGCATCCGCATAGAGCCGCGCCGTGTATTGGGCGCGGCCAAGATGGCTCCAGTAACGCTGGGGATGATAGGGATTCAACCGCATCGCGCGATGAATCCATTCGATTCCTTCGACCGGGCGGCCGAGCCAGGTCAGTAACTCGCCCTGCTGCACAACGACGATGTCGCTGTTCGGGTTGAGGCTGAGCGCGCGCTCCTGATGATAGGTTGCCTTGTCATACTCATCGAAATTGAGCTTGAGCGCACCCAGAATCCGGTGCACGTCGGCCTCGTTCTCATCGAGCGTCAGCACAGTCTGCACTTCATCCAGGATCGCGCGCATGCTGGCGTCACGGTCTTCGCACCAATTGTTCATCCAGGCCTGACCAATAACGCAGGCCCTCCAGGCACGAGCGTGTGCGTAGTTCGGGTCAAGCTCGATGGCCCGGTTGAGCATCCGCATCGCCTCGGCATTGGCCTCGCGGGTCGACCAATGATGCAAGACTTTCCCGGTCAGGACGCATTCGTACGCCGCCATGTTGGCAGTTCGCTTGCGCTGCACGCGATCATGCCGGGCCGCTTCAACGCGCCCGAACAAGGTCGCGACAATGGCAGAGGTGATCTCGTCCTGAATTGCGAAAATATCGTCGAGCTTTCGATCGTATCGCTCGGCCCAGATGTGCGTCTCCGTCTCGCCATCAATGAGCTGGATCGTCACCCTGACCCGGTCCGCCACCTTGCGCACGCTGCCTTCCACAACGTAGTCGACGCCAAATTCGCGCGCGACCTGTCGCGCTTTTATCGCCTTGCCCTTGTGCGTGAAAACGGCATTGCGCGAAATGACCAGAAGCTCACGGAAGCGCGACAGCTCCGTAATGATGTCTTCCGTCAGTCCGTCGGCAAAGAATTCCTGTTCCGCATCGCCGCTCATGTTGGCGAAGGGGAGCACCGCGATCGACGGCTTGCGGGCAGTCGCCGGGGGCGTGGCCTGGTTGGTGTCGCTACTGCTGGCAAGGCCGGTCGCGAGGATCTTGAACGCGCGGATTGGCCGATTGATGTTCTTGAATTGCTGTTCGCCGAGATCCTCGTATCCCACGCCGATCCTGTCGCCGACCTGATCGCGTACGGCTGCCGAGATGCATATCCCGCCGGCGTCGGCCATGGCTTCGAGGCGCGCGGCCACGTTGACGCCGTCGCCGAATATGTCGCTCTCCTCGACAATGACGTCGCCAAGATTGATGCCGATTCTGTAAAGCAGGCAGCGCGAGGCGGGCATGTCACCATTGCGGCGGGCCATTTGCTGCTGAAATTCCACGGCACAGCGGACTGCCTCAGTCACGCTTTGGAATTCAACCAGCATTCCATCGCCCGTGGTTTTGACGATGCGGCCCTTGCACTTGGCAATTGCCGGATCGATCAGTTCCAGCCGGATCGTCTTGAGCCGGGCGAGGGTGCCGGCCTCGTCGGCTTCCATGAGGCGGCTATAGCCGACGACATCCGCTGCCAGAATCGCTGCAAGCCGGCGTTCAACACTTTGGTCTTGCATTTATGGGGGTCTGGCCCTTCACGTTGCAAACCTGAGATAAAGCATCACCGCGCAGAAGACCAAGGGTGCGCGATGTCACACCCGGCGTGACCGCCCGCGCTCACACCCCGAACAGTTTGCTGTAGCGCACCTTGATCTCCTCGCTCTGCGCCAGCATCAGCCTGGGATCGGCCTGCAACAATTTGAAGCTCGACAGGGGCGCGCGGCCGGCTTTCTCCTTGGCCAATGCATGGAACGAGCGGTGGGCGAACACATCGATGAAGATTTGTTGCGCATCCACGCTGAACAGAAAGCTTTGGAATAGCCGCGCGGCGTTCGGATTGGGCGCGCTGCGGAAGATGCCCGACGGCACCGGAATAACCGGCGAACCCTCCGTCGCATGCACGACCTCGACAGGTTGACCGTTCAATTTCGCAACCTCGAGGCTGTAGTCGTTGCCATCAGCCATCACCGCGCGCTCGCCGATGGCAACCTTCTTTGGCGGGTCGGCGGCCGACTGGAGTTGCATCACCTTCTGCTGCGCCAGTTTTTCGATGAATGGCCAGCCGAGTTCGCGCACCCACAGATACGTGTTGGTCAGTATCGCACCACTGTAACCGGGATGGCCTTTGACAAGCTTTCCCTGCCATTTCGGGTTGAGCAGATCGACATAGCTTTTGGGCGCGTCTTCCGCCTTCACAAGATTGGTGTTGTAGCCAATGACTTCGAGCCATGCGCACAGGGTCGCGTGCATGCCGTTCGGATCGCGCTGGTCTGCCGGAAAATGCTTTGCCATATCCTCGGTGACGTACGGCTCGACCCAATCCTTGTCCTTGGCGGTCCAGTCAAGGAAATGCGATGGATCGGTGCTGCACACCACGTCGACGGCATAGATGCGGCTGGCCTGTTCCTGAATGATGCGCTGGTAGATGCGTTCGGCGCCCGAGCGTTCGACGCGGATGGCGACTCCCGGATATTTCGCTTCGAAGGTACGTGCCAGCCGTTCCGACGTATTGAGCTCAAGGGCCGTGTAGAACGAAGCTTTGCCTTCCTTTCGCGCCGCCTCGATCAGAGCCGGCGTCACTTCGCTCGGCGGGGGTGCTGCGGCCTTTAGCGGTTGCGCAAAAACGGTCGCTGCACCGACGGCAAGGCCGCCTCTGAGTACGGTGCGCCGCGAGACTTGCGTCTGGTCCATGCCGTCCCTCCCGTGTGCTGCTCGCCTCAAGGCAAGTCTGATCGTAAGTCTATACTTGCGACAAGAGCTTGGGCAGCCGGGCGACGCGTCAGTCGTCTATGACTCTGCACCGAAAATGCGGCGTTGAAGTCGCGCCATGCCGGCGATCCAACGGTCGCGGTCTTCCGCTTTCCTGCGCATGTAATCGTTCACTTCGGCGTGGGGCAGGATGAGGAATCGTTCGTGCTCGATGCCATCGATCGCGGCCCGCGCGACCTGTTCCGCGGACAGGATGCCATCGCCCGATTGCGGGCCTTGCGGGAGTCGATGCAACAACGGTGTGTCCACGGCCTGGGGACAGAGAATTGACACCTTGATCCCGTCGTCCTTGTGCGCGATTGCCAAATTTTCGGCAAACCCGACCGCGGCGTGTTTGGTCGTCGTGTAGATGGCGCTGCCGATTTGTGTGAGCAGGCCAGCGGCCGATACGGTGATGAGGAAGTAACCACCGCCACGCGCTTTCATCCGCGGCACAAGATGACGCGCGGCGTACACATGTCCCATGACATTGACGGACCATGCGGTCTGCCAGAGGTCATCTGGTCCCGCCGCCGCGTTATCGACGCGCGGAGAGAACCCGAGCGCTACGCCTGCATTCGAGCAATAGAGATCGATCGGCCCGAATTCCAGCTCGGTCCTTTCGATCAATGTTTTGACACTCGCTTCCTGTGCCACATCGCAGAGGAACGCCGAACCGGTGAGAGCGCGCGCGACATGCTCGGCGGCCTGGAGGTTAAGATCAGCAACGATGACTTTCTTCGCACCCGACCTATGCGCTGCCTCGCAGAGGGCGCGGCCGATGCCGCTTGCTCCTCCCGTTACGACGACGGTTTTGCCGGAAACCTGCATGGACTGTCGCGCGACGGTGGACTGTTTCACTAAACAACTTCAAGCGTTTAGTGAACTTCCTGAACCTCCGCAAGAACACGAAGATACCGCTCGCCGACATTGGGAAGGCGGATGAAATTCCAGTCAAACTGATACTTGAAGTGGGGGAAACCTCGTCCGGATCGTTTCCGCGGTGCCGCGCTGCGCCGGGCAACATCCGTCTCAGTTATCGTGATTGAATGCCTTGCCGATGGCATTTATCCGGGCCGAGCTCATGCCGACGCGCTGATCTTTATCCTGCGGAGCGATGGCCTCGTAACAATTAACATAGCCCTTGTCCCACATTTTGCCGGTGCGGTTATCGATGATCCGCTGCCAGCAAAGATCGCCGCTGCCCGGCACGAGGACGATCGAGCCCGTATAGTTTTCACCTTCGCGACGTTGTGGCTTTACCGCGGCCTCTTGTTTGCGAAGGACCGACCAGCCGCTTGGATGCCAGTCGTAGCCATAGAGGAATGCTGCAAGGGCAAAGCCCAGCCACACGAACAGCACGTAGGTTCGTGGCACGTCGCGCAGGAACCAGCGTCGACGGGACTGTGCACGCAAGGTCTTGGTACGCACTCCGGACATGCCCGGAATCTAAGTCCGGCATCGTTAAGAGACCGTTCAGGGTCTGCCGGCTTGGAAAAGCGCCGGGTCGTCCCGATAAATCAACGATTTGCACGGGGTCCGGGAAACGCAAACGCTCACTTTTCGCTCCCTTGCACGATACGTCCCGCGCCGCGTAACGTCGGCTCGCGCAACGATGCCGGCGCGATAAAACGGCCGGCCAGGGGAGGATAAAGACATGCGGCGGTTTCCGATGGTCGCTGTGCGGCTCGCTCTCGCGGCGGCTTGCATTTCGCTTTTACCGAGTGGCTATGCCAATGCTGCCGACTATCCGACGCGACAGCCGCACGTCATCGTCGGTTATCCGCCCGGCGGCTCGACCGACATCTGCGCGCGCCTGTTCAGCGATTGGCTCAGCAAGCGTCTCGGCCAGCAGTTCATCGTGGAGAACCGTCCAGGCGCCGGCAACAATCTCGCGACCGATGCCGTCGCCAAGGCGCCGCCCGACGGTTACACGATCCTTCTGGTCAACCCGGCAAACACGATCAACGCATCGCTTTACAAGCACCTCAATTTCAATTTCCTGCGCGACATCGCTCCGGTTGGCGGATTTATCCGCGTGCCCAACGTCATGGAAGTGAATCCAGAGGTGCCCGCCAAGAACGTCGCCGAGTTCATTGCCTATGTGAAAGCCAACCCCGACAAGGTGAACGTGGCGTCATCGGGCAATGGTACGTCGATTCATCTCTCCGGCGAACTGTTCAAGATGATGACCGGAACGAAAATGACTCACGTGCCATACAAAGGGTCTGCGCCGATGCTGACCGATCTGCTTGGCGGCCAGGTTCAGCTCACGTTTGACAATCTGCCGTCGTCGATCGGCCACATCAAAGCTGGCAAGTTGCGCGCTTTGGCGGTGACGACTGCCCAGCGCTCTGACGAACTGCCCGATGTACCGACCGTTGCCGAAACAGTCCCGGGCTACGAGGCGAGCGCGTTCTTCGGCTTTGGTGTCCCGGCCGGAACGCCAAAGGAAATCGTCGAGATCCTGAACAAGGAAATCAATCTGGCGCTGAAGGATCCTGGAATGATCGCCAAACTCAAGGAGCTGGGCGGAACGCCCATTCCTGGAACGCCGGAAGATTTCGGCAAGCTCGTTGCCGACGAGACCGCAAAATGGGAAAAGGTTGTTCGCGCGGCCGACCTGTCGATCAACTAACGCACTGAGTGCCCCTGCAAGAATGAGCAAACGTAAGAGTCCTGAAGAGCTGCGCAGCCATCGCTGGCTCGGCGTCAACGACCTGCGCGCGTTCGGGCACCGCGCACGGTTGCGGCAGGGTGGCTTCGACGCGGCGGATTTCCGCGACAAGCCGGTGATCGGCATCATCAATACCTGGAGCGATATCAATTTCTGCCACACGCATCTGCGTGACCGTGCGGAAGACGTCAAACGCGGCGTATTGCAGGCCGGTGGTTTCCCGGTCGAATTGCCGGCGATGTCGCTTTCGGAACCCTTCGTTAAGCCGTCGACCATGCTCTATCGCAATTTACTGGCAATGGAGACCGAAGAACTCCTGCGCAGCCATCCGATCGACGGTGCTGTGCTCATGGGAGGCTGCGACAAGACCACGCCGGCGTTGATCATGGGCGCCATCAGCATGGGACTGCCGGCGATCTATGTGCCGGCGGGGCCACAGCTGCGCGGCAACTGGCGCGGTGTCGAACTCGGTTCGGGTTCGGATGCCTGGAAATACTGGGACGAAAAACGCGCCGGCCGCATCAGCGAGGACGACTGGACCGAGCTCGAAGGCAGCATCGCGCGCAGCTTCGGGACCTGTATGGTGATGGGTACCGCTGCGACAATGATGGCGATCGCGGAAACGCTGGGGCTGTCGATGCCTGGCGCGTCTTCGATTCCTGCCGCCGATGCCGCACATCCGCGCATGTGTGCTGCGTCCGGCCGACGTATCGTCGACATGGTGTGGGACGATCTGGTCCCGCAAAAGCTTCTCACGGCTGCTGCTTTCGATAACGCGATCCGCGTGCACATGGCGATGGGCGGCTCAACGAATGCCATCATTCACGTTGTTGCCATGGCGCGCCGCGCGGGCATTAAGCTGGATATGAAGCGTTTTGACGAAATCTCTCGCGAAATTCCCGTGCTCGCCAATGTGCGGCCCTCCGGAAAGTTCCTGATGGAGGATTTCTTCTACGCCGGTGGATTACGCGCGCTGATGGCGGAATTGAACGGCGCGCTCGATCTTTCCTGTCTCACTGTGACCGGCAAGAGCCTTGGCGAGAACATCGCCGGCGCGGAAATCTACAAGCGCGATGTGATCCATCCGCTGTCCGATCCGATATCGCGTGACGGGGCGACTGCGGTATTGACCGGCAATCTCGCTCCGCGTGGCTGCGTCATGAAGCCATCAGCCGCCGACAGGCGCCTGTTGCGCCACCGCGGCAAGGTGATCGCGTTCGAGGACTACAACCACATGGCGCGCGAGGTCGAACGCGACGACCTTGATGTCACGCCAGACCACATCCTCGTGCTCAAGAATGGTGGCCCGAAAGGCGGCCCCGGCATGCCCGAATGGGGCATGCTGCCGATCCCGAAGAAGCTGTTGAAGCAGGGCGTTCGCGACATGTTGCGCATTTCCGATGCGCGCATGAGTGGCACGAGCTACGGGGCCTGCATTCTTCATGTCGCCCCGGAAAGTTTCGTCGGTGGGCCGCTTGCTTTCGTCAAGACGGGTGATGAAATCGAGGTGGACGTGCCTGGACGCCGCATTCATCTGCATGTCGCGGAGGAGGAACTCGCCCGCCGCCGTGCCGCCTGGAAGCCGCCTGAACCACGCTACCCGCGAGGCTACGGCGCACTCTATTCGGAACATATTGGCCAGGCCGATGAAGGCTGCGATTTCGATTTCCTTGCACCGATCGGGGCGATTCCCGAGCCGGAAATCCACTGACACAAGACGTATCAGCACAATTGCCAGGATGTGAACCGGGCCGAATTGGTGATAGGCCAGCCCCCGCAATCGGGACACCGGGCATGAGCGAAGACATTCCTTTCGACAAAAACCTCGACCTCGCACCCGATGTGGCCGACGAGCCCATGCCGGGCGTGCGTCGGATCATGGCGAACAATCCCGGTCCGTTCACGTTCAAGGGCACCGTCAGCTACATCATTGGGCGAGGGAAGGTCGCGATCGTCGATCCCGGTCCGGACGATCCGGCTCATATCGGTGCACTGCTGGACGCCGTGCGGAATGAGACCGTCACGCACATTTTTGTCACGCACACCCATCGCGACCATTCGCCGGCGGTCCCAGCCATCAAGGAAGCGACCGGCGCTACTGTCTTCGCCGAAGGTCCGCATCGCGCCGCGCGACCTTTGCACATTGGCGAACTCAATCCACTTGATGCCAGTGCCGATCGTGATTTCCGCCCGGACCTGATGCTGCGCGATGGCGAGATGGTGTCAGGTGACGGCTGGACAATTGAAGCCGTAACGACGCCGGGTCACACGGCCAATCACATGGCTTACGCGTTGAAGGAGAAATCTACGCTGTTCGCGGGCGACCACGTCATGGCCTGGGCGACTTCGATTGTCGCTCCTCCGGATGGAGCGATGAGCGATTATATGGATTCATTGGCGAAGCTCTCGCGACGCTCGGAGGCGATTTACCTGCCGGGCCACGGGCCGGCCATCGCCGACGCACCGCGCTTCGTCAGTTACTACATTCTTCATCGCAAGGCCCGCGAGGATTCGATCCTGCATCGCCTGTCGAAGGGTGCGACGGATATTCCGACCATCGTTCGCGCGATATATATCGGCATCGATCCGCGGCTGACGGGTGCCGCCGGGCTTTCCGTTCTTGCGCATCTTGAGGATCTGGTCGCGCGCGGCGTGGTCGAAACCGATGGTCAGCCCGCGATCGACGGTGTCTATCGCTTGGTCGGCTGACGTTTTTCAGGCTGGCCTTTTTTCGTGGGTGGCGCCTTTTTCTCCTGCTGCTGTCGCGGCTCCGGTGCCGAACTCACCACAACATCTATGTCTTCGAGCATGCTGCGAATGCGCGACGCATTCGAACCAAGATCGTGGTCGCCGAAGCGGGACGCCGATCGCATGTCGACGCGCGTGCCCTGGCCGAGTGGGCTGATCCTGATCACCACGTCGTCGCGGAAACCCATGATCGGTGTACGTGCGACCGCCTCGATCACGCCATCACGGCGCGCCGGCGTCGGCGGCCGCGTATCGCCGATGTACCACTTGCGCTTTGTCACCAGCGCGAGCGCGGCGTCATAGGCGACTTTGGTCGGGACTTCGAGATCAAGCGGAGCAACATCGGGATAAGCCTTGCGCTGGAGCGCCGCTGCCGCCGCTCCGGGGTAGTCCGTGCGTCCGCGTGGCCGCAGGCGCGCCAGAACGTCGAAGCGCGGAGGGTTGGTCGTATCGGTGCTGACGTCGGCGATCGCCGGCAACCGCATGGCACGGGTGCCGAGATAGGCCGGGTAGGCGAGCAACGCCAGGCCCAGGAACAGGCCGAGCAGCGCCCGGCCGAGCCCTCCCGTTCCCTGTCGCCAGATGACAACGAAGGCCGCAAAGGCGAACAATATTGCAAGCCCGGCGAAAACCAATGAAGCGGCAAACGTCGCGAGCGCCGGCAAGATTTCCAGCAGACCAGAACGGACGATAATGACCGAAATGGCCGCGACCGCGATGGCAAACAGGCCCAGTCTCGAGGACCAGACTGCGACTCTCGACACTGGCTCGTGGGGGAACGGACGTCGCGCCATTTCTACGGTCCCGCGCAGATCTGTTTGAGCGCCGCCCACTCGCCGGGCTCGAGAAAGGGCTGGAGTGACTGTGCGGCAGCCCTTTGCCTGATAGCTGCGACGCGGGCCTTGGTTTCCGGATGATCCATCAGGATATTCATGCCAGGTTCCGTGGCGCCGCCAATTTTTTCGAGCATATTGGCAAGAGCACGTGCGTCACCACCGGTCTTGTTCATGAGATCGGTACCATAGGTGTCTGCCGCGCTTTCGGCTTCCCGCGAATACGAAGATTGCAACACGCTCTTTGCGGCGAAAACAACCGCGCCGCCGCCAACGAAATCCCCAAGCAGCATTCCAAACAGGAAGGACAGGCCGGCCCCCTCGAGAATTGCCCTTGTTCCATCCCGATGCGCGACATGGCCGATTTCATGTGCGATCACGCCGGCAACTTCGTCCGCATTCTCGGCTTTGTCGATCAGTCCGCGAAAGACATACACGCGTCCGCCCGGCAAGGCTATGGCATTGGCTTCATCCTTGCGCACGACGCTTGTTCGCAGGGTTACAGGAAGGGCCGCGGCGGCTTCGAGCCGCTGCATGAGTTTATTGAGCGCATTGCGCCCCGGAATTTCTGTGGCAGCAGTGCCGCATTCAAGCGCGGTGTCGCGCTTGCCGGTGTCGAGCATGCCGCGCACCTGTGCATCAACTGCGTCGCCCAGTTTACGCTCGATCGACGGGGGCAAAAGTGGTGTCAGGCGGGCCGCGATCGCCGGCACCCCGAACCAGGCGACCAGCAGAAGCGATGCGGTCGCCGCCACGGTCCAGCCGATCACACGAATGCGTTGGCGTTGCTGCGACGTGCCGGTGCGGTCTACATGGACGGCGCGCTCATCGATCTCGGCCGCAAATGCGGCGTCCCGCACTTCCAGACGCTCCAGTGACGCGCTGCCGCGGCGGCCGAGCCGAAGGACACCATGGGGTGCATCCAGCTCCTCGACCTCGTTGTAGGGCCACTCGACTGAAAGATCTCCGTCTTTGGCGCTGATCCGCAGGCTATCCGGACCGAGTTCTACGGCAACCTCGCGACGGGCACTGGTGACACCGTCGAAGTAAACGCCGGCTCCGGAACTCATGACCGCGGCTCCTCGTTCGCCCTATCAATAGCCGCCTACATTCAGGGCGTCGGC
>Ga0070717_10002271_pt1 | contig 13479 bp, 10 predicted proteins | sample LARL113metaG_FD_71366 | JGI IMG/M metagenome (GOLD analysis project Ga0070717, IMG submission 71366) | Corn, switchgrass and miscanthus rhizosphere microbial communities from Kellogg Biological Station, Michigan, USA - LAR L11-3 metaG | ecosystem: Host-associated > Plants > Roots > Rhizosphere ... | reverse complement strand
CCGACAGCACCAAGACCGATGGCAGCGGCCGCTACTCACTCAACAAGCCGGGCAACGGCCCTTACCTGGTGCGCGTCACCCACCAGGGCAGCCCCTATTTCATTGCCGCGCCGGAGAGCGGCCCTGGTGACATTCCCGTATATGACGCTGCCCCCAACGTGGGCGGCCTCTCCATTGAGGCTGACGTTTACGAGTGTGAAGCGGAGAACGGGCAGTTGCAGGTGCTGGAACGTTACCTGGTCCACAACACCAGTTCACCTCCCACCACTCAATACAATCCTGGCCACGGCTTCGAGATCGTGTTGCCTTCCGATGCCGTCGTCGACGGGTCCCAGGCAAAGCGGCCGACCGGCATGTACACCTCCACGCCGCTGAAGCCCACAGGCGCGAAGAACCACTACACATTCGATTTCCCAATCCAGCCCGACGAGGGCGAGAAGAACACGGAATTCCAGATCACCTACCACCTGCCGTATTCGTCCGGGACCTACACGTTCAAGCCGCAACTGCTCATGAAAACCGACAACGTTGCGTTCCTGCTGCCCAAGAGCCTCTCGTTCAAAGGCCCCGGCTTCCAGCCGGTTCCGCAGGATCCGAAGCTGCAGACACTGCTGGCCAGGAATGTGCAACCCGGGCAGGAACTGACGATGACCATCTCGGGCAATGGTTCCCTGCCGCGCGAGGATCAGGGACAACCCACCGGCGGTGGAGCGGCTGCGCAGGACGTGGCTCCCAGTGGCCCGGGCGGCGGTATCGGCAACCCCATCGGCACACCCGACCCGCTGAGCAAATACAAGTGGTGGATCCTGCTGGGAATGTTTCTCGGCTTGTCGGCGGTCGCGGGATTCCTGTTGCGCCGTCCGGCGGGCGCGGTCGTCGCCGCCGGCGGTCCGAACGTGGCCGTTCCCGCACCCAATCCGGCGCCCAGGCAGCAACGCCGGCCGGCAGGTCAGGTTGCTTCTGCTGTGTCGCCGGCCCCACCGGTATATGCAGCTCCAGCGCCCGTCTCTTACGGATCGCATAACGCTACGCTGCTGTCAGTGCTGAAGGAAGAAATGTTCGCGGTGGAGAGCGAGAAACTCTCCGGCACCATTTCCGCAACCGAATACAAAGAACAGAAGGCGGCGCTGGAGACGGTGCTGAAGCGGGCGTTGAAAAAGCAGGGGAGCTAGGTTTCAGCTATTAGCTAATAGCTATTAACCTGATACCCTTTAAGTATGAAGTTTGGCGTATTGGTCTTCCCGGGGTCTAACTGCGATCACGATACCTATAACGTCATCGCAGAGATCGCCCAGCAGCCGGTCACGTTTCTATGGCACGATTCCGAGGACCTGCAAGGAGTTGATGCGGTCCTGGTTCCGGGCGGCTTTGCATACGGCGATTACCTCCGCACCGGCGCCATCGCGCGCTTCTCGCCGGTCATGCAGGCGGTGCAGAAATTCGCTGCCGGCGGTGGCCTCGTCCTGGGCATCTGCAACGGCTTTCAGATCCTTACGGAAGCGGGCCTTCTGCCCGGCGCTCTGATGCGCAATGCGGGACTGAAATACATCTGCAAACAGGTTCACCTGCGCGTAGAGACTGCCGAGAGCGCCTTCACCAATCAGCTTCGCAAGGGAGAAGTGCTGCAGATTCCCATCGGGCACATGGAAGGCAATTACTTCTGCACGGCGGAGGATCTGCGCGCGTTGGAGGCCGAAGACCGCATCGCTTTCCGCTACGCTACGGCGACCGGGGACGTCACCGCGGAGGCCAACCCCAACGGTTCGCTCAGTAACATCGCGGGCATCCTGAACGCGGGCAGAAACGTATTGGGAATGATGCCGCATCCCGACCGATCGAGTGAGAAACTGCTCGGCTCGTCGGACGGCTGGAAGATATTCGCTTCCATGGTGGGAGCATTGGCAAGCCAGTAGCCGCTACCGGCTGGTTGAACGCGGGAATCGATGATAGATATACACAGCCACCTTATCTACGGAGTCGATGACGGCTCCCCTGATCTCGAAACGTCGCTCAAGATGGCTCACGATGCGGCCTCCGAAGGAGTCACCGACATCATCTGCACCCCGCACGCGAGCGACACGTATTCCTACGATCTCGCGCTGATTCAGCCGCGGCTCCACGAGTTGCAGGAGCGGCTGGCGGGCGAAATCCGGCTGGGACTGGGATGCGATTTCCATCTCAGCGCGACCAACATCATGGATGCGCTCGAGAGCTTTCCGCGCTACTCGATCAATGGCAAGGGCTACCTCCTGATCGAGTTTCCGGAGATGTTGATTTCCGACGTTCTGGCCGACGCCATGAGCCGGCTGCAAATGGCGGGCTACACGCTGATTGTGACCCATCCGGAGCGCAACCCCGTAGTGCAGAATCGGCCCGAGTTCATGAGGGACTGGCTGCGCCGGGGCTGCCTGATGCAGGTGACCTCGGCAGCCCTGTATGGGCGGTTCGGGGCCGAGGCTGAGCGGATCTCCAACGAGATGCTTCAGCGCAACTGGATCCATTTTGTGGCCACCGATGCGCACCATCCCGAGTGGCGTCCCGCCCACCTGAAGCGCGGCTACGATTATGTGGCCGAGCATGCCGGCGAGGAAACCGCCCGGCGGCTCTTTGCAACGAATCCCCAGGTTGCGATGGAAGGGCGGCCCTGGCCAGACCAGCCCGAGCCCATGGGCCTGTGGGACGAGGGTCCGGTCAAATTCAATAGACCCCGCCGGTCGGCCAAGGGCTCCGGCTCGTCAAACGGCACCGCGCCCAAGCGCAGCCTGTGGGCGCGCCTGCTGGGCAGATAGACCCTAAAGTCCCAGGCCGCCGTCGACGGCCAGAATCTGCCCGGTAATGAACGCCGGTCCCGACGCAAAGAACAGCACCGCCTGCGCTACTTCTTCAGCAGTTCCGTTGCGACGCACTGGCGTTTTGGCGGCGAATCTCTTCCCCTGCCCGCCGGCGGCGTCATCGAGATCGATCCAGCCGGGCGCCACGCAATTCACGGTGACCTCGGGAGCGAATGCCTTGGCCATGGCCTGCGTGAGCATGTGCACAGCCGCCTTGGAAGCGCAATAATGCGCGTGCCCGGCCCACGCGCGCAACCCGCCCAATGAGCCGATGTTCACAATGCGGCCGTGCGCCCCGCGGAGATGGGGCAATGCCTCGCGCGCGACCAGGAAAGGGCCGCGTGTATTGGTCTCGAATACCGTGTCCCACTGCTCCAGAGTGAGCGTATCGAGCGCGGCCGTTTCGAACACCGCGGCATTGTTGATGAGAATATCGAGGCGACCGTGAAACTGCGCCGCAGCATCGACCGCCTGGCGCACCGAGGATTCCGAGCGCACATCACATGCAAGCGCCTGAGCTTTTATTCCCAGGTTCTGGAGATCGCGCAGGGTTTGCTCGGCTTCGGCGCGCGAGGATCGGAAGGTGATGGTGACAGCGGCGCCCGCCTCGGCGAGTGACAGGGCAATGGCCCGGCCGATGCGTTTGGCGCCCCCGGTAACGAGTGCGGATTGGCCTGACAGACCGTTCACAGTTTTCAGTGGTCAGTGATCCCATCCGCGAGGAAGCAGTCGCTCAATCCGCGCATCTCCATTCAACTGACAACTGAAGACTGAGAACTGACAACTCGCTACTCTTGCGGCTTGGATTCTTCCTTGGGCTTGTCCTTGTCCTTGTCGGAATCCTGCTGATCGCCGGGATGCGACTTATAGATGGAGTATTGTTCGCCCGGGCGCTTCATGCGCACTTCGATGGCCATCTGGTCCTTGTCAATCTTGTAGTCGCCACCGTACGTCTGGAAACCCTTGGCAATAATCTGCAGCCGCACCGTCTCTCCGATCTCCAGCACGTCAATCAGCGCCTTGCCGTCCTCGTTGGACTTGAGCTCCATGTTGCCCTTTTCTTTCAGGGTATGGAAGATCACGGCCGCGTTTTCGATCGGCTTGCCGTCGGTGTCCCGGAGGATGGAAACATTGATCCTTGAAGTGGGCGGCGGAGCCTTGTATTTGCGGCCCCGGCGGCTGGAGTCCTGGGCGCCGGCGGTGAACACCCCTGCGGCGAGACCGAGGGCGGCAATCAAGACGGCGAAGCGGGAAAATGTACGGCCAGACATGCTTTCATTCTACCGCGTTCATTGTCCCGCTTGATTGCGAAGCGTGGCCGCGCCACTTTAGAATCGCAAGAGCCCCGTAAAGACCACGCCATGAACCATGCTGTGAGCAGCGCGCATCAACCGCCTCCGGCCCGTCTCATCGCCATCAAGGCCGTGCATACGGCGGTGTGGGCCTTCTTTGCGGCGTGCATTCTTGCGCTCCCCGTGGCTGGCTGGCTCAAACGCTTCGACATTGCCTCGGCCATGGCCGGATGTGTGCTGCTCGAATGCGCCGTCCTGGCCCTCAACCGGGGCAAATGCCCGCTCACGCCGTTCGCCGCCAGGTTTACCCCCGACCGGTCCCCTTCCTTCGATATCTACCTGCCAAATTGGCTCGCCAAATGGAACAAGCTTCTGTTCGGTAGCCTCTTCGTGATCAATGCACTGGTGGTCCTGGGGCTTTGGCTGGCAGGTCGCGGCCTGTTGCGGCATCGATAATCCGCTTATGTGAGCGTCCCATGCTCATATTTTTACGATAGCTACTTGACAAATCGCAACCGCTCCCCTATCTTTAGCAATTGGAAGGCGAGAGTGCTAGCACACTGTAGCCAGAAGTGCTGAACGGGTGCGATCACCCGGAAAGAATGGTCCGCAGGACAGCGGCACTCCACCACCCCAGCAGTTTTTCTCAACCACAAATCAAATCCGCGGCCGGGGCTCAACCCTGCCCGCGCGTGAAGGAGAAGCGAAGCAATGGCAACAACCTCGGTAACCACGACCTTCACTCCGCTCCACGACCGCATTCTGGTTCGCCGTCTGGAAGAGACGGAAACCGTTCGTGGCGGCATCATCATCCCCGACAGCGCCAAGGAAAAGCCCCAGGAAGGCGAAGTCATCTCCGTCGGCAAGGGCAAGTCCAATGACGAAGGCAAAGTCTTCCCTCTCGACGTCAAGGCTGGCGACCGCGTGCTGTTCGGCAAGTATTCCGGCACCGAAATCAAGATCGACGGCGAAGAATTCCTGATCATGCGCGAAGAAGAAGTCCTCGGCATCGTCAAGAAGTAACGCCGCAGTGGTCAGTGATCAGTGGTCAGTGGTCAGAAAAAGACCACGCGCAGCGGGCGATACCACACCGATCCTGACTACGGGCAATAGCTGAAATTGAAGCAGTGGTCATTCAATTCTGATCACTGACCACTGAACACTGATCACTCTAGGAGAGATATCAAATGGCAAAGCAGATTCTGCACGGTGAAGATTCCCGTCAAGCCATCCTGCGCGGCGTAAATGTGCTCGCGGATGCGGTGAAGGCGACGCTCGGACCCAAGGGCCGCAACGTCGTCATCGAGAAGAAGTTTGGATCGCCCACCATCACCAAGGACGGCGTGACGGTGGCCAAGGAAATCGATCTGAAGGACCCGATGGAGAACGTCGGCGCGCAGCTCGTCCGTGAAGTTGCCTCCAAGACCAGTGACGTCGCCGGCGACGGGACGACCACGGCAACAGTGTTGGCCCAGGCCATCTTCCGCGAAGGCGTGAAGACCGTGGCTGCCGGCGCCAACCCGACCGCCCTCAAGCGCGGCATCGAGAAGGCTGTGGTCGCAGTCGTAGGCACGCGCGACAAAGACGGCAAGTGGACCGAAGGCGGCGCCATCGGCCAGATTTCCAAGCCCGTCGATGAGGGTTCGGTTGCCCAGGTGGGCGCCATCTCCGCCAACGGCGACCAGGAGATCGGCGACATCATTGCCCACGCCGTCAAGGTCGTCGGCAAGGACGGCGTCATCACCATCGAAGAGTCCAAGACCATGCACACCGGTCTCGAGACCGTCGACGGCATGCAGTTCGACCGCGGCTATCTCAGCCCCTACTTCGTCACCGACACCGAGCGCCTCGAAGCAGTCCTCGACGATCCCTACATCCTGATCTACGAAAAGAAGATCAGCGCGATGAAGGACCTGCTGCCCCTCCTCGAACAGGTTGCCCGCGGCGGCAAGCCCCTGCTCATCATCGCTGAGGACGTGGAAGGCGAAGCTCTCGCCACCCTCGTCGTCAACAAGCTGCGCGGCACCCTCAACGTCGCGGCCGTCAAGGCTCCCGGCTTCGGCGATCGCCGCAAGGCCATCCTCGGCGATATCGCCGTCCTCACCGGCGGCAAGGCCATCACTGAGGATCTCGGCATCAAGCTGGAAGGCGTGAAGCTCGAAGACCTCGGGCGTGCCAAGCGCATCACCATCGACAAGGACAACACCACCATCGTCGACGGCGCGGGCAAGACCACCGACATCGAAGGCCGCGTCAAGGAGATCCGCTCGCAGATCGAGAAGACCACTTCCGACTACGACAAGGAAAAGCTCCAGGAGCGGTTGGCCAAGCTGGTCGGCGGCGTCGCCATCATCAAGGTGGGCGCGGCTACTGAGACCGAGCTGAAGGAGAAGAAGGCTCGCGTCGAAGACGCTCTGCACGCCACTCGTGCGGCCGTTGAGGAAGGCATCGTTCCGGGCGGCGGCGTGGCCCTGGTTCGTGCCATGCCCGCGGTACAGGCCCTCATCAAGACGCTCGAAGGCGACGAGAAGATCGGCGCCCAGATCGTGCTCCGCGCGCTCGAAGAGCCGCTCCGCCAGATCGTGGCGAATGCCGGTGAAGAAGGCGCCGTGGTGGTAGCCAAGGTGCTCGAATCCAAGCAGGCAAACTTCGGCTACAACGCCGCCACCCACACCTTCGAAGACCTGGTGAAGGCCGGCGTCATCGACCCCACCAAGGTAACCCGCACGGCGCTGCAGAACGCGGCCTCGATTGCCGGCCTCCTGCTCACCACCGAAGCATTGGTGGTCGAGATTCCCGAGCAGAAGCCTGCTCCGGCCGGCGGCGGACACGGCGGCGGCATGGACGGCATGTACTAAGGACTGGCCGTCCAGGCAATCGCGCCTTCGGCGCAACACGATGAAAAGCCCTCAGCTTCGGCTGGGGGCTTTTCATTTTGCGTCCCGGAATCGAAAGGCGACAGGAGAGTGCCCGGGCGACGTTTCTCATTTCAGGAGCTTCAAGTAGGCGACAATGTCGGCTTGATCCTGCGGCGTGAGTACTGTTACTGGGGGCGGAAGCGTCAGGAAAAAGCGCGCGTAATGAGCGGCCACATCCTCAAGGGTTCTGGCGGAATTGTCGTGGAAATAGGGCGCAGTGTTTTTGACGCCCCACAATGACGGTATCTTGAACGAGTTCAAGTCCGATGCAGGTCCTGGCTGGTCGATTCTGCCGGTGATGAGCGCGCGCCCGGGGTCCGGGCTCCACACAACAGTCTGAGTCCCGTCGGGGTTTGTCCAATTGAACTGGTGGACGGGATTCGCAGCCTCGTTGAACTCCGAGACGCCGACGCTCTGAAAACGTGACCCTGCCGGGACGAGTCCGAAGGTGGCCGTTGCGAAAGACGAATTGGTCTGATTGAGCAACGGGCCGCTATGGCAGAGGGCGCAAGCACCCGCCTTCGCTCCTGGACCAGGTGGCGCATCGACAAAGAAGAGCCGGCCTCGTTTCTCAGAAGCCGTAGTTCCCTGCGGCAACGTCGGGGGCGGGCCTCCTCGTGCGTAAGCCAGAAGCTTCAACGAACTAAAAAACGACTCGGTCTTTTCGAATTGGGAGATACCGAGCAGCTCTGCTTGTGTCGGTGTCCTGGTCGGCTGGTCATGCGCCTGAATCGCATGGAATGCTTGCGTGGGAAGATTCGGGTCCCTTCCGTCCAGCATCAGAACCGGGTCAAGCGCGGGGGTGTTCAGGGTAGTCGGTGTGCCTCGCCGAAGGACGACGGACCTGGCCGTTGGATCATCTCCCATGGTGACATTCGTCGGCAAAGGGATATTGACGAGGATCGTCGCATCGGTCAGCATGCGGTTGACGCCGTGACCCTGTCCATCGTCGCTTCCGTCGAACAGAAATAGTGGATCGGATGGGTTCCGCCGATAGCGCCTCTGTGCGTCACGCGGTGAGATGGTTCCGGTCTCTGAGCTATGGCAGGTCTGGCAGGTCCGCCCGTTCCCGCCAAACGTTTCAGTTGTGAACAGGAGACTGTTCTTTTCGCTCGAGTCAGTACTGCGTTGCTGGGCCTGTAAACTCGAGAATGCGGCAGCAAGCACCAGGATCGTAATTGTTGCTTTCATCGCGCTTTGACCTCCATGGCTGTTGATCTTTCCGAACTTTGAAATCCCCATACCGGGGGACGTGCGGGGAACAGTTCCAAAAAATCGTCGGGGCATTCGCGAGTCTGCCTCAGCACAGGCAGCGCGTCCATGGACGGCGGATGATTTGCGTATGAACCGGTAAGTCACTGAAGCGGCAATGGATACGGGATCGGATGATCCGCCTCGGCCCGGGCGCCGATCCGCTTTGCTTCGATTTCTTTGAATATCCTGGGTGCTATACTCTGGACTCTCTCAGGGTGCAGCTATGCAGGAAACGGCAAAGTCCGCGCGAGTCTTCCGTTTCGGAGTCTTTGAGGTGGACGCCGCAACCGGAGAGCTGCGCAAGCAAGGTTTGCGTATCCGGTTGCAAGAGCAGCCGGCTCAATTTCTTCTCATCCTGCTGGACCGCGCCGGAGAAGTGGTCAGCCGCGAGGAAATCCGCCGCAGGCTTTGGCCGCCCAACACGTTTGTCGATTTTGACCAGGGTCTTGGCGCGTCTCTGAGGAAACTCCGGCAGGCGCTAGGCGACGATGCAGAGACACCGCGTTACATCGAAACCATTCCCAAGCAAGGTTTTCGATTTGTGGCGCCGGTGGAGAGAATCTCTGCGCTGCCTCTGGCGGCAGCCGCCGTGTTGCCCATCCGCGCGATCCCGCCGCCCACTCCCGAGGCGCACCGGGAGTTCCCTCAGACTCAAAAGCAAGTTTCCGTCTGGTGGGCTGTAGTGGCCGGGGCATGCGTGCTTTCTTTCTTTTTGGGCTGGCTGCTGCATATCTTCCGGGCCGCACCTGTTGGCCTGAGCGTCAGCGCATATACCAAGATCACTTATGACGGCGCCCCGAAGACCCTTATCGGAACTGACGGCAGCCGGCTGTATTTCGATAGCACGTGGTCGGATTCGATCGGCGAGGTTGCGGTCACCGGCGGACCGATCTCGACCATTCCGGTTTCCATCCCGTACTTCGCTTTTCCCGAAGACGTCTCCCCGGATGGATCCAATTTCCTCATCGCTACCAACGAAAGAGGATTTGTCCTTGACCGCCCGCAATGGAATGTCCGCGTGCCGGGAGGATCGCTCCATCGCCTGCCCGACGGAGGAGGGGCGGCCTTTTCACCTGACGGCAACTCTGTGGCCTTCCAGACTTCGGAAGGCGAGCTATGGGCCGCCCGCAGCGACGGGTCCGGCGCACAGAAGTTGGTCTCGGGACAATCCTTCCCCAGTCGCGTCACATCGTCGGTCGGCGGGTCGAGTCGATTCTTCTCCGGTCGCGTTGCATGGTCGCCCGACGGAAGCCGGCTCCGGTTTGGGAGTCACGATCGGCTCTGGGAGATATCTTCAAGCGGCGCCAATCTTCACGAGGTGATCCCCGGCTGGCATGTTTCCTCAAGTCAATGTTGCGGCAGCTGGACACCCGATGGCCGGTTCTTTGTATTCCTGGACATAACCGGGGGACCCATCGCGCAGCCGGAGATTTGGGCGCTGTCTGAACGGCGCGGCCTGATTCCCCGTTCCCCCGCCCAGCCGGTTCCATTGGCCACCGGTCCGATTGGCTGGGGTCAGCCGATTCCCGGCAGAGATGGAAAGACGATCTTCGCTACCGGCAATACACGCCGCGGCGCTCTCTCTCGATTTGACCAGAGAACGGGTCAATTCCAGCCCTTCCTTGACGGCGTCTCCGCCCAATTTGTCTCGTTCTCTAAAGACGGGCAGTTTGTCGCGTATGTGTCCTACCCCGAGGGCGTCCTCTGGAAGGCTAACCGCGATGGAACCAACCCCGTGCAACTCACTGAGCCTCCGATCAATGCCTTAATGCCTCGCTGGTCGCCCGACGGTTCCCAGATCCTCTTCATGGACTTCTCCATCGGCCAGGTTGACATCTTCGTTGTCGCTGCCAGGGGCGGGAGCCCGCAAAGGCTCCTTCCGGAAAATCACGAAGCAGCGGGAGATCCGAGCTGGTCGGCCGACGGAAGGAAGGTTGTTTTTTCGACAGCGGGCCCATTTAATCGAAAGGGCAAGGTACGCATTCTGGACCTTGCCACTCACCAGATCGCAATCGTGTCCGGATCGGAGGGACTCTATTCGCCGCGCTGGTCACCCGACGGCCGGTACATCGCTGCGATGCCCGTCGACGCCACGAGCCTGAAGATCTTCGACCTCGAGTCACAGCAGTGGTCGGAACTGGTTCGGAAGGATAATCAGGGGACGCTGGGGTTTCCATCTTGGTCAAGGGATAGCAAATTCATTTACTTCATCCGCATCGCCGCCAGCGGCGACAAGGGCATTTTTCGGATCCGCATCGGCGGCGGCGACCCGAAGCGCGTTGCCACCCTGAAAGGTATTGATCTTGGGGGCTTTTGGGGTTGGATGGGGCTGGACCCCGGCGACGTTCCGCTCATCATGCGCGACACGGGCAGCAACGACATTTACGCACTAACCGTGGAGGAGAAGTAGGGTCCCGAAAACGGCCCCATCCCCGTGATCCTGGGCGGATCGCCACCGCCCCGAATCTCCATCGAATCATTCTGTTTCGCAAACTGCCCACATGGCCAGCGTGAGTTGCCGAACACAATCGACGGACCACACCATGTGACTTCACTTCGATGTTTGGTGCTGCCTAACTCTCACTATCAGTTTTGTCAGTTGTTTTCCGTCGCGGCTCGTAACATACTCCAGCTGTTTCAGTGGGTCTTCAGGAATAGAACGGCTTGTTAGGATTCTTGGGCCCGAATGACGAGGAATGCTCTGCCCCCTTACCCTGATCTTGCTTTCATTCCTCGACTAATGATGGACTCCAAATAAGCATTGCCTTGGGACGGCGGGTCGCGGTAGACAACCTGAGCTTGTCTATCCTCTAAGGAGTCGTCTGCGCAGACCGCGCGACCATGCACCTATCATTTTGCGAAGATCCTAACCTTTCCCGGGTGAAATCTTTTGCAAGACCCGTGAATTCAGCCACGCCCTACCCATCAGCGGTTACTCGCGAAAAGTGAATCCATCGCGAAGCTGTCCGTGCCCAACCACGCAGTTTCCCAACCAACGCAGTCAAGGAGCTTCCCTGTGATCACACGAAAAACTTGCAGTCGACTCGCAGCAGTATTAGGCATTGCCGGTGCTGCACTGTGCTCCGTCTCATTTCTGGCGCAAGCAGAAGAGCCAAGCGAAAGAGTCGCCAGTGCCACTAAGGTGTTTAAGGAACTTGCGGCTGACAAAGACAACGGCCTGCCTATCAACTTGCTCAACAAGGCTGTCTGCGTGATTATTCTGCCCTCGGTCAAGAAGGCCGGGTTCATCGTTGGAGCCCAATATGGCCAGGGAGTCATGAACTGCCGTAGCGGTGTGAATTTCGATGGACCGTGGAGCGCACCTATTATGATGCGGTCCAGCGGTGGAAGCTTCGGCTTGCAGATCGGCGGGCAGGCAACCGACTTTGTCATTATCGTGATGAACGACGCCGGGGCGCGTTCCGTGATGAAGGGAAATGCCAAGTTGGGCGCTGAGACCAGTATTGCCGCCGGTCCTGTAGGCAAGGCTGCGGAAGCTTCAACGACCGCCACCATGCAAGCCCAGATGCTTTCCTACTCTCGTTCGAAGGGCGTGTTTGGCGGTGTCTCCCTTTCCGGAACCTCTTTGGCCCCCGATAACGGAGATAACGAGGAGCTGTATGGAAAGAAAGTCTCAGCGCAAGACATCTTTTCAGGAAGCGTACCTGCGCCTCCATCCGCTGCAGACCTGACTGCGGCTTTGGAACAGACGTCGCCAAAAAAGCTTGAGGAGCAGGCAAAGGAAAAGTAACACTTTGCCAAATGGTTCCCTGGCCCAACTGCACGCGGGGAAGTTCTGGTTGAGCATTTCGCGTTGGGAATGTGTGCCGTCAAAGCATCACTCCTTTTTCAATGGCGGAGTGTGATCAGTCTCCAACGGCTTCCGCCGCGGGCACTCGACGTGCTCTCGGCGGCACCGTGAGCCTCCAAAGAAGCGGCCCCAACAGGCCAACCAACAACCAAAAGAGCATCGCTGAAGTGTGTCCGGGCTTCACCTCTTCGGCGCGCGAGGTATCGATCAACGTGGCCGGACCGATTCCCAACCAAACAGCAAGGGCCAGGTTGCCCGCTCGGAAGGGTCGCGGCCGATTCGGTTTCTTAATGCGGAGCACCTCCCGCGCAACGAATTCCAGCAACAAACTCGACCCATAAAACCGATCGAGTCGTCAATCAACACGATGACTCGTTCCGCACCAACGACTGATTATCTGTTTCTCGTCGTGAATGCTTGGGGCTAATCACGATGAAACGAATGACCCGACTGATCGTTCTCGTCCTGTTCGCGCTTGCCGCGACGGAGTTGTCTTTTTCCCAGCCACAACCGAATCTGAAGGCAACCACTTCCCAAAAGCCAAAAAGAGAAATTTTGGAGCTTGGGAGATCCTATGCAGAGCTGCGCCCTGAGCAAGTGCATCTGATTGACAGCTTCATTCGCAGTTACAACGCCACCACCGGAAGCGCACTTGTCTCCCAGCAGGTCTATGACGACGCTCGACTGTCCATCCGCACCACCTTCGACGCTGTGACCCACGCACTGCTGAACGCCAGGATGACCGATTCGCAGGGCAAGAGCCTCGGGCGCGCAATTGACCTGGTAGACGCTGTTGATCAGGTGATGGGAGAGGAATCCGATGCACGCGGCGACCAACAGTTCCGCCTGTATGTGTACCTGAAGCCCAACGCGGTTGACGTCCTGAGCCGCAGCCAGGAGTTCCTTCATGATAAAGACAATGCTGTTTATCACAAGGGGTTTCCCATCTGTTACCGGCTGAAGAATGGACCTCCATCAATTCAGTTCTCGATTTCGCGCGACTACAAATTGTCCGACGTTGACGTCGATTATCGCTCTTCCGGATTTCCTAAGGCGTTGGTCAATGGGCACCTGTCCGCGGCCAACTCGGACGTCCGCGCGGGAAACAACCTGGCCCGCCATGACGGTCGCTGGTCGGGTCTCAATGGCTGGTGGCGCGACGTTTTTGGACAGCTCGGATCGGGCGGGGCGCCCCCAAAGGAGACCGCCACCGAGCGCCTCGGACGAATTCCCATGAATCCCGGCGTGAAAGCCGATCAGGGCGCCGACAGAAGCGCGCATGATTTTTTGCAAAGCTGGGTTGTCTCGAAAGAACCGAATAAGTCGGTTGCCTATTTTTCGCGCCGCAGCTATCCGTGTTTAGAGGTGTTGGC
>Ga0070717_10002269_pt1 | contig 13489 bp, 14 predicted proteins | sample LARL113metaG_FD_71366 | JGI IMG/M metagenome (GOLD analysis project Ga0070717, IMG submission 71366) | Corn, switchgrass and miscanthus rhizosphere microbial communities from Kellogg Biological Station, Michigan, USA - LAR L11-3 metaG | ecosystem: Host-associated > Plants > Roots > Rhizosphere ... | reverse complement strand
GCCTTTCCGACGATGACATGGAAGTCGTTCACTTCGATCCAGCGGTTTATTACCCGCCGTTGGCCAGGACCGCAAGGATCGAAGGAGTAGTCGTAGTGCAGGCCAAGCTCGGCAAGGACGGCAGGGTCGTAGAAGCTAGGACAATTTCCGCTCACCCGTTATTGGCATCATGTTGTGTAGAGAACGCAAAGCAATGGGTGTTCCAGCCTAATCCAATGGCAATGGCCGTGATCGTCTATCACTTAAGGACCGGTGCTAGTGATGACACCCCGCTATTATTCGAGCCACCCAACTTGGTTACTCTTACGGCAAGCCCGCCAATCGTGGAGCCCTCCAGTCAGCACTAGGACAAGGGCGCTGGAGTAATAGATCGCAATTCCCGTTTTGAATTTTCTTGAGCGCAAGGTGTTTAACTGACCTTGCGCTGGAGCAGCAACAATGTTTATGTTCTCGCATGAAGCGAGCCCTCGGTATGTTTGCGTGTTTCACTCTGCTGAGTGTCGCGGGGAATGCCGCTCCCAAGCCACACGTGGTCGCCCTTGGCCGGTGGACCACAATTTCATGGCGCGCCGAAGACAACAAAACCCCGCCGACGGCCCTCAAGATTCGACCGTTGTACGTCGATGGCCGCACCAAAGAATTCACCATTGGCGCCTCCCACGATGTGACCGAGCGGACCTTTGTCGTGCAACGAATCTACCGGCTCAACGATTCCCTGCCTCAGCAGATCGGCGCCACGCAGTGGCAATGGCAGCGAGGCGGGTGGCTGTTGGTTGATCGCATTAGCGGAAAAGTTCAGCCGACCGCGCTCGCCGAGTTCAATCCTGACTTCTCCGCCGTCACCTGGTTTCGAGACTACGCGGCTTATTGCGGAGTCTCAGACGACGGCGGGAAACTCTTCGCTGTGATCATGCAGATCGGCCGCCGAAAACCTCTCCTGAAAAAGGCCTTCAGCGACGCGAACGACTCTCAGCAGGCTTGTACCGTGCCCGTCTGGGAGCGCAATCCGGTGCGGGTGACGTTCGCACCCAAGTCCGACCAAAAACTTACCTTTCAGGTCAGAAGCCGCGCCGTTGACGCGGTCGCTACAGAGGAGAGCGATGGTGGCGAGTGAGACCTACACGTGCACCACAGATCTCCGAATCAAAAAGAACACCGCAAGCAGCACTACTCCGCTGACCAGGAACACCCATTGCCGCCACGAATTTCTTTCGTCGGGTGGCGAGGTCAGATGCCGCGCTAACACCGCTCCCAACACCAGGCCACAAACCAATCCGCCGATATGGGCTGAATTGTCGATCGCCGGTACCACGGCCCCAAAAAATAAATTGTATGCGGCAAATAGAACCAGGCTCCTCAGCGTGGATTTCATGGCTCTGGCCGGCACCGGCAAATGACCAAGATAGAATGCCGATATGAGCGCCCCAGCCAAACCGAAAATTGCCCCCGATGCGCCCGCTCCGAATCGATTGGGATGAAGCCCCAGGCTGGCGAGGCTTCCCGCAATTCCGCAAAACGTATACGTCAGAAAATAAGTCCAGCGGTCGAACACCCGCTCCGCCAATGCTCCCAGGCTCCACAGGCACCACATGTTGAGCAGGATATGAACGATCCCAATATGAACATAATTCGAGGTCAAAATGCGCCAGGGCTGGGTGGCCAGAGTTTGCGCGCCGGTGTTCGCACCCCATTTCACCAGATCTGAAATCTGCGGTGTCGTCGGCGAAACTCCAGAAAGCGTCATCCCCAAGAAAACCAGCACATTCGCGCCAATAATCGCTGACGTCACCGGCATTAGCTTTATCAGCGACGGCCGGTTCGCGCGGGCTTGCGCCTGTGCCTGAATATAGGCCCTGGCGCGGCATTCGGGACAGATATTGTCCGGGTTTCCACCGGGTTGTAATTCCCGGCCACAGCTTACGCATGTTGGCATTTGGAATATTTCACGAACAACGAGATCGGCTGACGTCTTCCTCTGTGCTCTCTGTGGTTGCTGGGTTATTTAATCACAGAAAAAGTGGCGCTGGGGCAATGCCAAGCGACTTAGTCCGCCGCCGCTTCCGCTGTCCTCAAGGGTCCGGAATTTTTCTTCACGCTGGCGCTGGTTACGAGTATTACCGACGCAATCACAATTACGCTGCCCGCCACAACATACCTGTTTACTGTCTCATGCAGTACCAGCCACCCCAGAAAGATCGCCACAATCGGATTCACATAAGCATAAGTCGATACCTTGGCCGCCGGCGCGTGGCTAAGAATATAGATGTAAGCCGTGTACCCGATCAGCGATCCCCCTACCACCAGATACGCAACTGCGCCGATGCCGCGAGCTGTCCATGTCACCCGCGAGAGATCATGATGCAACAGCGCAAAAATTGAATTCCCCACGCCAGCGAAAAAGACTTGCCAGGCCGTGGCCCCAAAGGTCGGCGGACCAGACTGCCATTTCTTTGAAAGCACTGACCCGAAGGCCCAGCTCATCGATCCGCCGATGAGCGCTATCGACCACCACAGTTGCCGTTGACCAATTTGACCAGTGGCTCTGAGCTGCGGCCAGAGCAGAACCATGGTGCCGGCGAAACCAAGGGCCAGCCCGGCGAGACTCCGTCCAGACAATCGGCTGTGGCCAAGCAGCAAAGAATCAAGCACCAGAAACCAAAGCGGGATGCTAGCCACCAGCATCGCCGCAAGCCCGGTTGGAATGAATTGTTCAGAATAGGCGAGTGTGAGATTGCCTCCCATGAGCAGCAGGTTCCCAACAATCGCCAGCTGCGTTAATTTCCTCGCGCCGTAGCCGATGTTCTCTCCGCTCAGCAAACAATAACCGAGCATGATCACGCCCGCGACCGTGAACCGGGTAGCGCACATCAATGCCGGCGGAATATGTTCGACTGCAATATCGATTCCCAGGTAGGTCGATCCCCAGAACAGATACACCAATCCAAAATTCAGGCCGAGCATGAAGCGGGATGGTTGGGACAAGGACATTGGCACCCTGATTAATCGCGGGATGTTTATTAAGACGAAGCCGAGGCACAATTAGATTCAGATTTGTCGTTTGCTGTTAGGAACTGCAGCCATACCGCTTATCTGATCCGCCACAAATTGCGGTGCATGCTTGAATTTAATGGCAGGAAAAACTGATGGCTATCCGAATGTTGTCGTTAAACGATAAAAATATTGCGAGCCAGCAAACAGCGCGCTTTTACATGCAATAGTTGGCCGCGGATGCGCGTGAACAGGTTATTTGCTCAAGATGATTAATCTTCGGAGGCGTCCCTATTGTTTGGACCTCAACTCGAAGACGGTAGGTTGTCGTGGACTTATCATGTGTTTGGGTCAGCGTACCGGGGACTTTTGCGCTGATGGTTCCATTCTCTGGACTCGTTATTGCGGCGGGTCCCGCAGGCACGAACTTTGAGGTGAACGTGGGCGCGCCGCTCGGCTCAAGAAAACCTTGCATCTTCTTAATGAACTCGTCCCATCCCTTTGAGGTGAAGTTGTCGTGCGCTCTCTTGAAGCTGTCGAGGTCACCTTGTTGAAAGCTTAGGGCTGCGACTACAGTTTTCTCGATTACGGAGCTGGACGCCTCGCGCGGCGCATTTTGTGCTGCCAGTTGGCAGCTCAGAGCGGCTATAGTTAACACGGCTAGAATCTTCATTCGGGTAGATTGTACGTTGGGTAAGTCAGCACGGAAATGCCGGGCAAGGTTACCTTGCTGGCAAACTCATTGTCCGCCAGCGTAAACTACGCTGTTTCGACATTCAAACCCGTCAGCCTTTATAGCAGGGCCTCATGCTTAAACCAGGCGACATCGCAATTGTTAGTGGCGCACGCACGCCGTTTGGGCGTTATTGCGGCAAGCTGAAAGATTTTACTGCGCAGGAACTGGGCGCAATCGCGGCCAGAGGTGCCATCGAACGGGCAGGACTGGGTGCTGACAAGTTCGACCATGTTGTCTTTGGAAACGCGCAGCAGACCTCGGGCGATGCCTTGTACGGTGCGCGTCACGTCGGACTGCGATCGGGACTGCCGATTGAAACTCCTGCGCTTACCGTGAACCGCCTCTGCGGCAGCGGCATGCAAGCAATTGTGAATGCCGCGCAGATGATCCAGCTTGGAGAAGCGTCTCGCGTTCTCGCAGGCGGCATGGAAGCCATGTCGCAAGCCCCTTTTTCGATTCGCGGCCGCGACGGTTTTTCCCTCGCCCCTGGCGGCAAGCTGGAAGATTCGCTGATGGTCGCTTTGCTCGACAGCTACTGCGGCCTGTACATGGCGAATACAGCGGAGCTGTACGGTTCGCAACACGGGGTCACGCGCGAGATGCAGGATGAATTCGCCCTCCGTTCGCAGAAGTGCGCCGACGATGCCTACAAAGCTGGCCGAATTCAAGAAGAGTTGGTTCCCGTCCCGCTGAAAAACTCCAAAGGCGAGCTCACCGGAGAATCTCTGACCGAAGATGACCACCGCCGTCCGCAAACTACCATGGAAGGACTTGCCAAACTTAAGACGGCATTCGGCAAGAACGGTACTGTGACAGCCGGCAACGCGAGCGGCATCGTAGATGGCGGCGCAGCGGTCGTTTTGATGTCCCTGGATGAAGTACGAAAGCGGGAAATGGACCCGCTGGGCCGCATTGTGAGCTGGGGAGTAGCCGGGGTCGATCCCAAGATCATGGGCAGCGGTCCGGTTCCGGCCACCAAGCTCGCGCTGCAAAAAGCGGGCATGACTCTCGATCACATCGATCTCATTGAAGTAAACGAAGCATTCGCAGCCCAGTATTTGGCTGTCGAAAAGCAGCTCGGCCTTGATCGCGAGAAGGTGAACGTGAACGGCGGCGCCATCGCACTTGGACATCCCCTGGGCGCAACCGGAACGCGGCTGGTGATTACGTTGCTGTACGAACTGCGTCGTAGAAAAAAGAAGTATGGGTTGGCGACCGCGTGCATCGGCGGCGGCCAAGGCATTGCGATGATCGTAGAGAACTTGAATTAGAACTTCGTCACCCGTGGGGGCACGGAGAAAACTCGGGATCAACGGGTTGTACAGGCCATGGCTTCAGCCTGCCGCTTAGAGGCCCTTCCAGATTGTCATCCCGAGCGCAGCATAATGGTTCGATTGCGAAACGTTATGCGAAGTCGAGGGATCTGCATTATGTTCTTAGCCAGGAAGATTGTCTTTTGTGGAAGGAAGTCTCAATGGAAATCAAGAAGGTTGGCGTTCTCGGTTGCGGCCTGATGGGTTCAGGCATTGCCCAAGTCGCGGCCACCGCCGGATTCGAAGTCACAGTGCTCGAAGTCGAGCAAAAGTTTCTCGACAAAGGCTTCGCCGGGATTGAAAAGTCGCTGACGAAGTTTGCCGAGCGGCCGCCGGAGAAGGGCGGCGTCACGGCACAGCAGAAAAAGGAAATTCTTTCCCGGCTGAAAGGCACGACCAAGGCCGCGGACCTCGCCGACTGTGACATCGTTATAGAAGCCATCATCGAGAATCTCGCGCAGAAGAGAGAAATGTTCGCCGGGCTGGATGGCATCGTGAAGAAAGAGGCCATCTTCGCCTCGAACACTTCGTCCATTTCGATCACCGAGCTGATGACTGCCACCAAGCGACCGGATCGCTTCGTCGGATTGCACTTCTTTAATCCCGTGCCTCTAATGAAGCTGGTCGAGGTGGTGCGCACGATTGCCACCGCGAACGACGTTTACGAAACCGCTTACGAGTTCGGAAAAAAGCTGGGCAAAGTTCCGGTGCGCGCCAAGGACACGACCGGATTCATCGTCAACCGCTTGCTGGTGCCTTACATGCTCGATGCCATTCGCGCCTATGAAGAGGGTGTGGGCTCCATCCAGGACATCGACAACGCCATGAAGCTCGGCTGCGGCTATCCCATGGGGCCGTTTACGCTGCTGGATTTCGTTGGCTTGGACACTACCTACTACATCACGCACGTGATGTACGACGAGTTCAAAGAGAAGCGGTTCGCATCGCCTCCTCTGCTGAAGCGGCTGGTGATGGCTGGCTGGTATGGACGGAAGTCGGGGAAAGGTTTTTACGATTACTCGGACCCGAACAATCCGAAGGTGAATAAGCTGTAAATTCGTCGCCGCGGATTTACGCTGATTGATTATCCTTGCATGAGATGGATGCTAGTTATGAAGCGACCTGCTGCAGTCATAACCGTTATCGTCGCTCAATTTCTAATTGGAGGATTTTTCCTTGGCACGGGCATCTTCCTTTTAGGCCTAATCATCTGGCCACAAGTAAACCCAGGCGTAGATGCAGCAGCCAGTATTCATGGGCTTAAAGTGGCGTCGGTTGTCCTCGATCCGTTTATCGTGTTGATGTTTGTTAGTGCGTTTGCATTGCTGGCAGGAAATCGTTGGGGATGGTGGCTGGCGCTGATCACTGACATTGCTCTACTGGCTATCTTCATTTACAGCATGGTAGATGATGGATGGAGAATCGATTGGGATATGGCCGGAGTCACAACAGTATCGGCAATAGTTCCGATTCTGTTGGTCTTACCCACGGTCAGGAATTTTTATTGGCAGAGCACCAACCCAGCACCACTTAAGCTGTCATCCTGAGCTGATACGGGCCTCAAACATTTCGGATCATCCGTGTTCGTCCGCGTAAATCCGTGGCAAAGAATTTGAATTTATGACCTTCTCCAACATCCTCTTCGAAAAGAAAAATGCGATGGCCTACGTCACCGTGGACCGGCCGAAGGTGCTCAACGCGCTAAATATGGCCACCATGGAAGAGCTGCGGTCGGCGTTTCATGAGATTAAAAATGATACGAGCGTGCGCGTGGTCATCCTCACAGGGTCGGGCGAAAAAGCGTTCATCGCCGGCGCAGACATTAGCGAACTGGCGAAGCACGACGCGGTCTCGGGCAAAGAGTACACGCATCGTGGGCAGAGCGTACTCAACCTGATCGAAAACCTGGGCAAGCCGGTGATCGCCTGCATCAATGGATTCGCCCTTGGCGGCGGATGCGAGATCGCCATGGCCTGCACCATCCGCCTGGCCAGCGATACCGCTAAGCTCGGTCAGCCTGAGGTGAAGCTGGGAATCATTCCCGGCTACGGCGGTACGCAGCGCCTGCCGCGGCTCGTGGGTAAAGGCCTTGCTATGCAGCTATTGCTGGCCGGCGAGATGATCAGCGCGCAGGAGGCACATCGCATTGGGTTGGTGAATGAAGTTGTTCCCGCGTCCGAGTTAATTCCGCGCGCAGAAGCAATCGCACAGAAGATCATCGCCAACGCGCCGCTGGCCGTGCAGTACACAATGGAAGCAGTGAACAAAGGCATGGAGATGCCGTTGGCCGAAGGTCTGTATCTCGAAGCGGTTTTGTTCGGCGCGGCCTGTGCGACCGAAGATAAAAAGGAAGGGACTACGGCATTCCTGGAGAAGAAGCAGCCGCAGTTTAAGGGGAAATAGACTTGCTATCTCCCTGAGCCCTTGTGCCCTTGTGCCCTTGTGGTTCATGCTTTCAATTTCTACCTCCAGAAGAGATGGAGTAAGTCCTGGGCTACAGGCTTCCGGGCATTTCCTTTATCATTGTCCTCTCAAAACACTGTGGAAGAGCGGCCCTTTAGGGCCGCGTTACTTTCTTCGCTAGGAGCAACGCGGCGCTGAAAGCGCCGCTCTTAGACGATCGCTGTATTGACCCAGTTGCGTGATGAAAGATATCTCACTACGAACAGATCGACCCAGCGACAAGACCGAAGCGAAGATTCGGGAGAAGACACTCGCAGGGAATCTAAACGCCAATGGCCTTCGCTTCGGAATCGTTGTCTCCCGTTTCAACGAATTCATCACTGACCGGCTGCTCCGAAGCGCCTACGACGGACTTGTGCGTTCGGGCGCGCAAGAGAAGGACATCGAAATCGTTCGTGTTCCCGGCTCATTCGAGATTCCTTCCGCTGCCCGCACGCTGGCCGAAACCAAAAAATACGATGCCATCATCTGCCTGGGATGCTTGATTCGCGGCGACACAGCCCATTACGACGTCATTGTCAATGAAGTCACGCGCGGCATCGGACAATCGGCGCAAGAAACTGGAGTGCCACACGCGTTCGGTGTCCTCACTTGCGAAAATCTCGAACAAGCGATCGATCGCGCGGGCTTGAAAATGGGGAACAAAGGCTTTGAAGCCGCGCTGGCCGCGATAGAGATGGTGAATCTGAAAAAAGCTATTAGCCGTCAGCCATCAGCCCTCAGCAAAACCGTCATTGGTCGTCGGTCGTTGGTCGTCGGCAAAAGTCAGACCAAAAGCCCAAAAACTCAATCTCGCAGTTCTCGCCGTAAACCCAAACGCTGAGCGCGATTTTTCTTCCTGTAAACTGAAACTGTTCGTTAATCGTTTGGCCGAAGAGCGAAAGCCGATGACCGACAGCATCTTGCTTTTGCCAACGGCCAACGACGGACGACGACGCATATGGGCACCCGCCGCAAATCCCGGGAACTCGCTTTGCAGATGCTGTTTCAGGCTGATCTGGGCCAGCAACCAATCGAGGACGTGCGCAAGACGTTTTGGCGCGGACGCGGCGAAGTAGAGCCCGACGTACAAGGTTTTACGGAGGACATATTCCGCGTGGCGCAAGATCGCAGCGCTGAAATTGACAAGCTGATCGCAGATCACGCCGAGAACTGGCGCATGGACCGCATGGCGGCGGTTGACCGTAACGTTCTTCGCTCAGCTGTTGCGGAGATGCTCGGCTACCCCACTACTCCCCGCGCGGTGATTATTAATGAAGCTATCGAAATCGCGCGCAAGTTTTCCTCTCCCGAATCCGCGCAGTTCATAAATGGCGTGCTCGACAGCATTGGGAAAGAATTGGAATTAGCGCGCAACGTGGAACGCTGAACCAAAAAAACGCAGCTACGGCCTAACTGCTACCAGGTCTGGATTGCACGAAATCGGCACCGTGCCTACGCCACTCTGATTGCTGGCGGTCCCGCCGGTTGAATTCGTCACGGTAAAGGTTCCTGTGGCGTTGCTGCCGGCTGGAGGCGCACCCAGAGCGCTGATTGTGAATGTGCCGTTGTCTCCGCCATTGCCCATGTTAGCAACCGTAATGCTTTCGCTAACCTTGAGGCCCGAACCCGAAATCAGTGTGTAGGTGTATGCGGTATTCGAGCCGCTCTGCAGCGCATCGGAAATGGAGACCTGCGAAACAGCTACCTGCGTCGGCGGATTTCCCGGCCCAAAGCACAATTCATTTGTCGGAAATGGAAACGTTACCTGCTGAGTATCCAAACCGGAAGTCGTGTCGATCACGTGCAGGGCGCCGTCGTCTGCGCCAACGAATAACAGTTTTCCATCTGGCGCTAGCGATGCGCTCAGCGGTGTGGCATTGTTCGAGAGTGAGAGCACCGACATGGTCTGCGTGTTCACGTTGAACACCATCACGAACGATAGCCTTGACGGCGGCGGTCCAGCTTGTGTTTCTCCGAGAATATAGGCCGTAGAACCGTCCGGCGAAACGAAGAATTGGGTCGGAATGAAGCTGCCTTGGCCGAGGTTGAAAGTATTGGTCGTGTCGGTCACCGTCCCCGTGCAAAGAACGGAGGTTAGCGATGTCACCGAGACTAAATCGATGTTGGGAGGATCAAGCGCTAGCAGAGTTGAACCGTCAGGCAGCGCTCGAATACCTAAAGGACTGTTCGGCGTACTGACTGTGCCACTCGAAATCGGCGCGTTGTCGCAGGTGCGATACGGGCTTATGGATGTAGATGGGCCAGCCAAGTATGCGAACCCGCCCTCCGGATGGAAAGCAATGTCTTTTGCAATTCCGGTAAGTGGAATCGTTTGCAGCGGATCTAGCTTCGAATATACATACAGCGTGCTGAACTGTGGAGCCGGAGGCGGTGGTGGCTGCGCAAGAATGTATGCCTTCAAACTGTCCGGCGAGAATGCCGCGGCGGTCGCGCCGTTGATCAACAACGTGGTCACAGCAGGCGAGGTAGCGCAATTGGTGCAGATAAAAACCTTGTTCGGCGAATCAGCCGTATCGGAAATCACGGCCGAGTTTTTGTCTGGAGAAACCGCCAGCACTTTCCCAGGCGCGCTCTTCACCTGGGTCACTGAACCGCCACGGAAGATCATCAGGCCTTGTTGACCAAAATTCGTAAAATCCACACCCAGGTAAGCATTCCCGCCGCTATTGTCGAAAACAAGAGAGTTCGGCGAAGTCGGCAGCACGACCGGCGATCGCGCAGCGAAAGGCGACGTTGAGGAGCTTCTGGTGACAGCGACCAACGTGGGAGTGCACGTTGCGCCAGTCGGATTCGCGAACTTGTCCGCGCAGGCGGTTGTGGCGGCATAAACTGTTGGACTTGCCGTTGCGGAGCTGGTGCTCCGAACATCGAAGTTGAACGCTGCCTGGGGATAAATCGGCAACGACGGTTCAATTCCCCCATTGCACGTCGGCGGCGTGCACGAAGCAATTACCGTGCCTGCACCAGCTCCCGACGCAATGGCCGTGCCGACACTACCGTACACAGTGCTGGTCCGTGCCGGAGAAGCGCCGACCGAAACTGGATTCGAAGGACTCCACGTAAGTGGTACCCCTGTTATGGTTTGGTCAGCGAGGTCAGTAACGGTAGCATTCAGTGTGGTTGAGGTGCCACTGTTCACTACAAAGGAAGTTGTCGAACTTGGGTTGCCGGCCGCAGCAATGGAAATACTCTTTACGCGGCAGGTCTCAATCGAAATCGGTTGGCCAATGAAGCCGCTCGCCGACGCATAAATCTGGCCTATCCCGGGGGTTGCGGCAGTTGCAAATTGCTGGTTCAGACACTGCCCTCCTGGACTGAGCAAGCAGCCTTGCGTGCCGTTGCCGGGTCTCGTCAGCGTGACGATGTTTGAAAAGCCCGGATCGATCTGTTGCCAGGAGAACGGGCCGACGGAGGAAGTGATATCGGTGCTTCCATTAAAGGCGGTTGCCTGGAAAAGCCACCTTTCCGGCCCATGCAGCGCCCCTTTGGAGATGCAGCTATCAGATAATGTTTGCGGCTGGCCCGGGACCTTGCTGATCGCAATGCTGGTGATCGGCGCATGGACGTAAACTGTCACTGGGGAACTAGTCACGCCTAGGGTGCTTGCCGTCACTTGCGCGGTTCCCACCGGCCCAGGCGTACAAATTTGCGGAAGCGTCAACGAATTCCACGTCCCCGCGCATGCTTGTCCGTTATCAGCAACGGTCAGGACTGCCGGGTTACTAGACTGGAAAGTGAACCTGTCCGCAGCCGGGGCAACACTGAACGATATGGCTTTCCCGACCTCAAGAGAAAGATTCGGGCCGGGGGTGAGCGAGACTCCGGTCGGAGGAACCTCGGGGGAGATCTTTGTAGCGCTGCTGCTGCCACAGGAGGGCAAAAGCGCGCAAGCTACGATCAAGAAACCAAGAGAAACCGCAGAAAAGAACTTTCCCATGAAACCCTTCAACAGAGAATGCCTTGCCTGTTCCGGAAAACTCTCAGTGTAGAGGCTCATCATTTTTTCAGCAACCCGGTCGCTCAAATCCGACGTGTTCCGACCGTTTTAGCGGTGAGGAATTTGCTTTTCGCCACACCTGAAGCAATGCCCCACGGATAAAAAACGCGCCCGTCAGTGTCCAACTCTTTCCATTTCCGATGAGAGCCCATTGAAACGTGAGATGCGCTCAGAACCGGGTTGACGATCTGCTTTCGTGATTGCTATATTTAAACAGTTCCGCGAGTTTGAATTGGCTTGCCTGTATTGTGTCCTGAGTGTCCTTTTTTGGACGATCGACATAATAAAGCGCAATGAGGTTTAGGTAAGTCTTCAGAAGGCTGAAGACCCCTCGCTGAAACGTTCTGCGAAGCGCTCCTTCAAGGGAGATTATGCAGAGCGATGCTGGCGAAACGGAGCGCCTCCCGAATAGGGCCTGGAGCCACCGTCGTCAGACCTGTCAAAGGGAAAATAAAATCTCCGGTGATAGTGTGACCGGAAGTATGAACGGCGCCAGCGCGGCCGTTCAGCCCTGGAATCCTGGAAACGATCTGGGAAATAGGATTGTGAGTGATCAATTCGTGCGCAATTTTGTGCACGAATGGGCACCATAGCGCTAAGGAGCGGCCAGAGTGCCTACTTTTAATCAGTTGGTTCGTACCGGCAGAAAGCGCCCGCGGTATAAGACCGCGAGCCCGGCGCTGCAATCTTGTCCGCAAAAGCGGGGCGTCTGCACCCGCGTGTATACGCAGACACCCAAGAAGCCGAATTCGGCTTTGCGCAAAGTGGCTCGCGTGCGCCTGACCAATGGTATTGAAGTCACCACTTACATTCCCGGCGTTGGACACAACCTGCAGGAGCACTCGATTGTGTTGATCCGCGGGGGCCGCGTGAAAGATCTTCCAGGCGTACGTTATCACGTGATTCGCGGAACGCTCGACGCGGTTGGAGTTGCCAACCGTATGCAAGGCCGCTCGAAGTACGGAGCGAAAAGACCGAAAAAGGGATAAGAAAGTGGTCAGTGGCGACTCGCCAGTGATCAGCAAAGCTCAGGCTAGAAGCTAAGAGCTAGGAGCTAAAAGCTAAATATGCCGCGTAAAGGACATGTCCCAAAGCGAACCGTTGAGCCGGACCCGGTTTATGGCTCCGACTTGGTGACCAAGTTCGTCAACTCGATGATGTGGCAAGGCAAAAAAAGCACAGCCGAGGGCATTTTTTATGAAGCCCTGAAGCGCCTGGAGCAAAAAGGCGGAGACCAACCGTTGAAGCTCTTTACTAAGGCAGTTGAGAACGCAAAGCCGCTGCTCGAAGTGAAGACGCGCCGCGTCGGTGGAGCGAACTATCAGGTTCCGGTAGAAGTAAATCCCGATCGCCGCACTTCGCTTGCGATCCGCTGGCTGGTCTCTTACTCCCGCGGCCGCGCCGAAAAAGGCATGATCGATAAGTTAAGCAATGAATTGCTCGACGCCGCCAACGGCAAAGGCGCGGCAATCAAGAAAAAAGAAGACGTACACCGCATGGCTGAAGCCAATAAGGCTTTCGCGCATTACCGGTGGTAAGGCAGCTTTTAGCTGTTAGCTCTTAGCCTTTAGCTAAAGGCCCCAGGGTTCAAGCTAACGGCTAAAAGCCAACAGCTAAAAGCTTCGAACTGAATTTAATGAGTACTCCCGCAAATATCGCTGGCGAACAGGATGTCCGAAAGGACGACAGAAAGAAAGCTGTGTCCAGAACCGTTCCATTAGAGCGCTGCAGAAATATTGGCATTATGGCGCACATCGATGCCGGCAAGACCACTACGACTGAGCGCATCCTCTTTTATACGGGTCGCACACATCGCCTGGGAGAGGTCCACGAAGGCACCGCCACCATGGACTGGATGGAGCAGGAGCAGGAGCGCGGCATCACCATCACCTCGGCCGCGACAACCTGCACTTGGCGCGATATTCGTATCAACATCATTGATACTCCCGGCCACGTCGATTTCACCGCCGAAGTCGAGCGTTCGCTGCG
>Ga0070717_10002268_pt1 | contig 13489 bp, 15 predicted proteins | sample LARL113metaG_FD_71366 | JGI IMG/M metagenome (GOLD analysis project Ga0070717, IMG submission 71366) | Corn, switchgrass and miscanthus rhizosphere microbial communities from Kellogg Biological Station, Michigan, USA - LAR L11-3 metaG | ecosystem: Host-associated > Plants > Roots > Rhizosphere ... | reverse complement strand
GTGCCCGACGGCAGGATGCCGCAGCCGCCGTACGTGTGCACCAGCAGCAGCTCGGCCAGCACCTCCTCGCCGGCGTGGTCGGGCGGGAGCTGCGGCCAGAACGAGAAGCCGCCCACCTCGCCCAGCTTGGCCCGGTCGAACAGCACGTTGGCACCGCCCACCCAGGCGACCTTGTAGCGGACCACGCCGCCCTCGGGGGCGAGCTGGCGCTCCAGGTGCAGCGGGTTGGCGGCGTTGTTCACCTCGTGGCGGTGCCAGGGCACGGTCTCGGGCGTGAGCGGCTCCGGCACCACCGGCCCCTCCCAGAGCTCGATGCCCTGCTGGTCGGGCCGCACGTCGTCCAGGAACCCGAGGCCGGCGGCCGCGCAGCCGACGAAGCCGCAGCGCTCGCGCCGGATCACGCCCAACATCCGCTCCAGCACCGGCGGATCGAGCAGCACGTCGTCGTCCAGGAAGTGCGCATAGGACGCGCTCGCCCGCGAGAGCAGGAAGTCGCGCTGCTCGGCCATCCCGCGGCGCTCGGGGCGGTGGTGCACCTCGACGCGGTGGCCGTGCCAGCGCAGCGCGTCGAGCAGCACCGCGATCTCAGGCGACCCGGTGGACTCGGCCGGGTCGGGCGACTGGTCGGCGATCACCACGGAGAAGTCCTGGAACGTCTGGCCGAGCAGGCTGGTCAGCGTGATCGCCAGCGCCGTGCGCCGGTTGACCGTCGGGATGAGGACGTCGCTGACGGCCACCACCACTAGGCCGTCTCCCCTCGGACCTCCGGCGCCGTCAGCCGGCGCACGCGGTCGATGAGGGACGTGGTGCTGGCGGGCAGCGTCCGCGACAGGATGACGACGCGCGCGCCCACCTCGCGGGCCGTCTCCGCCTCGGGGAGGTCGGTCTCCGAGTAGTCACCGCCCTTGACGTACACACCGGGCCGGATGCTGCGGACCAGGCCGGCCGCCGTCCGGTCGTCGAACACGAGCACGTGGTCCACGCAGTCCAGCGCCGCCAGCAGCGCGACCCGCTCGTCCTCGCTCAGCACCGGCCGGCCGGGGCCCTTCAGCCGGCGCACGCTCGCGTCCGAGTTGACGGCCACGACCAGGGCGTCGCCCAGCCGGCGCGCCCGGCGCAGGAGGTCCACGTGGCCGATGTGGAGCAGGTCGAAGACGCCGTTCGTGAACACCACGGTCTGGCCCCGGCGGCGGCGCTCCTCCAGCACGGGGAGCAGCGCGGCGAGGCCACCGGCGCCGGGCGCATCCTGGCGCCCGGCCTCCTCCGCCACCGCCAGCGACCGGGCCAGCTCGTCCACGTCAACCACGGCCGTGTGGCGCTTCGCGACCGCCATGCCCGCGGCCTCGACCGCCAGCGCCGCGGCCTCCCGCGGCGCGACGCCCGCCGCCAGCCCGAGAGCCAGCGTGGCCACGAACGAGTCGCCCGCGCCCACCTCGGACTCGGTCTGGACCGGCCGGGCCGGGACCAGCTCGCCCGGGCCGTCGCCGGCGAGCAGGTAGGCACCGCGGGCGCCGAGCGTCAGGGCCACCAGGGCGGCGCCCGTCCGGCGCCGGACCTGCCGGGCCAGCCAGTCCAGGTCGCCGCCGGGGCCGGCCAGCGCGATGGCCTCGTCCAGGTTCGGGGTGATGGCCGCCGGGCGCAGGGGGCGGAACATCGGCGGCCGCTTGGCGTCCACGACGACGGGCGCCGCGAGCCGCCGCTCGGCCAGGTGGGCGACCAGGCCGGCGTCGAGCACGCCCAGGGCGTAGTCGGAGAGCAGCACGACGTCGGCGTCCGCCACGGCGGCGTCCACCGCGTCCCGCAGCCGGCGGCCGGAGGTCGTCTCGCCCTGGTCCACCCGGACGAGGTAGTGCCCGTCCGCGATGATCCGGGTCTTCTGGTGCGTGGTGCTGGTGGTCTCGGACAGCAGCGAGGCGACGTCGACGCCCCGCGCGACCAGGTCCGCCCGGAGCCACTCGCCGGCCTCGTCCTGGCCGGTGACGCCGGCGAGCCGGACCAGCGCCCCGAGCCCGGCCAGGTTGGCGGCCACGTTGGCGGCGCCTCCCGGCCGGCGCGTCTCGTGCCGCTGCTGGACGACGGGCACCGGGGCCTCGGTGCAGAGCTTGCGCGGGGTGCACTCGGCGAACCGGTCGAGGATCGCGTCACCGATCACCGTCACCCGCATCCCCCGGAACCGATCAAGGGATGTTTCCTTGGTGGCAAGTGTCATTAAAAGTTATAGTACGACTGTCGGGTAGGGTTGGAGCAGGTCGCGGGCGGCGGCCAGCATCTCCTCGACGCCGATCGCGGCCACGAACGACACCTCGTGCCGGCACGCGCGCGCCAGCGCGCTGGCGCCGCAGACCGGGCAGGCCGTCGTCCACGCCACCGGGGTGCGGTCCCGGCTCCGGCCCACCGGGCCGGCGTTGAGCAGGTTGCCGGCCCAGTACGCGGTGACCGTCGGGGTCCCCACGGCGCGGGCCAGGTGCAGCGGCCCCGTGTCGTTGCCAACGGCCAGGGAGCAGCGATCCAGGAGCCCGACCAGCCCGCCGATGCTCAGGCGGCCGGCCAGGTCGCGGGCCGGCCGGTGCATGAGCGACGCCACCGCGCAGGTCAGGGACCGCTCCTCCGCCGAGCCGGTGAGCGCCACGGTGGCCCCGTCGTCCACCAGGGCGTCCGCCAGGCTGGCGAAGCGCTCGGGCGGCCAGCGCCGGCGGGGGTCGCCGGCTCCCGGATGGACGGCGACCAGCGGGCCTCGGAGCGCTCCGAGCGCCCGGTCCGCCTCCGCCCGGTCGGCCCCCGACACGGCCACGCGGGCCTGCAGCGTGACCGGCGGCGCGCCGACCAGCGCGGCGACCTCCAGGTACCGGAGCACCTCGGGCTGCCAGTAGGCGTAGTGCACCCAGCGGTCCAGCGGCTCCGCGCCCTCGGCTCGCAGGCCGGCGGTCACCCGGGCACCGAGGGCGCGGACGAAGGGGTTGGAGAAGCCGCCGCCCCCGTGCAGCTGCACGGCCAGGTCGAAGCGCTCGCGCCGCATCGCGGCGACGAAGGCAGGCGGCGGCCGCTCGGGGGCGGGCCGGTCGTCCGGCACCGAGACGCCGCGCACGGGCGGCACCACCGCCACGCGGTCCACCGGTCCGGGGCGCCCGGTCAGGAGCTCTCGGTGCCACGCGAGGCCGAGCAGGACGAGCTCGGCCTCCGGGTACGCGGCCCGCAGCGCGTCGAGCGCGGGCCAGGCCACGAGCAGGTCTCCCAACGCGTTGGCGCGGAGCACGGCGATGCGCCGCACTTCGTCCAGCCGGGGCGAGGATTGGCCTCCGAAGGCGTCGGCCCCCGTCCCCATCGGATGGATGCGCTTACCGGCGCTCGGTGCTGAGCGGGAGCATCAGCGTGAACCGGCTGCCGTAGCCCTCGCGGGACTCCACGAGGATGTCGCCGCCGTGGTGGCGCGCGATCTCCCGGGCCAGGTACAGGCCGAGCCCCGTCCCGTCGATGTGCGCGTTCTCGGAGGTCACGATCCTGCCGAAGCGGGTGAACAGGCGGCCGATCGCCTCCTCCGCGATGCCCAGGCCGTGGTCCTCCACGCTGATGAACACCCGTCCCCGCGTCATCGCGACCATGCACGCCACGGGGCCGCCCGAAGGCGAGTACTTCACCGCGTTGTCGAGGAGGTTGGACAGCACGGTCTCGAGGCGGCGCGGATCACCGCGCACGACCGCCTGCGTCTCCGGCCGCGACAGCGTGAGCGCGTGCGTGTCCTGCACGAACACCCGGTAGCGGGCGACCATCTGGTCCACCAGCGCGACGACGTCGAGCAGCTCGGTCTTGAGCTCGAAGCGACTGGCCTCCAGCCGCGCCGTCTCGAGCATCCGCTGCACGAGCAGCTCCATCTGCTGCAGCTTGCCGGACATCACCGGCATGACGGTGGGCAGCTCGTCCGGCGAGAGCGTGCCGTCCTCCACCATGGAGAGGTAGCCGCGGAGCACCGCCAGCGGTCCCCGGAGCTCGTGCGAGGCGACGTTCAGGAACTCGCTCTTGGTCTGCTCCAGCTGCACCAGCCGGTTGGCGTGCTCGCGCAGCTTCTCGACCTCGCGCCCCTGCTGTTCGTTCTGCCGCTCCGCCGCCAGCTTGCGGTCGGTGATGTCGCGGGTGACCTTGCCGAAGCCGCGCAGGGCGCCGGACTCGTCGCGGAGCGCGGTGATGGTGACGCTGGCCCAGAACCGGCTGCCGTCCTTGCGCAGGCGCCAGCCCTCGTCCTCGAGCTGGCCCTCCCGTTCCGCCACGAGCAGCTCCCAGTCGGGCTTGCCGGAGTCGATGTCGCGCTGCTCGTAGAAGATGGAGAAGTGCTCGCCGATGATCTCGTCCTCCCGGTAGCCCTTGATCCGCTCGGCGCCCTCGTTCCAGCTCACGATCACGCCGTTGGGGTCGAGCATGAAGATCGCGTACTCCTTGACGCTCCAGACCAGCAGGCGGAAGGCGTCGGCGGTCCGTGGCATCGGTCCCTGGATGACCCTCCGGTCCCGGTCGCTCAGCATCGGTCCACCTCCGGCTCCATCGACTTCCCCACACCGAGAAGCAGATAAAAAAGTTATGGAATGACTATCACGTATTATGCACCGTTGGGGAAAGGAAGGGGGTTGACGGTTGCCGCCGCACTCAACTGGCCCAGCGCGTCCACCCACGGCCGCGCCGCGGGCCGCTCCAGCTCGGCGGCGGTCGTCTCCCGGGCGAGCTCGGCGACACCGCGGGCGCGCCGGGCGTCCATGACCCGCGGGCCGATCGCGTCCAGGTCGTCGGCGGTCGGCTCGATCAGGAGCGCCGGGATGCCGGCCCCCCGCAGGCGCGCCAGCTCCGCGTCCACCTGGGCGGCGCTCCGCCTGCGCACGGCCGTCATCATCCGCTCCGCGAGCGACCAGCCCCGGAGGCGGCCACGGCCGGACATCGGGTTGAGCACGATCACGCCGTCCAGCCGCTGGCGAGCCAGCACGTCCGCGTTCGACATCGACCGGAGCCCGCCGTCCACGTACCAGCGGCCGGCGATGCCCACCGGGCTGAAGAAGCCCGGGATCGCGCAGGAGGCCGCGACGCTCCTCGACAGCGGAGGCCGGGGCGCGCCCGGGCTGCCGAAGACGACCCGGTCCCCGGTCCCGTAGTCGCACGCGACGACCCAGCAGGCCGGATGCGGCGCCCAGCCCTCCGGCACCACGCGCGCGACCGCCGCCTCGATCGTGGTGGTGGCGACGAGGCCTCGCGGCAGCAGTCCGCACAGCACGCGGAGGAGCGCCCGGTCGCGGACCGCCCGGGCGACCAGGCTGAGGGAGCCGGGCAGCAGCCGGGGCCAGCGCCGGGTGCTCCGGTACGTCCCCTCGAGCATGAGGTCCGCCAGGGGGTCGCCGTCCGGCGCCGCCGCGGACGGTGCCGCGAGGATGTCGGACGGCGCGATGCCAGCCGCCAGCAGCGCGGCGATCACGGCGCCGGCGGACGTGCCGACGATGACGCCGGAATCGCGGGGCTGCCAGCCCGTGAGCCGGGAGAGCGCGGCCAGGGCGCCGGTCAGCCAGGCGCCCCCGAGGACGCCGCCGGCACCGAGCAGCAGGCCGATCCGCGGCGCGCGCCGGCGGGGTGTAACTGATAGAGGCGACATAACTAATTCATACAGTCTGGTAGCATCAAAGGACATGGCACGATTCAGCTTCCGGCCCGCCTTCACGATGCGGGGGCGGGCGTTCCAGGGCCCCGCGGGCTGGGACGGCGCCCCGACGCATCCCGCGCTCGTGCACGTCCCGATCGCCGGCTACCTGCTGGGAGCCGTGTTCGACATCGTGGCGGCATTCGGCCGGGGCACGGCGTGGAGCCGTGACGCGTTCGTCGCCGCCACCTGGCTGCTGACCGCCGGCGTCGTCGTGGCCGCGCTGGCCGCGCTGACCGGCCTGGTGGACTGGCGGACGACCGAGGCCGGCACGCAGGTGCGCCGGACGGCCAACTCGCACGCCCTGCTGATGGTGACGGCCACGGTCCTGGCGCTCGTCGCCGCGGTCCTGTCGTGGACCGGCTACGGGGCGAGCGGGCCCAGCGCGCTGGTCGTCGTGCTCGCGGTCGTCGCGGCGGTCGTCGTGGTCGCCGGCGCGACGCTCGGCGGGGCGCTGGTCTACGACTACGGGTTCCGGGTCGTCAGCTCGACCTCCACGCCGGAGTGGGAGCACAGCGACGTGGACCGCATGCCGGACGGCTCGCCCGCGGACGGCCGGGGCCGGATGACCGCGGGCTGACCCTCGTCAGCCCGCGCAGTACCGGGCCATCGAGAGCAGGAACGCCGTGGTGGCCGACGCCGGCCGGCGCACCGGCCGCGACGCCAGGTGCCGGACGTACTCGTCCCGGCCGCCGGTCTCCGTGGCCGCGGGCAGCTCCTCGACGGGCCGCCAGTACAGGTCCCAGAACAGCCGCTCCGGGCCGTCCGACGCCGCCAGCAAGCTCGGCACGCGGTGGCCCGCCAGGATCAGCGCCCAGGCCCAGCGCAGGGCCACGAGCTGCGGTCCGCCGTCCTCCTCCGCGCGAACGCCTTCGTACGCGCCGCTCAGGGCCGTCGCCAGCAGGCCGTCCACGGCGAGCGCCGAGCTGGCCCAGCGACTGGCGACCCGGTACGCGTGGGGCACGCCGGTCGGGTGCCGGGGCCGGCAGCGGTCCAGCTCCGACCAGGCGGCCGCCAGCTCGTCGAGCGCGTTCTGGGGCACGGCGACCATGGGCGGGGAGGGTACGCGATGCGGGCCCAGTGTGGAAGTCACGCGCGCCCGGCGAACCGTTCTCGGGCGGCCAGCAGCTCGGCCTCGGCGGCGGGCCGCCCGTCCCAGCCCAGCACCTCGCTGTGCCGGTCGGGGTCCAGGTCCTTGTAGACCTCGAAGAAGTGGCGGATGACGGCGAGCAGCGAGTCGGACAGGTCGCCGAGCTCGGCCCGCGAGTCCCAGTGGGGCACGGCGACGAGCTTGCAGTCCGGTCCGGCCTCGTCCTGCATGCGGAACAGGCCGACGGGCCGGCAGCGGACGTGGCAGCCCGGGAACGCCGGCTCCTCCAGGAGCAGGAGCGCGTCGAGCGGGTCGCCGTCCTCGCCCAGCGTGCCGGGCACGTAGCCGTAGTCGGTGGGGTAGCGCAGCGCGGGAGAGAGGGGCCGGTCGAGGGTGATCGCCCCGGTCCGGTGGTCCGCCTCGTACTTGTTGCCGCTGCCCCTGGGCACCTCGACGACGACCTCGATCTCCATGACGTCCCACTGATAGTATCGCTATCAGATTTCGCCAGCGCAAGGAGGCACTTCGATGGGTTTCGAGCAGTACCACGAGCCCGCCCAGGAGCTCAGCCCGGAGGGTCGCACCTTCGCCCGCATGATCGCCTCGCTGACCGAGGAGGCCGAGGCCATCGGCTGGTACCAGCAGCGACTGGAGGTCGAGCGGGACGCCGAGGCGCGGGCCATCATGGCCGACGCGCAGCGGGAGGAGTTCAAGCACTTCGGCATGGACCTGGAGTTCCTGCTCCGCCGAACCCCGGCGTGGCAGACGGTGCTGCGCGACATCCTGTTCAAGGACGGCGACATCGTGGAGCACGGCGAGGAGGGAGAGGAGGCGGCGGACAGGAGCTGATCGGGCGGGCTACCCCTCGCTCCGCAGCAGCGCCACCAGCCCGCACTCCTCGGGCCGCAGGCCCTCGATCGCCGGCGCGTCCAGCGTTCCGGCGAGGCGGCCCTCGCGGAAGGCCCGCGGGATCACCGGGTGCAGGTAGCTCCGCTCGAGGATCCGAGCGGTGTTGCCCAGCAGGCCGGCCACCCGCTCGACGGTCTCCCTCACGCGCCGTCGCGCCTCCCGATCGGATCGCGGCGGCCCGGACTCGGCGAGCCACCGGAGCCCGAGCGCCGAGGCTCCCCAGGTGCGGAAGTCCTTGGCCGTGCAGGGCTGTCCGGCGACGCGGCCCAGGTACTCGTTGACGTCCTCGGACGCGACGCCGCGCAGCTCGCCGGCCTCGCTCCGGTACTGGAACAGCGCCTGCCCGGGCAGCTCCCGGAGGCGCCGGACCAGTGCCGCGAGCCGGCGGTCGCTCGCCGCCGTCGCGAGCTGGCGGCGCGACTTGCCGCGGAACCGGAACAGGAGCCGGGTGCCCGTCACGCGAACGTGGCGGTCGCGCAGGGTGGTCAGCCCGAACGAATGGTTCTGCCTCGCGTACTCCTCGTTGCCGACGCGGACCAGCGTCAGGTCGAGGAGCCTGACCACGGCCGCGACGACGCGGTCGTGCTCCAGGTCCGGCCGGGCCAGGTCGGCCGCGACGCGCGCCCGGATCGCGGGCAGCGCGAGGCCGAACGCCAGCAGCCGGTCGAACTTGGCGCCATCGCGGACCCGGCGCCACTCGGAGTGGTAGCGGTACTGCTTGCGGCGCCGGGCGTCCCGGCCCGTGGCCTGGAGATGGCCGTCCGGCAGGGAGCAGATCCAGACGTCCGTCCACGCGGGCGGCACGGCGAGGCGGCGGATGCGGTCGAGCGTCCCGGCGTCCCGAACGGGACGCCCGTCCGGCCCCACGTACGAGAACGCCCGGCCGGCGCGCCGACGGCGAATGCCGGGCTCCCGGTCGCTGACGTAGCGGAGCCCGGCCCGGCGGGCGGCCCGGCGCCCGCCGAGCTCGTCAGAGCGGCTCGTCCTCGATCACGTCGCGCCGGGCGCGACGCCGCGTCGTGAAGTAGCTCGGGCCGCCCCACGACGACCAGAACACCATCGAGAGGATCGTGCCGAGGACGCCCACGACGAGCAGGATGAGACCGATCGTGTGCAGCTCGATCACGCCGCCGGTGTTCACGTTGACCGCGAAGGCCAGGATCGCCCCGATGGCGATGAGGAAAATACCAACCCCTATACCCATCAGATAACCTCCATAAGCAATATCACATTGCAGTATATCAGTCAGTGAGGTTGAGGGTCGCCATCGCCCCGGTGACATCCGCCGGCCCGATCTCCAGCAGGCCCCGATGGCCGGCCCACAGGACCCGGTGGCGGGGGAGGGCGGGCGGCCCCCACTCGGCCGGGGCGACCGGGCCGAACAGCACCACCGAGGGCCGGCGCAGCGCCGTCGCCAGGTGGGCGACGCCGGTGTCCGCGGAGAGCACGCGAGCGGCGCCGGCCACCACGCCGGCCAGGTCGAGCAGCGGGCCCGTCCACACGGCCCCGGCGCCGAGGCCGGCGCCGGCTGCCACCCGGCCCGCCAGCTCGAGCTCGCCCGGGCCGGCGGTGACCAGCACGGGACCATCCCGCCGCGCCCGCCGGGCCACGAGCGCCCAGCGCTCCGCCGGCCAGCGGCGCTCCGGGCTGCCCGCTCCCGGGTGGATCACGGTGGCGCCGGGGGCGGGGGAGGGGGGCAGCCCGGCGGGGTCGACGTGGAGGTGGGAGGGGTCGGCGGGGATGCCGCTCTCGGCCAGCAGGCGGCACCAGCGCCGGACCTCGTGCTCGCCCGGCCGCCAGCGCGGCGCGCCGGCCGATTCGGGCACGTCCCGGTGGCGGTACGCGACCAGCCGGTCCGGCCGGGTCGCGAGCAGCACGCGGTGGCTCTGCGGCCCGCGGCCGTGCAGGTTCACCGCCAGCCGCGGCGCCCACGCCCGCACGGGACCCAGCGGCTCCGTGGCCAGCACCCGGTCCGCCGCGCCGCAGTGGAGTGCCAGCGGCGCCAGCCAGGCCGGCGCCGCCAGCACGAGTGAAGAGGAGGCGAAGGAGTCGCGGAGCGCCCGCAGGGCGGGCAGCGCGGTCAGCAGGTCGCCCAGGCCGAGGGCCCGGAGGATCAGCACCGTGCCGCTCACGGCCACGACGGCTCCCGCGACGGCGCCACCACCAGCTCGCGGACCTCGCAGCCCGGCGGCTGGCGCAGGCAGAACATCACCGCCAGCGCCACGTCCTCCGGGTCGTTGAGCATGGCGTCCGGCCCCGGCCGGTACTGCTCCGCGCGGCCGTCGAAGAACGCGGTGCGCATGCCGCCCGGGACGAGCAGCGTGACGCCGACGCGGCCGGCCAGCTCGGCCGCGAGCGCTCGGGTGAATCCGACCACCCCGAACTTGGCGGCGCAGTACGCGGTCGCGTCCGGCAGCGCCCGCAGGCCCAGCGTGGACGCGACCGTTACCACGCGGCCCCGGCTCTCCAGCAGGGACGGCACCGCGGCCCGCACCACCGCGGCCGTTCCCAGCAGGTTCACCGCGACCACGTGCTCCCACTCGTCCGCCGGCACGCGCTCCAGCGGGCCGCACGCGTCGATGCCCGCGGCCGTCACCACCGCCGCCAGGCCGCCCGCCTCCGCGGCCGCCTGGCGGACCGCCGCCTCCGCCCGCCGGCCGTCCGCCAGGTCGACGACGGCGTGCGCGAAACCGTCCGCCGGCTGCCGGTCCAGCACGAACGGCGACCAGCCCTCCCGGCGCACCTCCTCCGCCACGGCCCGGCCGAGGCCGGCCGCTCCGCCGGTCACGATCACGCGATCAGAGCCCGTCAATCCTCGTCACCTCCTCGTCCACGACCTCGCACAGCAGGTGGATGGCCAGCAGGTGCATCTCCTGCACGGCCGGGGTGCTGCCGGGGAACGCCAGCGCCTCGTCGCACAGGCCGTGCAGCGGGTTCGGCGCGGGGCCGGACAGCGCCCACGTCGCCATGCCGGCCTGGCTGGCGGCGCGGACGGCCTCCAGCACGTTGGCGCTCTCTCCCGACGTGCTCAGCGCGATCAGCACGTCGCCCTCCCGCCCGTGGGCGAGCACCTGGCGGGCCATGCACTGCGACCAGCCGAAGTCGTTGGCGATCGCGCTGAGGCTGCGGCCGTCGGCCGTCAGCGCGATCGCCGACAGCGGGCGGCGGCTGCGCCGGTAGCGGCCGACCAGCTCGGCCGCCAGGTGCTCGGCCTCCGCCGCGCTGCCCCCGTTGCCGGCGGTCAGCAGGCGCCCGCCCGCGAGCAGGGTGGCCGCCAGCCGCTCGCCCCACGAGTCCAGCCGTTCCACCGCCCGGGTGAGCTCACGCAAGCCCCGCAGGTGGGCGTTCAGGTGCAGGCGCGCCGCCACCCGGGACTCGAGCGCGCTCACTGGGCCGCCTCCTCCGAGCCGACGGCGAGCTGGGCGTAGACGCCGAGGGTCGCCCCCGCGACGCGGTCCCAGCCATAGCGCCGGCGCGCCCGCCCGGCCGCGGCCGTGCCCATCGCGTCCCGCAGCCGGGGTCGCTCCAGCAGCTCGCGGATCGCCCGGGCCGCCTCGTCCGGCCGGCGGGGCGGCACGTGCAGGCCGGTCACGCCGTCCACCACGGTGTCCACCAGGCCGCCGACGGCGGACGCCACCACGGGCACGCCGCACGCCATCGCCTCCAGCGCGACCATGCCGAACGGCTCGTACCAGGGGATGCAGGCGACCACGTCCGCCGAGCGGAGCAGCGCGGGCACGTGCTCCCGGGCCAGGCCGCCGAGGAAGCGGACCCGGTCCGTGACGCCGGCCTCCACGGCGAGGGAGCGGAAGCGGCGGTACTCGGGGTCGGCGTCCAGCGCGCCGGCCGGCGGCCCGCCGGCCACGACCAGCTCGCAGCCGGGCACGGCGGCGAGCGCCGAGACCAGGTTGCCGACGCCCTTGCGGGCGACCAGCCGGCTGACCGCGACCACGCGGTGCAGGCCGGACCGGGGGATCGCCGGTCCGTCCGGCCGGAACCGCCGGAGGTCCACGCCGCACGGGATCACGGACACGCGGCGCCGGTCGGCGCCCAGCCGCAGCAGCTCGAACAGCTCGTCCGAGCACGTGGCCAGGATGCGGTCGGCCCCGGCGATGATCCGCTCCTCCTCCGCCAGCCGCTCGGGCGGGCTCGTGTCCGCCGCGCCCTGGTGCCGGCGCTTCACCGCGCCGAGGGCGTGGAACGTCTGCACCACGGGGATGTCGAGGCGCCGGGCCGCCTCCAGGGAGGCGATGCCCGACATCCAGAAGTGCGCGTGCACCAGGTCGGGCGTCCGGCGGCCCCACGAGCGCCGGAGGCGGTGCGCGAACTCGGGCATATGCGGCAGGAGGACGTCCTTCGACAGCGGCTCGGGCGGTCCGGCGGCGACGTGCTCCACGGTGATTCCGGGGCCCATGGCCACCCGCTCGGGCAGCGCGGGATCGTCGCGCCGGGTGTGGATCGTCACCTCGACGCCGCGGCTCGCGATGGCCGCAGCCAGCTCGGCGACGAAGACGTTCTGGCCCCCGGCGTCCACGCCCCCGAGGTCGTGGTGCAGGGGGCTCGCGTGCTCGGACACCATCGCGATCCTCACCGCGCCGCCTCCGTCAGCACCTGGTCCCAGTCCCGGAGGAAGCGGCCAAGCCCGAACCGGGCCAGCGCGTGGCGCCGGCCCGCCTCGCCCATCTCACGGGCGAGGACCGGGTCACGAGCCAGCCGGCGCAGGCCCTCGCGGAGCACGTCGAGCCGGTTGGACACGACGCCGGCCGCCGCCGGCACCGCATCGGGGACCTCGGTGGTGCCCAGGGCCACCACCGGCATGCCCAGGTGCATCGCCTCGATCAGCGAGAGCCCGAGCGACGTCCAGCGGTACGGGTGCAGGTACACCCGGCGGCGGGCCATCTCGGCGTGCAGCTCGGGCTGAGGCAGGTCGCGGCCGGTGTCGATTCCGAACAGGTCCAGGGGGACGTCCCGGCCCAGCTCCGGCAGGAGGTCGGCGCCGACGGCGCGACCCCGCCGGCCCGGCTCGTTGATGGCGACCGCGGCCCGCGCCAGCTCGCCGCTGAACCGGTGGCCGGGATCCACCACCCCGTGCTCGACGACGCGCACCGGCGTGCTGCCGGTGTCCCAGAACAGCCGGTTGAAGTGCGTGACGTGGACCAGCGTCAGGTCCGCCCGGCAGGCGGCGGGGTGGCGCGCGTCGGTCGGGTGGGGCGGCGTCGAGTGCTCCAGGTAGACCGCTGGCACGTCCCTGCCCGGCACCCGGTCCAGCCAGGCCCGCGCCGCGTCCGCCAGCTCGTCGGGACGCTGCAGGAGGACGACGTCGACCGGCGCCGCCGCCGCCTGCTCCGGCGTCACCTCGACGACGGACGGCGGCCAGCCGCCGGCCGGGGCGCCGGCCGGCGCCGCCACGAGGTATCGGTGGCGGCCGCTGACGAACGCGGAGGTCCAGGACCCGTGGACGGACCACAGGAACACGTTCACGACGCGCGCCCCACCAGGTCGCCGTCGCCGGCCACCTCCTCGAGCGCGTCCAGCACGTCGGCCGGCTCGACCTCCTCCAGGCACGGATGGCCGGGCACCGGGCAGACCCGGGCCCGGGTGCCCGCGCACGGCGCGTCCTGGCGCCCGAGGAGGCGGTGCCGCACCCGCCACGGCCGCCAGCGCTCGGCCGGGACCACCGGCGCGAACAGCGATACCACGGGCGTGCCGACAGCGGCAGCGAGGTGGGCCGGGCCGGTGTTGCCGGCGACCAGGGCCCGGGCGCCGGCCAGGACCTCGGCCAGGCCGGCCAGGTCGGTCCGGCCAGCCAGGTCCAGCACCTC
>Ga0070717_10002267_pt1 | contig 13489 bp, 16 predicted proteins | sample LARL113metaG_FD_71366 | JGI IMG/M metagenome (GOLD analysis project Ga0070717, IMG submission 71366) | Corn, switchgrass and miscanthus rhizosphere microbial communities from Kellogg Biological Station, Michigan, USA - LAR L11-3 metaG | ecosystem: Host-associated > Plants > Roots > Rhizosphere ... | reverse complement strand
ACTGCACTCATCAAATCGCGGGCGACATGAGACTTTGTAATGTATTCGCGCGCACCAGCCTGCAGTGCCGCCGGGCGCATTTCTGTAGCTTCATGCTGGCTGAGGATCAGGATTTCTGACTGCGGAACTTCTTTGCGGATGACCCGTGCGGCCTCTAGGCCATTGAGGTGGGGCATGCCGATGTCCATTACAATGACGTCGGGCTTTAATTCCTTTGCTTTTTGCACCGCGTCGCGGCCATCGACAGCCTCGCCGCAGACTTCCCAGTCCACGCGCGATTTCAGCAGCGATCGCACACCGCGCCGAACTACTTCATGATCATCAGCTATCAGAATGCGGACGGGCTGCATGCCCTTTTAGGCCTCCGGCCGTAAGCTCGTTTCCAGGGCGGCAGATAATTCGCAGATGCTGAAGACAGGGCAGCCTGTGATGCCGAGCCGAGTTACATACAGGCAACTAGAAACCATCGCTGACGAGTAGCTTCTTTGGCTATACATGATGTTCTGTAAGTAGGATGTGAGCAAGCTGTAGGTGTAACAGCAACTTGAGTGCAATTTCTTTGCACTTTCACCTGATCGTCAGCTTCTCCTGTTCCCGGTCGTGCAACCAGGAACATACTTTACATTTCCCAAAAGTGAGATATGATGTCGGCCCACAACCGGCCCATGTTACCCGCCGCCACTCGGGTCCATGGTGCAAGGCTGGTTGACGCGTTGGACGAAGTAGGACGAAGGGGGCTCGTCTAATTCGCGCTTGCCTTGGGGTTCTCCGTGCCTTAGTGTGCGCGGTGGGCTGGTGTGAAGACGTAAGGAGAAGTCCATGCACACAGCCCCTGTTCCTCTCGCCCGCATCTCACACGTTGTTCTTTTGCTGCTCATCCTCGCCGCGTTGGCTTCAGCGCAGGAAAATAATGCGCGGCCACTGATCGTCCAGCCTGTGGACGAGACGCAACTAACCACTCTCAAAGGCAACACGCACCCGTTAGCGCACCCACAATTCGATCGCGGAGCCGCTCCGCCCGACTTGCCTATGCAGCGTATGTTGCTGGTCTTGAGGCGCAGTGACGAGCAGGAATCGGGGCTGCGAAAGCTGCTGGATGACCAGCAAGACAAAGCTTCGCCCAACTATCACAAATGGCTCACGCCCGAGCAATTCGGGCGGCAGTTCGGCCCGGCGGATCAGGATGTTCAGGCCGTCACATCGTGGCTGCAGATGCACGGCTTTCAGATTGGGCAGGTGACCAAGGGCCGAACGGTGATCGAATTTTCTGGTACAGCGGCGCAAGTGCAGGAAGCGCTGCATACTTCGATCCACAAATTTGTGGTCAATGGGGAAGAGCACTGGGCCAATGCCAGCGATCCGCAAATTCCGTCGGCGCTGACGCCGGCGGTGGCCGGGGTGAATACGCTGCACAATTTCTTGAAGAAGCCAATGATTCGCGTTGGGCCGCGTGTTCCGGTCACTATTAAACCAGGGTCGCCTCCACAAGTGACTTTTCCGGCCCAGAACGGATTCCCGACCCTACATGCACTTGGACCGCAAGATTACGCGGTGATCTACAACATCAACCCCGCGTATCAGGCCGGAATCGATGGAAGCGGCACAACCATTGCAGTTGTCGGAAGGTCGAACATCAATGTTCAGGATGTCACTGATTTCAGGAACGCGTTTGGGCTATCTTTCAATCCGCCACAAGTCATTATCGACGGCCCCGATCCCGGAGATTTAGGAGGAGGCGAGGAGTTCGAGGCGGTGCTGGACAACACCTGGTCTGGAGCGCTTGCCCCAAATTCGAATGTGAAGTTCGTAGTTTCCGCCATCACCAACACAACAGATGGCGTTGATTTATCTGAGGTCTACATTGTCGACAATAATCTCGCCGACATCATGACAGAAAGCTTCGGCTCATGCGAGGCTGCTCACACTAACGCGGAGATCAGTGCTGCAGGCGCGCTCGCCGAGCAGGCGGCGGCGCAGGGTATCACGTATACAGTGTCTACTGGAGACACGGGAGCCGAGGGCTGTGACAATTTAAGCGAAATAGTTGCCACAGGCCCGGTGTCGGTGAATTTCCTTGCGTCCACGGCGTTCAATGTGGCGGTAGGTGGAACCATCTTCAATGAAGGCACTCAGAGCGGTAAGTACTGGAGCTCATCGCTCCCGCTCGCGGAAACGGCGCTTTCCTACATCCCGGAGAACGTCTGGAACGAAAGCTGTACTGCCTCACAATGCGGGAGCCAGAACGCAAATATTGCAGCCGGCGGCGGGGGGGCAAGCTCATTCTTCAGCAAACCTTCCTGGCAGGCTGGAGTAAGTGGGATTCCCACCGATGGCAAACGCGACATGCCCGATGTATCTCTAACCGCGGCACTGCACGACCCTTATCTAGTCTGCTTTGAATTCTCTTGTGAACAAAACTTTATCTACCTCGTAGGCGGTACGTCAGCGTCGTCGCCATCTTTCGCCGGGATTATGGCGCTAGTTGATCAGAAGATGGGGTCGCGTCAAGGGCAGGCGAATTATGTCCTTTATCGTTTGGCGGCGGCAGAAACGCTTTCGCAATGCAATGCCTCGAACACGACGACTCTGCCCGCTGCCAGTTGCGTGTTCAACGACGTCACCAAAGGCAACAACGTAGTGCCAGGCGAAATCGGCACGCAATACCAATCCGGTGTCGGCTACGACCTTGCCTCCGGCCTAGGCTCAGTGAACGTCTCCAACTTGGTGAACAACTGGAACTCGGTCACATTCAGGCCGACAAACACTAGCCTGAATCTTAGTCCCACCACCAATATCACTCACGGCCAGTCTGTTACCGTCACCGCCAGCGTAACTCCCAACAGCGGTACGGGAACGCCCACGGGCGACGTCTCTTTAACTGCCCACAACACAGGGTCAAGCAGCTCCGGACAGACTCTCGTCGACAGCTTTTCGTTAACCAGCGGTTCAATAAACTTGCCAACCCACTTGCTGCCGGGCGGGACGAACTACACCGTTACCGCTCACTATGCCGGTGATGCAACTTTCGGAGGGAGTGACTCCGGTCCGGTTACCGTGACGGTATTACCGGAATCCAGCACAACGACTACAAGCGTGCTTGCCTTTGATCTCACCGGCAATCCGCTCCCGCTCAGCAACGTGCCCTACGGCAATTTTGTTTATTTGCGAGCTGATGTTGCGGGTAGTTCGGGCCAGGGATTTCCGTCCGGATCGGTAAACTTCAACGACAGCGCTGGATCCGTGCCAGGGAATCCGTTCGCATTGAACAGCGAGGGCAACACAGCAACGCCAAATTTTGTCCTAACTTTGCCCGCAGGGCAAAACTCGATTTCCGCCAGCTATGGTGGCGATGCGAGTTTCAAACCCAGCAGCTCGCCTGCTGTGAACGTCACCATCGCGAAGGGTTTAACCACCACATCCCTGACCTCGAGCAGCAGCAGCGTTGGCCAGGGCAGCAACGTTACGCTCACAGCAACAGTCAACACCAATAGCTTGGGAAACGCGCCAGGCGGGACAGTGACATTCTTGTCGGGTGCCACTCAGCTCGGCAGCGCACCGGCTTTCGGTGGGTTTAATCCTCAAACAGGTATTGTCAATGCTATGGCGAGCCTTACGACTTCGCAGTTGCCGAACGGGCAAGACAGCATCACGGCGCAGTATAGCGGAGATCAGAACTACAGCGTTTCGACTTCTGCGGCGATTACAGTCACGGTGCAGCCCGATTTTGCTTTTTCTGGGAGTGCTCCCTCAATTAACACGAGCCCCGGCGGTTCGGCAATGCTGACGCTCACGATTACCGGGCAGACTGGCTACAACAGCACGATCAATTTTACGTCGGCGTCCTGCGCGGGCCTTCCCCGTGAAAGCAAGTGCGGCTTCAATCCGCCTTCGGTGGCCGGCAGCGGCACGACGACGCTCACCGTTACAACCACCGCGCCCACAGCAGCCGCACTAAACGGATCCGGTTGGTGGGCGGCAGGCGCCGGTTTCACTTTCGCAGCGGTGTTTGTCTGCGGCATTCCGAGAAGGCGACGGTGGAGCGCCGTGGCGTCATTTATCGTGACTGCGTTTCTTATGACAGGTGTTGGCTGCGGCGGTGGCGGAGGAGGCGGCGGTAGCGGAGATCCTGGCACCCCACGCGGAAGCTACGGTGTTGTCGTTACTGCGACGGCTGGCACACTCAGCCACACCGTGAATTTCACTTTGAACGTGCAGTAGCCGTGAAATGGCTTTAGCGGCTATAAACGGTCCAGACAGTGTCTGGACGCGCTGGATTTAGCTCGCAAGTGCTGGCGGCAGTTCAAACGGCGAACTTGCTGCCTGCCTGTTGGTGGGCCTTACCTGCTCGAATGTGCACTGTCGCGGCTTCTTCTCCGGACGCCAGCGCAGAAATTTTGTCCCGTGGCGAAAGCGTCCGCCTGAGAAGTGATCGTACTGCACTTCGCAAACTAATTTCGGTTTCAGCGGCTGCCATTCGGCAGAGCGCCTGATGCTCCAGCGGCTGGGGCCGCCGGCGCGTCCAGTGAATCCTGGCGGGCTGAGCAGCGGCTTAATGATCTTCTTCAGCTCGCGGCGTTTAGCTTCTGCGGGCACGGCGCCTGACGCGACTGTCCCGGCCGGCTTCGTCTTGCCTTTTGCTTTGCGCATCACCGCTTCGATGCCGGCGCCAGGTCACCCGCTGCACGGGCAAGTGCACGACTGCCGTAGCAAAAACCTCTCACCTGCCATTGTGGAAACAGGTTCCACGACTCCATTTGGCTTTGACAGTAGAAGCAGACATTGTAAGACTCTGCATAGCGATTCTCGACAGACATGGCGCTATGAAGATCACCTTTGCTGGCTGCGTCCTATTAACGATATTTTCCCTTTCGACACGGTCAAGCCCTGCAGAATCGTCCATCCACGAAAGCAAACTGCTGGCTTTGGAGAATGCCTGGAATCAGGCGCAATTGCACCATGACTCTAAGGCTCTCGACAGCCTGGTTAGCGACACATTTGTGTACACCGACTACGACGGGACGGTGATGAACAAGGCCCAATTCCTAGCCGACTTGAAGGATTCCACGTACCGTGCCACACTGATTACCAATGAGGGGATGAAGGTTTTTTCTTATCAGGACATGGCGGTTGTCATTGGCCGCTACCACACCAAAGGTTCGTATAAGCGCAAACCCTTCGAGCACTATGGTCGCTTCACCGACACCTGGATTTACTTGGATACGAAATGGCAGTGCGTGGCGAGCCATACCAGCTTGATCGAGAAGAAGTAGAAAGGCGAGTTGCTGTGGTTCTAGTTAAGCACTCGCAGGGTGCATGAGCGCGTCGATGGCGCCATCAATGCTGGGGAAAATCAGGAAAAGCGGCTCGACTCCGGTAATTTCAAATAACTTCCGGACGCGATCATTTACTCCGGTCAAGATCATCTGCTTTCCTGCTTTGTGCCTGGATACGTGAGCCCTGACGATTGATCCCAGGCCGGCGGAATCTACGTATGGTACCTCGGCGAAATCGATGATCACAGTAGGAGCCTCTTCACCCTGTAGCGCAGTTTGAAACGAGGCCAGGTTTTGCAGTGTCAGCGGTCCGCGAAAACTGAGCACACGCTGGCCGTGGATCTCTCCCGCAAAGCGCGCTATGGTCGAGTCGTTCGGCGACATGGAGCCGGATTCTATTGCACACCTCCGAGGATAATCAAGCGTTTTTACATTTGCGAGGCATGATTTGTGACGCTTACACCTGAGCGAATCCCGGAGTCGATAATTTTGTCGAATCTGGAAGGCCTTTTTTGGCGGGGGGTGTGGAAATCAAGGTTGGGATCAAGGAATTCGCTGCTCAATCCATCCTCTCCGGAGATATGCGGTTCGGATGATTTCGTCCGCGAAGAAGGGGGAGATGATCCAAGCAATCCGAGCACTGCTTGCTGGCAACTCTTAGGCAGGGAAGGCCGACCGCATCCGCTGAATTCCGCACTTCCACGAGTTCGCACCGCTCATTTTCTAGCTCACCGCTCGGAGCGCAGAGTCAATGACAATATCCGACCGGGTGCTGTCAACGATGGCCCTCAACTCGGCCTGCTCCTCAGCCGGCACATTGAATTTATCCAGCGTCTGCTGAAAATCGTCCAGGAATGCCTCCCACTCCTGGCTCGTAATCTTCAGGTGCGCGTGCGAGTCCGCCATCGGCTTGCCGGTATATTTTTGTGGACCGCCGCTGGCCCAGCACACCATCTCGGTCACCAGGTACTTGAACCCAGCAGGCGGCACGCGATGGTGCGCTTCGTCAGAGGATTCGCGTTCAGTCTCGAGTCTACCATGATTCGGTTGATGAAGTCGTCCACTACGGTCGCGATGTCGCGATGCTGTAGACGCCGCCAAGTCTTTCGTATAAGGAGGGCTTCTCTGCTGAGGTCATTGTGGGAACTTCTTTGCGGGGGATTAGTTTACCAGTGTGGCCACGCACGTCGGGGGATCTGATCCAGTGCTGAACGCGGGGCAGAGTGTGACTGATGGATACTCCAATTCGCCTACTGCCTTGCTTGTTGTAGGACGGAGATGTCGGGTCGGCGTTTTCCCACGGTGCGAGCCTACGCACCGGCTGCCGGTACCCGCTCGCCTGACGGCCTCGCCGGAGCCAGCACGATGAGGGCTACGCCGATGGTACCAAACAAAGCCACGGCTCCCAAAAATCCTCTGCGTTCGCTCGCATGCTGGAATGCCATGACCGCCATAACAGTGGCGTGAGCAAAGCTCGACCATGCGGTGAAGGCGATCAGGCTGCGATTCGCCGATGGGTTCCGCGCCGCTATCAGCAGGAAAATGCCCAGCGCGACATAGATGCTAAGCATCATATCTTCGCCGTAATCCGACTGGTTCGCGTGCCATAAAGAATCCGTCACGGGATAAACGCCAGCCAAAAAGAGCAATCCCACCAACACCAACACGACTTTTATCGCCCGTTCTCGATTCATTGTGCCTCCTGCTAAAAACTTAAATCGCGAGAACTACATCCGTACACGCCGATCTCGCGGAAGACCATTGAGGGGAAATGTTAGGTGGGACAGCAAAGAAGGTCAACCGCAGCACTCGTCAAAGCGCGTGTAATGGGCATCCAACGTGACATTCAGCAATCTGACGGGCATGCTCCGAAAACCGTGACGGACGAGTATTCGAAGGTCAAGGCCGATGTTAATTTCCGCAGAGAAGTGGCAGAGAAGGTGGGGCTTCGATTCAATTTAGAGTCTGAGATGTTCCAAGTTGTTCCCCAATTTTCTGACGCAATCCCTCTGCAAAGCGTTTAAAATGAAGCCACGCGCCCTTAGCTCAGTTGGATAGAGCGTCTGGCTACGAACCAGAAGGTCGGGAGTTCGAATCTCTCAGGGCGCGCCATTTATTTCAGACACTTGCCGAGAAATTTCCGACCGCTGAATTGGGTCCATTGGGTCCAACAACGAGATTAAGCCCCACTTTGCTTGCTGCTAAACGACGATATTCAAGTTCCTCATCGGTGTGTGAATATCTGTCCGTTGTTCGCAAAGAGGAATGCCCAATCCACTGCTTTTGTAAATCATCCGGCGTGCCGTTCTTTCGCAGCATGGTCACACGCGAATGCCGGAAAGCGTTAAGACCGGCCTTCGGAATTCCAAGCCGCTTCAGAAGCGGATGCAGCACACGCTTGAGGATGTTGTTGCCTGAGATTGGCGAGCCGTTTCGCGCCTCGAACACACGGCCAACTTTCTTGTTCCCGATATGCTGCTTGAGCAACTCAGCAAGACCAGGATCAATGTCAATCTCCCTTACAGCGTTCTTAGTCTTGGGAGCCATCTCACGGCCATTCCAGACCGCACGGCGAACGTAAATCACATAGTTGTCCAAATCCAGATCATCGACGTGCAGACCGGCTGCTTCTTCGATTCGCATTCCTGTACCGGCCAGCAGCGCGAATAGGACGCGGTGTTGCCCTTCTGCTTTTGCGATGATCTTGTGCAACTGTTCTTCCGTGAAATAGCGTTGCTGTGGATCTTCGGGTTTTCCCAAGTCCAACTCCCACGTCATCCAAACTTTCTTTCCGAGAATCAGCTTTACCACTCCAACGATGTTCAGGATCGTCTTCCGGCTGAGTTTGTACGTTTTGATCCGGTCACCGTTCGGCTTCCGCATCTCAAACGTGGCTCTCTTCAGATCGGCTACGAACTCTTGCACCGCCGTTTCATCAACAGAGTCCAAGGGAAGGGAACCGAACCGTGGAAGAATATGTTTGGTGAGTTGGCTTTCCATCGTGCGAACCTGACCGGGTTTCCCGTCTGTCCACGCTTTGTGATATTTCCGGCACCACTCGACACGTTGCTCGAAGGTGACAATGGGACTGAGATTCATTGCTCGTTCAAGGTGCTCGGCTGTGTTGACTCCAAGCGAAGCAATTACCTCAGCGCCCTTACGCACAGCTTCAGGTTTTGTGAGTTTGTCTTTCCCTGTGCATGGACCGATGGGCACGGATTTCCGTTGACGCTGTTCCTGTCCTGGAACATCAACGTAAAAGCGAACGTGCCACATCTGCCCCTTCTTCACTACTTGGCCTTTCTGTCCAGATCGTCGGCTCATGGATTTTCGTCCTTTTCGCCATTGATCTGACGCAACCGCGCGCAGCTTACCATGCGAAGACTGCACAGTGCATAACACGTTCGTGCTACACGCGCCCATTGCAGCGTGCTAAGAGCATGGGTCAGGCCGCACGGTGTATGAGCTGCTACGTTGCTGATTCCGAAGGAAGAGGCACGGCGCTGCGCGGCAGTCGCGCGTCAGCTCTTGTAACTAGATTTATTTCCAATACTTGCGGCGCACGTGCGGATCAGAAATCCGCATCAGTGGCAGCTCGAAGTGTAAGGTGTTTGCACAGCGTGGAATGTGTTTGGAGCAGGCGAGTTGTGATTTCACTTCGGCCTGGGCGCGCCGGTGCCGGTGATCGTTATTGACAAGTCAGTGTGGCGGTACCACTTACCGTGGCTGACGTGTTCTGCACTCCATTGTTCACAGTGAACTGTAGATTTTCGGGGGCACTCGCGGTGACGGTGACGGTGCCAGGTGCGGAGCAAGTAGCTTCGCCTGTCGAGCCAATAGTCGCCGCGACAGTTCCGGTGCTTGTCGGCGAAGTCTTCCACGAAAGACCGTCTACTTGCGACAGTTCCCGACTCTTGCCGTTTGCGAAATTTCCGGTCGCGGTGTAGCCAACCTGGCCCTGAGGATTGCTTGTAGTGGTGGCCGATTGAGGGCTGACCGTGATACTCGTCAAATTTGCGTGACCTGCGCCGCAGCCGACGAGAGCAACTACCGCCACCACGAGGAACAACAAGTACTTCATAGTGTGACTCCTCACGGTTAAGATGCGCCGCATCTACTCTGGGTTGGTCTCTCTTGGCTCAATTGGCGCTCTCGGCATTGGATGATCCTGACCGAGACTTGTAAATCGCCACTGCGAGTAGTCAAGCGCGCCGACGAGTTTGCACTTGGATTTCTTTGCGAACTTTGGTCTTCGGTTTCACTACTGCAACACCTGGTTCGGTCAGAGCTTGTGCCAGAGTCGCCGGTTTCCTGATCTCAATTTCAGGTTCGGTTGTGATGTATGTCTTCTCAGTTACCACCTCAGTGAGCGGCTCAACCACGACCGCACGATCGATGCTGACCACTGCTGGAAATGCAGATCGATTTGCGCCTAATCTCGTCCGGGATTTGGAGCTAGATTTCTTGCGTTTTGTTTTCCGAGCTGTCATGTCGTCACCCCGCTGGTTGACTAAGAGGGACGTCACCGTTCCGTTGGTTGCCTAAGGGCATTCCCCACGCGAGGCGAGGCGAGACGGCAATAGTGACTCCTTGACGATGCGCTGCCAGTCATCTGGCGTAACATCCCCGTATCACTCATTAACCCTGCGCGTGGCCTGAGTCCGGTTGGTCTACCCCATCAGCGCGAGCGTTCCTGCAAAGCTATCCCCGGTAGGCCTGCACAGAAGGCACCTGAGGCCGTATGTTCCTGCGCGCGCAAGTGAACATCGGTTTCGTTTTGGTACGCCGGTCTTGCGTCCCCTCCCCGTACCTTCGATCCTGGCACCGATTGGCTCACACCTCCGACCGGCGCACGGCCCGGCGCAGGGCCAGCGCACGGCCTTGGATCACTTCGGCCTGATCGCCTTGTGTACTCTGCCTTCAGGTCGCTGTGTGCTCGCTGGAATGGGCTCACTGCGCGCGTTGAGTGGTCTTTTGCTCTCTGTGCAGCTCTGATCTGTCACACAAACGTGACACATTTTGTCGCTGAGAAAAATCGCGGTCCACATGGCAAAGGTTTTCACTCGTAAAGTGGGAAGGAACTGAACCGTTTACTGATTCTAAAGCGGTTCGCGGCGTGTCTCGGTTTGGTGTAATAACTGCTCAGTAATTACACCAGGAGGATTCGCCAATGACACGCAAAGATTTCAACCTGATCGCTGAAACGATTCGACAACTGCCGTCGTTTGATCTACCGCCAATGGATAGTTGGGGGCAGCACTTCGATGCAGTTCGCTTCGATGCGCTCTGCCGTCGCTTCGCTGAGGCATTGGCCACAACTAACCCGAAATTCAACAAGGATCGCTTTATCGCGGCGTGCAACGGAAAGGAAGGCCGCTAATGAAACGAGTCCGAGTAAACAACGTGTACGTCTACAATCCCGCTGGAATGGACCTGTGGGACGCGCGCACAGATTTGAAAGAGGGCACGATGGTGCGCGTTATCGACTTGCCAGGTTGCCCACGCGCGAACGTCATGGGCCATTGCCATGTCGCGCATCCCGAAACAGGCCGGTTCATTGGCCTAGTGTTCACGGCATCTCTCGACACTGTGGCAGAATATCGCGCATACCTTCAACGCAAGATCGCCGCTATGGAATCTGCACAGGTGAAGAGATGAACTGCTACACGTACCTGCGAACGAGCAGTGACGACGGGAAGCGCAAAGCAGGCATCGATGTGCAGCGCCACGCCGTAACAACACTCGCCAACGCAAAGGGATTCGTGATTGCCGTTGAGTTTGTTGACGACGGGATCAGCGGCACCATACCGATGCACAAACGGCCTGCGGGAGCGAAACTGCTCGCTGCGCTGCTCGCAGATGGCGTCAAAACTGTGCTCGTTTACGACGGCAAACGCGCAGGCCGCACGCAGCCGGTGTTCTGGCGTTTTATTGGCGATTGCCGCGACATTGGCGTCACGGTGCTCGACGCGCAAGGCACTGATCTCACCGACACGGTGCAAGGCGGAATCAATGGTTTGATGGCCGAAATGGACCGCAAGGCCACAGTTGAACGTCTGGCCGCTGGCAAAGCACGCTGGAAAGATGAGCGCCGCACAGATGGCCGCTGGCCTTATGGTGAACATCCCCGCCGTGAGTACGACGCAGAGCGCGCCGTGGTTGCGCGAATCGTTGCTCTGCACGATGCCGGTGGCAGCTCCTACTCAATCGCCAAGACGCTAAACGCAGACGGCATCCGCACCCGATACAACAAGAACTTCACGACGAAGGGAATCCAGAACATTCTGCAACGCGCGCGTGATCGACAGAGCTAGCCTGCACAGAATGCGGACAAAGCGGCGATTCGCTAGAGCAGCCCGGCAGCCTTGCCGACGTAGCAAAGCAGTTTGGATGCAGCCGTGTTTATGTTTTGAAATGTCGTTGTCAGGCTGGCATCTGACGCGCGCATTTTGCAGCGGACCGGCGCATAATCCCCACTACAGAGTCGCCTACCCTGTATCGCAGCAATGAAGCTTCCCAACGCTGCGGTTCAGAGTAGGCGATCCTGCACAATCACGAGAGCACCATTCATCAGTGGAGCCGTATCGTTTCATCCACACTTGCGCTGGCGAAAAGGCAAGGGATCACGCTGCAGTCTGAAGCAAAAATGGATCCCATAACGCGAGCTAATCCGCCGTGCCAGGGGATAAAATTTGTCGGAACATTGACTGTAAACGTATGCTCCACGCCATCACATGTTGTCGTGACGTCAAGGAAGAAGCTACCAAAAGCGGTCTGACGCGCAGAGGCCTCGATGACATTGCCATTGATCCCGGCGAAGCCACCAAGGTCTTCTGAAGGTATGGGACTACAACTGTATCTTCCGGTCACGATGACTTCAATACGGTCTCTAGTAATCGTGGCAGTGTTATCAATCGCGAGGGTAGCAGTCAATTGTGCAGAGGCTTGCCCCGACGAGATGAGCGCCAAGGCTAGTCCGGCGACGAAGAGCATAAACTGTCTCTTTTTCTTCATGGGATTTCTCACTATTCTGCCGACCGCAAGATCGCAGCCCCGATCTGGGTCTGCCGGTTAGCGCGCGGTAATGCGCGTCACTGTTTCTGTTCTGGATTTCACGTTGCCTCCTCGTGGAGAGTTGGGAACCGAGGGGCCTGGTTCAGTCGAACCACTGCGGGGGAAGGTAGGAGGGTACGGCTGAGCACAATAAGTCTATGCCTAAAATGGCTCGTGTCAAGTCAAATCACCGGCGTAGCACGTGAATGCCGTGCCAGCGACGCCCCGATAGAACTTCAGAAGGCTCTGAGAGTTTGTCGGTCGGCCGTAGTACTGCTGGTAGTGGCCTCGGAGCTTGGCGTTGAGGGTCTTCTGCTGCTCGTCCACCGGGGCATGCCGGTGCCCCTGGCACCATGCGGCGACCGCCGTGAGACTCCTCCGGAGCCGCTTGCGCATCGTTCGCACATGCACGGTGAACTTCCCTCTCCGGCTGCGTGCGCAAATGTGCGTCAACCCGAGGAAGTCGAAGGTGCCCGGTTTCTTCTTTCCCTGCTTCTTCGCGCGTTCCTCCGCGTAACGCCCAAATTCCACGAGCCGCGTCTTCTCCGGGTGAAGTGTCAGACCGTATTTTGCGAAACGCTTCGATATGACATCCTTCACCTTCTCTGCGTCTTCCCTGTAGTGGAAGCAGAGTATGGGTCGAGTCGCCCGGGGGAGTCTCACCCCCACGCGCTCACAGATCCGGACATGAACGTCTCCGCTCATCCGGCTCTTACCGTCCAGTCGGTACCCGATGCAGCAGCGGCCAATGAGCAAAGAGCGCTGGATCGCGCGAGACAACCTCGCGTATCCAATGCTCGGCTCGTCGGCGATGCCTTCTCAGGCGTTTGTATTTCGCCATCGCCCAGTGCGCAAGGCGCCGGTCAAGATGGCGGAGCGTGGGATAAATGGCGGACTTGTAGTAACGACCGTAGTACGTGATCCAACCCCGTATGATGGGGTTGAACATCCGTGCCAGGTCGTCGATCCATTTGTCCGCTCTGGTAGTGCTGCGCGCCCGGGACGCATTGGTATCGGCGCGGACGGAGTTGATCAACACCACGCGCGAGGGCTGGTGAAAAGTATGGGGACACGACTGCCGCGCTGTTCGAGTCCGAGCTTTGCCGAAAAGGTAAAGGATGCGATTCCACTGGAGGTACGGGAAGCGCTGCTGCCGTTGGTGC
>Ga0070717_10002266_pt1 | contig 13490 bp, 8 predicted proteins | sample LARL113metaG_FD_71366 | JGI IMG/M metagenome (GOLD analysis project Ga0070717, IMG submission 71366) | Corn, switchgrass and miscanthus rhizosphere microbial communities from Kellogg Biological Station, Michigan, USA - LAR L11-3 metaG | ecosystem: Host-associated > Plants > Roots > Rhizosphere ... | reverse complement strand
GTGAGCGATACGCGAACCACAGGTTAGTTACCGCGAGGGAGGAACGCTATTGAGGCTTGCCATACGAGCGAGATGACGGATCTTCCACTGGTCGGGCAGCCAATCTGACAACTCGCTCACCTTCACCTCCGGTAGGTTCATCAGCAGCTGCGTGAGATATAACTGCGGATCCACCTCGTGCCGCCGGCAGGTGCTGGTTAAGCTGGCCAGGATCGCCGCCGTTCGCCCGCCGCGTGCGTTGCCAACAAATAAAGAATTTTTCCGGTTTAGCACCACGCGCTTCATCTCGCGTTCGGAAATGTTGTTGTCAATGGGCACCGCACCGTCGGAGCAGAACACGTTCAGCTCCGCCCATTGGCTCAGGGCGTAGTTCACCGCTTCCGCCATAGGATGCTTGGGCAACAGCTGCTCCTTCCACTCGAGGAGCTTCTGCCGCAGCTTGGCCAACACTGGCGCCGATTGCGCCTGGCGCAATGCCAAGCGCTCCTTTACAGAAAAATCCTTGGCCTGCCTCTCTACTCTGAAGAGAGCGCCTATGAAATCCACTGCTTCCCGTGCAATCTCCGGTGCCACCTTCTCGGCGTCAATAAACCGCCGGCGTGCATGAGCCCAACACCCAGCCCGCGTCATCTGATTGCCTATGACCACGCCGTTGTAGCCACCATAGGCATCGGCCAGCAGAACCTGCCGGTAATCGCGCAAAAAGTATTTCGGTCCGTCCCGCCCCCGGTTCAAAGTGAAATCGAAAACGTTATTGGGATGGGCCACGTCCCCCACATACACCCACATGCGCGCCGATTGCGTCTTGCCCACGCTGAGCATCGGCAGAATCGTGTCATCGGTGGCCACCACATGCGACTGCCGCACCCGCTCCGCCATCAACTCATACAAGGGCTCAACCAGGTCGGCTACGTCCCCACACCAGACCGACTGCGTCGCCCGCGAGATCTCAAATCCCTGGCGCTCGAAAATGTCTTGCAACCGATACAGCGGCGATAATCAGAGAACTTGCTCGTAACGATGTAGGCCAGCAGCCCTGGCCCGGCCATCCCCTTCTCAATGGCCGCTTCTGGCTTCGCGGCCACTTCCATCTGCGGATTCTCACCCGCCTCCTCGCATCCCGGACATGCATATTTCTTACGTACGTGCTGAATGCGCTCGAAACGACCAGGGATGTACTCGATCTGCCAGCTCTCGTCTGCGCCAATCTCTTTGCGCTCGACGCCGCAGCCGGGGCAGATCCGTTCCTCGGCACTGAGCTCGTAAACCTTGGTCGTGACCGGAAGATTTTCGAAGCTGGCTAGATGCCGCCGCCCCGGGCGCCGCTTCACCCGGCGCAGCTCGTACTCGGCCTCGGCATTCGCACGCACGTCCGCCGGGTGGATCGGCTTCTGGTCTAGTTGCTCGGCAAACTCGAGCAGCGCTTGCGCCACATCTCCGCTGGAAGCCAGCCGATCGGCTCGCGGTCCGTAGTACCACTTCTTGTAACGTTCCAGTTCCAGTTGCAGGCGGAGATTCTGCAGGTGGAGTTCGTCGGCCCGCTGCTTCTGTTGGTCGCGTTCCAGAATCAGCGAACCCAAAATCGCTTCGAGCGATTCCCGGTCTTGCGGAAGGTCCTTGAACTTCGCGTCCACCGTGTGTGCTTCCTATAGAGGCAATGCCTGTGAGTTTCTCAGACCAATGTTTTTTCTTTGTTTTCGTGGCTGATTCTTGTGTAGCGCGGTACGCGCTTCAACTTCGATACATCAATGCCGTCCAGCACCATGGCTAACTCGCTGGCTCGCAGCTCCACCGAGCGCGCTCCTTCCTGGACCCGGGGCAGCTTGAATACGCCGGGTTTCCAACCGCTTGTACCAAAGCAGAAATCCATCTTTCATGATCGGTATGGTATCGGGGTCTGTTACCCTTCATCCCGCCGACCTCGTCGAACGCGACCACGTTCCAGTGGCCAACCAACCCGACCTGCCCCGAATTGACCCGCTGCACAGTAGAAGTGGCTCTCAATGTACATGCGTTCGCTGACCCGCATGCGCCGGTCGAGAGCCTCCTTTAAGAACTTCTCGGCCAGAGTCCAGGTTCCCGTATGCCACACCCAAGTGCCCATAGGCGAGCGCGAAATTAGGATCGAGTTCGATCGCATGCTTGAAAGATTCTTTTGCCGGAATCAATTCGGTATCTCACGTGATTTGTTGTTATTCAGTTTCGCGAAAATTGGCTTCAAGGCTGGGTAAAGCGTCCGATATATTTCGTATTGACGTCGCATTACATCCATTGCTGCTGGATGTGGCTGTACGCGCGTTGCGACGTGCACGGCACACTCGCACGCTTCCTCTACTGAATTCCAGACTCCATGGGCCACACCGGCCAGTAGCGCCGCCCCATATGCGGCGCCTTCTTCGGCGTCAACGATTTCGACCTCCTGGCCGTAAATGTCCGCCTGAATTTGCCGCCACAGGGCTGAACGGGCGCCACCTCCCCCAAGACGGATGCTGCGAACGGGTACTTTCATCTCATCGAATAGCGCAAGGGTATCCTTCAAACTGAATCCGACACCTTCGAGAATGGCACGAACCACATGGCCTCGAGCGTGCTTTGCAGACAAACCAACAAGTGCCCCACGCGCCTTTGGATCGAGATGCGGCGTCCGCTCACCCATCAGATAGGGAGCCCACAGCAGACCATTAGCGCCAGCGGGTGTAGCTGCTGCCTCGGTGATGAGTTCCTCGTAACTTTTATGATAATTTGGCGAGCCTGCCAGCAGGTCATGGAACCACCGCAATGACAATCCCGCTGCTTGTGTCACTCCCATGACGTGCCAACGATCGGGCACCGCGTGGCAGAAGGTATGCACGCGGCCTTTCGGATCCATTGCCGGCCGATCCGTTGCTGCAAACACTACGCCGGATGTTCCAATCGTGGCACTCACGTCTGCTGGCCGTACAATTCCGAGTCCAATGGCGCCTCCAGCCTGATCGCCAGCTCCCGCCACAATCGGCGTCCCTGCGCGTAGGCCGGTGGCGCGCGCACCGTCGTCAGAAACACGCGCGCATACTTCCACCGACTCAAAAACGCGCGGTAAGCAAGATTCAGGCAGGTCTACTGTGGCCGGGAGTTCGGATGACCAGCGTCGGCGAGCCACGTCCAGCAGCAGCGTGCCCGACGCATCGGCCATATCAGTCGCATGTTCTCCGGTTAGGCGGAATCGGATGTAGTCCTTCGGAAGCAAGAAGGTTCGGAAGCGCTGCCAGACGCGTGGCTCGTGATTCCGTACCCAAAGCAGCTTCGTCAGCGTGAAGTTTGTGAGCGGGGGATTACACGTCAGTTGGATAAGCCGCTCGCGTCCTACAGTATGGTCCAGCCAGTCGCATTCTTCCTGGGTTCGCTGATCGCACCAGATAATTGCGGGGCGAAGCACCTGATCGTTGTCGCCGAGCAACACCGCGCCATGCATCTGGCCGGCCAGACCTGCGCAGGCCACGTCTTCCCCGTAAAGCTGAGCCTTGGTGATGCAATCGCGAACAGCACCTCCTGCAGCGTTCCACCAGTCATCCGGATCCTGCTCCGCCCATCCGTTATGAGGTGAAGCGAATGGCTGATGCTCTCGCGTAGCTGACGAAATCATTGCACCATCTTCGCCGATTAAGACGGCACGCGTTCCGCCTGTGCCGACATCCAAGCCGAGCAAGTATGATTTCATCTGGTTTGCTGCTGCCAGTATGCTAATCGCGAACCTCTGGTTACCATGAGACGAGGACGGCTTGTGGAGTATCGAGATCTATGTCCAGAGTCTTTTTGCTCTGATCAATACCATAATTGGGTTCTCCGTCCGGATTCCAGTGATCGCCAGCCCAGTAGACCCTTTCCACACGAATCTGCTTCATTGCCGGCCACTGGAATGCTGGATGTGTGAACGAAACATTGGTGCCATAGCCAACGAGCAAGAATTCGTGAGCAGCAGGGTGAATGACAATCGCCTGACCATTGTTCTCCCCTGTAACCGTCACCGGGAAACCGTTTACGGTTTCAGTTGTGGAGAACCTTTGCCCCGGCGAGCGGGACATGAATACCCTCAGCTTGTCAGTTGTGGCGTAATAGGAGACTTGGGGCAGTGCCTTGGTAAGTGAGGAATAGGTATCGCGCAGGGCATACGCAGCATTAGCCAAAGTGCCGTCACTCAAGACATAGGGCTGGTTGGATTCTGGATAAGATACGGTCAAGGCCCAAGGCGCAAAAATTGGAGCACCGAATTCGCCGACAGCAATGTAGGCGAGCCGCGATGTAATCGAAGTCAAACCACTATTGATTTCTGTGATGGCCGGCAGATTGCGACCCACGCGATAGCGGAAAAGCGGTTCCCGGAGTTCGGTGACCGTCGCCTCAGACTCTAGACCGCAACTGTAGTCGGGCCGCCACTCCGCACAGAAGTAGGAGTTGACGCCAATGAAGGAAATGTGGGGACAATTCTGGAGATAGGTTTGCACGTCTTCACCGGGCGCCCCTCCGACCATCCAGTCCGCGATCTCACCGCCAACGTAATTATGAAAGAACGGAATGGGGTAGACCTCTGCGCCCGCCTCGGTAATGGGCCTGATCCAGTTGTAGCTCAGGTCCCAGGCGCTGAATTTCAGGTCGTCAGTGAAGCCATTGTCCGCGAATCGTTTGTTGGTAGCAGCTGAGTGGTCGCGCCACATCTTGGGATTCTTGCGATCCACACCGAAAACCGAAATTTCATTCTCGACCTGGATCATGAGAATGGTGTGGGTCTGAGAATCAACCTGCTTGATGTGCTCCATGAAAGCGCGGAAGGCAGCAACTTCGCGGTTGACAATCAGTTCATAATCATAGGATGCGGCGTTGTTGTGGATAACGCCATCCCCGTCCACCGCGCGTGGATAAGTTTGCTCATCATTGACAATGAACATGGGCGCGTATAGCTCGCCCGTCAGATTGCCGTAGATAGTGCCGTCCCCGCTAGCGTAGTGCCCGAACCAGTTCAACACAAGTTTTAGGTGATGTTTCTCCGCCATGCTCTTTATGTGGTCGATATAGGAAAAGTCGTAAACTCCCTTTTCAGGCTCGACCATAGACCACTTAATCGGGACCTTCAGAGCATTCAGTCCAATTTTCTGGGCCGCCGGATATAAATTGTCGTAAGCAGCCTCGGTTTCTCTGTATCTACCGTAAATGAGATCCCACCACGGGATCTCCACAGCCAGCACGGTAAACGGCTTGCCATCCACATAAAAGAGCTTGCGTCCGTTTGCCTGTTCGAAGTGCGGCATGAGGTTATGGCTGAGGGGAACCTGCCATATGTCGCGTCCGGCACTTACTCTTGAGGCAGGTTGGGCGTGTAGACAAATTGACGCGTGAGTCAAAAATATCGAGAACGCCAATGCGCGGGAATGGCGCGTGATAAGCGAAGTCAGTGATTGCATCAGATGTCTCTCATTGCTCGGCAACGATTGCTAAATCCCAGGGCTTAAGCTTGAATGCTTGCCCTTGCCGCGCAGAAGCGTTTGTCAGAAGATCCGACCCATTGCCGTACGAGTAAGAAACGGTCTGCTCGTCGCCGGAGAAGTTCAGATAGTAGTGCAGCAATTTCCCCTGCGCGTTTCGTCCATGTCGGATTTTCACCATGCCCGGCAGATTCTGGTCCTGACCCGTCAGGCCAGCCCGCCTCACAACATCGCGAATAACCTGGCGCTGTAACGCATCCGTTAGAAACGTGCCTTCATATGTCAATGTCCCGCTGCCGAAGTTGTTGCGTGTAATCGCTGGGAAATGCCAGTAGGGATCCTCGAACGAAGCTATGACCTGGGCCGTTTCGGGGATCAGGAACTCTTCCCATACCGATCCTTTATTCTGTTCACCAACGCCGTAGAGATCCGGCGTGAGCGGTTCTGGCTCGGCAAGATTCGTGAACTCCTGATAATGAAATCCTGCCGCCGCGCGCAGCGGTCCAGGCGCCATCACGTGGCGAACGGTTGAATACTCATTCGTGAAGCCGCTCTTGAAAGCCATTACGACCTGGCTGCCGCTCTTCACGTAATCGGAAATCTGTTGGAGCACTCGGTCCGAGGCGCTGTACAGTGATGGGATCAGCAGGACTTTGTAGCGCGAGAGATTGGGATCGCCAGCCTGCACGAAGTCGGGTTCAATATTCAGATCATAGAGCGCATCGTACATTTGCCTGAGCACAGTCATGTAGTTCACATGATCGCTGACCGGCATGTAGTTGAGCGCATTGGCGGAGTCAGCGCTGAACAGGATGGCGACTTTGTTGTCTTTCTTGAGATCGACCAGTTGCGGACCCAGTTTCTTCAGCTCGGCGGCGACGCGCGAGACTTCGGCGTAAATACGGTTCGGCTCCAGATCGTGCGAGAGGACTCCTTTCCAATAGGTTTCTTGGCCGTAATGCAACGAATGCCAATGCCAGTACTCAACCATGTTGGCGCCAGCAGCCAAATGCGTGTAGACCACCAAACGAAGTTGACCGGGATATTGCGGATATTGCGTGCGGGAATCCCACCCGATCGTCTGCGCGTTGGTTTCGGTCACCAGATAGTTTGTGTGCTTCAGCGAGCGTCCGAGATCGCCTGAAAACCAGATAGTGCGGGCATCCAGCCGTTTCTGTGTTTCGAAATATGGGTTCTCGGCGACAATGTCGAGATTGCCCGCAATCGCCCACTGATCGAGATTGGTGTGTACTCCGCCGCTGAAGTCCTGAGTGATGAACTGGTCAGGACGCTTGTACCGGTTGACGATCTTTGCCTGCCAAGCGAGATAGTCGGTCACCACGTCATGTTGGAAATTTTCCCACTCCAGCTTGTAGCCGGGATTCAGAATCCCGTTGCGCGGGGGCAGGTCATCCCAACTATCGACAAGCTGTCCCCAGTAAACAAGACCCCAGACTCTATTGATGGTGTCTGGCGTCTTGTACTTCTGCTTCAGGCGGTCGAGGAAGGCGGAATTCATGTACCGGGTGGCGACTCCGGTCGGGAAAGTCTCGTTGTCGATCTGGTAGCCGATAACCGCGGGATGATCTTTGAAATGGCTGACGATCTCGCGGATAACCCGCTCCGCATGTTGCCGGAAATACGGATTGAGAAAGTCATAATTCTGGCGCGGCCCGTAGTAGCCGGGCGTTTTAGAGGGCGGATAAGTAGGAGCATAAGGATCGGCCAGCGGAGGCGCAGTTCCGTCATGAGTAACAACAATTTCGGGATGCTCCTTATATAGCCATGTCGGGATGGAGTACGTTGGCGTACCGAGGACGGCTTTGATTCCTGCCGCGTGCAAGCGGTCGAGAATGCGCTGCATCCAGGCAAACTGAAAATCACCATCGCGCGGCTCCCAGGTGCTCCAAGTGGACTCGCCTACCCGTACGACAGTGATTCCTGCTCTCTGCATTAATTCAACATCTTGGTCGAGCCGGTCATATGGCATGTATTCCGGGTAGTAAGCAACTCCGTACAGAATCGTTTCCATTTTGTCGGGAGCAAAAACCCGCTTGCTCTGCGCAGAAGTGTGAAACGCAGTGCCCTGAGCCGAAGCGGCAGTTGCAGCGACCATGAGAAAAACAAACAGATAGCGCGCAACGAATTGGTGATGACGTCGTTCGCTCATCCAGTTCCTCTCTGCGGAAAACGATTCTGCGATTCAGCACTTCACACAACTGGATGCCCGTTTGCAGCATGGGAGTTGATCACGATGGCGGCGCGTTCAAGCCCGGGGGAAGTTGCTTCCAATCGCAGTTCCCCAGGCTCTCTCGTGCTCTGCACAATTGCCATACACAGGCCGTTGAAGGCATGCCGCCTGTCCGCTTTATCGGCCTCATGACTGCTGGGGTTACCATTTCCTACACCGATCAGGCTACCGTTGCCTGAGACGTGAAATTCAATCGGGGAACCCGCAATCGGCACCAATCGGCTTCGCGCATCGAGTACCTGCAGGTGGACTATAGAGACGTCGCGTCCATCGGCTGAAATTTCTTTTCTGTCGGCTACTAGTGCGAGTTTTGCAGGGTTGCCAGTAGTCTCGCGCTTGGTCGTCAGGACCTGACGGCCATTCTTGAATCCTCCCGCTTCGAGCACGCCCGGTGCATACTTCGCCTTCCATTCCACGTGCCGATACCGCGGAACATCTTTTGTCCCTAAACTCTGGCCATTCAGGAAAAGTTCCACTTGCTCTAGATTGCTGTAGCACCAAACATCAATCTCGCGTCCTTCCTTGTCGTTCCAATTCCAATGCGGAAATAGATGGAGAACGGGCTTATCAGCCCACTGTGCCTGGTAGTAATAAAAATTGTCCTTGTGGAAGCCGCAGGTATCCATGATGCCGAAATGAGAGTTGATACATGGCCACTTGTACGGCGTGGGCTCGCCGCGATAGTCGAAGCCAGTCCAGGCAAATCCGCCGGCCACCCACGGGCGCTCGGCATAAACGGGCCACCAGTATTCAGCGAGTTGGGCCCACGGCGGAATGTTCGTGTCGTAGGCGCTGACATAACCGGCCTGTTTGTCGTTCTCATACACACCACGTGTGGATACGGTGCTGGCAGTTTCAGTGCCGATCGTCGGTTGCCTGGGATACTGCCGATGAAATGCGTCCATCTGCTCAGCGCTGTGGTAATTGAAGCCCTGCACGTCGACCACCGCGGACAACCCTTTGCCCCAGTCCTCGTTCATGGCTTCGGTAATGGGGCGAGTTGAATCGAGCTTACGCACGAGGCGCTTCATTGATTTTGCGATGCGCGCGCCGGTGTCACTACCCTGAAGGTCCTCCTCGTTGCCGATCGACCAGATGATCACACTGGGATGATTACGATCCCGCCGGATCATCGTCTCCAGTTGCTCCAATCCTTCGGCACTCGACGACATCATGCGAGTCTCATCCATCACCAACATACCTAGCTGATCGCATGCGTCCAAAAGCGCCGGGGTGGGCAAGTTGTGTGACATTCGATATGCGTTCGAGCCCATTTCTTTCAGCTTCTCGACCCGGAAGAAGTGGATCCGCTCCGGCAGCGCGATCCCGACGCCGGCGAAGTCCTGATGGTTGCAGGTGCCCTTGATCTTTACCGGCTTGTCATTCAGCAAGAAGCCCTTGTCAGGATCGACCCGGATGGTGCGGATGCCAAAAGCGGTCTCGTATTCGTCGACGGCATTGCTGTCGGCTTCGACCATGGTGACTGCTCGATAGAGGTTCGGTTCTTCAAGTGACCACAGCACAGGATTGTTAATCGCGAGTTGCTGCCGGAACTCGCGCCTGGTCAGGGCAGGAATTGAGAGCGAAGTCGATTGCGGCTCAGCGACACTCCGCCCGCCCGAGTCTATGATCTTAGTGAGGACGCGGCAACTCTGCTCGGAGTCGCTGTCGTTATCAATTTCGGTCGAAACGCTCAATGTCGCAACACCCGGCCTCACGTCTGAAGTGATAAACGTCCCCTTGTGTGCGACGTGAATTGGGCTCGTCTTGTTCAGCCATACGTGACGATAGATCCCCGCTCCTTCGTACCACCACCCCTCACCGAGAGTAGCGTCCGCACGAACAACCAGGATGTTCTTCCCGGCATAGTTCACAAAATCGCTTACGTCGTAGTGGAATGGCGTGTAGCCGCTTGCATGCCGCCCGAGGTAAATTCCATTGAGCACGGCGATCGAGTCGCGGAACACGCCATCGAATTCGATCCAGATGCGGCGCCCTGCGTCGGATGCGGACACGTCAAAAACACGGCGGTACCAGCCTATGCTGGTGGCTGGATAATCCCGTCCCAATGGCTTATATCCGTGGCTGTCGAGTTGAGGGTCGTTCTTGAAATCGAATGCCACCGCCCAATCGTGGGGAATATCAACTGGGGCCCATTGGCTGTCATCGAAGTCCGGCTTTGAAGGGTCAAGCATTCCGCTTGTTTTTGAAAAAAGTGACTGCCCGGCGTAGCCGAAATCCTTGTTCGGTTCTGTGGCATGACCAAGGTGGAAGCGCCATCCAAAATCGAGGCTCAGCCGCTCGCGCAGACGCGCTGCCCCGCCGCTGCTCGAACTGGGAGATGCTTCTGATCCGCCTATAGCTGCATCAGGCGCTGATTCGCCTGCCGCCCGATTCCCGAGCAGCATGGACGCTGCGCCGGCCGAAATCGCCAAGCCGCCGCTCTTCAGGAGGTCACGCCGGGTCCAATCAGTCATAGCTGGTTCGAGTCGCGTACAGCCTGAACAGTCGGAAATTACCGCACCCTGGATTTGAACTCAGTTCTGCGAATGCGCTGCGCGCGAGGCGGCAGCATGAATCAGAGTTGGCAGAACATCGCCCATTCCATTCTTTCCAGGCTGACCAAAAGCAAAATACAGCTTGCTATACATCGGATAGAGTTCGTTGTAGACGGCTTGTTCGGATTTGTCGGGATCGAATTGTCTATGAGGTGGACAAATCTTATCTTGCGCCTCTTCGACGGTCTTAAATGTGCCCGCCGCGAGGAATGCGAAGATCGCGGAACCAAGGCTAATCACAGGTTTACTTGGAACCAGTACCGGTCTTCCCAGAACGTTCGCATAAACCTGGTTCAGGACGTTATTCTTTTGCGGAATGCCGCCCGCATTAATAATGCGTCTGATGTGCACGCCATGAGCGGCCATGCGGTCGAGAATCACGCGGGTGTGGAACGCAGTGCCTTCAATCGCGGCAAACAGCTCGTCTTGAGCTGTGCTCTGGAGATTCCAGCCCAGTGTGACGCCACGCAGGTTGGGATTCACTAAAACCGTGCGGTCGCCATTGTCCCAGGTCATGCGGAGCAATCCCGTTTGTCCCGCACGGTAATGCTCGAGTCCCCGGCTCAGCGTGCTCACATCGGTCCCGGCACGGGTCGCGATCGCGTTAAAAATGTCACCCACCGCGGAAAGGCCCGCCTCGATTCCGGTACGCTCCGGATGCACACTTCCTTGAACAACCCCGCACACTCCAGGAACCAGATTGACTGAGGGCGTGATTCCGATAATGCATGTTGACGTACCAATTACGTTTACCATGTCATCGGTTCGGCAACCTGCGCCGATGGCATCCCAGTGAGCGTCGAAAGCTCCAACCGGGATCGGAATGCCCGGCTTAAGCCCAAGCCTCTCGGCCCAGCCGGGCGAAAGTGCTCCTGCAATCTGGTCCGAGGTCGCATACTCGCCGCCTAATTTCTCGCGAACTCCTGCGAGCAGCGGATCAACTCTCGTCAGAAACTCCTCCGGTGGCAAGCCGCCGAGATTGGCGTTCCAGAGCCACTTGTGCCCCATGGCGCAGACACTACGCTTTACTTGTTTAGGATCCGTGACGCCACAGAGCGTAGCCGCCACCATGTCACAGTGTTCGAACGCGGAAATGAGGTCCGAGCGCCGGGCGGGATTGTGACGAAGCCAGTGCAGCAGCTTGGAAAACCCCCACTCGGAGGAGTAAATGCCGCCGCACCACTGGATTGCTTCAAGACCTTCGCGCTGCGCCACTTCGGTAATCTCCGCGGCTTCTCGTTTCGCGCGGTGATCACACCACAAATAATATTCGCCGAGCGGCCGCAGATTCTTGCCGACTGGAATGACCGAGGAGCCGGTCGTGTCTAGCGCGACGGCTTCTACCTGATCGCCCGAGATGCCAGCCTTCTTTACCGCCTCTCGCATCGCGCTGGCCAGAGCTCTCATGTGATCCTCATGCGACTGAGTGGCGTACTCGGGGTCGGCGCGTTTGCGGTGCAGAGGGTATTCAACTACGGCGGAATCGAGCAACCCACTCTCGCTGTCCACGATAGAAACGCGCACGTTTAGAGTTCCGAAATCAACTCCCGCGACGATCGCCATCAGCAGGCTCCGTTTGGCCTTTCGTGCCAGTACATGTCCCAGCCGAAATAACGAGTGGTCGCTTCATGAACGGCAGAGGCCACTGTGGAAAGATTCGCGGCAACGTGGTGCTCGAACCCTTTCTCGCAGATGAAGTGCAGCAGCTTCTGCATTCCTGGAATCTCAACTACGCCGGCGCCTCCGAAGGTATTCAACGGATCATCAGTGAATCGGCCCTCGCCAACGTAGCTGCGCATCTTGCCCGCAGTGTCATCAGTAGAGAAGCGGGCAAAACTCATCCGCTCGGGCTTGATCAGCCCTACGCACGTGCCAAACGTGTTCTCTTTTCCTACGGTACCCGCAATAATCTCCTGAAAATCCATCTTCACTGAGCGGAAGAAGTGTTTAGGCAAATTCGAGCAGTGGAAGCAAACCGCCTTGTTAGGATCGGATCCGTAATTATTGTTCCAATCGAGCAGCGCCGAAGGCGTGCCGGATGCGAGCTGCAGTGCGTGCATGCCGAGCACACCACAGATATCGACCTCGCAGGCGCTCGACAGCAATTCATTGCTCATCATGCTCATCACCGTGCATGGCACCACACCCAGGTTTTCTTCGATCGAAGTCCAGCACTGCACGGCGCTGATGGTCACATCTGTCGCTGCCATCCACTGATCGATCACCGCCCCGAGCTTGGCCATTTTGAGCAGAGCGGGCTTGGGTACATTCGCGGAATCGACATATTTCTGGATTGCTGCAAGCTTGGCCTGCGGCGCATCATCGTTGTCTTTCATCCGCTCAATGCGGCCAAGCACTTCGGAAAGATCCAGAGTCTCGATTGAAATGCCGTTTGCTTCCAGAATCTTTTCGCTGTAGCGCACGGTATTGAATGCCGCGGGGCGGGCGCCGATCGCTCCCACCCGTAGGGTGCGAAAACCTTTTACCACCCGGCAGACAGCGCCGAACCAGTCCAGATCTTTGGCGAACTCCGGCGAATCAGGACTTTCAGTGTGAAGGGTCGTCATGGAGTAGGGAATCCCATACTGCCTCAAGTTGTTGCAGGCTGACATTTTGCCGCAGAAGCTGTCGCGCCGGAACGCGATGGTCATTTTCTTTGGATCATCCGGCGTAGCCTGAATTAACACCGGAACCCGCAAGTCAGCTAATCGCAATGTGTCGGCAATCGCACGCTCCTCGCCAAAGTTCGGCAGGGTAACGACCACCCCATCGATGCGATCGCGATTGAGCTTGAATAACTCGGCGCAGCGTCTGGTTTCCTCGCGTGTCTCTACAGCTCCATACTTGCTCTGCTCCGGAGTGAGTGCCACTACATCCATGCCGGCCGATGCGAGTGCGCGCAACATTTCTTCCCGGCCGCTCTTGGCCAAATGATCGGGAAAGAAACCACGGTTGCCTACGATCAACCCCATTGTCATTCGCTTTGCCGGCATATAAATCCTTTAAGAGTCCAACTACACCTCTACTCTTGTCCCCGAGGTGCGAACCGAATGCAATAAATAAGACCAAACACCAGCAGCATCGTCCCCCACCATACGTTCGCGTGCAAATGAAACAGCACGACGGGATTGGCAGGCGGATTAAAAATCTGCCAGATTCCAGCGCTCACAATCAGGGCCCCATTGACAAGCAATGAAAGCCCAATAAAGAACCAGATCGAAATGC
>Ga0070717_10002265_pt1 | contig 13497 bp, 9 predicted proteins | sample LARL113metaG_FD_71366 | JGI IMG/M metagenome (GOLD analysis project Ga0070717, IMG submission 71366) | Corn, switchgrass and miscanthus rhizosphere microbial communities from Kellogg Biological Station, Michigan, USA - LAR L11-3 metaG | ecosystem: Host-associated > Plants > Roots > Rhizosphere ... | reverse complement strand
TGCCCGATATAGACCGCGTTGATGAAGGGATTGCCCATCAGGCAGCCGATCAGGCTGACGATGCCATCGGCGGTCAGAACCCGCGTGGTCGGATATTCGTCGCCGGCGGCTTCCGCGCTCTCGACGTTGTCCATGGCTTCGACGAGGTCGTAGATGCCGAAGGGAATCGCGGTCACCAGGATGACACCGAGAAACTCGAAGCCAGAGAAGACCTGGCCAACGGCCGGGATCGGCACCGAGAAGCCGAAGCTGGCGAAGGCATCGCCGAGGCCTTTCAGGCTCAAGCCGCCGAGCCCGAGACCAAAAATGTTCGAGCCCCACGCGATGATCATGCCGACCGCGATCGCGACCAGGCCCGCCGGGATTCCGCGCGGATATTTCACGCCGCCGAACCAGCTCACCAGGATGATGGCGAAGCACACCAGCCCGATCTGCGGCGTCATGTACATCTCAAGCGCCGGCCGCATCGAGATGAAGGTAACGGAGACACCCGCAAGTGTGCCGAGCAGCGCGGCGCGCGGAGTGATCTTTCGGATCACCGGCGCGATGAAACCGCCGATCATCAGAATGAAACTCTGGAAGAACACCCAGACCAGACCCGCGGACCAGGCCTTCATGGGATCCCCGGTCTTGAGCGCGACCGGCAGCATGATCACGAAGGTGACGATGAACATGTGCGGTACGCTGACGCCCGACGGCAGCGCGCAGACGTCGCTGCGGCCGGTCCTTTGCGCCAGCCGATAGGCGAGGAACGCATAATAGAAGGTGGAGAGGCACAGCATCAGCCCGAGCGCGGGCAGGATGCGGCCGAACACCAGGCTATCCGGCATCTTCAGCACGAAGCGCAACAGGCCGGTCAGGACCAGCATGTTGACCAGGATGTTGGTGCCAAATCCGAAAAACGCGTTCCAGTCGCCCGGCGTCCACAACGCCGGTTTGAAGTCCGTTTGAGTTGCCGTCCCCGTGCTCATCGTGATGCTCCCGCTGCCAGACTGTTAGATGATGTCTCCGATGCCATCGCCTTGAGAACCGCGGCCGAGTCGGCAACCCAGCCGAAGATGCCACCCTGGGCCTTGATCATTTTCAGGCCCATCTCGTGGAATTCCGGGAAGTAGGAGGCGCAGCCGTCCGAGATCACGACACAGCGATAGCCGCGGTCGTTGCCCTCGCGCACGGTGGTGTTGACGCACACTTCGGTGGTCACGCCGCATACCAATAGATTTTCGATGCCGTATTTCTGCAGCACGTCACTGAGCTCGGTGGCGTAGAACGCGCCCTTGCCCGGCTTGTCGATCACGACCTCGCTGTCGAGCGGATAGAGCTCCTTGATGATGTCGTGGCCGGCTTCGCCGCGGATCAGGATCCGCCCCATCGGGCCGGGATCGCCGATGCGAAGGCTCGGCGCGCCGCGTTCGATCTTCGCCGGCGGCGCATCCGACAGATCGGGCAAATGGCCCTCGCGGGTATGGACGACCAGCATCCCCATGTCGCGCGCCGCCGCGAGCACCGATGCAATCGGCTGCACCGCCCGCGCCAGTTGCGAGACGTCATTGCCGAGCGTTTCGCCGAAGCCGCCGGGCTCCATGAAGTCGCGCTGCATGTCGATGATGACCAGCGCCGTGCTCGGCCAGTCCAGAGCGATCGGCTCCGGCTCGGCGATGACCGTTGCGCTTGAAGCTTGCCGTGAGTTCGCCATTAGAATTGCCCCCAGGGCGCGAGAACTCTTCGGCTTCAGTTAAGCAAGCGCCATGCCATTGTGTACAATGCGCGGGAGCGACACGGCGTCTGAAAATCTCGCGTATTTTCAGCTGGTTACGATCGCGAATACGGTCTGCTCATTCGCTGTGCGACCGCGGTGTGACAGGCATCTGCTTATTTGGTGAGCGCGAGTTGCATGCAGGCATGCGCCCACCGCTCGCAAATTGAGCTAACCGAAACACTGCTGTGTGAAGCGATCGCTGACCTTCCGCATCAGCACTGAGGGGGCGAAGGCGGCGTGATCCGATGGATGGAGCGCGGCGATCATCGAGACGGAGAGGAGATGGTTGAGATCGAGGGGCGCGGCGGGGCGCGCGACAACACCCGCTATGCGTCGCTCGGTTCCTTGCTCGGTTGCTTGCTTCTTTCGCTGGCGGCTGTCGCTTTGCGCTTCTTGTCGAGCGTATAGGCTTGGCCGCGTTGGTTTGCCTTTTCCCTGGAGACGCGCAACCGCCCGTCCCGCAGTTCCAGCCAATCGCGCAATTGGCCGGTCTTGAAGATGGCAAAGCCGAACTCGTTGCCCTGCTTCGGGAACAGGCTCACCAGTGCCTTGACGGCCGGCGCGACCGCCTTGAGCACGCGGCGCCGGAACGGCGCGTCGACATTGTCGAAGCGCAGCGTCGGCAGGCGCAGGCCATAGAAGAAATGGATGCTCTCGACGTGGCCGGGATCCACCGCCCGCACCACCTTGATCACTTCCCGTTCGGTCCAACGATAGACGAAGTTCGGGATAGGTCCATTCCTCAAGCCTCCGCTCTCAAGGCCCTGAGACGTGACGGCTTCGAGCTCGAAATCGTTGTTGAAGCGCAGCCATGTCGCGAGCCGCATCAAAAGGCTTTCGCGCGCTTCGAACACGATCGCGGCCTTTCTTGCCACGCGGTACATCTCCAGAAGCGCGCGGTGTGGCGAGGCGCAATGGTGCAGGCCCGCATGCACGATGACGAGGTCGAACTCGCCGTCGCGGAATGCGGGATTCTCGGCATCCGCACGGCGGTACGGATACGCGTCGATCTCATCAGGATCGATGTTCGTGATCAGGACACGTCTGAATCCAAGCTCGCTCAGCACGTCGGCATCGGTGGGGCCGCCGCAGACCACCAGCACCCGATCGTCGGTCGAGATGTCGTTCGAGGCCAGCAGCCTCACCAATGTCTCAGTATAGAACACGCCGGCAGTCCTCATAGCCGCAGCGTGCAGTAATCAGCGACAATCGGGTTTTTTGCGGTTGGACGTCGCCCGGTTCGGGAACATCTTCGAGGACATTTCAAGGCGCCGCGCGCTGGTGATGAACCAGGCGACGGCTGCGATCTCTCAGGAATAGAGCTGGCGATACTCCTGCGCGTAAGGCGCGTAGGAGTCCTTCAGCGTGGCGAGGTTGAGAAGCATGGTCGCTATCGGCGAAGACGCCTCGTTCGGCTCGAACACCGACGTCCGCTGCCACAGGCTTTCGGTCCGGCGGCTGCCGCTGAGCGCCACCACCTCGCGCTCCAGCTCGTAAACCCGTCCAACGAACAAGGGTCCCCTCAGCAGCCTGATCTCCTGATCGGCGAACAGCCCGACCGCCGGCCCCTTCGACGGCAGCCGGTCTTCCTTCGACTTATATTGAAAGAGCACACTCAGCATTTCCATCGGGATGATCGGATGGCCAAATGGATTGTCGGCGCTCGCATAGAACGGCGAGTTTTCGGTGATCACCGCGAGCTTCTCACGAAGCGAAAAAGGATAGAGCTCGCCCATGTTTTGGTCGAACGCCATCCGCACGGTCTGGCGTTTGGTCTTCATGCCGACGTTGACGTCGCGCAGGATCACGGGATCGGCGAGCGGGGTGAGCTCCGCGAGCCGCTGCTCGAGCGCTGTCTTTAGCCCCGACGATCCGATCGAGGCGGTGCCGCGCAAGACCTCGGTGCCGTCGCGCTTGATCATCTGAATTTGTGTCTCGCTTTGCCCGGGACCGGGCTTTGCAAGAATAGCCTGCACCTCCTCGCCTTCGAAGACGGCATTGCGGTAATGCGCGGAGATGCAACCGCTTGCGAACCAGGAATGGCCCCACAGGCGCTCGCCCAGCGGGGGGAATTGGCTGAAATGGGTCGGTCCCTCGATCGTGCCGCCCTGAAATCCGAGCTTCTGCGCGGTTGCATCATCGTGAATGGACGCGTGGGAATCGTAGACTTGCGCGTTCAGCATCTGGTGCGGCCGGCGCCACGGCCCAACCAGAGCCTCGGAGGTCTCCTCGATCGCTGTATCGAATGCTTTCATAGCCATGAAATTCCTCCACAACCGCTATGCCGACGGATCGCAATCTGCCACCGATATTGACATTGGCGATACATCCTTTTCACTGACCCGCCGCACCGACCTGCCGGGGCTCGCGCCCGGCGCCGTCCGCCAAGAAGACCAAGGGAGCGAACCAAGATGACGCTGATGCAGGTCGGGTTGGACGACAAATACCGCCTGGAGGCCAAGCGAATCTACCTTTCCGGGGTGCAAGCGCTCGTGCGGCTGCCGATGCTGCAGCGCGAACGCGACCGGCTGGCCGGACTCAACACCGCAGGCTTCATCTCGGGCTACCGCGGCTCGCCGCTCGGGATGTACGACCACACGCTGTGGCGCGCAAAATCGCACCTCGCGGCGCAGGACATCGCCTTCGTGCCCGGGCTGAACGAGGATCTCGCTGCGACCGCGGTGTGGGGCAGCCAGCAGGTCGGGCTGTTTCCCGGCGCCAAGGTCGATGGCGTGTTCGGCATCTGGTACGGCAAGGGCCCCGGTGTCGACCGTTCGGTCGACGTCCTGAAGCATGCCAATTCGGCGGGCTCTTCGCGCAATGGCGGCGTGCTGGCGCTCGCCGGCGACGATCACGGCTGCCAGTCCTCGACGCTGGCGCATCAGAGCGAGCAAGTATTCGCGGCGGCGCTGATGCCGATCATCAACCCGGCGACGCTGCAGGATTATCTCGACCTCGGGCTATTGGGTTTCGCGCTGTCGCGCTACTCCGGCTGCTGGGTCGGCTTCAAGGCGATCGGCGAGACGGTCGAGAGTTCAGCGTCGATCTACAGCGACCCCACGCGCGTGCAAGTGGTGCTGCCGACTGACTTCGAGATGCCGCCGGGCGGATTGAACATCCGCTGGCCCGATCCGCCGCTGGAGCAGGAGAAGCGGCTGTTCGGCCCGAAGATGGCAGCGGTCGGCGCGTTCGCGCGGGCCAACCAGCTCGACAGGATCGTGCTCGACAGCAAGCCGGCGCGGCTCGGCATCATCGCCACCGGCAAGGCCTATCTCGATCTGCGCCAGGCGCTCGCCGATCTCGGCATCAGCGAGCGCGACGCCCGCGATCTGGGTTTACGCATCTACAAGGTCGCGCTGACCTGGCCATTGGAAGAAAGCGGGGCCAAGCGTTTCGCCGAAGGATTGCAGGACGTGCTGGTGGTCGAGGAGAAGCGTGGCTTCATCGAGGACCAGTTGAAGCGCATTCTCTATAATGTGGAGGCCTGGAATCGTCCCTCGGTCGTCGGCAAGCGCGACGAGGCCGGGGCACCGCTGCTGCCGAGCGAAGGCGAGCTCAACCCGACCATGGTCGCCTCCGCGCTGCTCGCGCGGCTGCGCCGGCTCGGCCACCAGAGCCCGCTGCTCGAACAGAGGCTGGCGCGGCTCGAAGCGTTCGAACATCCGGCGCCGGCGCACGCGCCGGTCTCGCTCCAGCGCACGCCCTTTTTCTGCTCCGGCTGTCCCCATAATACCTCGACCAGGATACCCGAGGGCAGCCGCGCGATGGCCGGCATCGGCTGTCACGGCATGGCGCTTTCCGTCCCGTCCCGGCGTACCGCGACCATCACCCACATGGGCGGCGAAGGCGCCAACTGGATCGGGCAAGCGCCCTTCACGAGCGAGACCCACATCTTCCAGAATCTTGGCGACGGCACCTATACCCATTCCGGGCTTTTGGCGCTGCGGGCTGCTGCGGCATCGGGCGTCAGCATCACCTACAAGATTCTTTATAATGACGCGGTTGCGATGACCGGCGGGCAGCCGGCCGAAGGCGGCTTTACGGTGTCGCAGATCGCGCACCAGGTCTGGGCCGAAGGCCCCAAGCGCGTCGCCATCGTCTCCGACGATCCCGACAAATATCCGAGCAATTATTTCCCGATAGAAGCGACTGTCCATCACCGCCGCGAGATGGACCAATTGCAGCGCGAGCTGCGCGAGATCAAGGGATTGACGGTCCTGATCTACGACCAGACCTGCGCCGCCGAAAAGCGCCGCCGCCGCAAGCGCGGGCTTTATCCCGATCCGGCCAAACGCGTCTTTATCAACGATCTGGTCTGCGAGGGCTGCGGCGACTGCTCGCAGACCTCGAACTGCGTCTCGGTGCAGCCGCTCGACACCGAGTTCGGCCGCAAGCGCCAGATCGACCAGTCGAACTGCAACAAGGATTATTCCTGCGTCGAGGGATTCTGCCCGAGCTTCGTCACCGTGCATGGCGGAACGCTGAAGCGCATCAAGAACGAAGCGGTCGATTCCGGACAACTGTTCGTCGACCTGCCGCTGCCCCCTGCCCCCAAGCTCGATGCGCCCTACAACATCCTCGTCACCGGCATCGGCGGCACCGGCGTCATCACCATCGGCGCACTGCTCGGCATGGCCGCGCATATCGACTGCCGCGGCTGCTCGACGCTGGACTTCACCGGTCTAGCGCAAAAGAACGGCGCGGTCATGAGCCATGTCCGGATCGCAGCGACGCCCGAAGATATCGCGACCGTCCGCATCACCTCGGGTGGCGCCGATCTCATTTTAGGCTGCGACATCGTGGTGTCCGCCAGCGCCACGGCGCTGAGCCGGATCGAACGCGGCGTGACCAAGGCATTCGTCAACGCCGATTTGCAGCCGACCGCGAGCTTCGTGCAAAACCCCGACATCGATTTCGAGATCGGTGCGATGCAGACGACGCTGCGCGACGCCGTCGGCGAGCGCAATCTCGACATCCTGGATGCGACCGGCATCGCCTCGGCCCTGATGGGCGACAGCATCGCGACCAATGCCTTCATGCTCGGCTTCGCCTTCCAGAAGGGCAGCATTCCGTTGTCGCTGGAGGCGATCCTGCGCGCGATCGAAATCAACGGCGCCGCGATCGAGATGAACAAGCAGGCTTTTACCTGGGGAAGGCTCGCGGCCTACGACATGGCACGCGTGCGCAGCGTCACCCAGTTTCGCGCCCGCGCTGCGACCACGACCCGGACGCTCGACGAGATCATCGCCTACCGCGCGCAATTCCTGACCGACTATCAGGACAGGCCCTATGCCGACCGTTATCTCGCGGCGGTCGCAAAAGTTCGGAAAGCCGAAATGGCGGCCTCGCCCGCTTCCAGCGAGCTCACCGAGGCCGTCGCAAAGAACCTGTTCAAGCTGATGGCCTACAAGGACGAATATGAGGTTGCGCGGCTTTACACCGACGGCAGCTTCGCAAAGAAGATCTCGGAGAAATTCGACGGCGATTTCCGTCTCAAATTCCACCTGGCCCCGCCAATCTTCGGCGCCCGCGACAAGGTGACAGGGCACCTGCGCAAGATGGAATATGGCGGCTGGACCATTCACGCGTTCCGGCTGCTGGCGCGGCTCAAATTCCTGCGCGGCACCGCGTTCGATCCGTTCGGCCGCACCGCCGAGCGCAGGAACGAGCGCAAGCTGATCGAGGATTATCTCGCGATGCTCGATCAGCGCACTCCGGCAATCAAGGCCGAGCAAATTCCACTAATGGCAAAATTGGCCCGGCTTCCCGAGATGATCCGCGGCTACGGCCACATCAAGGAAGAGAACATCGGCAAAGCGACGGCCGAAAAAGCCCGGCTCGAAGCGGAGCTAGAGAACGCCCGGTTTGCTGCGGCCGCGGAATAGCAGGCCGGCACCGCTCAACGGCTCTGAGCCAGGTGCCGGCCCGCGATATAACCGAACGTCAGGGCCGGCCCGAGCGTGATGCCGGGTCCCGGATAGTTTCCGTTCATGATCGAGCCCATGTCGTTGCCGCACGCATAGAGGCCGGCGATCGCAGTGCCATCCTCTCGCAAAACCCTGGCGTCGGCGTCGGTCTTGAGACCGATCGCGGTGCCGAGATCGGCCGGATGGATGCGCAGCGCAAAGAACGGCGCGCGCTCGATCGGGGCGACGCAAGGGTTGGGCGCGTGGGCGGCGTCGCCGAGGTGACGCTGATAGATCGTGCCGCCGCGCCCGAACTCGGGGTCGAGCCCCTTCTTCGCATGCGTGTTGAAGTTCGCGACGGTAGACACCAGCGCCGATGCCTCGACGCTGATCGCTGCGGCAAGCTTTCCAATGCTCGGCGCCTCGACCAATTCGCCGGTTTCCACGTAGTGCCGCCAACGCCGGGTGAACGGCTGAATCCGGCCCAATCCGTAGCTCCAGAGAAAGGCGCGATCGCAGATCAGGTAGCACGAACGGCCGGCGGCATCGTTGCCGTCGCGCAGCATCGCCCGGACGAATTCGTGGTAGGACAGCGCCTCGTTGACAAAGCGTCTGCCCAACGAATTGACGGCGATGACGCCGGGCTTGGCCCGATCGGTCACGGTGTGTGGAAACATGGCGCAACTGCCATCGGCGCGCTTGAACAACGACGCCGGTACCCAATAGGCGGGATCGGCGACTTTGGTGCCCAAACTCGCGCCGGCGGCCATCGCGAGCCGCAGGCCGTCTCCGGTTCCCGCGTGAGCGGTTGCGGAAACAAAGCCGGCGGCAATGGGAAACAACTGCTCGCGCAGCGCCTTTTCGTGCGAAAATCCACCGCTTGCCAGCACGACGCCTTTGCGCGCGGCAATGGTTCGCTTGCCGGATGCATCCGTCACCATCGCGCCGCAAACGGCGTCCTGCTCGATCAGCAGGTTTTCCACGGACGCGCCGAACAATATCTCCACGTTTCGCGCCAGCAGGGAGGCATAGAGCCGCGCGGCCAGCGCGTTGCCGAGATGCAAGGTCGTTCCCCGCGGCGCCCGCAGCCGTTGCAGCGCGTATTGCGAGACGAGCCGCAGCGATCGCAGGGTCGAGCGCAGCGAACGGCCCGCTTTCCGAAGATGGGGAATATCGAGCCGGTTGACCATCATGCCGCCGAACAGCGTGAACTCCGGCAGCGGCGGCCGCAATCGTCCGAAGTTTGCACCTAACCTGGTGCCATCGAAGACGACGGGCTCGAGCACCCTCCCGCCCGCGGTCGCGCCCGGCTTTTCCGGATAGTAATCCGGATAGACTTTTACGGGCTGCAGCCGGACTTCGGTGTTTTGTTCGAGATAGTCGATCGCCTCCGGGCCGCGCGAAAGAAACGCCGCGCGAAGCTCGGCATTTTCCGTCTCGGGCACCGTGCTCGCCAGATAGTTTTGCGCATCGCAAAGACGATCCGACAGGCCAGCCTGTTTCATCTTGGCATTGCCGGGAATCCAGACCATGCCGCCCGACCACGCCGTGGTGCCGCCGACCAGTTCCGTCTTCTCGATCAGGAGAACCCGCAACCCTTCCGCGGCAGCAACGGCTGCGGCCGTCATCCCGCCGGCGCCGGCACCGATGACCACGACATCATAGGCATCAGTCGTCGGCATCATGCTTCGAAATCCCGGGCGGACGTGGGTTTGACGGCATGCATCAAGCCCGCATCCTCCCAGCCGTCAAGCGCTACGGTTCGAGATTCTGCCGCGCCGACGGCTTGCGCTCGACCGGGTGAATGTCGAACGCCCGCAACCGGCCGAGCCGCAGCACATCCATGGCGAGCGTGCGGCCGATGCGGTCGCGGTCGAGCACGCGGATCAGATCGTCGACGCCGTTGATGTCGACGCCGTCGAGCTTGATCACGACGTCACCGGGCAGAAGGCCTGCCTGCGCCGCGGGACCGTCCGGCTCGATCTGCATCAAGAGCGCGCCCATCTTGTTGTCGACGCCGGCAATCACCGCGTGCCGGCGCGGGATCGGCGCGGTCTGGCCGGACACGCCGATATAGGCGCGGCGGACATAGCCGTGGCGGATGATCTCCGACAGCACGAATTGCGCGGTGTTGCTGGCAACCGCAAAGCAGATGCCCTGCGCGCCGTTGATGATCGCGGTGTTGATGCCGATCACCTCGGCGTTGGACGACACCAGCGGGCCGCCGGAATTGCCGGGGTTGAGCGCCGCATCGGTCTGGATCACGTCCTCGATGGTGCGGCCGCTGACTGAGCGGATCGAACGGCCGAGCGCCGACACCACGCCAGCGGTGACGGTGGATTCAAAGCCGAGCGGGTTGCCGATCGCGACCACGAGCTGGCCGCGGCGCAGGCTTTTTGAGTTCCCGAGCGCGGCATAGTGCAGATCCCGCACCGCATCAGCGCGCAGCAGCGCCAGATCGGTATCGGGATCGACGCCGAGCACGCGTGCGTCGGTGACCACGCCCTCGGTGTCGCGCAGCCTGATCTCTTTCGAGGTTCCGACCACGTGGCTGTTGGTCAGCACCAGGCCGTCGGGCGAGATGACGATGCCGGAACCGAGCCCGCCGCGCTCGCGCGCGTTGCGCACTTTCGGCCCGGTTTCGACCCGGACCACGGCCGGCCCGACCCGTTCGGTCACACCGATCACGGCGTTGGAATAGGCGTCGAGCAGGGCCTGGTCGTTGCTGGCGGCGTGTGCAGCCGGTGCCGCCGACGAGCCGTCAGCGGGACCATCAGAGGTATAGTCCAACATGGCGAAGTTTCCTTTGGCCATGTCAGATGGGTGGCGGGTGGTGTCGACGCAAGGCCTTGCGGAAGCTACGCGAGCGGCGTGCCCGGGTACGGAAGCTGCGGCGGTGTGTCGTTCATCGGCCCGGTGTAGTCGGCGCGCAGGCTACGGTCGGAAACGACATAGCCCCAGTTGACGATCTGCTTCGAAATGGTGTCGCCGAGATCGCTGAGGCGGGTCGAGACCCGCGCCAGTTGATGGGTCAGTTTGGGATCGCAGGGCAGCGCATTCGGCGGATTCACTTTTCCGGGATCGGTGTCGATGCCCCAATAGGCCCCCATCCGCGCATCGCCGGTCAGCTTCGTTTCATCAGTCGCCTTGTTGCCCTCGATGAAGCGTTCGATCAAATCGCGGCGGCGCAGCGCCCTCACCTGATTGTCGGTGACATCAAGGATGCGGCGCAGCTGGCTGATCCAGTCGGTCTGCACCGCCGCCGTCCGCTCGAACGGCGCGCCGCCGTCGCTGACAAAATTAGTCAGATAGCTTTTGACGATCGGCTCAATGCCGTGATTGTCGTAGACGCCGCCGTCGCAGAGGATGACGGGCGAGCGATAGGCCGCGATCTCGCTCGCGGCGAGGATCGGCCCCGTCGGCCAATCCTTGAAACTGCCAGCCGACGGGTGCAGCACACATGGCGAGAGCACCGGCGGGAAGGCGGAAGAAGCAGCGACCGCCCGGGCGACCAGCGTCGTCGGATTGTCGATCCGCCCGATCACGTAATCTCCCTCATAGGGTTTCGAGAATCGCCAGAGCACGCCGGTCTGCAGGTTGGTCGCGCAGAAGATGAAGCGCGGCGAGTCGGGCGTGTCCTGCAGGGTCTTGCCGTGAAACAGCCCGCTGTCGTAGCTCTTCGCCACCTGATCGGAAGCCGACGACCACGGCAGCAATCCGGTCAAGGCATCGACGACGTCGATCTTCTCGTGCGAGAAAGTGAGCACCGGATCGACGACGATGGCCTTGAAATTGGCGAACGTTCCCTTTGCGTCCGCCTTGCCGAGCGCGCTCCAGGAGAGCGCGAGGTGGCCGGACATGATCGACCCGCCGGAGACACTTGAAATCCGCTGCGCGCGGGACAACAGGCCAAGCTCGTTCATGCGGGCGAGCGCGCCGGCGTGAAACAACATCGCCCTGAAACCGCCGCCCGATAGCGCGATCCCTATTCCCGGCTTGGGCTTCTCGTCGTCCCACCTGAAGTTTGCGGCGTCCTGAGTGACCTTGACAGGAGAATTCGCACTGACCTCGTCCGTCATGTCGGCCCTCCATCAGTTGCGCGCGACTTGCGTGCGTGACGCGATGTCCGATCCTGCCGCAAACAACTCCAATTTCAAAGTGAATGTTTTACGTCACGCAATAAAGGGTTGCGCCAACCTTCCTGCGCGAAGCATGTCGGGCTATTCCCCCACGCGCGTGACCTTGCTTCGCAGCGCCCTGACGGTATCGGCCGATACGGGCGAGGCCGCATTGCCCCAGCTATTGCGGACATAGGTGACGACCGCGGCCACCTCGTCGTCATCAAGGCGATAGCCGAGCGAGGGCATCGCAGGCGACGTCGGCCGCTCATCGGTCGCAGCCGCGCGCCCGCCGGCAACGACGATGCGGATCAGCGAGGCCGGATCGTCTTGTGTCGCGACGACGTTGCCGGCAAGCTTTGGGAACATGTGCTCGACGCCGGCGCCGCTGCGCATATGACAGGCGGAGCAGGTGTCGGTGAAGATCGCCTCGCCTGCCTGCATGCGCGGATCGGATGACGCCAGCGGCACGGGCGCAGGCGAGCCGGCCGCGCCGCGCTCCCTGAGATAGACCGCGATCGCCTTCAAGTCGGCGGCCGGCATCTTCGAGGTCGAATTTTCGATCACATCCTTCATCGGCCCGCTGGCGAGGCTGAAGCGGGTCTGGCCGGTCTTGAGATATTGCACGATGTCGTCGACCGACCATTTGCCGAGACCCGCATGCATGTCGTTGGTGATGTTGGGCGCGGTCCAGTTGTCGATCTGGTTGCCCCGCAGGTACTGGCTGGCCTTGCTGGCGCCGAACGCATTGAACGGCGTATGGCAGGCGCCGCAATGGCCGAGGCCCTCGGCGAGATAGGCGCCGCGGTTGAACTCATCCGAGCGCTTGGGATCGGCCGCGAACGTCCCGGGCGTGAAGAACAGTGCGTTCCACCCGCTCATCGAGAGACGGATGTTGAACGGAAACGGCAGGGTGTTGCGGTTGACGCTGTTGCTGACCGCCGGAAGCGAGCGCAAATAGGCATAGATCGCCTCGACGTCGGCGCGCGAAACCTTGGTGTAATAGGGATAGGGAAAAGCCGGATAGAGATAGGTGCCGCCCGGCCGCCTGCCCTCGTGCATGGCGCGCGCGAGATCGTTCGCCGACCAGTTGCCGATCCCGGTCGCGTTGTCGGGCGTGATGTTCGGCGTCATGATGACGCCAAAGGGCGTCTGCAGCGGCAACCCACCGGCAAACGGCGTGCCGCCAGGGGCAGTGTGGCAGGCAACACAGTCTCCGGCCGTGACCAGGGCCTTGCCACGTGCGATATCGACGTAATTGTCGGATTCGGCCGCCGCGCCGCCGGCCGCGATCAGGGGCAATAGCGCGATGAGATGGCGTAGCCGCATCGTATATCGCCTGCTCACGGCTGCACCAGGGGGCCGGACGATTTCAGATAGTTGAAAATCGCATCCAGAGCCCAGTAGGTCAGTGCGCCAACGGTGCCGGTCGGATTATAGCCGGCATTCTGCGGGAAGGCCGAGGCGCCCATCACGAACACATTCGAGACATCCCAGCTCTGCAGATAGCGGTTGAGCACGCTGGTCTTGGGATCGCTGCCCATGATGGCGCCGCCGGTATTGTGCGTGGTCTGATACGGCACGACCGACCACGGCCCGACAAGTCGATTGATCTGTGTGGTCTTGGCGCCCATCGCCTTGGCGATTTCGTCGCAGCGATCAGCCATCCAGTTGGCCATCTTGCGTTCGTTATCCTGGTAATCGAAGGTCATGC
>Ga0070717_10002262_pt1 | contig 13499 bp, 9 predicted proteins | sample LARL113metaG_FD_71366 | JGI IMG/M metagenome (GOLD analysis project Ga0070717, IMG submission 71366) | Corn, switchgrass and miscanthus rhizosphere microbial communities from Kellogg Biological Station, Michigan, USA - LAR L11-3 metaG | ecosystem: Host-associated > Plants > Roots > Rhizosphere ... | reverse complement strand
GGAAAGACGCGACGCTCATCCGATCGCCATCTCGATCAGGTGCGGGCCGCCGTCGCGGATGGCCTGGCGGAAGGCCCGCTCTAGCTGCCGCACGGTGGCGGCCCGCCGGGCGGCCACCCCGTACCCGCCAGCCAGCGCAACCCAGTCCAGGCGGGGATCGTCCAGGCTGGTCAGCCGGGTCGCCTGCGAGCCCGCTGGGCTCTGGCCGTGCCGGGCCAGTTCGGTCCGCAGCACGCCGTAGGCGTGATTCGCCGCGATGAGGACCACGATGTCGCACCTCTCGCGGCCCATGGTCCACAGCGCCTGGGCGGTGTACAGGCCGCCGCCGTCGGACTGCAGCGCGATGACCGGCCGGCCGGGGGCCGCGATCGCCGCGCCGAGCGCGCAGGGCAGGCCCTGCCCGATGGCGCCGCCGGTGTTGGTCAGCACGGTGTGCGGCGGCCCGCAGGCCGACGCCGCGTAGAAGGGGTAGCCGCAGGTGCCGCCCTCGACCGACACGATCGCCTGTTCCGGCAGCCAGGCGGCCAGCGCGGTGCCCACCACCGGGCCGGACAGCGGCGTGTCCGGCGGCGGCGCGTCGCCGGGAGCGCCCGGCTCTCCCGGCGCGGCGGGAGAGCCGGGCCCGGCCACCAGGTCGGCGAGGGCCTGCAGAGCGTACTCGGCGTCGTCTCGCGGCCCGGCCAGTTGCCTCACCGTCCCCGGGGGGGCGAGGACGCTCGGGACTCCCTGGTAACCGAAGTAGGCGACCGGACCGGCCGCCCCGGCGGCCACCACGACGGTGGCGTCGGCGAGGGCCGCGGCGGCGGCTTCCGGAAAGTAGGCAAGCCGGTCGATGGAGGGCAGGCCGCCTCCTCGTTCGACCCGGAAGGGGAAGGTCTCGCTGTACAGCCGCGCTCCGGTGCTGGCGGCGATCCGGCCGGCCGCGCGCTGCGCGGCCCGGCTCAGCCCGTTACCGCCCAGCAGGAGCACGGCACGCTCGCGTTCCCGGCGCAGCGCCGCGGCGGCCGCCTCGACCCGCTCCAGCGCGGCCTGCCGGCGCGCCGCCGCCAGCGGTGCCTCGCCGTCCGATGGCTCCTCGTCGGCGGCTTCGCCCTGGAAGTCGGCGGGCACGATCATCGTGGCCACGCCGGGCCGTGCGTGCGCGTCCTGCAGGGCCGCGCGGGTGACCTTCGCGATCGCGGCCCGGTCGGTTACGCCGTGGACGGATCCGACGGTGCCCGCCAGGGCCGCGATGTCCGAGGTGAGCGGCGCGTCGTAGGGCCGGTGCCAGCTGGCGTGCTCGCCGACGACGTTCAGCACCGGCGTGTGCGCGCGCCGCGCGTTGTGCAGGTTGGCCAGCCCGTTCGCCAGCCCGGGGCCTAGGTGCAGCAAGGTCAGGGCAGCCCGGCCGGCGATGCGGGCGTAACCGTCCGCCGCCCCGGTACAGACGTTCTCCTGCAGGCCGAGCACGGCGCGGATCCCGGGCACCTGGTCCAGCGCGGCGACCAGCGGCATCTCCGTGGTTCCCGGGTTGGCGAAGCAGACCCGCGCGCCGTGCCCGGCGGCGGTCCGCAGCAGCGCCTCGGCCCCGGTCATCATGCGCGGTGGCACCGGTCACCGTCCGGCGGGGGCACGTCCAGGGCCGGGTTGCGGTCGAAGAAGCCGGACGGCTTGAGCGAGAAGCCCACGTAATCGCAGGGCATCACGGGCCAGTCCTCCGGCCGCGGGACGTGCGAGGTGCCGAACGTATGCCACAGGACGACGTCGGTGTCCTCCAGGTCGCGTTCCTGACGCACCCACTGGCCGATGCCGTCGCCCGGATGCTGGTTCGGGTAGTCGCCCGCCGGGTGCAGTTCGGCGGGGTCATAGCGGGTGACCCAGAGGTGGGCGCGGGCGAATTCGGCCCGCCGGGCCAGGTCGCTGCCCGGCGCGGCGAGCAGGATCGGGCCGGTGAAGGGCACCAGCTTGTAGGCCACCGGTTCGCCGGAGCGGTTGCGCACGTGCGGGTTGATGACTTTCCAGGTCCGCGCGGCCAGCGGGTCGCACATCCGGCGGGCTTCCCGCTCGTTGCGTACCGGCGTGCCGCGGGCCACGATAGCGTTACCGTGCTCGTTGCCCGGGCCCATCGGCAGCCCGGTCACGTCCACCTCGACCACGGTGTTCCGCGATCCGTCGACTTCCATGTCGAGCCGCATGGTGAACAGGTGCTGGTGGTTCGGTGCGGCCAGCTGCGGGGCGACCAGCGATCCGAAGCCGGGCGCCCCGCCCGGCGCGATGGCCCGGGTCTGCACGATGCCGGTGAGCTTGGCCTCGAACTGGATCGTGCCGTCGAGGTAGAAGTACCAGAAGAAGCCGTACTCGTAGTTGCCGATGGTGTGAATGGCCGAGACCACGAGCCGGCGGGACCGGCGTACCTCGGAGTGCTCGACGTAGCGGAAGTCCCAGTGCTTCCAGAGGATCCCGTAGTCCTCTTCGTGCAGGCAGATCGCGTGCGGGATGACGTGCGGCCGGCCGCCTTCGTCGGCGAGCACGGCGTCGAGGTACCGGATCTCGCCCAGGCAGTCGCAGCCGGGCGCCAGCGGCCCGACCGTCTTGCCGAGGTTGTACTCTCCCGCGTCGAAGACGTTGCGGAAGTAGAAGTCCTCGCTGGTGTCCCCGTAGGGGACCACCATCTCGCCGATGCTCGCGCGGTGCAGGACCGGACGGCGGCGGCCGCCGTCGCGGTAGGACACGTCGCTGATCACGAGGCCCTCGACCACGTCGATGTGGGCGTGCAGCCGCCAGTGCTGCCACTCGATGACGTGCCCGGAGACGGTGAACGAGGGTCCTTCGGGCTGGGTGATCTCCAGCGGGCGCAGGCCGGCCCGCGGCGGCCCGGCGCTGGCCGCGTCGTAGTTTCCGCTTTCCGGCGGCAGCGGGATCGGCTCGCCCTCGATGATCGCGGCGACCGACCGGTCGTTGCAGTCGATGACGAAGACGAGGTTCCCGACCGGCCGGGCGTAGCCGTTGTCCTCGGCGAAGCGGCGGACGTAGGCACTGGCTCTGATGATGCGCCGGGCTGGGTCGACCCCTTCGACCGGCAGGGTCCCGGTGGACCACGGGTCCACCTGGAGCTGATCGAGATCCGCCACGCCGTGCCGCCGCAGGGCGGCCACGGCTCCCGGGTCGCTGGTCACGATGGCGGTCAGCGCCATGATCTCCTCGATCATGATGGCCGGCTGCACGCCGGGGACATGCTTCCACGACGTGACCTGGCGATCCGCGAGATCCACCACAGCCTCGTAGGTGGCCGCGTCCTCACGGTCGTAGATGACGATGAAGGCCGAACGGGCGGGCGGATTCTGCGGTTCGTAACTCCTGACCGCCTCCTTGGCGGGAGGGTTCGTCCGCACCACGGGGAACCGCGGCTCGGTCAGCTCGGGCTTGCTTTCGCGCACCACCGCGACCGCCAGTTCGATCTCCGCCACGGTCAGCGGGTCATAGGGGTGAGCCGTCACCGCACTTCCTCTCCGGCCGGCTGCAGCGCGCCCGTGGTCGGTGCCGGGTGCCGCCGCAGGGCGACGAAGGACCAGAGCACGCCGAGCGCGATCCAGATGCCAAGCGCCCACGGGACGGTGTTCAGCGGGCTGGCGGCCTTGTAGACCGACCCGAAGACCGCGCCGCCCGCGACGAGGATCCCGGCCGCTGCGGCCAGGATGAGCTTGGCCCGGCTGACGTGCCGCCACAGGCCGGCCAGGCCGGCCGCGCTGACGGCGAGGTACATCAGCGCCAGGCCGGTGCCGCCGAAGCCCGCCATCCAGCCGAAGGCCGGCGCCCACTGGGGCTGCAGCACGCCGGGCTGGCCTGTCGCCAGCGAGAACAGCCCGCCGGTCGCCCGCACCCCCGCGATGGCCACGAGCGAGACTGCGCCGAGCAGCAGCGCGCCGGCGACGGGTGTCCGGTACTTGCGGTGCACTGCGGCCAGGGGGGAGGGAAGCCGGCCGGCCCGGGCCATGGCCAGCATGCCCCGGGTGACCGCGACCCCGACCCCGATGGCCACGGCCAGGACGTCCAGGATGATCAGGACGGCCATGATGTCGCCGAAGCCCGCCGACCCGAAGGTGCTGCCGGAGGCGAGCGCCTGGAGCGGAAAGGTGCTGTTCTTCCACGCGGTCCCGTTGAGGCCGAAGCCGGCGTCCTGCGCGTAGGCGCTCACGATGAAGTACGCGCCGACGATGGTCAGGGACAACAGGACGGCCCGGGGCACGTGACGCTTGGGGTTGTCGGTTTCCTCGGCGAGGTTGGCCGCCGACTCGAACCCGATGAACATGTTGATGCCGTAGAGCACGCCGTACAGCAGGTCGAGCCGGGTGACCGAGAACGGGTTGAAAGGCCGCAACGACAGGCTGTGCCCGCCCAGGCCGCCGCGGCCGATGATGTACAGGGAGAACCCCAGGACGATCGCGGACGAGATCAGCACCAGGATCAGCTGCGCCCGGACCGAGACCTGCACGCCGATGACGATGATCGCCACGACCAGCACCAGGTAGCCCAGGGCCAGCGGCCACCACGGCACGTCCACTGCGAACGCGGCCTGCAGGAATCCCTGCGTCTGCCCGCCGAGCACCAGGAAGGTCGCGGCGCCCAGGATCAGCATGGCCCCGTAGTACAGCCAGCCCGCGACGATGCCGATCCGCGGCCCGGCCCCGTCGCAGACGTACTCGTACAGCGACCCGCACAGGTGGATTCGCCTGGCGTACTGGGCGATGATCCAGCCCGCCCCGAAGATGCCGGCGCCGGCGATGAGGATGGCCAGCGGCGTGGCCACGCCCGCGCCGCGTCCGGTGGCCGACAGCCCCACGATCAGCGGCAGCAGCGCCGCGACCGAGAACACCGGGCCCATGAAGCCGACGGACTGGGCGAGCACTCCGGTCAGGGAGAGCCGGGCACGCCCCAGGCTGCCGCTGTCCTGGACAGTAGTCATCTGATCAGCTCCCGGTGAGGCTTACACCTCTGACCCGCGCTTGTCCGATTTTCGGACGAGCTGTTCGTTTATTGAACAGATCATGAGTCATGTGCCCGGTGATGTCAATCCTCGATTTACGCCGTCCCCGCGGTCTCGCCCCGCCCCTGGTCAGCGGCGCGCCTCATCGCCGCCTGGTCGTCCCTGGCGGCCGGATGAGGAGCGGTGGCTGGGGGACAGGCGGGCGGGATTAGCGCTCGATGGCCGCGGGATATCCCCGCGAGGCCGAGAGCAGCGCCGCGGCCTCGGCGGCGGCGTCCATCACTGCCTCGGGGACGCCGGCGCCGGACACGCTCACCCCGAGCTGGACGACACCGAGGCTGGCGGTGGTCCAGTCCGACACCCGGATCGGCGCGGCGACGCCCACCGCGCCTTCCTGCAGGGCGCCGATGCTGACGGCGTACCCGCGCTGGCGCGCGAGCCGCACATCCGGCGTGTCGTCGCTGCTGGGCGGGCGGCCGGCGAGAATGGCCACGCCGTCCGCGCCGACGTTGAGGGGGTGCCGGGCCCCCTCGCGCAGGGCCAGGTGCATGGCGCTGCGCGGCGGCTCGGCGGACAGCAGGATCAGGGCCTGGTCGCCGTCGGCCACGCTGAGCAGCGCGGTGTTGTTTGTGTGCTCGCTCAGCCGCTTCAGGATCGGGAGCACCACCGACTGCAGCCGCGGCCGGAGGTGGCTGGCCAGTTCGGCCACTCCGAACCCGAGGACGTAGCGGGCGCCGTCGTGGCTGGCCAGATCGTGTGCCTCCAGGGTGCGAAGCAGCCGGTACACGATCGCCCGCGCCGCCCCGAGCCGCTCGGCGATCTCCGCCACGGTGAGCCCGTCACTGTGCCTGGCCAGAAGGGACAGAACCGTCAGCCCGCGGTCGAGGGTCTGCGAGGTCTCCCCGCCAGCTGATGTCACCACGCCGCCCTGTTCACCTGGTACCTGTGTGCCTGGCACGACTCGATAATGCCACGACTGATCCCGCCGACGCGCCACCACGGCCGCCCCGCCTGGCCGGTGGCCTGGCCCCGCACCGCCTCCTTGACGCCGTCACGCACGTCGCGTACTGTCCGGCTATCGGTCAAAGAGAACGGTAATCGTACATGACGGCACGAGAAGACGCTGAGGCCCTGGCTCGCGGAATTCCGGCGGTGCCTTACGTGGCGGGCGGCTGGCTCTCGGCCCGCGGACTCGAGACATTCGACGTGATCGATCCGGTGACCGAGCGCGCGCTCGCGTCGGTCGCCGAGGCTGACGGGGCGGCCGTGGCCCTGGCGGTGAACGCCGCCCGCGCCGCGCTTGGCGATGGCGCATGGGGGCGGCTGGATGGCCCGTCCCGTGGCCTGCTGCTTGGCCGGCTCGCGGACCTGCTCGAGGCGCGCCGCGAGGATTTCGCCTGCCTCGAGTCGCTCGAGGTGGGTAAGCCCGGCGCCGAGCCCCGGATGATCGACCTGCCGCAGGCCGTGCAGACCTTCCGGCACTTCGCCGGGTGGGCCGACAAGCTCGCCGGCCGCGCCATCCCTACCCCCGGGTACCGGGGACGTCCGACCCTGAGCTACACGATCCGCGAGCCCGTCGGGGTAGTGGCCGCGATAACCCCGTGGAACTCGCCGACCATGATCGGCGCGTGGAAGATAGCGCCGGCCCTGGCCGCCGGCTGCGCGGTCGTGCTCAAGCCGCCGGAGGACGCGCCGCTGACCTCGCTGCTGCTGGCCGAGCTGTGCCACGAGGCGGGATTTCCTCCCGGCGCGTTCAGTGTGCTCCCCGGCCGGGGCATCACGACGGGCAGCCTGCTGATCGATCATCCGGGCGTGGACAAGATTTCCTTCACCGGCAGCCCCGAGACCGGGCGGATCGTCGCGATCGCGGCGGCGAAGGGCTTCCGCCGCACCACGCTGGAACTGGGCGGCAAGAGCCCTCAGATCGTCTTCGCCGACGCCGACCTGGATGCGGCCGCCGAGGGCGTCGCGACCGGCATCTTCGCCAACCAGGGCGAGGTGTGCGCCGCGGGCAGCCGGATCCTCGTCGACAGGAAAGTGCACGATGAGATGGTCGCCCGGCTGGTGGCGCGGGCCGAGACGGTGGTGGTCGGTGACCCGTTCGACGCGGGCACCACCATGGGCGCGCTCATCAACGCCCGCCAGCTAGCCCGGGTCCGCCATTACATTCAGGCCGGCTGCCACGAGGGAGCCCGGCTGCTCACCGGCGGGGGGTGCCCGCCGCGCAGCGGCTACTTCGTCCAGCCGACGCTGTTCGCCGGCGCGTCCAACACCATGATCATCGCCCGGGAAGAGATCTTCGGGCCGGTCGGCACGATCATTGCCTTCGACTCCGCCGACGAAGCCGTCGCTCTTGCGAACGCCAGCGACTACGCGCTGGCCGCCACGCTGTGGACCTCGGACCTCAGCCGGGCCCATACCGTAGCCCGCGCGGTCCGCGCAGGAGCGGTCGCGGTCAACGGCTGGTCGCCGCTCGATCCCCGGCTGCCCTGGGGCGGATCCAAGCTCAGCGGCCACGGGCGCGAGCTCGGCTGGCCGGGAATCGAGGCCAACACCGAGGAGAAAACCGTCACCATCGTCCTCTGACCGCCTGCCCAGTCCCGAAAGGTTTCCTGTCATGACTGCTCGTGTACTTGTCGTCTACTACAGCGCGACGGGCTCGGTGCACCGCCTGGCCGAGGCGGTCCGCGAGGGCGCCGAATCAGCCGGAGCTGAGGTGCGTCTCCGCCGGGTCGCCGAGCTCGCCCCCGCCGAGGCGATCAGGTCCAACCCCGACTGGCTCAGGCACCGCCAGGACACCGATTCGTCGGTCGAGGTAGCGGCCCTCAGCGACCTGGAATGGGCGGACGGGTACGCATTCGGCACGCCGACGCGGTACGGCGCCCCCGCCGCCCAGCTTAAGCAGTTCCTCGACACCGCAGGCAGCCTGTGGCAGGCGGGCAAGCTCGCTGACAAGCCGGTGACCACCTTCGTCTCGTCGGCCGAACGGCACGGCGGCCAGGAAGCGACCATCCTGTCGCTGAACAACGTCTTCTACCACTGGGGCTCGGTCATCGTCCCGCTCGGCTATACCGACGACATCGTGTTCGCGGCGGGCGGCAATCCTTACGGCACATCCTGGCCAGCGGGCTTCCCTTCGGCCAGGCCGGACGAGGCCACGCTGGACTGCGCACGCTACCAGGGCTCACGCCTCGCGCGCTTCGCCGAGATCATGGCCGCCCACCGTGCCGCCGCCGCGTGAGCCCGCAGGACGGTCCGGTCGCCGACGTCTGGTCCGACATCCACTGTCCATGGGCACTCGTGGCACTTCACCGCCTGCGCGCCGCCCGCCAGGCGCACAAGCTGGAGGTCATCTTCGCGCCCCGGGCGTGGCCACTGGAATGGGTCAACCGCCGGGGCACCCCCCGGGAGATCATCACGGCCGAGACGGCCGCGCTGGCAAGCCACGAACCAGGCCTGTTCAGCGCGTACACCAACCCGTCATGGCCGTCCACCTTCCTGCCGGCCTTCGAGCTCGTCGCCGCCGCCAACCGCAGGTACGGCACGCGGATAGCCGAAGAGGTCGATTACGCCCTGCGGCTCGCGTTCTTCCGCGATGGCGTGGATGTCAGCATCGAAGCCGGGCTACGGCAGGCACTGGACGTCGCGGTCGGCTCTGGCGTCGCGCTGCACGCCGGGGAACTGATGACCGAATGGATGGAAACCAACGTCCGGGCGGACGTCGCGGCCGACTACCGCCGCAGCAAGGCAATGCCGATTCAGGGGAGCCCGCAGATTTTCTGGCCCGATGGCACGACGACCCATAACCCCGGCATGACCGACCACCACTGGCGCAACGGGCTGGTCCGGATCCAGGCCAGCGATCCGAGCATGCCCGGGCAGACCCTGCTCGCTGCCCTCGGGCACGGTCATTTTCCCGGGCAGGCTGACGCGCCGACTGATCGGACCGAGCACCAGGACCGTGCCCGCGCAGTTCTTTGTCGCCGGGGATGACGCTGGCCGGGGGGACGGAGCAAGGTTCGCTAACTGACTCTCCGGCATCCTGCGATAAAGGCCTTTTGAAACGAACGGGTCGGTGTGCTTGCCGTCCGTACCGTTTACGCGCCCGGCCAGGCAATCGCACTGGGATGGGCTCGCTCTGGGCCGAGGGGACCGCTGCCTCGCCCGCCACAAGCGTCTCGTCATCGTCGTGTGAGTAGTACTTGTCCTCGCCAGCCTGCCCGTCGCCGATGCCATGCGCCCGCTCGGGGTGGTGCTGTCCGTTCTTCCGGCCCTCAGGACCGGTGCCGGCCGCTGCGTACAGGATGCGGGGTAGCAGCCCTACCCCGGCCTCCTGCTGGACGGCATCCCCGACCGCCAGCCCGGCCCCGAGGCGCGTTATGAGGCCAGCGAGACGATCTCCCTGGCCTTCATCACCGCCCTGCAACTGCTGCCGCCCCGCCAGCGCGCCGCCCTGATCCTCTGCGACGTGCTCGGCTTCCGCGCCCGCGAGGCGGCCGACATGCTCGGCAGCACCTACGCCGCGGTCGCCAGCGCCCTCAAGCACGCCCGCGCGACCATGGCCAGGCATCGGGCGGCGGAGCCGCCCCCGCCGACGTGCGGCTGTCCATGCCGCCCCACCGTTCGAGTACCGCGGCCGTGCGGTCGCCGCCCGGGGCCTGGGGCAGCTGTTCGCCCACGGCCACCGCTACCAGCTGATCGAGACCCGGGCCAACGGCCAGCCCGCCTTCGCCGTCTACCGCACGGACGCACACGCCGGCATCCTGCACGCCAGCGGCCTGCTGGTCATCACCCTGGCCGGCCCCCGGATCAGCGCCATGACCATGTTCACCCCCGGCACCCTGGCCAGCTTCGGGATGCCCAGGACCCTGTCCGACCATCGGCACTCCTGAGCATTCTCACTTTTGAGACCCCCGTGTGACGCGAATCAGTCTCCCATGCAATCCCACGGCGGCACGCACACCCGCAGCAGGCCGGACCGCGCCGGCCTGATCTCGGCACGGGAACCTGAGCGGGCATCCAGCAGGCGAAGCACAGCGCCAAGGCTAACCGGTGAGTACGGGTCCGGCCCTGGGCAGGTGGTCGCCGTTTTACAGGATCGGGTTCCCGCCGGTGACGGCGATCCGGGCGCCGGACACGTAGCTGGCTTCGTCGGAGGCCAGGAACACGTAGGCGGGGGCGACCTCGGCGGGCTGGCCGGCCCGGCTGAGGGGGACCTGCTGGCCGAAGCTTTCGACTTGCTCGGCCGGCATGGTGGCCGGGATCAGCGGGGTCCAGATGGGCCCGGGGGCGACGCTGTTGGCCCGGATGCCTTTCTGCGCCAGCATCTGGGCCAGGCCGGCCATGAAGTTGGCGACGCCGGCCTTGGTGACGTCATAAGGCAGGAGCTGGGGGGTGGGCATGTCGGAGTTCACCGAGGTGGTGCCGATGATGGACCCGCCGGCCGGCATATGCGGCACGGCGGCCTTGCACAGGCGGAACATGGCGGTCAGGTTGACAGCCAGGGTGTAGTCCCATTCCTCGTCGCTGATCTCGGTCAGGTCCTGGTGGGTGGCCTGGAACGCGGCGTTGCTGACCAGGATGTCGACCCGGCCGAGCTCCTGCACGGCGCGGTCGATGACCGTCCGGCAGACCGCGGCGTCGGTCAGGTCGCCAGGGACCAGGACCGCGGTCCGTCCGGCGTCCTCGACCCATTTCCTGGTGTCTTCGGCGTCGGTGTGCTCGTCGAGATAGGAGATGACCACGTCCGCGCCCTCGCGGGCGAAGGCGATCGCCACCGCCTTGCCGATGCCGCTGTCGGCGCCGGTCACGACCGCGGCCTTCCCGGCCAGGCGGCCAGACCCCCGGTAGCTGGCTTCGCCGTGATCGGGGGCCGGGCGCATCTGCTGCTCGGTGCCGGGCGGGTCCTGCTGCTGTGCTGGCTGGCTCATCAAGTCGCTCCTCCGTAGCCGTTCTGGGAACAGCGCCGCTGCCCGCGATCCCGGCCGCTATTCCGCCACGAGCCAGATTTGAAGGAAGGCGGGAGCGGACCGCCGGGATGGCCTGCTGAGGGAGCCCGAGCGCCTGGACAGGTTTCGGTGAGCAGGGTGCGGGGAGCCGGCTCAGGTGTTTCTCTTCTTCTCGAGCCGTCTTGGCTGTCTGGGCTCCCTGGCGGTGTCGGTCATCGTGACCCTGATATTGCTAGCCGTCTTTCATGTCCTCTAGAGCAGGAAACCGGCGGTGACCTCCACTCCGGTCACCGTGCCCATCGGCGTGGTCATCGAAGAATCTTCGGGGCAGCGGCAAGCCCGGGGTGGGCCGCCGCGCGGCGGCCCACCCCAGCGATACCGTCAGGCGGTGACGGCTTGCTTGGTGTCGCTGCTGGTGACCTGGATGCTGCGGGGCTTGGCCTGCCGTAGGGCCGTTCGGCGACGATCATCTGGGCGCCATCGGGCTGGCCCGGGGTGCCCGTCGGTGAGGGCTCCGGGGAAGTTCCCGTTACGCGGCCGGGGGCGGCCATCCTGGACGAGGATACGGAGCATCACGCTACGACAGGGCGGCCCGGCGGCCCGGCGTGAGGCCGGTGCTTACCCCGGGCGCAGATCGCGACGATGCCGGAATCGGTATAGTCGATCTTCCTCACGGTCACCGTGACGCCGAGGACGGTCGTCTCGAACGGCACGGCCAGGTTGTCCCCGATCATCGTGGCGAATCCGGCCAGCTCTTCGTCCTCGCTGTGCAATCGACCGTGGCCTGGGCAATCAGCTCGTCCAGGTCCGCCTGACTCGGCTTGTTCATGGCCGCAGCGTAAAGCACTCCACCCTTCGGCGCGGACGTCAATCCGGGCAGCGGCCTTGCCGTCGGATTGAGCATCTCATGGCCATCCCGGGGGCCGGTGCCAATCAGCTGCGTGACTTTGCGTGACTAACGCCGGGTCAGATAACGCGCGCCTACCCGTCGTTACGCGCGGCTTGCGGGTCAAGATCAAGTAGCAAGATACCGGTGCGGAACGGGCCGATCTGCTCGCCCGTGGATGTCCTCTCGCGCCGCTGCGAGCGGCCGGTGGCCTATTCCCGGAAGGTCGCCATGGCGTCGCGGCTGGTCTGTCGCAGCAGACCCGCATGTCAACGACGCTCGAATTTGACCCCCTGGCGCCTGACATCCCGAGCAGGCCGGACGGTCATTCGGCCTGCTGCGGGGCGCGGCGGGCAGCTAGCTGGGTTCTGGAGCGCACGCCGAGCTTGGCGTAGGCGCGGGACAGGTGCACCTCCGCCGTGTGGACCGCGATCGACAGCGTGCGGGCGATCTCCTTGTTGCTCATGCCCGCGGCGGCGAGTTCGACCACGCGCTGCTCGGTGACGGTGAGTGCCCCCGGCGCGTCGGGAGCGCGGCCGCCGACGCGGGCCAGTTCGTCCCGGGCGCGGCGCGCCCACCCGCCCGAAGCGAGGCGGTCGAATCCGGCGGCGGCGGCCTCGAGGGACCGCCGGGCGGCTCCCCACTGCTTGGCGCGTCGCTGGGAACGCCCGAGACTGAGCAAGCACCGTGCCTGGTCGAATGCGAACCCCATGGCTGCCAGTTCCTCTGCGGCCTGGCTCTGCGCCGCGGCGTCAGCGCCGGCATACGGGTCGGCAGTGAGGCGCAGCAGCGCCCGGCAGCGGCGGGCGGTGGCACGTCCCCATGGATGTTCTTGCGCTTCGGCCCGGCGATGCAGTGTTTCGGTCACCGCGGCGGCCTCGTCGATGGCGCCGAGCTCGACGAGCGCTTCCACCAGTTCGGGGGCGACCGGGAACGCGCCAGGCTCGCGCACGCCTTCGCGCTCGGTGTGCTCGTACACGCTGCGCAGGTCCGTGGCCGCCGCGGCCGGATCCTGATCGAGCAGCGCTGCCATCCCGCGCGCCCGCAGTGCCTCGAGCCGGTCCCAGCCGTCGCCGCACTCCTCGGCTCTGGTGATCGCCCGTGCCGCCCAGTAGCGGGCCAGACCGGCCTCGCCGCGTCCTGCGCACAGCAGCGCGCGGCACCGTTCGTACATCGGCAGGCTCAGCAACTCGCCCTCGGCCGACTGTGCCCACTCGTCGAGCAGGACGGCCGCGGCATCCCAGCAGCCGGCGCGCAACTCCAGTTCGCACATGTGCAGCCGCTGCAGCGCGTATGACACCCCCTCCCCCTGCGCATCGGCCTGCTGCAGCATGCGGGTCAGCACGATCCTGGCCGCCGCGAGCTCGCCCCGCCACACCAGCCGCTGGGCCGCGACCCGCTCCGGCGACGCGGCGAAGAACACTGCATCGGACGACAAGGCACCGAACCGCGCGCAGAGATCCTCGATCGGCTGCCCGGCAAGAGCGGTCGCCCACGCCAGCGCATAAAGCAGCCGACGCTGAACTGCGGCGCCTTCGTGCTGTGCGCTGGCCAGCGCCCCGCGGGCCCAGCCACGGGCATCGGCGATCCGCTCGACGGCGTCGACGGCGCTGGCGGCCGATTTGCACGCCAGCGCTTCCAGCCGGACGGCCGCTTCGACGTCGTTCTCGGCCAGGATGAGGTCGAGTTGCTGCTCGTACTG
>Ga0070717_10002261_pt1 | contig 13502 bp, 14 predicted proteins | sample LARL113metaG_FD_71366 | JGI IMG/M metagenome (GOLD analysis project Ga0070717, IMG submission 71366) | Corn, switchgrass and miscanthus rhizosphere microbial communities from Kellogg Biological Station, Michigan, USA - LAR L11-3 metaG | ecosystem: Host-associated > Plants > Roots > Rhizosphere ... | reverse complement strand
AACTGGGGAGGCGTATTCGTACCTGTTGAACCTGTGGGAACGGGAACCGGAAAACGGCCTGGTAAATCTGGAACTGGCGCGCATCGCCGCACAAAGAGGATAGACCGAACAGGCGCAGCGCTATTACCACAACGCGATTTATGCAGTCTGGCCTGGCGATCAGGAAGAAAAGCGGCGTGAGACGCGGCTGGAGTTGATCGAATATCTGCTACGCATCAACGCCAAGGCGAAGGCGCAGGCGGAATTAATCGCGCTGCAGGAAAATGTGGGGGAAGATCCGGCCCAGCAAAAGCGCCTGGGCGATCTCTTTCTTTGTGCGCAGGACTATGAACGTGCGCTGGCCGCGTACCACATCAGCTTAAGGGCCAATCGGCACGATGCAGCGGCGCTGGCGGGGGCAGGTTGGGCGGCATTTCAGCTGGGGCGTTATCCCCTAGCTGAGCGCTACCTGCAAGTGGCAGTCGCCCTCGATCCCAACGACACTGAGAGCGCGGAGCGGCTCAAGACGACGCAACTGGTGTTGGGAATGGATCCCTTCCGGCGGCAAATTTCGGTGGACGATCGCAACAAGATCGTCGTCGAGGCTTTTTCGGCAGCGGGAAAGCGGCTGAGTTCGTGCGCCACGCCGAAAGCCGCGGGCGCATCAACGTCATTGCAACCGAGTTTGGCCGAAAGCTGGGCCAAGCTGAAGCCGCTAATTACCGAGCAACAACTCCGGCGAAATCCAAATCTGGCCGAACAGGCGATGGAGCTGGTGTTCGAGATCGAGCGGCAAACTAGTGCGACGTGCGGGAGTCCGACTGGCGAGGATCTGGCGTTGCTGCTCATCTCTAAATTGCCCGAGGGTAACTGACTTTGGATTCGAACTCACACGACGGGCCTGGGACGGACGTTGTTGCGAACGGCGCTGTGAACGACGTTATGGACGGCGGTGAGAGCGACCAACCCGTGGCACCAAGAACGAGCTACGGACGATCTCCGAAGGCGCTGTTGAGGGCGGTGTTTCGAGAAGAACGTTTCTTTCTGATTCTTTCTGTATTCATTGGAATTTATTCGGGGCTGGCGGTGGTGTGCTTCCGCTTTGCCATTGATTGGTGCCGGCTTTATTTGCTGGGAACGGGGGCGGTGCTGTCGCCGACGCGTCTGCTGCTCTCGCCTACGCTGACGGGACTGGTAATTGCGGTGCTGGTGATTCATGTGTTCCCGCTGGCTCGTGGGAGCGGAGTGAATCAGACCAAGGCGGCTGAATATCTACAACGGATACATTCCGTTTCGAACTGCGATCAGAAAGTTTGTTACGGCGGCGCTGGCGATTGGGTCGGGACACTCCCGGGACCTGAGGATCCGTCGCTGCAGATTGGTGCGTGCATCGCGTCGATGCTGGGGCGGCCGATGCGGTTGTCGCGGGATCGCATGCGGCTGATTGCGCCGGTGGGCGCGGCGGCTGGACTGGCGGCGGCTTTCAACGCTCCAATCTCGGCGGTGCTGTTCGTGATCGAGGAAGTCATTGGGCGTTGGACGGCGGGCATTCTCGGGTCGGTCGTGTTATCGGCAGTGTCGAGCGTTGTGGTAATGCGATTGTTTCTGGGATCGGAATCGCTGTTCAGAATTCCGGCGGTGCAACTGGAACGGCCTTCGGAGCTGATCGCGTATGCCATCCTCGGAATTGTGGGTGGGCTGGCGTCGGTCGTGTTTTCGTTGGGAATTTCGACATTCCGGCCAAAATTCAAGGCGCTGCCGCTGCTGACGAGTATGGCGAGATGGTGGCCATCGCGCGAGGGAATGGCCCAGCCAACGGTCATTTTCTTGGGGCGCCAGACCTCACGCGCGTGCCCTTCCAGATCGATAAGCAGTAGCGCATTCCCTTCGTCGCCGATCGAAGCTGCCCCAAGAGCTTGTGCCTTCCAGCCTGGCGACGTAAACGTCGGGTTGCGGAATTCCCTTCAGATGTGCGATACGCTTGCCGTCCCCTGAAATGCTGATGCTCAGTACAGCGCCCCGAGTCATTCGTCAAACGAACGCGCCGGTTGCACAACTCCTCGCGCGAGACAACATCCCCGGGCCTTTCCAGAGGCTGAGCGAGCACCTGGAACGGCTGCTCCTGCAAATTTGATCTTTAGCCCTGGCGGCGCAGCTCTCCGGCGCGCAGATCGAGTTCGAACAGGCCGGAATCGAGATCGTCTGGGTGGACTGCTCGCGGGAGTTTCGGTCGCCGACCTCTGTCGTGGTGTTCCGGGCTACAATGACTTTGTGTTGCAGGTCGCGTCCACCGGGAAAACTTCGTCCGACCTGGCTTTCGGTGTGGCCTTTTTGGCTGAGGATGGAGCTGGCAAGTACAGCGATGTTTTCTTTGATCGGGTAGAACAAGCGCACGTTCAGTTCGGCATCCCGCTGTCGCACCTGCTGGGAGCGGTGGCTGCCCACGAACTCGGCCATCTGCTGCTCGGCTCGCACGCTCATTCGCGTGCGGGGATCATGACACCGGTGTGGAAGGAGACAGTCCTGCGCCGCATGGAAATGGGGGGGTTGCTGCTTACTCGCGGCTAGGCATTTCGAATGAAGGCGCGGGTAAGAGGTGGCGAGAGGACTCTGGTGAGCGTGGGTGCTCGTGCGGGGAGGTAGATCAGAGAACCGCCGATGCTGGAGTCGGGACTTTTAACAGCTAGAAATGCTGTTTGAGCTGGCCCGGATGGCGGGGCGCCATCAGGAAAGCGGCCGGGACGGCGGCGCTACTCTTGCGGAGCTACTGCTGCGCGGAGTCAGACTTGGTTTGGTTCTCGGCGTCTTGTACTAGAGGGCGGAGGGAGTCGACGGAGACTCCGATGGTGCCTCCGGTGAATCCGTCCATGTAGGCGGAGTTGACGCCTATGACTTCGCCCCTGGAGTTGAAGACCGGGCCGCCGCTGCCGCCGTGGGCAGTGGGGGCATCGTAGATGAGCTTTTCGCCGACCACGTCGCCGAGGTGGCCGCAGGTGGTGGAGGGACGAATGAGCGACAGGGCCGCCAACTCGCTGGCCGCGCTGATGTCATTATGACGGTAGGCCAGGCGCTCGTAAATTCCGGATGGAGACTTGGCGACCATGCCAGCAATTCCCATTGGATAACCGATCACCGTGACGAGTTGTCCGGGAGAGCCCGGCGACTTCGCGAGGGGAAGCACAGGAAGGCCGCGGACTGCATCCAGAAACTCGACTTTCAGAATGGCCAGATCGGACGTCTTGGAAACCGATCCTGACGACAGCGTCACGGGCGTGGGCGAGCCGGGGAAGAAGACTACGAGGTTCTCGAGCATCGCGGTCGCTCCCTGATCTATCAGCGTCTGGGCCTCGGAATCTCCAAACCAGGGCTCGGCCACGTGGCGGTTGGTGGCAATCAGGCCATTGCTAACCAGAAATCCGGTGCCGGAGACTCGGGCGCGAATTGTGGGACGCTGTTTCGCGAAGCCTACCTGGTAAACCCCATAAATGTAGCCAATGGAATTGCGATAGCGGTTCAGGACGACCGTCGGCATGGCTTGATCCTGCTTAAGTTGTTCGACCTGGGCCGTGAGATCGTGAACCTGCTTTTGGAGTTCGACTGGCTGATCGGCCAGCGTGGCCTTGGGAGAGTAATAGTGGACCATGGTGAAGGCTCCCAGGAGGAGAACGACACCCAAGACGGCCTGCACGGTCTGTTGCCAGCTATCGCTCACCACGGTGGAATCCTGCTGCTGGGCCGGGGCTTCGGAAACCGGGGGCTCGAAGATTTGGTCATCGATCTGGGATTCGGCCATGAGCATCGCAGGTCCTTAAAGTACCCCAAGTCTTTTTGTTTCAGCCGTTTAAGCATGGAACGCCGGACGGGCCGAGGGCTTGGAGTGTTTATCTTCGCCTCTCCGGCGGAGGTTGGCTACGGTACTGAAGATGATGTCCGGGCGATATCTGGGAGATTAACGGCTTAACCACAGCGGGCGCGCAGGGCAGACAGGCGTTACGGGGACGTTATCCCCAGGCGCTTGGACATTGCCTCGTAAAGGAATCCTTTACGGGGCTGGTAGGGTTGGATCCACTCGCCGTCGATTACGAATTGGGGGAGAGCGCGCTTTCCAGTGTGCTTGACTACTTCGTCAATCGCGCCCAGAGTGGTTTCTACGTCGATGTCTTTGTAGACGATATTGTGTTTGGCGAGGAAGCGCTTGGCCTCGCGGCAGTCCGGGCACCAGGCGGCCGAATAGACGATGAGTTCCATGGGTTCTTAGTGGGGAGGACCGCTGTTACACACGCTCCAGCTCGGGCTGGGTTAGCTCGTTCACAACGTTGCCGGTATTTAGCGTGGAGGCGGGCTCGAAAAGGAGAAGCCAGCATTCTTCGTCGGCAACGGGACGGTGCTCGACTCCACGCGGAACCACGATGAATTCTCCTTCCTCAATCCATTCGTGGCGGTCTCGGAATTCCATACGGAAACGGCCTTTGACCACGAGAAACATTTCGTCCTCATGCTCGTGGTGGTGGAAGACGAATTCGCCTTTCAGCTTGTCGAGCTTTACGTATTGGCCGTTGAGTTCGGCGGCGATGTAGGGCTTCCAGTATTCGGCGATCTTGGAGAACTTCTGCGCGATATTGACCTTATGCATCACGACCATCCTTGGCTGGAGATAAGCAGGGACGTTTTTAAGATGACCTTTCACGGTTGGAGGTCGCAAAAATCAGATCGCGCGCCTTCCCTAGCGCAGGCGCGGGGAGAAGTCGGTTAGGGCTAGGAATGTAGAATCAATTTTTTCGGCGAGTTTGCCGTTTGCTTCGGATTTGTCGCGGACGGACATCCACTCCGGATCGTCCTGGAAGGCCTTCCAGTTGGCGGCAGCCGCTTCGCGGCTGGGATGATAGAGGATGTAGACGAGCGTATTACTCTTCGCGGGCTCGTCGAATGGCGTCCAGAAAGCGAGGCTCTTCATTCCGTGCCGGTCAAACAGTTTTATGGTGTGATCGCGGAAGCGCGCCAGCAGATCTGGCAATTTTCCGGGGGCAGCGTGATAGATGCGGAGTTCGTAGACTCCCGAGGAGGCTTGCGAATTGGCGTCGTCCCCCGGGGAAGCGGACCAAAGCGATGAGGAAAGAAAAGTGGCCACGGGAAGTGCCTGGAGCAAAGTTCGTCTTTTCACGGCAGGAATTCTAGCAGAAGATGAAGAGGACAATCATCACCGTTAAGTGACCCCGGCGAATGCAGCGGAACTCATTTCACCCGGTTGCAGCGAGGACCCGAGTTTGTCATCCTACTTGCGGAGGCAGAAATGCACCGCACTTCGAACTTACCTCTCCTAATGCTGGTAATGGTGCTTGGCACCGCGGTTGTATTGGGCCAATCGGCTGAGAAGCCCGCAACCAGCAGAGAATCCACCAGCACCGAGGACTTCGCCACAGCGATAAAAAAAATCCGCGACACGTGGGTGCAGGAGTTCAACGCCGGGCACGCTGACAAAGTCGCCGACTTATACGCGCCGGAGGCGGTGCTGATGCGCAGAAATGGCTCTGTACACAACCGTGATTCGATCCTGGCGGAGTTGAAGCGGTCCATTCTTGTTCAGGCGCGCAACTACACCCTCGAGAGCCTGCACGCGGAACATTCCGGACACCTTGGCTACGACACTGGAATCTACAACGAAGATTTTCCTCACCATGTTGCCGAAGGCAACTACCTCATGGTGGTGAAAAAAATAAAGGGAGAGTGGAAGATTGTGGCGCATGCCGCCGTCCCCAATCCCCGACTGAAGTAGTGAGCGTGTCTTGCCATAAGTCTCGACGGCTACGATGGGGACTCAATGCGGCGACTGGATTGCTCGACCGGATTGTCCAGCTTTCTGACAAGTTCGTCCAGTCGGCCCTCGAGCACGGTGAGTTTTTCCTGTTCGGCTCGAAGCTGCTGCTCGGCTTCGATTTCTGTCGCCTGGCGCTATTCTCAATCGGTCGAGTCTTCGAGTTCGGACTTGGAGTGGTTGATCATCTCTCGGAGTTCTTTTTGTCGCACGGTATTCTCTTCGGCGCTGAGCGCGCCCTCCAACCGTTTGAGGTTGTTCCTCACATCCTTCTGATGGGTTTGCGCGTCAGCCAGCCTCAAGCGAGCGTCGTTCAAGCGGTGGAACGCCCGCAAAACCTGCCGCTTGTTGGGTTTGCAGCGGGACAACAGAATCTGCGCGCTTTGTACTCTCGCAAGCGAACTCAGCAGTCCCTGAAGAAGTTCGCGGACTTCGATTAAGAGAGCTTGTAGCGTCTGCGAGTCAGACGGGAGCACATGTGCGAAAGTGGCCGTTGATATTCCGAACACTACGAGGATAAGAAAATATGCTCGCCTCATCGCAAATCTCCGCCGAATGGCTATAGAACAGAGGCTGAGGTGAGGCCGTCGGGGAATTTGCATGTAGGCCGTTTGGCGGGCGGGGGCGCCGGCCCCACACCAGCAAGAATAAAGGCCGCCAGGTTTTTGCTGGCGGCCTAGATTTTCAGCCTGCGGTAGGGCGGTAGGAAGGATAGCCGGGGCGGCTATCCCTACGTGTCCATTGTTAGAACCCAGGCGTGTCTGAGTTGACGTGGCTGGCGTGAAGGCTGAGGCGCACACCGCGCTTTTCGTTGAGGCGCGTGGTTGTGCTCCAGTCTACTTCGTCGGCGCTGATGACGCCGGTGCCGCCGCCAACCAGGGAATAGCTGATGCGGCTGTCCTGGTAGCCGTAGCCGCTGACGGCTAGCACGGTTCCGTTGTTCAAGACGAAGACGGGCATGCCGGGAGCCACGTTCGGAACCGAAGGAATAGTTCGCGTTACGACATTGGCATAGGAAGCCTGAACTTGACCCTTTGCCATCTGGGTCGTGACAGTTCCCTCTACCGAGGCATTCCGGTACATGAGCTGCGGCCCGTTGTCATAGTCCGAGGGCTGGTAGTTCTGGCTCTGGTCGCGGCTGAAGAAGTGCCAGTTGGGACCGAAGCTCTTTGTCACCTGCGGGATTTGAACGTCGTCCATCAGGCGGAGGCTGAGCACGGTTTCGCCCTTCAGCGTGGGACGCGGACCGCGGGCGGGCAGCATGATCACCTTCCATGGCCATAGGGGTGGCAGCAGCCATTCGACTACGTCTCGCCTGGGATGTCCTTTGCCATCGATCTTGCCCTGTTTGTCGACTTTGTAGCCGCGGGTGGAGATGACCTTGGCCTCAAGCGGCAGGTCTCCGGTGGGCAGGCCGATGCGATCGAACTGCAACTTCAGATACCCCTTGCCCCAGAAGTGGCCAGGGTCCTTGGCTGAATCGAGATGTCCTACTAAGTAGCTCCCGCGGGGAAAAGCCTGTTGGCCGAACTCGGTTACGCCGCGCAAGTGGCAAAGCACGGGGTCGCCGACGTCGACGGTGGCGGTGGACAAGTTGGGCTCGTTGAGGGTGCACTGCAAAAGAGTACCGGCGGGCAGGACGATGTCCCGTGCGCTGGCGCTCAAGGAGAAGAGCAATAGACCTAGCACAGAGACAGCTAGGGCTGCGTACAACAGGCGAGACTTCATAGAATTCACCTCGATCGCTTGCTGATTCGCAGGCCGCGGGACAGCCCACTACGTGATGGGTCGAATCTAATCACAGATTTTGGGGCTGGGTCAATAAGGTTTTGGGCTGAAACGGGCTTCGGAGCAGGGAATAGCGAGGTTTAGAGGGCAAAAAGAAAAGCCGCAGCGTGGGCTGGCGGCTTAGAAGTCGAACTCGGACGAAATTCCCGCTCGCTTTGCTCGCGCGGACAGCCAAGGCGGCTGACCCTACGTGAGCTATTTTTCGTACAACAGGACGCCTTCCGCCTTTTCGGAATCGACTGGGCGGTAGAACAGCTTGTTGTCTTCGAGGAAGACCTCGATGAAGGCGGGGCGCGTGGTGATGGTGCCCTGGATCAGCGCCTCCGACAACGGGTCTTCGATGTATTTCTGCAGGGCGCGGCGGAGCGGGCGCGCACCGTAGCTGCGATCGGTGAGGGTCTGGTTGAGGATCCATTTCTTGGCATCGTCGGCAACCGTGACCGTGATCGATTTCTGCGCCAGGTTCGTATTAAGCTGCGTGACCATGAGCTCGAGAATCTGGATGAGATCAGACTCGCCCAGAGCCAGGAACAGGATGACCTCATCCAGGCGGTTCAGGAATTCGGGGTTGAAGGTGCGCTTGACTTCGCCCTTCACCAGTTCTTCCACCTTGTCGGAGATCATGTCTTCCTTCGACGACTGGAAGCCCAGGCCCTCGCGCTTCTGCAAATGCCGCGCGCCGATGTTCGAGGTCATGATGATGATCGTGTTCTTGAAGTCGACCGTGTTGCCGAGGCCGTCGGTCAACTGGCCGTCTTCAAAAACCTGCAGCAGGATGTTGAAGACATCCGGATGCGCCTTCTCGATTTCGTCGAGCAGAACGACAGAGTAGGGAGCACGCTTCACGCGTTCGGTGAGCTGGCCACCCTCCTCGTAGCCGACGTATCCCGGAGGCGAACCGATGAGCTTCGAGACCGAATGCTTCTCCATGAATTCGGACATATCGAAGCGGACCAGGGCTTTCTCGGTGCCGAACATGAATTGCGCCAGGGTGCGCGCGACTTCGGTCTTGCCAACGCCGGTGGGGCCGAGGAACAGGAACGAGCCGATGGGGCGGTTGGGATTCTTCAGGCCAGCGCGCGAACGGCGGATGGCGCGAGCCAGAGCGCTGATCGACTTGTCCTGCGAAATGATGCGCTTGTGCAGCTCTTCCTCGATGCGTAGGAGCTTCTGCGTTTCCTCTTCCTTGATCGAGGTGATCGGCACGCCGGTCCACCGCGAGACGACATCTTCGATGTCCTCGCGGTTGACCACGCCCGTCGAAGACTCGTCGAGATGATACTTCTCTCGCAGGGCACGCAGGTTCTCGCGCTCCTTGCGTTCTTCGTCGGAGTAAAAACGTGCCTTCTCGAACTCGTGATTCGCGATGGCGTTTTCCATGCGATGCACGATGAACTTGATGCGCTTCTGGACTTCGGTCAGCTCTTCAGGCAGCGAGGTCTGGCGCAGTTTTACGCGGGCTCCAGCTTCGTCAACCAAGTCGATGGCCTTGTCGGGAAGGAAGCGGTCGGGAATGTAGCGGTTCGAATGCGAGACCGCGAAGTTGATGGCTTCGTCCGTGTAAGTGACAGCGTGGAATTTTTCGTAGCGATCTTTGATGCCGAAGAGAATCTTAATCGCGTCGGTCTCGTTCGGCGGTGGAACTTTGACGGCCTGGAAACGGCGTTCGAGCGAGCGATCTTTTTCGATGGACTTGCGGTATTCACCGGGCGTGGTTGCGCCGATGCACTGAATCTCGCCACGAGAGAGGGCGGGCTTCAGAATGTTGGCCGCATCGAGCGAGCCTTCCGCCGAGCCAGCGCCCACCAGCGTGTGTAATTCGTCGATGAAGATGATGGAATTCTGCGACTCCATCAGCTCCTTCATGATGGTCTTGAGGCGTTCTTCGAACTGGCCACGATACTTGGTGCCGGCGACAATCAATGAAAGGTCGAGAGCGAGGATGCGCTTGTCGGCAAGGAACGACGGAACTTCGCCGTCGGCGATACGCTGGGCTAGACCTTCGACGATGGCGGTTTTGCCGACGCCGGGTTCGCCGATCAGCACCGGATTGTTCTTGGTGCGGCGGCAGAGAATCTGGATGACGCGATCGACTTCGCCCTCGCGGCCGACCAGGGGATCCAGCTGGCTGTCCATGGCGGCCTGGGTTAAATCGCGCGAAAATTCGGCCAGCAGCGAACTTTCACGCTGCCGCTGGGGCTGAGCCTTTTCCTGAGTGCTGCGAGCCAACTCTTCGCGGATGGTTGAGAGGCGCAGGCCGCGCTCGTGCAGGATCTCAGCGGCGAAGCACTTTTCTTCTCTCAGTAAACCCAAAAGCAAGTGCTCGGTGCCGATGTGGCGATGCGAGAGGCGTTCCGCCTCTTCAGCGGCATAGGCAAGAACCCGTTTGCATTCATTGCTTAGCGGGAGATCCACCGAGGTGGAAACTTTCTCGCGGATAGTGGTGTGTCCCTCGATCTGCTTGCGTATGGACTCGACCGAGGCGTGGGAGCGCAGGAAACGATTGGTCAGGGCTTTATCTTCGCGCAGGAGTCCGAGAAGCAGGTGCTCAGTCTCGATATAGGGAGACCCGAACTGGCTGGCTTCGTAGCGTGCGAAAAAGATGACGCGCCTGGCTTTCTCCGTATAGCGTTCAAACATAATGCCCTTCCCCCTGACCTTCCTGGCCGGGAAAACATTTGCTCGCCCGACCTACCGAACCCGATCCCTGTCCCTGCTGACCTTATTCTAAGCCATTATGCAATCAAAGGGCCTCAAAACCAAAGTACTGAAACGATTTTACAAACCTTTGATCACGTTACCGAAGGAACGGTTGCCGATCCTCCGTTGTTGATTCCTTGCACCAAATTCCTGCACTTTGTCGAACTAATCTTTCGCTTGCGATGGTGTTGCGTTCACTTACTCATACCGGCAAAGAGCCCGGCGGAATCTCCTCGATACGACCTCGCTGCAACCGCAACACTCGATGGCAGCGACGGGCAAATGACAAGTTATGCGTAGCGATGAGGGAGGTGAGTTGATGCTCGCGATGTAAGCGCGCGATCAAAGCGAAAACCGCTTCCGCGGTCTGTCCGTCCAAGTCCCCCGTGGGCTCATCCGCGAGCAACAGCTTGGGACCGGTGATGATCGCGCGGGCCAAAGCCACCCGCTGCTGCTCTCCGCCCGAAAGCTCGCCCGAGCGATGATGCGCACGTTGCTCCAGTCCAACCTCACGCAGCCAGCGCGAAGCTTCTGGCTCGACTTGCTGCCACGTCCGCCCTCGCAGAAGCAGCGGCATGGCAACATTTTCTGCCGCGGTGAATTCCGGCAGCAGATAGTGAAACTGCCATACAAAGCCGGTTTCCCGGTTGCGAAAGTTGGCGGCCTCGTCGTGCGATAACGAATTCAATCGCAAGTGGGCGCAGTATACGTCACCTGCAGAAGCACGATCAAGAGCGCTCAGGATATGCAACAAGGTACTCTTGCCGGCGCCGGATTCGCCCACAATGGCGAGCATTTCGCCTCGCTTCACCTCAAACGACAGATTCTCAAAGAGCACCAGGTCCGATTCGCCAGACTGGAAAACTTTCTTCAGGCCTTCGACCCGAAGCATCGATTCTTGTCCCGTTAGATGCATGTAGTGTCGCTTTCGTTCCAACGCCTAAAGTATGAAGGACCGTAACCTAAGGTTTAGGCAGTATTCGCCGGCTGTTCAAGTAGTGCGTAGTGCCGTGAAATCGTTTCGAGTCTCATAATTCCACAATCCATGCTTGCGCGGAACTGTATAACCTATCAGGCTTCCGCGGCCGCAGTTTGCCGCGTCAATCGATAGAAATCCGTGGTAAAAGCCGGTGTCACTCATACCGTAGCGCCTCGGCCGGGAGGATGCGGGATGCGGACCACGACGGATATAGCGTCGCGATAAACGAAATCAGAACTGCGAAGAGCGCTATCCACAGGCCATCGAGGGCTCGTGGCGCGAAGGGAACGTAGTCGATCGAGTAGACCTCGGGTGAGAGGGCAAGCACGTGGTAGTGTCCTCCGACATAGGAGATGGCATAGCCCAGCACCAAGCCGATGGCGGTGCCGATGGCGCCGATCAGCACGCCTTGCGCGATAAAGAGGTTGCGTACCTGAGCGCGGCGCGTGCCCATGGACATGAGCACGGCAATGTCTTTCGTTTTTTCCATGACCATCATAATGAGGGCAATCAGGATGTTCAGGGCGGCGACGAAGACGATGAGGCCGATGGTGATGAAGGTGACCAGGCGCTCCAGCCGGAGGGCGTGAAACAGGGCTTTATTCTGCTCCTGCCAGTTCGTGGCCATGAATCCTTTGCCGGCCGCCTCTTCGAGCTGGCGAGAGATCGGGCCGGCCTGGTAGATGTCGTCCACTTTGAACTCGATGACGGAGATGAGGTCGCCAAGGCCGAACAGGCGCTGGGCATCTGACAGTCGAACGAAGGCCCAACTGGAGTCGTAGTCGAAAAAGCCGGAATTGAAAATTCCTACCACACGGAAGCGATTGTATTTGGGGACGGTGCCGAAGGGCGTCAGTTCCCCCTGCGGACTAACGACCATGACAACGGAGCCGACCATGGCGCCGAGATTGTCGGCCATATCCTTGCCGAGAACGATGGGAGGCATGGCTGAGACGCGCTGCTGCACAGCCGCGAGGGAGTCGGGAGATTCGGTTGTATTAGCTGATTGTCTGGTCAGGACACTGTTGTCGGCTGGCTTTGATTCTGCTTGTGTGTCTTCCAGGGGAGCGGCCGAGCCTTCCTTTACTGAGTTCAGCAGATCGCCTACTTTGCGCTCGTAGCGCGGGATCATGCCTTTGAGCACCGCGCCGCGCGCTCGTGGACCACGTGCGATGAGGACTTGTTCAAAGATTGCCGGAGCGGCCGCGACGACATGCGGCTGCTTCGAAAGGCGCTCCATGAGAGTGGGCCAGTCTTTGATGCCGTCGTCGGCAACGCGTTGCAGGCTGATGTGGGACGTGGAACCCAGCAGGCGCTGCTGAAGATCCTGACGGAAGCCGTTGGTGATAGCCATGGCGACCACGAGGGACGAGACGCCCGCGGCGACTCCGGCGATGGAGATGCCGGTGATGATGCCGAGGAAAGTCTGGCGGCGTTTGGCGCGCAGGTAGCGGGTCGCGATGAAGAGCTCGAAGCGCATGTGGAGCGATCAGCTGTCAGCTATCAGCTTTCGGCCAAGTCGGATTATAACGAGAAGCTGTTAGACGGGTTGCTAGAACGATCATCAATGTGAGCCTTATATTTCGCGAGAGCAAAACTATCGTCATGTTGAACTGCCAGTCTCGGCGGGATATCGTTTCGGCCGAGGGACACTCTCGTGAACCGGTCGTATCACCTATTCTGCGTTGCGTGTCTGCTGCTGGCTTTGCAAGCGCGAGCCAGAACCTCATTTATTCCTTGTCTACCGCCGAAACCCAGGCCAGTTTCCAAGCTCACCTTGGCCCGGACTCATTTCAAAGGCCGGTCAGCGAGCGTCTGGCAATGCTTCGACGCTACCAGAAAACAGAAATTTACTCGCTGTCCATGATCGACGGCCAGCGCACTTTGTGGTTCTCCGACGAGGGGAAAAACTTTGAGATCTTGCCATCTCTCGGTCTTGGGCAGCGGCTCACGAAAACGAAAGCATATGTAAGGGGGATCGAGCGTGAATGGCGGACGCAGCCTCCGGGCGCGTTCTCAAACGCCGGAATCCGTGTACGAAATAAGTCTGGATGGTTCGAACAAGTTCCACCGGTTGTTTGAAATCAAGCCGAATCTAAGTTCCGCCGTCGTCGATCCTGCATTGACGGAAAACTTCCTCAAATCCGAAGCGGGAAGTCCGTCATCTACATTTACGCCGTTGCCAACGGGAGTTTGTTGCACACATGGAACCTGAACGGTTTGTTGAAGGCCAATTGCCCGGGC
>Ga0070717_10002260_pt1 | contig 13504 bp, 14 predicted proteins | sample LARL113metaG_FD_71366 | JGI IMG/M metagenome (GOLD analysis project Ga0070717, IMG submission 71366) | Corn, switchgrass and miscanthus rhizosphere microbial communities from Kellogg Biological Station, Michigan, USA - LAR L11-3 metaG | ecosystem: Host-associated > Plants > Roots > Rhizosphere ... | reverse complement strand
GGAACGTGTAGAAGGAAATTCCGACCGGAAGCAGCGCACCTTCAAGCAGATCTTTGTTCCAGAGCACCGAGTGCAGGTGAAATTTCCAGAGCAGCGAGGATGCACTATCCATTCCCCAGAGGGAGGCGACCCATTCCCCCGAACTCATGGCAAAATTCCAGAATCTGAAGTACTTGAAGAAACCGAGCAGCGACAGGTCAACCACGATAGGAATGATCAGACAAAGCTTTCGGCGGAGAGAGTCCTGAAAACGCAGAAATCCGATTCCGGCAGCGTAGCTAACCAGCGTCGAGAAGGCCATGAGCGCGCAGAATTTGTAATTCCAGAAGGAGTAGAAAACGTACCCAGCGATGGTGAGCCAAATGTATCGCAGCCGCCGCGATGAGATTTTCCAGAAGACGAAGTAAGCCACGGGAAGAAAAGCAAACAGAAACACGCGGCTGTTGAAGAGCATGAGGTTGTTCCCGCGCGCACCAGCTTTGGCGGAAATCAGTTTTGCGCAGGTGTGCGGCTCGCAACCGGAGAATATCGTGAGAGCGGTGTAGCAAGGAGATTACGGTGGTAACGGCGTGCTCAGGAGAATGGCTAAGCGCGTTGCCGGTGCTTCTTCGGACAAAAGCCAGGCTGCGAGGCAAGGCCTGCTAAAATGAGTTCACCTCATAATTGATTCCCACGGCCCCGAACTGCCAAACTCAAATCAGTTGTCTAAATGCGCAAATCGGAATATGCCACTTAATTGAAGGAGAAACATGGCGAAGATCGCAAAGACCGCAGACCGCAAGAAGATTATGGACACCACCAAGAGTACCGATTGCCCGAAGTGCGGCAAACCCACGCGCATCGTGAAGCGGGTGAAAGACCGCGAGCGCGGCGTTCCCGGCGGCATTTTTATTTCCTGCTCGGCCTGCGAATTCCACGAGAAGCTCTAGGGGAGCGACGGCTTCAACTGCCACGATTTCGGTTGCCAGGCTTCTGCCCCAGTAAAGACCGGCGCCGCAGCGAATGGATCGACCAGAGCTCTTGCGGATTGGTAAATGCGAATGCGCCAAAGCACAACACCAACACCGAGTGCTCCAATGAAGCCCCAAAGTATTGCCACAAGGGCGCAGTGCCCCCTGGATAATTCGACGAGAAGAGCAACGCGAGCATGTAAATCATGCCGCACAGGCTTGCGGGGCGCACCGCAATTCCCGATACCAAGGCCAGTCCGATGGCCAGTTCCCCATAAGCCACCACAAATGCGATAAGCGTAGCGTGAGGAAGAACGAAATTTCTGAGCACCGGAACCATGAATGGGTAAGCACCGCCTTGCAAGAATAGGTTGATCCAGTACTGAAACCCACCGCCTCGCGTGAACTGCACGCCGAAGACTTTGTACTCGGCAAGAATCAGAAAAAGACAACCAACTGAAATACGAAGCGCGGTCAGTGATCGGGCGCTGGTCGTCGGCAATGCGGAGCTCGGGGATATTTTCAATGTGCAGATGTGACGTGGGCCGGAGAATCTTTCGAAATCTCGTCCGCGGCCACCCTGATTTCCAGCTGAATGGCTCGGGCTGCTGCGGCCGGGTCTTTGGAGGCTGTAATTGGTCTCCCGACTACGATGTGCGTTGCGCCGGACTGAATCGCCTCCGCAGGAGTCACCACCCGAGCCTGATCTCCGTGATCAGAGCCTGCGGGCCGCACGCCAGGGTTGACGATCAAAAAATTTGGCCCCAGTTTTGCGCGCAAGGCTTTTACTTCTCGCGCTGAGCTTACGACTCCCGCGCAACCAGTGTCGAGTGCGGTCGAGGCCAGCCGAAGAACCTGGTCAGGAAGCTTTCCCGATACTCCGGTCTGTTGAAGGTCCGATTCGTCCATGCTGGTCAGGACGGTCACGGCGAGGATTTGCAGCGTTGGTGCGCGGGAAAGGATGTGGACGTCCGCCCTTACAAGGGCAGCTTCGACCGCCGCGCGCAGCATTTTTTCGCCGCCCGCGGCGTGCACTGTCAACATACTCGCACCCAGTTGTGCTGCCTCGCGGACGGCAGCGGCCACAGTGTTCGGAATGTCGTGATACTTCAGATCAAGAAAAACTTGACGGCCTGAGCTCACCAGGTCGCGGACGACACGTGGGCCTTCGGCGGTGTAAAGCTGCATCCCAACCTTGTAGATATGCACCGAGTCGCCAAGGAGGGTGACTATCTTCTGCGCCGAGGCCGCGGATGAAACATCGAGCGCGACGATCAGCCGGTGATCAATAGGAAACATCTCAGGAGCCATTGTTTTATGATTTTAAGCGAAGCTGCTGCAGGAAATTTATTTAAGGTAGCTTTGCTGTAAGACAGGGCGGGCCGACTGGCCCGTCCTGTCTGCGGATTAGCGTTCCAGGACTGGCTCGCGGAGCATGGCCAAGGTCGCAGCAGCCTGGTGACGGGGCAGCACATCCAGCCGAACGCGTTGAAGCCCCTGCTGGTCGAAACGGAGCACTTTGGCCGCGTTGTAGGACAGGTCAACGATCCGCCCGTCAACGTAGGGCCCGCGGTCGTTGATCCGAACAATGACCGAGCGATGGTTGTGCAGGTTTGTCACCCTAACCAGGGTTCCTAACGGCAAGGTCAGATGGGCGGCGGTCATGTCGTACATATTGAACGGCTCACCACTGGCTGTCGGTTTACCCTCGAAATACTCCCCATACCAGGAAGCGGTTCCCACCTGAAAGGGGCGAATGTTGTGTTGGGCAGAGAGTGCCTTGGGGGTTGGATTTGGACTTAATTTCGGGTTCCCGGCCGCGCTGGAGCTGATTGGCCCATGGGCCGCTCCCAAGCCTACAAGTAACGTGACGGCCAGACCTTGAACTATTCGTCCTCGCATTCAAATCCTCCATTGCCAAACTCGATCTACTCGGGAACACGTTCGGTCAGTCTCCAAAATGCTACGGGGCCAGGGGTAGCGTGTCAATTAGGAATGACGTGTATAAGTACCTTAGTACAGTTATAGATAGGTGAAGTAATCTATCGATTGCAATGAGCTATTCTGGTCTATGTTGATGAATCATTAGAGGCATACTTGTTTACACATTAGTAAATAACCGGTCTGGCCAGCCATAATGAAATATTTTCGTAATAATGTTTTCATCAACTTACAAACAAAACCCATATTCTTCTTTAGCTTCATCGAGTTGCAAAGGGGTGGCGCATTTTCGGGCCAGCTGCTCGACGATTTTGCGCGGAGCGGGATTTTCGATACAGTCCCTTAGTGCACGTAGCCCCACCCATCATTCTCACCATCGCTGGCTTCGACCCGTCGTCGGGCGCCGGGGTCACTGCGGACATTAAGACGATCGCTGCGCATGGATGCTATGGCGTTTCGGCAATTACAGCATTGACAGTGCAGTCCACAGCCGGGGTGCGACGGGTGGTCCCAGTCGATGTCAAGTTGCTCGGAGATACCTTCAGCGACTTATTGCGGGATGTGAAGGTCTCTGCGGTACATATCGGAATGCTCGGAAGCGGCGAGGTAGCATCCGCGGTTGCCGATGTCCTCGAGAACGCCGCGCTGAAAAATGTGGTATTGGATCCAGTCCTGAAGTCGTCGTCGGGAGCGGCACTGCTCGACTGCGAGGGTATCGGATTGCTGATTCAGCGGCTTTTGCCACTCGCGGAGCTCACCACGCCCAATATTGACGAGGCTGCCGCCCTGACCGGCCTGGAGGTCAGAAATCCGACTCAAATGAAGCTTGCCGCCGGACGGCTGCATGAAATGGGTGCCAGGGCGGTGGTCGTGACCGGCGGACATCTGGATAGAGCCATTGACGTTCTCAGCGTGGAGGGTGAACACGCGCAAACCTACAGCGCAGAACGAGAGGGTTCGTCGAACACCCATGGTACGGGTTGCGCTTTTTCGACCGCTATCGCCTGCCAGTTGGCTTTAGGGCAGTCCCTGCCAATGGCTATCCTGCTTGCCAAAACCTATGTGCTGGCCGCAATCAGGAACAGTTACACCATTGGCGGTGGGCAGGGACCGGTAAATCACATGTACGGCATTGGCGAGCGTCCGCGAGAGGCACAAGAAACAAATCAGGAAGAATGATGGGGGAGCCTACTTCTGCGACTTGCGGTTCCTGAGAAGAATGCCTGCAAGAAAAGATGCGCAAGAGACGATCAGCCACTGAATCCGCCACAGTTGGACGGCCTCGAAGTCAGCGGTGTCGTGAATGCTGACGAATCCCATAGCTAGCGCCACGATCAGGAAGGCAATCCCCAAAAGAAACGCGCATAAAGTTGGGAGGGGTAATCCGAACCAGTCTTTGACGCTGCTGAACTCAAGCGCTCGCAGGAACGTGAGATGTCTAATCCAACTGCGGGATGGCACTAGGTCAGTGCGATGACGGCTGCTGCCGCAGATGTGACAGAAGGTGGCGCCGACCATGAACTCGGTTCCGCAACGCCTACAAGACTCGGCTAAGTTTGTCGCAGCGGGGGGCTGAGACAGGGGAGGGCGCCAAAACTCCTGATGGGCGTCGCGGACCGCGTCACTCATAAATACTTCCAGGGCTGCTAAGTGGCACGTCCCATTCCAAAGCAGCCGATGCAGAACTCCAATTGTTAGTGCGGGTTAGATTTAGCTTCGTCGACACCTAAAGCGTGAAGTCGAGCAAGAATTACTCTGATAGTGCAAAGTTTCTAGAGAGTGCTCGGGATCCGCCGATTGATATCTGTACCAATTGGGCGAGCATCGATTCTATTTCTCGGATAAACTTGCAGATAAGTTGCCGCTTGGGTTAGACGGGTTTTCCTTGTCCCTCCGCATCGTATTTCGTGCTTTGCTTGCCATAGTGATGGCTGTAGGGTACGCTGTCGCGCAGAAAACTGAAGCATCGTCCACAACCCCTGCTCCTGAGATAACAAAACCGTCGGCGTCCCGGCTCTCGTTCAGGTCTAAAGAACCGCTCAACGAGCAGGCATTCAATCATTTTTACGATATGGAACTTGAGCGCTCGATTCAGGAGTTCACGCTCCTGTATCAGCGCCATCCCAATGATCCTGACTCGATTAACCACCTGCTGAATGCCGTGCTTTTCCGTGAGCTGTACCGCATTGGCGCGTTGAGCGCAGGGGAATACGCGAACGATAGTTTCATCAATGCTACGCACGAGCCTGCCGATCCCAGGACGTGTGAGCAGATCAAGATCCTGGTGCAAAAGGCGCTCGCAATCGAGAACCGACGACTGGAGGCAAACTCGAAGGATGTAGGCGCGATCTATGCCCGCGGGGTGACTAAGGCTGAGTTCGCAACTTACACCGCACTGATCGAGCACGCGTGGTTTTCAGCGCTGCGGAATGCGGTTGCCGCCAGGCACGATCATGAAAAGGTGCTTGAGCTTGATCCCACTAATGTGGACGCGAAGCTGATCGTTGGAGCGCACAATTACGTTGTCGGTAATCTTCCGTGGGCGGTAAAGACGGCGTCGAGCGTGGTGGGGCTAGGCGGGAACAAGGAAAAAGGCCTGGAGTACCTGCGCGCGGCCGCGGACGGGAATGGCGAAACCAGTGTGGATGCCAAAATCGTGCTGATTGTTTTCCTACGCCGCGAGCGCCGTTTTGATGAATCGCTGCACATTTTAAGAACGCTCGAACCGCAATATCCGCACAACGTGCTGTTCGCGATGGAAGAAGGAAACCTGCTGAGCGAAAAAGGCCAGCGCGCAGACGCGGCGGCAGCGTATCGCCGAGTCTGGCAAGAGGGACGCAATGGTCGGTATGCCGGCCTGCACTATGAAATCGCAGCCACGGCCCTTGGCGATCTACTTAGGCGACAAAAGAACTATTCCGCGGCGGCAGCAGCGTACGAGCAGGTTGGCGAGATTCAAAAGCCTGACCTGGAAATTGAGCAGAAGGCCGCACTCGGAGCTGGGGAAATGTATGACTTGCTGCAAAGACGCGATCTTGCGCTGAAGAAGTATGCGGCCGTTGTGGAAACTAATGCCCATTCGGCCCAGGCCGATGTCGCCCGAAAGCGTATTAAAGAACCGTATAAGGGCTCCTGACGTTTGGCGGGCGAAATTTCTTGGAACCATCGGGAGCGCGCGCGCGTATCCTAGTGTGCGAGGTGAACTATGTACTGCAATTACTGCGGCAAATCCATTCAGGATGATGCCAATGTCTGCGCCTACTGTGGTACCCGCGTCGGCGGAATTATCTCCCGCAAGCGCCTGGTTCGTCCGCGTGAAGGACGCAAGGTTGCCGGCGTATGCCTCGGCGTGGCGGAGTACTTCGATTTAGACGTGACGGTTGTCCGACTGGTGTGGCTGATCGCGTCGGTTGTGACCGGGATAGGCCTGCTGTCCTATCCGATCGCTTGGATTGTCATCCCAGAGGAGCCGTACAAACTTCCGGCAAATGTAACTTCGGGACAGGTGGTCACGAACTCCTGAGGCTGCGTATGCTGAAGCGGAGTTCGTGGTTCCTGAGGAATTTTTTCATTGCCTTAGGGCGTTGCTTTATCGAAGATGCCGTGTCGGACATCGCAGGTGCTCTGTACGAAGGCATTGGGGGATTTCTGAGTCTTCTAGTCATGGTCGCCGTCTGCGCCTCTATCGTCTGTCTTTTCTATGGATTTTTCCAAGTCGGTTATGAACTCATGTTTGATCCGAACGCTACCGATGTTGCCGCACGATTAGCTAGCATTTCAATAAGCCCCGACAAGTGGATGTAATCGGTACGAGATTGCACGGGCGAGGGCGCCCGTGCCTCCACAGATTTTATCTGCCAAAACCTAGCCCCTTATAATCGCCAAATGGAAAATATCGTCAGTGATGACACCGAGATTTTCTACGACGTAGCCGGCGCCGGGCCGCCGGTTATCTTGTTGCACCCCTTCCCCGCGAATCACGAATTCTGGTTGCCGGTCGCGGCATATTTATCGTCGCGATACCAGCTCATCATGCCTGATCTGCGCGGCCATGGCCGCTCTGGCCTTGGCAATGGCCCGGCTACTATGCGGAGGCACGCCTCTGATGTTGCCAGGGTTATGACCGATGCCAGCGTTGACCGCGCGCCGCTGATCGGAGTCTCGATCGGAGGCTACACGCTTTTTGAATTCTGGCGGCAGTTCCGGGACCGGGTAAGTGCGCTGGTCTTGTGCAACACCAAAGCTCAGGCTGACACAGCCGAGGCCCGCGCTTCGCGCCTGGAAGCCGCGAACGATGTGCTGCAACGCGGAACCGAGCCATTTTTCGAAAGCATGTTGCCGAAATTACTAGGCGAGACAACCCGGCAGTCTCGGCCTGACCTCGTGGAAGGCGCTCTCCGAATGATGCGCCAGATGTCCGCCGAAGACGTCGCGGGAGTGCAGCGCGGTATGGCTGAGCGTTCGGACTCGGTATCTACGCTGAAGACTATCAACGCGCCCGTGCTGATCATTACTGGCGACGAGGACAATATGACCGGGGTCGCCGAAGCCGAAGTGATGAAGCAAAACATCGCTGGCAGCCAGATTAAGGTGATCGCCAAAGCTGGACACTACTCACCGTGGGAGCAGCCGCAAGAAGCCGGAAAGCTACTAAGGAACTTTCTGGATTCCATATCACGTGGATAATCGGAAATCGACCATACGAACAACAGAAGTGCTGCCGATTCCTATCCACAGTTAGGGTACTTCGCCAATATCTACTACTCTCTACTGTTTATTAATGTGAGGGTGCAATAAAACACCACTTGCTAGGCAACAATAAAACTGCCTCAGAATGTCGGTCTGAGGCAGTTTTTTATCATTGACCGAAGCAGCGACAGACTACCTCGTGTACGGCCCGGGATAGTTCGTGCCATCGGCGCAGCCGGCTTCGCCACTGGAATTCTTGTAGCCGGTGCCGTGGTCGTAGTCATAATTCGACCAGTTTCCCTGAATTTTCCAATGCGTGCCATTCAGGAAGGTGACGTAAGGACCACCGAAAGTCCAGGCACACTTGTCCGCGTTCTCTTCGCCGGAGCTGTCATACCAGGCATTACCTCGAGGATCTGAACGGGTCTCTGAAAGTTCGTGCCCGGTCACGTTTGCAATTGCCTTTAGGCCCTGTGATTGCCCGCTCACACTGCTCCGTGGATCACAACCCGCGTCCCCGTCGAGCTTGAAGAAAAAGCCAAACTCAATCGCTTTTCCGTTACATGATCCCCAGCTGTGGTAGGCGCAGTAGTTCGCGCCTCCCCTGGAATGGTCTATGTAAACCGGGTAATAGGCGTTGGATGTCGGACTCGGAACCTCTTTGCAGACTTCAGCCAGAACCGCGGAGGTACTCGGGTGCTTCGGAGCGGAGCTGCCATCGACCAAGTGTCCTTGATAAGTAATTGCGGTGCCCACCTTCCTGCCTGAATTGTCGGTATATTCGTTGCTGGTAGCAAAGTAGCTTGACCCTCCGCCGTTTGTGGTGGTGCCAACGTACTTGTACCACTTGTCTAAACCTGTGACCTCATCGCCGGTGTAACTTGGCCAACTGCTGCCCCAAAAGATAGCTTTGACTGTGACACTCGGCAAAATTGGTCCAGCATGGTAGGTCATATCGGGATTGCCGGATGTTGCGGGAGTGCTGGCGGTGGTTCGGTCCCAATGGGGGCCGAGTATGGGCGGTTCTTTTTTATTCGGGTTTTTGTTGGCATCCTGGGCATTAAGGTTGAAAGAGGAGGAAAGAAGAACCAAGCCTGCGACTACGAACCACTTCATAGGGAAAAGCCTCCAGAAATCTGGTGCGGGTTTGGGCAGTATTGCCGCGCGAGAAGGGATTGTCAACAGTGGAAGGTTTGTCGAAAGGGTTGTCCGTTCGGCACCGTACAAGCCTCACAGGTTCCGATATATTGAAGGAATCGATGCCTAAGAAAAAATCTGTAGTGATCTGCCCGGCCAAAAGTTTTGGTGGGTCCATGAGTTTGCCGGGAGATAAATCCATCTCGCACCGTTATGCCATGTTGGGCGCGATTGCCGACGGCTTGACGAAGCTGGAAAATTTTTCCACCGGCGCTGACTGCGCCAGCACTTTAGCGTGCCTGAAAACATTAGGCGTGAAGTGGGAGCGAATTGGCGATGCGGTCGCAATTTACGGGCACGGCGCAAAGCTGAAGAGTTCGAGCGACGTTCTCGACTGCGGGAATTCTGGGTCGACCATGCGTATGTTGAGCGGAATTCTTGCCGGGCAGGATTTTGCCAGCGAGCTGAATGGGGACGATTCCCTCCGAAGGCGGCCAATGGCGCGGATCATTAAACCGCTCGAAATGATGGGCGCAAAAATCACCTCGGGGAAAGATGGGCGTCCTCCTCTTCGGATTAAGGGCGGGCGCCTGAAAGCAATTGATTACAAGCTGCCGATCGCGAGCGCGCAAGTGAAAACGTCATTGCTATTCGCCGGACTTTGTGCGGAGGGTACTACAAAGGTGGCGGAGCCGATTCAGACTCGCGACCACGGCGAGCACGCGCTAGAGGCGTTTGGCGCACAACTCGACCGACGCATGAAAGAAGTGAGCATCGTTGGAGGCCAGAAATTGAAGGCCATCGAAGCTACTATTCCTGGTGATTTTTCCAGCGCGGCGTTTTTTCTCTGCGCGGCCGCATTGTTTCCGGACTCGCAGCTCACAATTTCCGGACTGCTGCTGAATCCAACGAGAGCACGCCTGCTAGATTTTCTTATTGGGCTGGGGCTGAAAATCACATTGACTGACATGCGTGAACAACACGGCGAACTAGTAGGTATGGCACAAGTGCAGGGCGGGACACTGAAAGGAGCGCGTGTGGTCGGCGAAGATACGGCCGCGCTTATCGATGAAATTCCGGTGCTGGCGGCGATCGCGCCTTACACGTCGGAGGGAATCGAAATTCGAGACGCCCGCGAATTGCGCGTGAAAGAGTCGGACCGAATTTCCAGCATCGCAACTAATCTGCGCGCCATGGGAGCGAAGGTGGAAGAACTTGAAGACGGGTTGCGAATACCAGGTAGACAGAAATTGCATGGGGCTTCGATAGACTCTTTCGGCGATCACCGGATCGCCATGGCGTTTGCGGTCGCGGCCTTGCGCGCGGGAGGAGAGACCGAGATCAGGGGCGCGGATGCGGCGGTGATTTCCTATCCGGAATTTTTTAATGCGTTGGAGAGTTTAGTACAGAGATAGGTTCGCTCTGCTATTCCCTCGGTCCCAAACCGGGGAAGGATGGGGCACCGCACACGTAATGATCCGGAGAGGTAAGGGCGGATCCTGGACATCCGCCCCGAACCATGCCCGGTGCTATTTGATTTGTTCTGTTTTGCCGTCGTACTTTACGAAGCCGTTCTTGTGATTTTCCTGATCGACATCCTGGTTGGTAATAGTGCGCGCGGCATGTCGTTGGCTCCGTGCTGCGGTTGAAGCATCAACCGCGCTGGAAGTCTCTTCTTCGGAGGCATAATAAATCCAGGCTTTGGGCGCAGCTTCGCCACGCTCGTGCTCCCGTTCCCGCTCCATTCGTCCCATGTTGTGCACTTGCACCGCCGGCACCGAAAGCTGGACCGCTGGCGACGAAATCAGCGGCGTTGTGCCTCCGGCGTACCATACTGGTTGCGTGTAAACCCCGCCGAGATTTCCTGTGACATTGGAAAGCGTGGCATTGGTTGCGCCGGCAGTAAGCCCATAAGTCGCGTTGCTGGCGCCAACCGGGGCGGCCGAAACGGTCTCAAGCGAAACCTCGGGTGTGGTGAGACGCGGAATGTAAGGGGCACCATAGCCGTCATATACGCTAACGGCTGGAGCAACCTGGCCTACGGCTGCACATGACAGCAACGCCGCGGCACACAGAACAATGAGAGTACGCATACTACCTCCTGGGGCAAAACTACAAACGTGCTAGCAGGTGGCATGCCAGTCGCCGACACTGGCCGTTTAGCGTCAGAGATTTGCCGGTCTTTTTCCGAGAATTGGCCGAGGATTTTGCTCCGCACGCGGGTTTCTGGAGAGCCACAGTGCAAAGCATTGCGCAAAAGCCGCACCGGTGTTGCGATCCCTGGAGACGGTTGCACGACTTTTAATCTAATTGCCGATGTAACGTGCGTACAGGCTGCGGGCGAGCGCGGTGTCGCTCGTGCCTTTGATGATTGCCCGACCGTCGGGAAAAAGCGTCATTTCATAGGGCTCTTTCCAGAATTTCAGGATGAACTCGGTATGCCGAACAGTGCCGTGGGTCTGCAGCCGATTGCTCAAGTCGCCGAGATCTACGGGGCGATGATGCTCATGAATCTGCACCGAATTGCGGCCGCAAAGCGTAATGTGTGGACGCCCTGCACCAGCAAGATGCACAAAGTCTTTTTGCGAACAGGTGTGGCAGTCTGCGCGGAGTCTGTCGGCCGCGATCTCTGCGCGCTGGTTAAGCCATAAATCGTGTGACAGCAGAGTGGGGCGAAGTTGCTGGCGTGCTCCGCTCAGCAGCTTAAGAGCTTCGGTGGCCGCAACCGAAGCGCCCAGATTTACCGCAGAATTCAAAATTCCGGCGGTGTCGCAAGTCTCCACTACTCCAGCCGGAGGTTCGGGGAAAAGGCATGACAGGCAGGCGGTTTCCCCGGGCACGATACTCATGGTGAGCGCGTAACTGCCAACGGCGGCGAGGTAAATCCAAGGCAGTGAGTTCTTCACTGCATAGTCGTTGATCAGATAGCGGGTCTCGAAATTGTCCGTGCCATCTAGGATCAACTGAACTCCACCGAGGAGTTGGTCCGCGTTTTCTGGGGTCAAGTCGCTCACATGCGGCTCGGCGACAATTTGCGAGTTGAATTGCGCGATTTTTCGACAAGCAGCAATCGCCTTGGGCACTGAATCAGCAGCATCGGTCTCGTCAAAAAGCATCTGCCGCTGAAGATTGCTGGGCTCAACGTAATCACGATCAATGATGCGAAGGCTGCCAACCCCGGCTCGGGCTAGCAGGGAAGCCAGGACTGAGCCAGTCGCCCCGCAGCCGACGATCGCCACCCGGGATTGCAGGATCTGTTGCTGGCCTTCAGCGCCAATGCCTGCAAACAGCGCCTGACGCGAGTATCTTTCTTCCAGTCCGGGTTTCATTCAGGAGACCATCCACAGCCGCAATGCGCCCCAATCGTCTGCGAACCATCGCGTCTACCCTAGTTCTGCCGCATCACATTTATTATAAGTGGCGAGGGCACGAGAGTTGCGCGAACCGCGTACCCGCGCGCATTGGGCCGTTCAGTTTTCCAAAGCACAGTGCAGGAGTGTTTTTGCCGAATCGGGCCTTGAGCCAGATCTTCGCAGTGATTGCCATTACCTCGTCACTCTTGATGGGGGACGCCCGGGCCCTCTCTCAGAGAAATGATGCCGTCCCCCAACAGATCCAGCCAGAGCAAGCTTTGCCGCCGCAGGACTCATCTTGTGTTGGCGACGTAGTTCAGAAAATAGCTTTCCCAGGCGTTAATGAACCCAACCAACAGACGTTGCGGAGCATGATCCCGGTGCAGGAGGGCAGGCCGCTTGATCGCGATCAGCTGCGAGAGAGCTTGCGCATTCTTTTTGCGACCGGGCGCTTCACCGAACTCAGTGCAGAATGCGAGCCCGCCGCGCGTGGGGGAGTAATACTGTCGTTCGCGAATACGCCGAATCACTTCATCGGCCTGGTCAGGGTTGAGGGGACTCCCGGTCACCCGACGGAATCACAGATCGTAAACGCATCGAAGTTGCAATTGGGCGAGCCATTCAGCGCGGAGAAGATGACGCGGGCGCTAGAGAATATCAAGCGCTTGATGGCGGAGAACGAATATTACGGCGCAGTTATAACCTATGCGGAACGCGAAATTCCTGAGACCCAGCAGGTTGAAATCACATTTCATATTCGATCGGGCGATGCCGCGAGGGTGGGGACCATCACGATCCAGGGAGGCGGGCTTTATTCTGTCGGCCAAATTGAAGATATCGCGCACTTGCATCCCGGAGATATCGTTAGCGCCCAGAAGGTCTCGGACGCGCTCGACCGCCTGCGCAAACGATTGCAAAAACGTGATCGATGGCTGGCGCAAGTCGCCATTGCAAACAAAACTTATAATTCCCAGCTCAATACCGTCGATTACACGCTGGCCATGGATGTTGGACCGCGCGTAGAGATCCGGGCTGAGGGGTTTTTCGTGAGTAAAGGAACACTCAAGAGAAACGTTCCGGTTTACGAAGAACACGCTCTCGACGATGACTTGCTGAACGAAGGCCGCCGAAACCTGCTCAGCTATATGGAAGGACGCGGCTATTCCGATGCCACGGTCAGTCTGAAGCGGGAGACGGACTCGCAGGCCCAGATAATGCGCGTGATCTACCAGATCGATCCGGGCGAACGTCACAAGCTAGTGAATGTGGAAATCACAGGCAACAAATATTTCCGATTCGAGGACGTGCGGCCGCTTCTGCAAGTGCAAACGGCCAGCCTTGCCCTTCCTCACGGTATGTATAGCCAGGCGCTCGTGCGAAGCGGGGTCCGCGACATAGAGAACATCTATCGCGCCAACGGTTTTGCTCAGGTGA
>Ga0070717_10002258_pt1 | contig 13509 bp, 11 predicted proteins | sample LARL113metaG_FD_71366 | JGI IMG/M metagenome (GOLD analysis project Ga0070717, IMG submission 71366) | Corn, switchgrass and miscanthus rhizosphere microbial communities from Kellogg Biological Station, Michigan, USA - LAR L11-3 metaG | ecosystem: Host-associated > Plants > Roots > Rhizosphere ... | reverse complement strand
CGAGAAAATGCGCACGGCGGCGCTCCGCGAGGGCGCGCCATTTCTGGGCGACCGCGTCGAGTGCATGCGCAGGCATTCGTGCCGACATGGAGGAGCCGGGTCGCAACGCTCGTGGCGATGTTGGATCGTCTGGTCCGGAGCACGCACAAGCAACGACAGACCGCTCTTAAGATCGCTGCACCCAAGGCACATCAGCGAATCGCTCGACATCATAGTCCTTCTGCGGGGCACGAGGGCGGGAGTCGTCCGGGCCGGAAGGGATTTCGCTTGCTACTGGGGGAGGCGCAGCGTGCGGGGGCCCAAAAACTGACCCGCCCGGACGGGGAAATCCGGGCGGGTCGCGTTGATCGGCGCAGGGGATCGGGGGGGCGTGAGCGCCGATCGGGGCTGTAATTCAGGCCTCAGTGGGCCTGTTCGCCTATTAGTCTCCGCAAGTCGTGAAAAGGTTCAAGCCGATTTTTAAGCTTCCGGGGGGAATTTTTCGGCCGCCCTGTTCCACTCCTGACGGCGGTTCCCGCAAGAGAAATCCAATAATTTCAATGCTTTAGGAGGTAGCGCGCCGGACTGATGCCGGACCGCTGTCACAATCGCCGCAGCCGGCGCAAACGGCCGTTCCCCGGGGCTTGCCGTCTGCGGCCGCCCCCCGTCCGGCCTTACTCCCTGACGGCAATGAAACCGACGACCTTCGATTCCGATTGCATCTGGCGCACGATTTTGCCGACTTCATCCTTCGGCAGCTTCGTTTCGGAGAGGCGAATACGGTAGAGCTGGCCTCCCATATTCAGCGGTCCCTCGACCAAGGTGGCCTTATAGGCGCCAAGGAAATTGGTGATGTCGTTCGCCGTGGCCTGAGGCGCAAAGCGCACGACGGCAAATGAGCCTTCGGTTGAGGCACTAGCGAGTCCCGGGCCGGCCGGAGTTGCCGGCTCTTTGACCATGACCGCGGCGATCACGGCCGCTTGCAACAAGATCGCAGCAGCCGCGGCGGTTGCCGACCAGGCAAGCGTGCGAGGAGTGAGCTTCGACAGGAATTCAGATACGCGGCTGCCGAGGTCGAACTGGCGCTGGCGCCGCGGCGCGCGTGCCTCCTCGGCGTCGATCGCGGCGAACAGCTTCTCCATTGCGCGCGCCGACGGCGCACCGAGCGTCTCATTGAGATGGATCGTCTCGGCAAGCTCCTCACGGACGAGATCATAACGGCGCGCCAGTTCGCGGTCGCCGGCAAGCGCTTGTTCTACGCGATCGGCGTCGCGGCGACTGAGCGTCCCTGCCGCGTGCCACGGCAGAAGCGCTTCAATCTCGTGGCGCTCCGGCTCCTTACTTATCGCGTTCATGGCCAACCTCTTTCAATTCCTGCCGCCTTGAGCAGCTCCGCGAGCCGCTTGCGCGCGTAGAACATGCGCGTCTTGACCGTGTTCTCCGGGATGCCGACGATTTCGGCTACCTCTCCGACCGATTTCTCGTGGTAGTACACGAGGTCGATGATCTCCCGGTGTTCCGCCGAAAGTCCCAGCAGGCACTTTCGGATCATTGTACTCTTGTCCTTCTTCTCGAGCGCGGTCCCTGGATCGTCTGCTGGATCCTCGATCGCGCTTGCAGTCTCTTCGTCCAACTCCCCGTCCAGCCGGCGCCTGAGTGCCGAAAGGGCCTTGAAGCGCGCGATGGCCAACATCCATGTCGATACCGTGGAGCGCCCTTCGAACCGACCGGCTTGGCGCCACACGTCGAGAAACACCTCGCTGATCAGGTCCTCCGCCACAGCGTCATCGCGTACCAGACGCACGACAAATCGAAACACTCGCACGTGGTAGCGCGCGTACAGCACCTGCATAGCGAGCCGGTCGCCGTTCGCGATTCGTCCGATCAGCACCTCATCTGATGTCGATTGCATCGCTTTTGGCGGTCGGACTCGTCACGTTAGTCGCAAGCGGCTACCGTTGGGTTCACGCTTCCGCCACAGAGATGGCCCCCGGCGGCCCCCTTTCCCCTCTCCGCCGGCGGGGATGTTCGCCGGGTTTGACGCTAAGATTATGGCCAAATGGAACTCGTGGCGCGTTTGAAAATCCCCAAGGAATTTAAGCCGTTAGGCCGGCAAGGCCGAGACAGCCGGCCCCAAAACCAAAGGCCGCGTCGCAGTTTCCCTTGTTTACAGAGGCTTAACTCAAGTTCCAATTCGCAGGGGCGAGCCGAGCTTGCGCAGTGCCGCCAGCACCGAGAGCGCCGTGATCCGTCCGGTTCGGGGATTGTCCGAAGGAATATTCTCGATCGATAGGGTAAAGCGGGCCGAGTCGCTATCCACTTCGACGGTGTGGCAGTTGCGGTCGAGCGAGGGGTCGGCCCAAATCTCCGTCATCGTCCGGTCGGGTCCGATGCCAGCAAGCGCCAGCGCCGCCGCCACATTGACGTTGGCAGGAAATCCCGCCGCCGCCTCTCGAGCAGTTCCGGAGAAGACGAGCTTGGGCGCGTTCAGTCCCTCCACCGAGATGCCATTTGCAGTTAGATACGGAGCGCCCACGAGGCCGCGCGGCGGCTTGCGCGTGATCAGGCGCACGGAATGAATGCGGCCTTCGGCCGCGGCGGTGACCGCATCGAGTCCAAGCAGCGCTCCCGTCGGCACGATGATCTGCCCTCCCCGCGCCTTTGCGAGTTCGACCAGATCGGGACGCGGCAGCAGCGCGCCGGCTGAGAGCACCATCACTTGTTTTCCGGCCTCCAACATCGGCCGGCAAATTCGTTCGAGCATTGGTGCCGGCGTGCATTCGATTGCAAGATCGGCATGAGTAGGAAAGGCCTCGGGCTCGACCAAGGCGCACGCGATCCGCTCGCTAGCAAGCCACGCTTGCGCTTTGGCGTGGTCGCGCGCCGCCGCGCAGGCGAGCGCGAAGCCGGGTATGCCGGCGGAGAGCCTGCGCGCGAGCACGCCGCCGATGGCGCCGAGGCCGGCAACGGCAACGCGTGTCGTCGAGATCACTGGCCTGGGCACGAGAGGACCTCCCCGAAGTTCGCTCTTACGCGGAGCGTTGTCCGACCACAAGCAGGTGTAGGCCCGCGTCAAAGGGCGGCTTGACCATCATCCGGGCAAGGGACAAGTGTCTCGAACGACCAGGGAGAAACGAAATGCTCAAATCAGGAATGAGCAACATGCTCAAGGGCGTAGCTGGCGCGTGCGGCATCCTGCTCGCCGCTACCAGTATGGCACTGGCGCAGGCCTACCCAGCCAAGCCAATGACGATGGTCATTCCGTTCGCGGCCGGCGGACCCACGGACGTGCTCGGCCGCGTGATGGCTCAGCGCATGAGCGAGATCCTCGGCCAACAAGTCATCGTGGAGAACGTCGGCGGCGCCGGCGGCATGACCGGGTCCAAGCGCGTCGCCGATGCCGCGCCCGACGGCTACGCTTTCGTGCTCGGCACCGTCGGTACCCATGCGCAGAGTCAGACCATGTACAAGAAGCCGCTCTATCAAGCGGCGACGGATTTTGTGCCTGTTGCGCTGATTGCCGAGGTTCCGATCGTGCTCATCACGCGCAACGATCTACCGGTGAACAACCTTCAAGAATTCATTGCCTATGGCAAAGCCAACCAGGGGAAGATGCAATACGGTTCGGCAGGCGCAGGCTCCGCAACCCATCTCGGTTGCGTGCTGCTAAACTATCTCATCGGTGTCGACATCACCCATGTGCCCTATCGTGGCACGGGCCCGGCGATGCAGGACCTCCAGGGCGGCCGGATCGACTATCTGTGCGAGATCGTCAGCACGGCCAAGCCGCAAATCGACGGCGGGACAGTCAAGGCGATCGCGATCATGACCAAGGAGCGCTCGCCCGCGCTGCCGAACGTGCCGACCGGCCTCGAGCAGGGCGTGCCCAATCTCGAGGCCTATACTTGGAATGCTATCTTTCTTCCAAAGGGCACCCCGGCCGACATCGTCAGGAAGCTCAATGACGCTACGGTTGAGGCGATGAAGACACCGGGGGTGAGGGAGCGGCTGGAAGCACTCGGGGCGGTGATTGTACCGGAGGACCGCGCCACGCCGGAATATCTCGACCTGTTCGTCAAGCGTGAGATCGACAAATGGGCCGGTCCGATCAAGGCGAGCGGTGTGACCGTGGACTGACCGGAGACCCGCTGCGACGGGCGCCAGCAGGCGCGGGCTGCATGCTTCTCATTCCAGCTCGATCTCGCCCTTGACCTCGTGCGACAGGCCGATACCGCCGAGCGTGATCATGGCAGCGGCGGGAAACTTCTCGTTGCCTTTGAGCCGGCCTTCCGCCAACGCCTGGCGGACGGCCTTCTCGATCTCGCGTTGGGCGCTCACGCCAACCGTCTTGAGAAATCTGCGAATACTGCCGTTGAAGACATCCTCGTTCATGATCGCCTCCTTGCGCCATTATACGCTTTAAACAACGCCTGAGTGGCTGCCGCCGTATCGCCGTGTTTCGGCCGGATTGAGCGAACAATTCCCCATTTGCGTCAATGTGAAGCCATTACCGCGGGCCGTATATGCGGGTTGGGCCTGAGTGACAGGAGCGTGCGATGCCGAGGATGCGTACTTTGGCAATTGCGGTGGCTGCCCTCGGAGTGTTGAGCGGCTTGTCGCTGAGCCGCGCGCGGGCATGCGATAACGATCGCTATCCATGTCCGATCGTATCGCAAACCGAGGATGCGGCGGGCGCTGCGGCTCGCTCGTCCGCGCCAGCGCGCAAGAAAGCGAGCCGCACCGCACCGCAGGACGAGAAACCGCGCGCGAAGAGCGAAGCGGAAGCGTCGCGCACCAGCTCCCGCACAACAAAGGTCAACCCGCCAGCCGGGCAGGAGCAAACGAGCGCTTCCGGCCCACAGAAATCGGAAGATCCCGCTCCCGCACCCAATGAGGGTGCTGGCGAGGAAAATCCGGTCGCAGCCGGGACTGCCGGCGCCGCCGCGCAGGCTGCAGGTGGGGATGAGGCGCCGCCCGTTGCTGCGGCAAATGAAGTGCGAGTAGTCGACCCCAACGAGCTCAACGAGCTCGATCTCGCCGCTACCTCTGCCGCGCCGAGGGGATCGGCCGAGTCGTCTTGGCTGTCCTACTTGCTGATGACCTTGGGCGGAGCGCTCGCCGCGGCGTCCACGGTGCGCTTCCTCTTCTTTGTCTGACGGGTGACGGACGGGGGGTAGCCTTCAATTGCGGTTGACAGCCGTTCCCGTTCCGTTCCTTATAGCGGCCATGCAGCCGTTTGGCCGTCCATGCCGAGTTTCACACCCCAGCAAGACGCCGCGCTGACCGCGACCTCGACTTGGCTCAAAGCCGCAGGCGGACGCGCGTCCGTATTCCGTCTTTTCGGCTATGCCGGAACCGGCAAGACGACGCTGGCCAAACACTTGGCGGAGGGAATTGACGGAAAAGTCCTGTTCGCCGCTTTCACCGGCAAGGCGGCTTGCGTGATGCGCAGCAAGGGCTGCAACGGGGCCACCACCATCCACAGCCTGATTTATAAGGCGCGCGACAACGGTGAAGAAACGCCGAGCTTCGAGCTCTGGCACGAGGCGCCCGCCTCAAAGGCCAAACTCATTGTCGTCGACGAATGCTCGATGGTCGATGCCGAGCTCGCGCACGACCTGATGTCGTTCCAGGTACCGCTGTTGGTGCTGGGCGATCCCGCGCAACTGCCGCCGATCCAAGGCGGAGGTTTTTTCACCGACGCTGCGCCCGACGCCATGCTCACCGAGGTCCACCGGCAAGCGCAGGACGATCCCATTGTGCGGCTGTCAATGATGATTCGCGCCGGCAGTACGCTGCGGCAAGGCCGCTACGGCGAGACCGAGGTGGTAAGGCGCGATACCTTGGACCCCGCGTGCGTGATAAACGCCGACCAGGTTCTCGTGGGCCGCAACGCGACGCGGCGCGCCTATAACGCGCGGCTGCGAGAGCGTCGCGGCTTTGCCGATCAATTGCCCATGACAGGAGACAAGCTCGTCTGCCTGCGCAACAACCGTCGCAAGGGCTTGTTCAACGGCGGGCTTTGGACGGTGAGCGAGCGCCCGCGCAGCCGGCGGCAAATCATCCGAATGCGACTCATGCCCGACGACGCCTTGGGTGAGCGGACGACGAAGGTGTCGGTCCTGCCGGAATGCTTTACCGGCGTCATCGACCACTTGGATTGGGCCGCGCGCAAACGCTACGACGAGTTCGACTTCGGCTATGTCTTGACCGTCCACAAGGCGCAAGGCTCGCAGTGGGACGACGTGGTTTTATTCGACGAATCCGGTGCGTTCCCGGACAACCGCGACCGCTGGCTATACACCGGCGTGACGCGAGCGGCGAAGCGGCTCACTGTGGTGGTTTGAGGGGCCGAATACTTTTTTCACTGGCAGCAATGACCGGACTTTACTCCGGCCAATCCTGAATTCTCACCCGAGCCGAGCTATTCATCCTTCTCCTCGACCTCGCGCGCCGGTGTCTCCGGAATGAGACCGGCGCGCCGGCGGGCGAAGGTTTCCTCGCCGCTTTGCTGCCATTGGCCGGCAACGGCGCGTTCGGCATAACGCTCCCAGGCGGGCGACCAGTCGCCCAACGAATAGCCATGCCACGGCGGCTGCGGCGTCAGGGTCGGCAAGCCGAGCTCCTGCCAAATCGTGCGCGCTTGCTCCATGTACTGCCGCGCGGGCAGCGCGAGCGGCGGCGCCGAATGCTTGAGCGTCGCGTCGATGAGAATGGTCGAATCTTCGTCCCGCGGACCGGATTTCGGTCCGTGTCCCGCGGAGCGGTGTGGCGCGATATGCGTATCCTGCATTGGATTCGCGCGATAAGCGAGCGACCAGAACACCGCGTCGGCGTTGGTCGGGTCGATGTCCTCGCTTACCGCAATGCAGACCTTGCCGCAGTCGGACAGCAGGGTCGAGGCGCCATGCAAGCCGCGCCAAACCTCGCTGCGCGGTGTGCCGTGCGCGTATTGCACGAAAATCACCTTGCGCAAGTTGGAGAGCGGCTCGTGCATGACCACCCGGCGGACTTCCTTGATCCCGAGCTGTCGCCGCAGATGCGTGAAGAACAGCGGCTCCATGGCTACCTTTTTGAGCACGCTCGATTCGCTCGGCGTCACTTGGCTGATGATGGACGCAAAAACCGGTGAACGCCGATGCGTGATCGCGCTCACGCGCATGGACATGTTGAAGTCCTCGAGAGCCACATGGCCGTGACTTTCGCCGAACGGCCCCTCTGGCTCGAGCAGATCCGGGTCGATCAACCCTTCGATCACGATCTCGGCGTCGGCGGGCACGTTGAGGTCGACGGTGAGGGCTTTCGCCATTCGGAGCGGCACCCCGGCAAGCCCCCCCGCCACCGCCAGTTCATCGAGATCGACCGGCAGCTTCATGCCGCCGGTGAACATCGCGACCGGGGCACAGCCGACGACGATTGCGCAGGGCATCGGCTCGCCGCGACGGTTGTATTTCTTCCAGTGCAGATATCCGCCGGCGCCGCCGATTCGCGAGGCCATGCGCACGCCGAGCCTATCGGTCGCCTTCAGGGCGGCGCGATATGTTCCCATGTTCTGGATGCCGGTCTCGGGATCGCGCGTGACGCAAAGGGTCGCGGTCAGATAGGGCGCCGCGTCGAAACCCGGCGTCGAGATCGGCACCGGCAGGCGCGTCAGGCCCTTGCCGATGCCGCTCAGCTCCTCGCCTGTGATCACGACCGCCTGGCATGGCGGTGCGTCGACGAGGATCGGCGGGATTGGGCTGGTGATCGCGCGTACCCACGCTGCCTCGATCTCCTCCACCGGGCGGCCCATGCCGACCGCATAAATTCGCGGCGAGGCGGCGAGCGCCCCGACTGCCACCGGAATGTCATAGCGACGGCCCGAGGAATCGATGACATTGGTAAACAAGAACGCGCGCCGTTGATCCTCCTTCAGTCCTCCTTGAAATTGCCAACGCACCAACGGGTGCAACTCGGTATCCTTGTTGATCAGGCGGTCGATGCGCAGCAGCAATCCTCGCGCCTCGAGCGCGGCGAGATGTGATTGAAAATCGAGCGGCGGCCCGGTGTCCGGCTTCTGTGCGGCCCGACGCGCATCGACGTCCAGCATGGTCGCGACCTTCTTGCCTTTCGCTAAGGTACGATCCGCGGCGATTGCAATGCAACGCTTTCAGTATATCGTGGGCGGCCGCGTCGCGCTGTTCCGGGACATCCAACCATGGGCGCGAGACATTTCGGCGCCCGCGTCGCGCGCCTTGAAGATCCGGCGCTGCTGACCGGACGCGGGCGTTTCGTCGACGACATCAGGCTTGCCGGCGCGTTGCACGCCTGTTTCGTGCGCAGCCCCTATTCCCACGCCAAAGTCCGCACGATCGACGCGACGGCGGCGCGCGCCATGCGAGGCGTGCATGCGGTGCTGACCGTGGACGATCTGCCGGCGCGCATGGCGCGCAGCCAGATCCCCATGCTCGTGCCCAATCCGTCGATTGCCACACCGCGCACGCAGCTCGCCTTGGCACGCCGCGAAGTCTGCTACGTCGGTCAAACCATCGCGGTCGCGATCGCGGACAATCGCTATCTCGCAGAGGACGCCGCCGCGGCGGTCGACGTGGACTTCGAGATTTTGCCCGCGGTCAGCAACTGCCGCGAGGCGGCGGCGCCCGACGCGCCGTCTGTACATAGCGATCTCACGACCAATGTAGCCGCTGTCGTCGCCATGAGCTACGGCGACGTCGAGGCGGCATTCGCGCGCGCCGCACACGTTTTCGAGGAGGAATTCTCATTACATCGCGGCGGTGCCATGACGCTTGAAGGCCGCGCCGTGCTGGCAAGCTACGATGCCGGCGCCGATATGCTGACCGTATGGTCGGCGACGCAGACGCCGCACCTTTGCCGGGCTACGCTCGCGGATCTTCTCGAACGCGATCTGGAGTCGATCCGGGTCATCGCGCCCCACGTCGGCGGCGGCTTCGGGACCAAGGCGCCGTTCTATGCCGAGGAGGCCGTCATTCCGGCGGCCGCGATGATTCTCGGCCGCCCGGTCGCCTGGCAGGAGGATCGGCGCGAGCATTTTCTCTCGGCGACACAAGAACGCGATCAACACTGGAAAGTAGCCATTGCCGTCGACAGCGCAGGCAAGATTCTCGGGCTCTCCGGCACGCTCCTGCACGACACCGGCGCATTCCTGCCCTGGGGCATCATCGTGCCTTACATCGCGGCCACGACATTCCCCGGTCCTTATCTGGTGCCGGCTTATCGCGTCGAGGCAACGGTCGTGTTCACCAACTGCGTGCCGACCACGGTCGTGCGCGGCGCCGGCCGGCCGCAGGCGGTTTTCGCGATGGAGCGGTTGATGGATCGGGTGGCACGCGAACTCGCAGTTGATCGCGCCGAACTGCGTCGACGCAATATGATCGGCCCCGAGCAGATGCCCTATTCCCTCGGATTGGTGTTTCGCGACGGAAAGCCGCTCGTGTATGACAGCGGAGATTTTCCGAAAAGCCAGCAGCAGGCACTTGCGCGCGCCGACTATGAGCATTTTTCCGTCCGCCAAAGTAAGGGACGCGCGGAAGGACGATATCTCGGCATCGGCGTCGCAAATTACGTCGAAGGGACAGGGCTCGGACCCTTCGAGGGCGTCACCGTGCGCGTTCTGCCCAATGGAAAGGTCGCGGTGGCAACCGGCGCCACGACACAAGGGCAAGGCACGCGCACGACGCTTTCGCAGATCGTCGCCGATGAGGTCGGCTGCCGGCTGGAAGACATTGTCATGACCGTCGGCGACACCGCGGCGATCTCGCAAGGGGTGGGCGCGTTCGCCAGCCGACAGGCGATCAACGCCGGCTCGTCCGCGCTGATCGCCGGCGCAAGCGTGCGCAAGCAAATCATCGCGCTCGCTGCCCGCATTCTCGGCGTGCCGGAGGGCGATATCGACGTCGATGACGGCCGCGCCGTCGCCCGCGGCGGCAATAAGCCGTCGATCGCATTGGGCGAGCTTGCGCGGGCGGCGCAGGGCATGCCCGGCTTCTCCTTTGCCCCGGGACAGACGCCAGGCCTCGAGCACACGGCCTATTTCACCCCGCCGCAAGCTTCGTATTGCAATGGGACGCACGTGGCGGAGGTCGAGGTCGACCCTTTCACCGGCGCGGTGAAACTTCTGCGCTACACGGTCGCCCACGACAGCGGAAACATCATCAATCCGCTGATCGTCGACGGCCAAGTGCAAGGAGGCGTCGCCCACGGGATTGGCAACGCGTTGTTCGAATGGATGAAGTACGATCACCGCGCGCAGCCGCTGACGGCGACGTTTCAGGACTATCTGTTGCCGGCAGCGCTTGACGTGCCGGCCTGCAACATCGAGCACGTGGAGACGCCAAACCCGCTCAATCCGCTCGGCGTCAAAGGCGCCGGCGAGGGTGGGACTATTCCCGCGCCCGCCGCGATCATCTCGGCGGTGGAAGACGCCCTCTCACCCTTTGGCGTGCATTTTGCCACCATGCCGCTGACGCCTGATGCCATTGTCAACGCGCTGCGCATGGCTGGCGCCTACGACAACTTGGCGTGAGGAGCGGCTTGGCGTTCGGCTGCGCGGATTGCCGTGCAGCGCCGTCGCCTAGGGTGTTCCTGCGCGATCATCCTATATACATCGGAAGTCGTTGAACTCTGGAGGACTCGATGTCGAGCAATGGAAAGGAACCCCGCCTGCGCTCGCAATTATGGTTCGAAAACCCCGACAACCCCGGCATGACGGCGCTTTATCTCGAGCGCTACCTTAATTTCGGCTTGACCAAACACGAGCTTACATCCGGCAAGCCGATCATCGGCATCGCGCAAAGCGGTTCCGATCTCTCGCCTTGCAACCGCCATCATCTGGAACTCGCCAAGCGCGTGCGCGAAGGCATCCGCGATGCCGGCGGCATCGCCTTCGAGTTTCCCATGCATCCGATGCAGGAAACCGGCAAACGGCCGACCGCCGCACTCGATCGCAATCTCGCCTATCTCGGTCTGGTCGAGGTGCTGTTCGGCTACCCGCTCGACGGTGTCGTGCTCACAACCGGCTGCGACAAAACCACGCCAGCGGCGATCATGGCGGCGGCAACCGTGAATACGCCGGCGATCGTGCTTTCCGGCGGGCCGATGCTCGACGGCTGGTGGAAGGGTGAGCGCGCGGGGTCCGGCACAGTCGTGTGGTGGGCCCGCCAGGAGCATGCTGCCGGCCGCATGGACTACAAAGAATTCCTAGATCTTGTCGCGTCCTCGGCCCCGTCGATTGGTCACTGCAACACCATGGGCACCGCCTCGACCATGAACGCGCTCGCCGAGGCGCTTGGGCTTTCGCTCCCCGGCTGCGCCGCCATCCCTGCGCCGTACCGCGAGCGCGCGCAAATCGCGTACGAAACCGGCCGACGCGCCGTCGAGATCGTGCGTGAGGATCTCAAACCGTCCGACATACTTACCCGCCAAGCGTTCGAGAACGCCATTGTCGCGTGCTCGGCGATCGGTGGCTCGAGCAACGCGCCGATCCACATCAACGCCATCGCCCGCCACGTCGGGGTAGCGCTCGCGATCGAGGATTGGGAAACGATCGGCTACGAGATACCCTTGCTCGTCAACATGCAGCCCGCCGGCAAATATCTCAGCGAGGAATATTACCGCGCCGGCGGATTGCCGGCGGTGCTCAATGAATTGATCGCGTCCGGCCGCCTCCATGCCGATGCGCTGACGATCAACGGCAAGACTGTCGGGCAAAACGTCAGGCAGGCCAAGGTCGCGGACGCCGACGTGATCCGTCCCTACGACAAGCCGCTCAAGCCGCATGCCGGCTTCAAGGTGCTGGCGGGAAACCTGTTCGAGTCGGCAGTCATGAAAACCAGCGTGATCTCCGAAGAGTTCAGGCAGCGCTACCTGTCCAACCCCAACGATCCCAACGCGTTTGAAGGCCGTGCCGTGGTGTTCGATGGACCGGAGGACTATCACCGCCGCATCGACGACCCGTCGCTGCAAATCGATGCGAACACGATGCTGTTCATGCGCGGCGCCGGCCCCATCGGCTATCCGGGCTCGGCGGAGGTCGTAAACATGCAGCCGCCGGCGGCGCTGATCAAACGCGGGATAACATCTCTGCCCTGCATTGGGGACGGCCGTCAGTCGGGGACGTCGGCCTCCCCTTCGATCATCAATGCTTCGCCCGAGGCGGCAGTGGGCGGCGGGCTCGCTTTGCTCCGAACCGGCGATCGGGTGCGGATCGACCTCAATAAGGGCACCGCGAACATGTTGGTGTCGGAAGCCGAACTCGCGCAGCGCCGCATCGCGTTGGAGAAACAGAGTGGATATCAATGTCCGCCGAACCAGACGCCGTGGCAGGAGATACAGCGTGGCATGGTCGACCAGCTCGCTGCCGGCATGGTGCTCAAACCTGCGGTGAAATATCATCGCATCGCGCAAATGAGCGTGCCGCGGGACAACCACTGATTTGCCGGCACGAGCCATGGCCGAATAGCACATGCCTGACCGGCGGGCCGGCTTCGGCAGCGCATATGAACCAAATCGCCTGAAACGACGTTAGCGCAGCACGGCACGGAGACACCGACCATGGCTTTACGTCTGCAAGACAAGCTCGCGCTCGTCACCGCGGCGGGACAGGGGATCGGACGCGCTATCGCCGAAGCGTTTGTGGCTGAAGGGGCGCACGTCATCGCCACCGATGTGGACGACAAGAAACTCGAAGGGATGAAAAGCCTAAAGCGTCACAAGCTCGACGTGCGCTCGACCGAGTCGGTAGAGGCGCTGGCGAACGGCATCGGCACCGAACTTGGCGGCCTCGACGTGCTCGTAAACTGTGCCGGGTACGTGCATCATGGCAGCGTTCTCAACTGCTCGGAGCAGGACTGGGACTTCTCGTTCGATCTCAACGTGAAATCGATGCATCGGACGATCAAGGCGTTTCTGCCGGGCATGCTGGGAAAGAAGGCGGGCTCGATCGTCAATATTTCATCCGCGGTTTCGTCGATCCGCGGGGTGCCTGATCGTTATGTCTACGGCGCCACAAAAGCCGCCGTCATCGGGCTGACCAAGGCGGTTGCAGCGGACTTTATTCGTCAAGGCATCCGCGCGAACGCGATCTGTCCGGGCACGATCGAATCCCCCTCGCTGGAGGAGCGAATCAAAGAACGCTCGCGCGCGACCGGTAGATCCCTCGCAGAGGTGGAAAAGGCATTCGTGGACCGACAACCGATGGGCCGATTGGGTCGCCCCGAGGAGGTCGCGGCGCTCGCCGTTTTCCTCGCCTCGGACGAGGCAAGCTACATCACTGGGCAAGCACATTTGGTCGACGGTGGGATGGCGCTCTAGGGGTCGCGGCGCTTATATACGAGCCAGAGGAAACGTTCGGGGTCGGTCTAAGCTGACACAGGTCGGAGACCGCCTATGAAACGGGCAAGTGCGCAGGTATGTCTTTTTGTCTGGAACAATTGCGGAATCAATGAGTTGCTGGACAGTTCGGACTAACGTACCCGCATCAGGCGCGTGATCGCTCCGCAATCTGCATGCGCC
>Ga0070717_10002255_pt1 | contig 13518 bp, 5 predicted proteins | sample LARL113metaG_FD_71366 | JGI IMG/M metagenome (GOLD analysis project Ga0070717, IMG submission 71366) | Corn, switchgrass and miscanthus rhizosphere microbial communities from Kellogg Biological Station, Michigan, USA - LAR L11-3 metaG | ecosystem: Host-associated > Plants > Roots > Rhizosphere ... | reverse complement strand
TTGACGATCTCTTCGTCACTGCCCTGGGCCAAAGCCATCTCTTCCACAACAACGGCAACGGAACGTTCACCGAAGTGACGAAGGCGGCCGGCATGTGGGGGCCGAACGAGTTTTCCACCAGCGCCGCCTGGGTGGACTACGACCGCGACGGCAAACTCGACCTGGTGATTGCAAATTACGTGCAGTGGAGCGAACCGGGCGATCTTTACTGCACGCTCGACGGCGCGCACAAATCTTATTGCACTCCCGAATCGTACAAGGGTACATCGCTGCGTCTTTGGCATAACCTCGGGAACGGGAGATTTGAAGACGCTACCAATAAAGCCGGCCTGGGCGAGCCCACGTCGAAAAGTTTGGGCATCGCCATTCTCGACTATAACGCCGACGGCTGGCCCGACATTCTGGTGGCCAACGACACCCAGCCCAACAAGCTATATTTGAACAAGAAGGACGGTAGCTTCGAAGAACGCGCTGTTCCATCAGGTATAGCTTTTAGCGAAGATGGAGCCGCCCGCGCCGGCATGGGAGTCGACGCCGCCGACTACGACCGCAGCGGCCGGCCCAGCGTCATCATTACCAACTTCGCTAATCAGATGGTCTCGCTCTATCACAACGAGGGCAATGGCTTGTTCGTGGACGAGGCTCCGCAGTCCGAAGTAGGCCGCGCCACGCTGGTCACGCTCGGCTTCGGTTGCTTCTTCTTCGATTACGACAACGACGGCTGGCCCGATATTTTCGTCGCCGATGGCCACATCGAAGACGCCATCGAGCGCGTGCAGAAGCGAGTCAGCTATGCCGAGCCTTCGCATTTGTTTCACAACCTTGGCGGAGGTAAGTTTCAGGAAGTGACGGCGCAGATGGGCCCAGCCTTTGCCGCTCCGAGAGTGGCGCGGGGCACGGCCTACGCCGATATCGATAACGACGGCTTTCTCGATGTGCTCATCACTACCAACTCCGGCCCGGCTTATTTATTTCACAACGAGGGCGGCACGAATCACAGCCTGCGTCTGAAGTTGGTGGGCACAAAGTCGAACCGCGATGGCATCGGTGCGGTTGTCCACGTTACTTCCGGGAGAGACAAGCAGTGGAAGATGCTGCGCTCCGGATCAAGCTATCTTTCGCAGAGTGAACTGGTGCTCACCTTTGGCTTGGGGTCGCAAACGAAAGCCGACGCGGTTGAGATTCAATGGCCCAGCGGCCAGGTGGACAAACTCTCCAACGTGAATGCTGGACAAACTCTCACGATCGAAGAAGGGAAGGGCATGATCGCGAATCGACCCTACAGCAAGCCGCTCACGCCGGCAAAGTAGGGCGCTGCGGTTTACCCTGTGTTCCCCGTGCCCTCTGTGGTTAAATCTTTAGTCAGATGACTCCCCGAATTTCAGTCGCTCTTGCCGCAATGCTCCTGGCCGCATTTGGTGTGTTTGCCACCGCCCCGCAAACTCAAACGAAATCCAATCCCGCCGAAGCCGCGCGTCTGAACAATCTGGGGGCGGCCTACATGAACCAGCAGCTTTTCGAGAAGGGACTGAAATGCTTTCAGCAGGCTGCCGAACTTGATCCGAAACTGGCCATCGCACGCCTGAACCAGGGCATCGCCTACCTGAACCTCCAGAAAGTCGACGAAGCCAAAGCCGCGCTCGAACAAGGGCTCAAGCAGGATCCAAAGAATCCCAACGCCTGGTACAACCTCGGCCTGTTCGCGAAGAACACTGGCGACGCTCAGGCCGCGATCGGCGCGTTCCGTCACGTGACCGAGATCGACCCCAACGACGCCGACACCTGGTATTTCCTCGGCAGCGCCTACGTGCAGGCGAAACAGTTTCCCCAAGCCATCGCTGCCTTCCAGCACGCGCTGCAACTCAACCCGCTGCACGCCTCCGCCGAATTCGGACTCTCGCGCGCCTACCAGCAATCCACCGAAGTCGACCACGCCCGCGAGCACCTCAAAAAATTCCAATACATCACGCAGAACAAAATCGGCGCACCCATGAGCCTCGCTTATGGCGAGCAGGGGAAATATTCGCGCGCAGTCGAATCGGCTTCAGCGGTGCTGAAAGCGCCCGCGCCGATCAAGGTGCGATTTGTGGATGTGACGAAGGAGGCGGGTATTGTTTCTAGACCCACCTCCCCTGACCTTGGTGCGCCGTGGGCGATGTTTGGACAGGGTGCGTGCTTCTTTGACTACGACGGCGACGGGAGAATCGACATTTATCTGGCGGATGGAGGCAAATCTGGGGGACAGTCGCTGTACCACAACCTGGGCGGCGGCAAGTTCGAAGACGTTACGACAAAGGCTGGGCTCGATTCAAATCTTCACGCTGTCAGCTGCACGACAGGCGACTACGACAATGACGGCGCAACTGACCTGGTCGTCAATGCGGGTTCCCGAATCCTTCTGTTCCACAATGAAAAGAACGGGACGTTCAAAGATGTAACCCAGGCAGCGGGAATTAGCAGCGACGGTTCTAACTTAGGACTCACCTTCATCGACTACGACCATGACGGAGATATCGATCTTTTCGTAAATCACTCCCACTTGAAAAAGTCTCAGGGACTATCAGGCTACACTCTTCAGCGTTCAGATGTAATGTGGCGAAACAACGGCAACGGCACATTCACCGATGTAACAGACTCTTTGGGACTGTCTGGGGGTAGCGAAGCGGCAAACACGCGTGGCGCAATCGGTACTGATTTCAACAACGATAGGGCGGTCGACCTGATCGTTACTGGTGGCAGCCATCTATCAATATTCGAAAATCCTCGTGAGGGTAAATTCAAGGATCGTGATGACCTGACTTCACAGATGTTCGGTGTTCCAACCAATGCTGTTGCTATACTCGACTTCGACCATGATGGTTGGATGGACCTCGCACTGACTCACATGGGAGGACCGCAGATAAGTCTTTTGCGCAACTTGCAAGGCAAAGACTTCGAGTCAGTCCCGCTTGGCAAGGCAGACTGGCGCGAGACTTTCGGCATCGCTGCCATCGATTACGACAACGACGGCTGGGTCGATCTGGTCGCGGTCGGCGAAACCAAAGAAGGCAAGGGCGAAGTGCGGTTGTTTCGCAATCTCGGCGCGGATGGTTTCAAAGACGTCACCGCCGACGTGGGTCTCGACAAGATTCAACTCAAAGAGCCGCGCGCCATCATCACCGGCGACTACGATGGCGACGGCGCGACCGACCTGCTGATCACGCAGAATCACGGGCCGGCGGTGCTGCTGCGTAATGAAGGCGGCAATCGGAATCACTGGCTGCGCCTTTCGCTCAAAGGACTGGCCGACAACAAGAGCGCCATCGGCACCAAAGTCGAAGTGTTCGCGGGCGGAAACCGGCAGAAGTTTGAGATCGCCGGCTCGAACGGATATCTGGGACAGAACTCGACTGACATCGTTGTCGGCCTCGGCGATGCGAAGGAAGCCGACATCGTGCGCATGTTGTGGCCGACGGGTGTGTTGCAAGACGAAATTAATATTGCAGGCGACAAGGAGCAGAAGTTCACGGAGATTGACCGCCGCGGCAGTTCCTGTCCGACGTTGTTTGTGTGGAATGGTGAGCGCTACGAATTTGTTGCCGACATGTTAGGCGCAGGCGTGGTCGGACACTGGGTTGGGCCCGGTCAGCGCGACATTCCGCGCCCGGTCGAGTACATCAAGATCGATCGCAACGCGATTCGCGAAAAAGAGGGCAAGCTCAGCTTCCGATTCACGGAGCCGCTGGAGGAAGCCGTCTACCTCGATCAGGTGCGCGTGCTGGCGGTCGATCATCCCGCCGCTCTCGACGTTTATCCCAACGAGTATTTCGCGTCGAACCCGCCTTATCCGGAATTCAAGGTGGTGGTGAGCAAAAGCAAAGATGCGCGCCTGCCCGCGGGTGCGTCGGATGAGCACGGCCACAACGTGCTATCCAATCTGCTGGCGCATCGCTACTTCGGCGATTTCGCGTTAACGCAGTTTCAAGGCTTCGCCAAACCGCACAGCCTGACACTCGACCTCAGCGAGCCTTACCGTGGCGGCCCGTTGTGGCTGCTGATGCATGGCGAGGTCGAATATTTTTCGGCGAACAGCATGTACGCCGCGTCGCAAGCGGGCGTGCAAGCGATCTCTCCTTATGTGGAAGTGCTGGTTGGAAATGAGAAAGATGCAAATGGCAAGTGGGCGCGCGTAATCGACGACATGGGCTTCCCCGCCGGCGGCCCGCGCACCATGACCGCCGATCTCACCGGCAAGCTGCCGCCGGGCACTCAGAAAATTCGCATCACGACTAATCTTCAGATTTATTGGGACAGCATTCTGGTGAGCAGGACGCCGCAAGTAGCGCCGCCGTCCCGGCGGCTGTCCGGTGGGCAACCTGCCCGCCGCGTGGAAAGCGGCACTCCCCTCGTAACTCCCGTTCCGCTGGTCCGCGCCGACCTGGCGAATCATGGATTCCCGCTGAAGATCGAAGGCACGCCGCCGGGGAACGTGCAATACATTTACGAAAAAGTGAGCGCGACCGGGCCTTACACGCGTCCGGCAGGAACCTATACTCGATATGGAGACGTGCTGCCTCTCCTCACTGCGCTCGACGATCAGCAGGTCGTGTTCGGTTCGGGCGACGAAGTTCGCCTCGACTTCGATCCATCGAAGCTGCCCGCGCTGCCTCAGGGCTGGGTGCGCGATTACTTCTTCGCAGCGATGGGCTACGAGAAAGACATGGACTTCTACGCTGCCGAAGGCAACTTCGTAGCGCCGCTCCCTTTCCTGAAGATGACCGATTATCCGTATCCGCCGGGCAAGTCGTTCCCGCTCGACGACGCGCACGTAAACTATCTTCTCGAATACAACACGCGACACATGTCAGGGAACGAGCAGCGCGGGTATTGGTTCGACTATCCATCCCCGAAATAGCCCAGGATGGAGGCGATTCATAATCGATCAGGCCATTTTCTTGCGCCGTGCAAGAGCGAGAGTATTTCGATTTTGCCTCGTCGGGTTCGATAGGCGGCGATGAAGGGGGTTGGACGTATTACGAGTTCCCGAGTTCCTGCGATTCGTCCGGGTCGTCCGGCGACTGGAAACCTGGGCAGGATTTCTACAGCGCTGAAGATACGATCCAGCATTTCGTTCGCGGCAGCCTCAGAACGTTCGCGCGCCCAGTAGTCGTAGGCGGCGCGCAGGTGCCGGGAAGCTTTTCGCGTCCAGACAACTTTCATTTCCGGCGACGCCAGCGGGCGGCCATGGCCTTCACCTTGCTGTGTTCAATTACCTGTCCCGCGTCAGCCTCGGCAATGCCGGCTCGGATCTCTTCCAGTTGCCACTGCTGAGTCTCGAGGTAGGCCTGTACGGCTTCGCTGAGAAGGTAGGTACGGTCGCGATCCAGCGAGTCGGCCAGCTTGTCCAGCGCGGAGACTTTGTCGGATTCGAGCCGGAAGCTCACAGTTTGCTTCTCCATAAGACAGAATAATACACTGTATTATGTTGTAAGGCAACCAAGCTTGCAGTCACTCTAGCGGTAGGCTCACATCGTATGGAATCGTTTTAATATTGACATTTTGCCCCCTCCATAATCCAATAGGCGGACCCATGGAAACCACCTCCTCCGCAGCTTCCTCTTCCGCTCCACGCCTTCGCCGCACACTCACGCTCTGGGATTTGATCTTTTACGGAATTGTTCTCATCCAGCCCATCGCGCCGGTGCCGCTTTATGGGGTGGCCCAGAAGCTTTCCGACGGGCACTTTGTCACCATTATTCTGATCGCGCTGTTTGCCATGCTGATCACCGCGGTCAGCTACGGGCGCATGGGTGCGCTGTATCCGACTGCGGGCTCGGCCTATACCTATGTGGGCCGCGGGCTCAATCCGCATCTTGGATTTTTGGCGGGATGGGCGATGATTCTGGATTACCTGTTGCAGCCGCTGATCAACACGGTGTGGATCTCGACTGCTCTGCACGAACGCTACCTGCCGCAGATTCCTTACATTGCATGGGCGGCGCTCATCGCCGGGATTATGACCGTGCTGAACCTGGCTGGGGTGAAGTCATCGGCGCGGGCCAATAAGGTGCTGCTGGCGGTCATGTCGGTGGTGGTGGCTTTTTTTGTGTGGCTCGCGATCCGCTATTTGTGGCATGGGCAAGGATGGGCCGGCCTGTTTTCGACTGAGCCGTTCTACAACCCGAAAACATTCAATTCGCATAAGATTCTGACCGCGACTTCCTTCGCCGCGCTGACTTATATTGGCTTCGACGGCGTGACCACGCTGGCCGAAGACGTAGAGAATCCCAAGCGCAACGTGTTGCTGGCAGTTGTTCTGACCTGTATTTTCGCGGGTGTTTGCAGCGGGTTTGAAGCTTATCTCGGGGCGCGGGTGTGGCCCGATTGGCACTCTTTCCCGAACCTGGAGACCGCGTTCATGGATATATGCAGCCGGGTCGGCGGCGTGTTTCTGTTCAACGCAATGGGCGCGATCTTGATCGTTGCCGCATTCGGCAGCGGACTGACTGGGACTCTGGGCGCGGCCCGCTTGCTGTTTGGCATGGGCCGCGACGGCGTGCTGCCGCGCAAGTTCTTCGGATATTTGAAGCCCGGAAGCAGCACGCCGACTTACAACATTCTTCTCATTGGCGGCCTGGCGTTCATTGGCGCGGTGGTGCTTAACTACATCGGCAGCGCGTACGAGCACGCGGGCGAGTTGCTGAACTTCGGCGCGTTCCTGGCTTTTATGGGAGTTAACTTCGCTTGTTTCTGGCAATTCTCGATGATCGCCAAAGCTGGCTACAAGTGGAACTTGTTGCGTGATGCAGTGTTGCCTCTCATGGGCTTCGCGTTCTGCGGGCTGATCTGGTGGAACCTGAACAATCTGGCCAAGACTGTGGGCGGCATTTGGTTCGCGGTTGGGTTGTTTTACGTGGGATACAAGACGAACTGGTTCCGGTCGGCGCCGGTGATGATCGACTTCAGCGACAACTGAGAATTGTTGATTGAAGATTGTTGATTGTTGATTGTTGATTGAAAATCTGACCATTCCAGCCTGAGGCGCCTGATGTCTTGTCAGCTTCCCAGCACGTCTAAGAGCATTGGGTAATTGTGTAATTTAGTAATTGTGTAATTTAAGAACCTTCACCTCCCAATTCGATCATAACTCCCCGGCTTGCGGGGTTTAAATTTCCCAATTTCCCAATTATTACTCAATCTCCCTGCATCCTTTCGTTTCCGACAATTCAATGGTAGTGATCACCACCAACACCGGGCGGCAAGCCCTGAGCTATTCAGGGTAGCTTACCGAGACGCCCTGATTAGATGTCCCACTGTCTCTCGCTCGCATGGGGAGATTGCGGGGGCCCTGCGCTTATCCTAGGATCGTAGAGCTTAACATCCAGGCCTTACGTCTTCGAGTTAAACAAAAAGTCTGGATGGGGACAAGGTTAGATGTCACATGGATAGAGAAATAGCTGTGGAAAACTTTACCGGGAGAATCAAAGTGATTCGTCGGCAAAGTGATTGCCACTGTGTTATAAGTTGCTGCCCAAAAAGGGAGTGTCGATAATGGCAGATAATCTCGCAGTGCGCACTGACGACCTCGAGGTTCTCGGGCGCCGACGATTCGGTAGATTGACTGAAGCCGAGAAGCGATTGCTCCTTGCAGCTCCTGCAGGCAAATTTGCGATGTGTGGGCCGAATTGGGACAGCAGGGACCCAGCGAATGATCCGGCCAAGGCCGCAAATTGGGGCGGCGAGCGCGAAATTCGCGCAGAACTCGTTCGCTGGCTCTGCATGGATCATGAAGCGTCCACGAAGATCAATCCTCCCGGGATCGCGATCTACGCGGCCAAGATCACCGCCAAGCTAGATCTCTTGTCCCTCGTTGAGAAAGACGCTGGCGCTAGCAGCCGGATCCGAATCCGAAACGTTGCGTCCCTCCAGTTGCCCCAGGGAAATTCAGGAAGGTTGTTGATCTGGCGCTCGACTTTCCCGTGCGCGATTGGGCAGTCACTCCTGCGGCGCTGCGGTGGTTTCGTTGGATCATGATTGGGTTGGGGGTGGTTGCTGGCTACGTTTTTTGTTGCGGGGCTTACGGGCATTATTAAGGTCGGTTAGCGGTGATGGAGAGTTAGGAGAGACTCCCCGTCAGGCTCGTTGTAGCAAACGCGGGCATGGGGTCCTTCGACTGCGGTTGTGCTTCGCGTTCGCGAAGCACAACCTCCGCTCAGGATGACATTCCTGTCTAACGTTTATTCTACGTTCCAGCCGCTTACTTCTACTGCTGCCTTTGCTGCTCCCAGTTCGCTGGTGCGGTAGGTGGCGGTCAGCTCGCGCTTCTCGCCGGGGAGCAGGGAGATGTAGTTGTCTTCCCAGATTACGGGGAGGATCTCCCCACCCTTTGCGCCCTTGTTCACTTTCAGCCTGACGAAGAAGGCCAGACTTTTGTTTGGATTCTCGATCGTGACATGGGTGATGGAATCTTCGCCTTTGCGTTCGGTACGGCTGGTAACTTTAAGCTTTACCTTTGGCAGTTGCGTGAGGGCAGTGTAGTCGGCGTAGGAATCGGTTGGGGTCATCCACCAGTTTGATTTGGCCCAGTCCAGAGTCTCCGGCTTGGTGGAGAGCCAATAGAAGTTCGAGCCGACTTGCTTCCCCGTCGAGTCCGTGAGCCGCAGTGCCAGGAAGTAAACCGGGCTGAGATCTGGCAACGAACCGGGAAGCGTGAATATTTTCGCGGTGCTGTCGGCAGGGGCGTCGACGGGATCTTCGTGAGAGAACTTCTCGGTCATGTCGAGATTGTAGATTTTTGTTGTTAGCTTCAAACCTTTCGCCTCTTCATACTGGCTGCTGACCACCCAGATGGAATGATCGTCGTAACCGTAGATTGGGTGTAACCCTTCCATGGCTCGCTTGGCGCCAAAGTAGCCGCCGGCGGGACGCAGATAGTAGTCGTAAAGATGCCAGATCATCGAGGGCCAGGCGTTGTTGAGCATCCATTGGATCACGCCGGTGGATTGATATTTGTTGCGGCTGTAGGCCTCGTACATGGCGCGCACGCCTTCGTAAGTTTGCAATTGCGATTTGGCCGCGAAGTCTTCGGCGCTGTCGGATTTGCCGTAACGGTTTGCGAGCGCGTCGCTGAAGACCTGGATGGTTTTGAATTCACCGCCGCCCGCGTGGTAGTTCCAGACATCGTCGATGGGCCACAGGTGGTCTTTGCCGACCATGGCGCGGATGCTTTCGATGGGCGGGACTGCCGGACCCATGCTGGTTTCGGTGTTGAAGCCGTAGGCTCCGCCGCAGCCTCCGGGGTTGCATTGCTTGCGATTGGGCTGGCCTTGCAGCGTGTCCTGCTCCCAATAGCTTGGAGCTATATACTCATACGGGCCCGTCATCTTGACGCCGCTATCTCCGGTGACCGTGGTGGCTTTTCCGGTGGCTGAGGAAACGACGGGATTCGGCCACAGAAGCTGTTTTTCGATGTCGAGATACATCTGCTCGACGTCGGGCGGGGGAGGGTTGTCGCTGCCGTTGAGCCACATGACCATGCTGGGATGGCTGCGAAGGCGGTAGATCTGATCGCGCAGAGATTGTTGCGCGATTTCAAAATCTTTCGGCTGCCAGCGCGGCCAGCGCTCCCAAAAATCGCAGCAGCACCAGCCGGCCATCACGAGAATTCCTTCGCGGTCGGCGATGTCGAAGAACTCCTGCGTCTCGAGTTTGCCTTCGAGGCGGACCGTGTTCAGTCCCATGTCCTTCACGTAACGGAATTCGTCGCGCAGGCGCTGCGAGTCCTCGCGCAGCATCATGTCGGGAGTCCAGCCGCCGCCGCGGATCAGGATGTTTTTGCCGTTGATGTGGAAGGCGCGTCCGCCGGTGGCGTTTACTTCGGAGGTGACTTCGCGGATGCCGAACTCGGAATGTGAACGGTCGCTGACTGCGCCGCCGATTTCGAATGTCACGTCAAGCCAATAGAGATGCGGTTCACCCATCTGCGCCGGCCACCATAGTTGCGGATTCGCAACGGTAAGTTGCTCGAACTTGTCGGGAGTGAGAGTCACATCTTTTGCTTCGCTCGAGCCGAGTTCTACTTCGACCTCGAGCTGCCGGACTTCGAGTTTACTGCGGACTATGTTCGTGATCTGCGCCTTCAATTTCCCCTTCACCGGATGATCGGCAGCATTCTTCACTTGCGCGGTGACGGTGAGTTGCGCGGAATCGTTGGCCGGCGAATTCAGTTTCGAGACGACGGTGGGATAACGCAGCGCGACCGGCCCGCTGGTGGCGAGAAAGACTTCGCGCCATAGTCCCATATTCTTGTCGGGAGGCGCGGGATTCCAATCGACGAAGGTGATGGCGAGGTCGTTTTCCGTGGGAGCGAAAACTTGCACGGCGAGAACGTTTGCGCGGCCGGGTTTCAGAGCGTTAGTGACGTTGAATTCGTAAGTGCGCCAGGCTCCCGCGACGTCGTCGGAGTTGGCGATCAGTTTTCCATTGAGAAAAATGTTGGCGCGGTAATTGATGCCTTTGAAATTCAGCCAGACGGTCTTTCCAGCATAGGAAGTCGGCGCGACGAACGGCTTGCGATACCACCATGAAACCGCGTAGGGACTATCGGGCTGCATGGCGATGTTGGAGAAGTTTCCGCCAATCGGGTAAGTCACTCCGGGGAACTGGCGAAGGTTTGTGGCGAAGAACGGGTCGGGAAGTGTTTTGTCTTTAACGAGCGCCGAGACTACCGTGGTGGGAACTGTGGCGGCGTGCCATCCCTTGGGAACAAAGGCCGCAGTGGAAACGATCTCACCTTTGGCCTCGACCCTGGAGGAAGACTGCAACGTCCAGTGATCGCGGAGAGGGAGCTTCTCCGGGAGCGAGGTGGGCTTGGACTTCGTGTTTATGTTTAAGTGCACGCCGACCACCGAGAACAAGGTCACGTAATTCAAAACGCGAAAAAAAGTTGAACGTCGTTCGCTTGCGGAATTCATCTGGCTCCCTTGCGTGGTTTGGCGGCAGAATTCCCAGGACATTCATCCGGGACTAAAGGGATAACACGTCTATTGATACGTTTCAATAGTGGAATTTGCAGAATGCGAACAAAGTGACTGCGGCGAGGAAAAAGGTAAAAACCGGGGGCAGTGGTAGCAATACCTTATGAGGCTTGTGGTAGTGCAGGCGCGCCGGGGGATCCTTCGACTGCGGTTGTGCTTCGCTATCGCGAAGCACAACCTTCGCTCAGGATGACAGGCGTTGACGGTTGATTGGTTTATAATTGTTGATTCTACGCATACTTCCGGAGTGATAAGAAGATGATTCGATTTCTGCAAACTGAAGGACCGTTCAAGAAAATTGTGCTCAGCGGGTTGTTGCTGCTGATTTGCGCAGCCATGGCCATCACCCTGATTCCAGGGGGCCTCGGCAATGAACTGACGGGCACGCCCGGCAAGGGCATCGTGGCCAAGGTGAGCGGCGAAGATGTTACCGTCGAGCAGGTTCGCGAGGCGGCGCGCAATATGGCGCAGCAGCAAGCGCAGCAATACGGCGCGAACGCGTCGATGATAATGCCGTTTCTGATGCAGCAGGCGACACGGCGCGCGGCTGACCAATTGATTGACCGGCAGGCGTTGCTGGTGGAGGCGCAGCATATGGGGCTGAAGGCCACGCCTCAGGAAGTGAAAGACGACCTCCAGCACGGGCGATATGCCGGAATATTCTTTCCCGGGGGAAACTTCATCGGCGAGGCCGAATATAAAGGCATGCTTCAGCAGCACAACCTTACTCCTGCAATGTTTGAAGACGGTGTAAGCAAGGAAATTGTGATCAGCAAGCTACAGGCGCTGATCACGGGCAGCGCCTCGGTGAGCGATGATGCAATCCGCAAGGAGTTCACGAAGCAGAACACGAAGGTGAAGTTTGATTACGCGGTTTTGAAAGAAGACGACATCAAGAAGGGGCTTCATCCCACGGTCGAGGAACTCAAGGCTTACTACGACGGCCACAAGCAGAACTATGCGAACTCAGTTCCCGAGAAACGCAAGATCAAGTATGCGGTACTGGATACGGGCACAGTGCAGGGCGGAGTGCAGGTGACGGGCGACGATTTGCAGGTTTACTACAATCAGCACCGGGATCAGTATCGCGTGCCGGAGCAGATCAAGGTGAGCCACATCTGGATCAAGATGCCGCTGCCGGGGCCGGATGGCAAGATCGACGAAAAGGGCGTTGCAGACGCCCAGCGCCGCGCGGACGAACTTCTGAAGCAGTTGCAGAATGGGGCGAAGTTCGAGGAAGTGGCGAAGAAATCTTCGGAGGATACGGGAAGCGCCAACGTGGGCGGGTCGCTGGGCTGGATTGGAAAGAGCCAGATGGGCGCGGAGTTTGAAAAGGCGGCATCGGCGCTGCCCAAGGGAAAAATCAGCGGCGTGGTCAAGACGCTGGATGGCTTCCACATCATTCGCGTGGACGACAAGCAGGACGCGCACATGAAGACGCTCGACGAGGTGAAGGCCGAGATTGAGCCCGCGGTGAAGCAGCAGAAGACGCAGGAGGCCGCGCAGAAGCAGGCGGAAGATTTGGTGGCACAAGCGAAGACCAAGGGGTTGGATGCGGCCGCGGCGGCGAAAGGCGTGCAGGTAATCACTTCGGACTTCTTTGGCCGCAGAGACCTGCTGCCGGGATTGGGGCCAGCGCCGCAGTTTATGGACGCTGTATTTGGCGCAGCGGAAAAGTCTGCGCCGGAGATGGCTTCCACGTCGCAGGGCTTCGCGGTGTTCCAGTTGCTGACGGTGAAGCCGCCGTCAACGCCCACCTTCGATGAGATTCGCACCAAGGTGGAGGATCAATTCAAGAATGAGCGGGCGAGTATTCTGCTGTCGCAGAAGACGCAGGAACTTTCCGATCGCGCGAAGAGCGAACATGATCTGAAAAAGGCGGCGAAAGAGCTGAGCGCTACGGTGAAGACCAGTGACTTCGTGCTGCCCGATGGCCAGGTTCCCGATATCGGGTCCATGGCTGGAGAGGCCTCGGTTGCCTTTAGCATGAAGCCGGGAGACATCAGCGTGCCCATCAATACACAAGGAAGCGGCGTGGTAATTTCCGTGCTGGAGGTGCAGCCTCCGGCGGACACTGAGTTCGTCGCCAAGCGCGACCAGATCCGGGAAACGCTGCTCCAGGGTAAGCAGCAGGAAATTTTCGGGCTGTTTATCACCAGCTTGCGCGATCAGATGGAGAAGTCGGGAAAGATCAAGATCAATCAGGACGAGCTGAAGGCGCTGACCAAGGCGGGGAGCGAGCCGGGAGCGTAGACGGTCGGTCTGATCCTAATCGCTTCTCAACAAATCATGAATCTGAGGTAGTGACCGAGTTGCATGCAGTTTCCGCGCGCCGCAGGCATTTTGATGCATCCCACGTCGCTGCCTTCGCGCGGCGGCATCGGTGATTTTGGTCCGGCCGCTTATCAGTTCGTCGATTCTCTCGCTTCAGCGCAGCAGGGGCTTTGGCAGGTTCTACCGCTCGGGCCGCTGGGCTACGGCAATTCCCCTTATTCTTCCATCT
>Ga0070717_10002254_pt1 | contig 13518 bp, 8 predicted proteins | sample LARL113metaG_FD_71366 | JGI IMG/M metagenome (GOLD analysis project Ga0070717, IMG submission 71366) | Corn, switchgrass and miscanthus rhizosphere microbial communities from Kellogg Biological Station, Michigan, USA - LAR L11-3 metaG | ecosystem: Host-associated > Plants > Roots > Rhizosphere ... | reverse complement strand
AACCGGGCCAGCCGGGTCAGCCAGTAGAACCCGGCCGCGTACAGCGCGGCGATGACCACCAGCACGAGCTGCCCGCTCGCGGTGTCGTACACCTTCACGAAATGCTGGTTGAAGACGGCCAGCAGGACGGCCACGCCGACCGAGAAGCCGACCACGAACATCGCGCTGAACCGCGTGGACTTGCGCTGGGCCTCGATCCGGCGGCGCATGTCAAGCTCCTCACGCACGGCGCCGGACAGTGCGCCGAGCAGGGTTCGCAGGCCGGGGCCGCGCAGCCGCGCGTTGATGATCAGCGCGGCCAGGACGAGGTCGGCGCTCGGGTCGTCCAAGTCGTCGGCGAACCTGCGCAGCGCTTCCGGCAGCGGCACCCGGGTATGCAGCCGGTCCACCAGGGTGATCAGCGGATCCCGCAGCGCCGGGGCGGCGGCGCGCAGCGAGGCTGGGATGGCCTGCTCCAGACCGACCGCGCCCGCGATCGTGTCCCGCAGGGACTCGGTCCAGGTGGCTAGCGCCTCCAGCCGGGCGATGGCGGCGCGCTCCCCGCCCGCGCCGCCGGACAGCCGGTCCCAGAACAGAATGAGCAGCGCGAACCCGATGCCCGCTACCACCCAGCGGGTGGCCAGCAGGATGATCGTCCCGCCCGCGAGCGCGATCAGCCCGCGGATCCCGAGCACCTTGTCGCGCAGCTCGTCGAGCTGGCCGTGGCCCTTGGGCGGCTTGGGCGGCAGGCCGCGGATCGCGATGACGACCAGGAACACTCCGCCCCCGGCGAGGGCCCCGGCCAGCAGGGCCAGCAGCTGACTGGTGTCGGCGAGCATCAGCGCCACACTCCCTGGGCCGGCGCGTACCCGTGCATGAGCAGCTCCTCGGAGCAGGAGAGGGGGGCGTGCTGCACCGCCCGGCCGTCCGGCCCCGCGGTGAAGACCTCACTGGACAGCACGCGCCCGTCCACGCCGGTCACCTCGCGGACGCTACTGATATACCGGCGCAGCCGACCGCCGCGTGCGAACTCGTTTCGCTTCTCGATGAACACCACGAAGTCGATCGCGCCAGCGATCAGCATGTGCGTGGCCTCGATCGGGAGCCGTTCGGAGGACTGGATCGCGTAGGTGGCAATCCGGTTGAACACCTCGAGCGAGGAGTTGGAGTGGATGGTGGACAGCGAGCCGTCGTTGCCCTGGGACATCGCGTTAAGCATGGTGACGATCTCGTCGCCGAGGACCTCGCCGACGATGACCCGACTCGGGTTCATCCGCAGCGAGCGGCGAACGAGCTCGGCCATCGGGATCGCGCCCTGGCCCTCCATGTTGGGCAGCCGTTCCTCGAGCGCGACGACGTTCGGGTGCAGCTCTGGGAAGTGATCCAGCCCCAGCTCGAGCGCGCGCTCAACGGTGATGAGTCGCTCCTCGGCGGGGATCTGGTTGGCCAGTGCGCGCAGCAACGTGGTCTTGCCCGCGTTCGTCGCCCCGGCGATCATGATGTTCTTCCGCGCCGCCACCGCGGCAGCCAGCATGGAGCCGACCTCGGGAGACATCGTGCCGTTCCCCACCAGGTCGGCGAGGAACACCTTGCCCATCCGGGCCCGGCGGATGGAGACGGCCGGCCGCAACGTCACGTCCATCACCGCCGACAGCCGGGAACCGTCGGGCAGCCGCAGGTCGAGCTGCGGGTTGGCGGTGTCGAACGGCCGGCTGGACAGCCCGGAGTAGGCGGCGAGGATCTGGATGAGCTCGACCAGTTCCTCGTCGGTTTCCGCGACCGCCTCGCCCATCACCTCCCGGCCGTCGGCGTAACCGAGGAACACGTGGTCACAGCCGTTGACGTCGATGTTCTCTATCTGCTGATCCTCGAGCAGCGGCTGCAGCCTGCCCACGCCGAAGAGCGCGGCGTGGATCGCGGAGGCGAGTTCCTCTTCTTCCTGGGCGTTCGGCGGCGGCCGGCCGACGGTGATCTCGTTGCGCGCGTGTTCTTCGAGAACCTGGGCGATGATGGCCCGTGCGAACTGGCGCTCGTCCTCGCCGGACATCGGCTGCATCCCGGCCGCGGCATCGCGGCGCCGCTGCTCGGCCAGCCGGTCGCCGACGTCGCCGCGCAGCCGCTTGACGATGCTGTGGTCCACCGCTCAGCGACCCTTCGGCCGGCTCTGGGGAGTGCCGGACGTCGGCTCGGGCCGCGCAGGGTGCGCCTCGGCCTGCTGCGCACCGTCGCGCTCGGTTGGTCGCTGATCATTGCCGTCGGCGGCAGCGGGCGTGCCAGCGTGCCGGCCGCGTGCGGCCAGCCGTCCCGACAGGGCAGAGGCAGGGCGCGTCGGGCGAGACACCCGGTCCTGATCCGCGGCCGCCGGATCGCGCGCCGATTCCCGGCCCGGCCGACCTAGGCCGTTCAGCAGGGACGGCCGGGACGGGCGCGGTCGCTGCGGCTGCGCGGAGGCCGGCTGCCCGGAAGCGGGCTGCGCACCGGCCGACTGCGCACCGGCCGACTGCGCGGAGGCCGACTGCGCGGAGGCCGGCTGGGCGGAGGCCGGCTGGGCGCCGGCCGGCTGGGCGGAGGCCGGCCGGAATACGGATGTCGCCGCGGCGGTCTGGCCGTCCGCGCCCCGGCCTGGAGCCGGTCCCGAACTCGGCGCGCGGCCCGATGCCGGGGCCGCGGCCGGGTCGGATGCCGGGCGCACGCCCGAGCCTGATGCCGTGCGTGATGCCGGGCTCGGGGCCGGGCCCGAGGCCGGGTCTGAAGCGGGGCGCGTGCCCGGGTCTGGTGCTGGGTTCGAGACGGGGGCCGACCGGCGGGCGCCGGACGATGGCGCAGGCAGTGCCGAGGCGAGATCACCGGCGATGGCGCGAGCCGTCCGGATGAACATGGACTTGTCCAGCTTGCCGCTCCACTCGCCGCGGAGCTGGTCGGCACTCTTGGGCTCGTGGGCCAGCCCGCCGACCACGCGCGCAGGCGCGCCGCCCTGCCGCAGCGCCTGCCCCACTTCGGTGATGGCCGCGCCGAAGTTCTTGTAGTCGGTGATCACCACCACGTCGATGCGGTCTGCCGGGCAGCCACGCCGCTGTAGCGCGGACGCCAGCACGTTGACCCGGTCGCGCAGCCTGATCACTTCGCCCAGGCTGACCCGGGTGAGCAGGAGCACGGCCGAGGCCTGGGCCAGCAGGTCATACACCGGGCCGTCCACCCCGACCCGTCCGCAGTCGGCGATCACGTCCGCCTGCGGCACGGCCGCCAGGACCCGGCCCACCGATCCCCAGAGCAGCTCCAGGCCCGCGCCCTGCTCGGCTCCGCTGACGCCGCTGAGGATGTCGAGACCGCCGCGCAGCTTCTGCGCGTGCTCCCATACCTGGTGCGGCTGCAGGCCCCGGCGCGCGGCCACGGCCAGGCTGAGCAGCCCCCGGCGCGGGTCAAGCCGCCCACCCTCCGCCGCGGGGAGCCGGTAGACCAGGTCCCCGCCCGCGGGATCGCACTCGGCCAGCAACACTGGCCGGGGCCAGACCGCCGCCAGCGCCACGGACGCGGTGGTGACCCCGGGTGCGCCCTTGTCGGCCGCGACCGCGATCAGTGCCATGGGTCAGCCTGTCCCGCCCGATGGGGGCGGTGTTGACCCGCCCGACGAAGGTGAGGCTGACCCGCCCGAAGGTGAAGCTGACCCGCGCGACCGCGACGTGCTGCCCGGCTGGCTCGTCCCGCCGGATGACGGCGTCGTCGAGGCGGCCCCCGGCCCGTTGGCCGGGACGACTCCGACACCGACGTTATTGTTGGCCGCATTGCAGATCACGCCCGCGGCGTAGGTCGGGGCCAGCGCGACCTGCACGTCGTCCACGGCATCGCTGGCCGTGCTGACCGGGTGGCCGATGCTGAGCACCACCGCGTCCGGGGCCAGCACGTTCGTCGTGGGCCTGGGGCACTGCCCCCCGGTGTTACTGGTGTCGAAGACGCTGATGTGGTCCCCGACCTGAAGCCCGTCTGGCAGCTGCCCGTCCTTGAGCGCGAGCCCGACCACGATCATGCCCTTGGTCGCGGTGTTCTCCGCCGTCGTCATCTGCGGGGTAAGCAGCGTGCCGGCCGGGAGCGCGGTGGCGGCGTAGGTCAGGGCCACCTGGCTGGCCTCGTTCCAGGGCACGTAGTCGATGCCGCTGCCCGAGGTGACCTGGACCTCCTGCATGGAGCTCAGCGGGATCTTCTGCCCCTGGCCGACCGGCTGCGAGATCTCGATCGCGCCCGTCTTGTGGCCCGCGTCGATCACCAGCAGGGCGGCGGCGAGAGCACCGCCGACGACCAGTACCACGGCCAGCGCCGCCAGGGCCGGCTTGCGCTCGCGCGGCGCACTCGGCAGCCGCCGCCCGGCGGGCGAGGTCGGCTCGCGCCACGCACCGGCGTCGGCGCCAGCCCCCGTTCCGCGCGGAATCGTGCCCCTGTCGCTCGACATCGGTCCGGTTCTCCCCTGGCTGCAGCATCTCCTTGTGGCACAGGCGGTCCCGATACGTACGCCGCCGCGACATGCTTGCGCGCCAGCGGTCCAGCGGGGTCGCGAGGTGAATCTATCTTGCCGAAGGTCACTTCCGCAGGAATGTCATCAACATGCGACCGGCCCGCGATAAGGCGGTGAATCCGCATCGCTATCGCACGCTGAGCCTTCGTGTTGCCGGGCCGACGTCGGCCGCCCGCGTGATGGGCCGGCATGGCAGTGCTGTGCTGCCGGTCTGCTCATCGTCCGGGCTGGGACGAGGCGATCTGGATAGCATGTCGTCACTCGTTGATCACGGAGGCTAGGCACTCGCGGAGGGCTGGGCATGCGGATCGCGCTGACGGCACTGACCCCGCGAGGGCCACAGGACCTCGTGGTCAGCGCCGACGACAGTGCCGTGATCGGCCAGGTCGCCGCGGCGCTGCGCGGGCTGGCGGGGGAATCCGAACCGCTCGCGCCGGTCATCGCGCTGCCCCGGACGCAGGTTCCGGCCGGCCAGGGGCCGCCGTCGGCCGCCGACCACAGACCGCCGCTGTCCCTCGGGCAGGAAACCCCGCGGCGGGGTCCTGCCCAACGGACCTCGCGGTGGGCCGCAGGGCAGGAGAATCCGCGACGGGCCGCCGCCCAGGAAACCCTGTGGCTGGAGGGACGGCCGGTGGACCCGCGGGCCCGCGCCGCTTCGGTGCTCAGCGACGGTGCGCTGGTCGCGACCGACCCTCGCGCGGCCGCGGCCACCTCGCTGGCTGAGCCGGCCGGCCTGGCTGAGGTGCGGTTGGTCGGCGGGCCCGCCGCAGGGACGGTGCACCGGCTGGGATTCGGCACGCTCACGCTGGGCGCCTCGCCGGACTGCCAGGTCCGGGTGACCGGGACAGGGCTGCCCGCCTATGCGGCCCGGCTCACGATCGGGCCCGGCGGCTCGGCCGGGCAGACCATCGTCGAGCCGCTGACGCAGCCGACCGGAGGCGTCCCGCTGCTGCTGGACGGCGAGCCGCTGACCGCGGCCAGGCCCTGGGAGCCGGGCTCGCTGCTCCAGGTCGGGCCGCACGTGCTCGCGCTGGCCAGCCCGGAGCAGCCGGACGCGCACCTGGCCCCGACCGGCGACGGTGGGCGGGCATTCAACCGGCCGCCCCGGCTGCTGCCGTCCAGCCGGCCGCGCAGAATCGAGATTCCGGTCGAGCCGAAGCGGGCCGACAAGGCCCGGCTGCAGCTGCTGTCCGCGCTGCTGCCGCTCGTCTTCGGCGCGGTCCTCTGGGTGGCGCTGAAGAACGCCATGTTTGCCCTGTTCATGCTCATGAGCCCGGTCATGGTCATCGGGCAGTGGATCAGCGAGCGACGCCACGGCCGCCGGTCCTACAAGCGCGGGATGAAGGAGTACCGGCGCGCGATGGCCAACCTCGGCGGCACGATCGCCGCCGCCCGGGCGGCCGACGAGGCGCTGCGCCGGGAGGCGGCGCCCGACGCGGCGCAGGTCCTGCTCACCGCGACCGGCCCGCGGCGGCGGCTATGGGAGCGCCGCGCCGCCGACCCCGACGTGCTGCACCTGCGGCTCGGGCTGACCGACCGGCCGGCCAACATCGAGTTCGTCCCGGAGAAGGGCTCGGCGCACGACGCCGAGCTGCCGCCGGTGCCCGCGGCGCGCAGCGTCCCGATCGCGCTGCCGCTGCCCGAGCTCGGCGTGATCGGCCTGGCCGGGCCGGCTGGCCGCTCTCGCGCGCTGGCCCGCTGGTTCGTAGCCCAAGCCGCGGCGTTGCACAGCCCGCGCGATCTGCACATCGTGGTGCTCGCCGCCAGCCCGGAGGCCGGCGCCGACTGGAACTGGGTCCGCTGGCTGCCGCACTGCGCGCCGCAGCAGGGCGAGGAGTGCCTGGCCCTGGTGGGGACCGATCCGGACTCGGCGGCGCGCCGGGTGGCTGAGCTCGTGGGCGAGGTCGGCGAGCGGATGAAGCAGGCCAGCGACCCGCACGGCTTCAGCCTGGGCTTCGGCGGTACCTCCGAGCCGGCCGTCGACCCGGCCCTCGGCCCCAAGATCCTGCTTGTGCTGGACGGGGCCCGCGCGCTGCGCCGCATACCCGGCATGCCGCAGGTGCTGGGCACCGCGAAGAAGACCGGCGTGTACGCGGTCTGCCTGGACGAATCGCAGCGGGTGCTGCCGGAGGAGTGCGCCGCGGTCATCTCCTGGGATCCCGACCGGACCGCCTGGGTGTCGTTGCAGGGCAGCGGGCTGGACACCCTCGGCGAAGTGCTCGCCGACCAGGTGAGCGTGGCCTGGGCCGACCGGGTGGCCCGGGCGATAGCGCCGGTCAGGGACGTGAGCCGGGACGACGCCGACGCGATGATCCCATCCTCGGCCCGGCTGCTCGACCTGATCGGGATGCCCGACCCCTCCCCTGACGACGTGGCCGGGCTGTGGAAACGCTTCGGCCGGACCACGGCCGCGACCATCGGCGTCGGTGCAGAAGGGCCGTTCGGTATCGATATCAGGTCAGACGGCCCGCACGGGTTGATCGCGGGGACTACCGGAGCAGGTAAGTCCGAGCTGCTGCAGACGTTGATCGCGTCGCTCGCGGTGGTGAACCGGCCGGATTCGATGACGTTCGTGCTCATCGACTACAAGGGCGGCAGCGCGTTCAAGGACTGCGCGAGGCTTCCGCATACCGTCGGGATGGTCAGCGACCTCGACGGGCATCTGACCGAACGGGCACTGGCATCGCTATCGGCCGAGCTGAAGCGGCGGGAGGAGATCCTGCTGCACGCCGGGGCCAAGGACATCGAGGATTACTGGGACGCCCGGCGGGCCAGCCCGGGCCTGCCGCCGCTGCCCCGGCTCATGCTGGTCATCGACGAGTTCGCCTCGCTGGTGGCCGAGCTGCCGGACTTCGTCACCGGCCTGGTCGGCATCGCCCAGCGCGGCCGCTCGCTCGGCGTGCACCTGATCCTGGCCACGCAGCGGCCGGCCGGTGTGGTCAGCGCCGACATCCGGGCGAACACCAACCTGCGGATCGCGCTACGGGTGACCGACGTCGAGGAATCCGCCGACGTCATCGACTCCCGCGATGCCGCGTTCATCGCCAGGTCCACTCCCGGCCGGTGCTACGTCCGGTCCGGGGCGACCGCCGCGGTCGCGGTCCAGTCGGCCCGGATCGGGGGCCGGCGCCCCGGGCTGGGCCCAGCCGAGGAGACCGCGCGGATCATCCCGGTGCCGTGGGCCGGGCTCGGCCGCCCGTTGCCGCAGGCGTGGTCGGCCGCAGCTGACGACGAGAGCATGGTCACCGATCTGTCGGTCCTGGTGGACGCCATCGCCGGGGCGGCCGCCAAGGCCGGCCTGCCCGAGCAACCCAGCCCGTGGCTTCCGCCGCTGCCCGAGACCATCGCGCTGGACGACCTCCCGCGCGCCCCGGCCGCCGGCGGCGAGGTGCCGCCGATCCCGTACGGGCTCACCGACCTGCCCGCCCGGCAGTCACGGGAGCCGCTCGCGCTCGACCTGTCCCACGGCGGGCATCTGGTGATCGCGGGCGCGGCCCGGTCCGGCCGGTCCACCGCGCTGCGTACGATGGCGGGCTCGGTGGCCGCCCACACCTCGCCCGCGGACGTGCACATCTACGCGATCGACTGCGGCACCGGGGCCATGCTGCCGCTGGCCGGGCTGCCGCACTGCGGCGCCGTGGTCACCCGGGACCAGACCGACCGGGTCGAGCGGCTGCTCGGCAAGCTGCGCGGCGAGATCACCCGCCGTCAGCAACTGCTCGCGGCCGGGGGGTTCGCCGGGCTGGCCGAGCAGCGGGCCAGTACCGCCGGCCAGGACAGGCTGCCGTGGATGCTGCTGCTGCTGGACTGGTGGGAGGGCTATTTCGCGGCGTTCGAGCAGTACGACTACGGACGGCTGATCGACACGTTGCTGCAGACGCTGCGCGAAGGCGCCGCGGTCGGGCTGCGGGCGGTCGTCAGCACCGACCGGTCCGCGCTGGTCGGGCAGGCGAGCACGGTGTTCGGTCTGCGGATGCTGCTGCGGCTGACCGACCGGTCCGATGCCACCCTGGCGGGCCTGCGGGAACGCAGCCTGCCCAGCCACCAGCCGCCGGGCCGGGTCATGTTCGAGGGGACCCCGCAGCCCTGCGAGGCGCAGATCGCGCTGCTGGACGCGAACCCGTCCGGACCGGCCCAGGTGGCGGCGCTGCGCCGGTTCGGCGACGAGGCGCTGGCCCGGCACGGCAGGCCGCCGCAGCCGCAGCGGCCGTTGCGGGTCGACACGCTGCCGGCCCGGATCAGCTTCGCCGAGGCCGCGGCGCTCGACCCGGAATTCATGCCGCCGTCCCCGCTGTGGGCCATGGTCGGCGTGGGCGGCGACGAACTCGCGCCCCAGGGTCTGGACGTGCGGGACGAGGGCCCCGGCCTGGTGGTGGCCGGGCCGCCGCGCTCTGGCAAGTCCGCCGCCCTGCTGACCATGGCCCGGTGGCTGCTCAGGCAGGGCACCGAGGTCGTCGCGATCACCCCGCGGCGGTCACCGCTGCGCAATCTCGAGGGTGAAGCCGGGGTGCTGGCCGTGTTCGGCGGCGACGTCACCGGCGAGGAGCTGGTCGGGGTGATCGAGGACAAGGACCGCTTCGTGCTGTTCGCGGATGACGCGGAACTGCTGTTCAACGGGCCCATCGACGACCTGCTGAATCAGATCCTGCTCGCCGGCCGCGACGCCGATCACGGTGTGATCATCGCCGGGGCCACCGGAGACCTGGGCCGGGCGTACTCGGGCTTCATCCCGCAGGCGCTGAAGTCCCGTTGCGGCCTGCTGGTCGCCGTGGCCTCGCCCGGGGACGGCGACCTGTTCGGCGTGCGGCTGCCGCGCAACGCTGGTCCCGGGCCGCTCGGCCGCGGTCTGCTGATCAGGCCGGGCGCGATCGCGCCGGTACAGCTCGCCGTGTGCGAATGACCCAGCCGCGACGCGGGGCCCCGGGCACGCGTTCGTGCCCGGGGCCCCGCGGGATGCCGTTACGCAGTCTTACCTGACGGTGGAGTTGAGCTGCTCGGCGAGGTTCTGCTGGTTGGACGTGGCCTTGCTGGCCTGGTTCAGCAGCTCGATCACCTTGTTGACGGTGGGAGTGGCCTGCTGCACCGTCTCCTGGAGGCGCGTGAAGCTGGCGTCCACCCAGTTACCCGACAGCGCGTTAATGTCGGAGTTCACCTTGGTCCAGACATCGTTCAGGTTGGTGGCATCGGCGGCGAGAGACGAGGCACCGCTCCCCATCCCCCCGATGTTGTAACGCTGTTCACCTGCCATGGATGTCATCCTCCGTTGTGGTCGATGCTGGGGGTTCGGCGGTGATCTTAACAGCAGCCGTGAATCGTTCACGGGACTTTGGCAAATGAGATCAGAAAGCGATGTAACCCAGGAACGTGCGGATGACGGGCGCTGTATCATCCCGCTTGATCCACATACCGATACGGACACCTCATGCCGGGCCGCGGGCGGCGCCCGCATTGTCGTGCTCGGTACCTCGATGTCGACGCGAGACCTGGGGCAGGGCCAGCGATGACCAGACTAGAGCCTGACGGCGGCGGCGGCGGAGTGGGGATCAACCCGCAACTGCTGCAAAGCATGATCAACACGATGAACTCGTCCGCCGGCGACGCGCTGAACCTGGTGTACGACTACATCAGTCAGCTGTCGCGGGTCGGGCTCGACACCAGCAGCCTGAGCAAGGCCGTGCAGGACCTGAACTGGGCCCAGGACCAGATACCCATGCTGAACCGCCGGCAGTCGCTCGCCCAGGCCATGGCCGAGCAGAATCCCGGCATGGTGGACGTCTCGGCGGGCGCCGGGGCGCTCGACTTCCCCACCACCCAGGCGGCACAGGCGGCGGGCAAGGCAGACGGCACCAAGGCCCTGCAGGCCATCGGGGACCACAGCAACGACGACTTCATCCTGACCGACCTGTCGCAGTACGCCGACGACCCGGCGTACCTGGCCGCGTTTTTCAGCGCGCTCGGCCCGCAGGGGCTCGCCGGGCTCGGTCTCCAGGTCACCGGCTACCAGCAGGGCGGGGACCAGGGCCGGTACCACAGCTGGGCCAGCACGGTCGGTCAGGCCTTTGCCACCGCCAGCTACCAGATGCCGTACAAATCAGGCTGGCTCGGCCAGTTGCAGCTGCCCAACGATCCGGGGGCCGACCCCGGCCTGCCGCAGCTGTCGCTGATCCAGCCGTTCCTGGAGCACGGCGTCTACTCCTCCGCCTGGCTCGACCCGCTCGGCAAGTACGCGATACAGCAGGCGTTCATGCAGCAGCAGCCGGGGCTGGCCGGGGGGCCGCCGGTCTCGCTGGACGGGATCTGGACCGCGCTGTCGAACAACCCCGCCTTCGACGCGCAGTTCTATCAGCAGAACTTCACGAGCAAAGGCAACCCCGCCGACAGCATCAGCGGGGTCATGTCGAGCATGTACATGATCTCGGTCGCCGACTCGGCGTTCGCCCGCATGGTCCAGTCGGCCACCGTTGCCCCCGCGCTCGCGGCCAACTCCGCCCCGTATGCCGCCAACGCCCAGCTCACCGTCCAGTACTTCGGCAATGACTCAAGCCTGCGCACGTCCGGCCCGGTGCGGGCGGTGTTCGGCACGATCGCGGAGAACTACTTCGACGACCTCGCCTATACCGTCCGCGCGGCGGCCCCCGGGATCGGCCCGAAGAACATCCCGGGACTGCAGGTCACCGCGTCCGAGTCGCAGTGGGGAAACTTCGTCGTGGGGGCCATGCGAGACAAGAGCACCTCGGCGCAGCTGCTCGCCTTCTACTCGTCCTGGGCCAACGGCCAGCCGATCGATGACCGCGGTCCGGGGCTGGAGCAGGTACCGCAGAACCAGGGATTCTGGAACGACTCCTCGCTCGGCCTGCTCAACGACTTCCTGGCCCGTAGCTACCAGGGTGCGGGCGCACCCGCAGGCGGAAGCCCGGTCAGCATCGCCGACGTCGTCGCCGCAGGCGGATCCGCGTTCCTGACCAGCCTGGTGTTCGGCCCGGAGGCGGGAGTCGCGGACGCTCTGCTCGAGGGGGGCAAAGACGCCTTCCAGAGCGCCACCGAACAGACGCTGAAGGCAGTATGGCCGGACACCGTGGAATCGAGCCCGAACGGCGGCGAGGCACTCAGCCACCTGACCGGCGTCCAGCAGCAATGGGCCGACACGGTCAACCGCTGGTACAACGGCACCCCCGGGCAGAATCAGCCTCCGCCGGGCGTCGATCCCGTCCAGTACCTGGGCCAGAGCTACACCGGCGACCCGACGGCATACGAAAAGCAGTTTGGCGGGTATTTCATCAAGGACGGGAAGATCGAGGATCCCGGCACGATCGCCGAGAACCCGCAGGCGCTGGCCGCCTACAACGCCTGGCTGCAGGATCCGGCCATCGTCAACGCCAATGAGGCCCGGTTCCGCAGTCAGGGCTTCGGCGAACTCATGTCGCAGTATGCGAACAGTTACGGGGGCGGCGGCGGCGGATGAGCCGGTGGTTTCGCCCTGCCCTCGCGCTGGCCGCGGCCGCTGGCGCCGTGATATCGGCGGCAGGGTGCGGTGGCACCAGCGCGGCCGACGGGCATGCCTCCGCCGGCACGGCACGCAATCAGGCTCTTTCGGCCTTGCGCGGTCTCTATCAGCACATCCAGGCCGCCCACGTGGGCACCGCCGACAGCGTGGGCGGCTTCTATGTGCAGTGCATAACCAACAAGAGCCAGAACGAACTCTTCTATGACGGTTCCATTGAATCCATTTATCCCCTTAACCGGTCGCTGAGCAAGAACTCATACCAGCAGCAGCTTAATAATATCGCCCGGACTCAGGGCTGGGCATTTAACAAAAATCGCAAAAACGTAGAATCCGGGAATGCCTTTCCCTATGAGATGGCCAGGGGATCGCTCGGCGGCCATATCTCCGTGGTCGATACCCCGCCGCGGAATCCCGGTGACCCCAAGATCTCCGGCCTCATCGAGATCACCAGCTCGTGCTTCGACGCGGGGCCGGCGGCACACAGTCTGACCAGGCACAGTGATGACCTTCCGCTAACCCGGGCAAGTCCCGCATCGTCCGGTTAAACGTGCGCAGCCGAAGCCGCTTCAAGCGGCCAGGATCGGAGGTTCTCGTGGACACTCAGCCTCAGGTGCCCAGTCCTATGCATGCGGCGCTCAGCGAGCTGTACGCGAACATCCAGAGGGACGAGCCAACCATGGCCAACGCGCTCAAGAACGCCTGCCAGCAGATGGGCGGGGGCTACGTCTGGTACGGCAGCGCCGCCAGCGGCTGGGCCAGCCAGCTGAGCGGCTACTCCGGCAACCTGAGCAGCACCGTCAGTGCCGCGGTCGCCGAGGTGGCCAGCGCCCTGGCGGCCGTCCCGGCGACCTGCTCCTTGGCTCAGGCCAAGACCGAGCAGCTGATCCTGTCCGGACGCCTCAGCTAGCGCTGCGGGGGCTGCCTTGAGGTTCGGCCGGGAGGCGACGTGACGCACACCGAGGATCAGGATGTTGTCGGGATCAACCCGGAGAAGATGCAGGCGCTCATCGGCGAGCTCAAGGCCGCGCATCGCGTGATCGCCGCGTTCGCGGGCGAGTTCTCCGCGCCGCTTTCGGCCCTCGGCATCAGCGTGAACACCGTGCACCAGTCCGAGCACTGGACGTCCGACCAGGTGTCGAAGCTCACCGAGCGGCTGCGGAAGTTCCGGAACGACGAGTACCCGCTACCGCCCCGGCAGGCGAGCGCGCCCGGCGATCTGAGCAGTCCGGGCAGCGTGGGGAGCACGGGCGCGGCGAGCGGCACGGGCGCCGGTGGCGGCACGGGCGCCGGTGGCGGCACGGGCGCCGGTGGCGGCACGGGCGCCGGTGGCGGCGCGCGCGCCGGTGGCGGCGGCACGGGGGGTGGTGGTCCGGGCGGCACTACTGGTGATGCTGGCGGCACTGGGTCCGCGGGTGGGACTGGGTCCGCGGGCGGCGCTGCTCACGCGGGACGTGGCCATCCGGGTCAGGCCGGAGCCACGGCAGAGAGCGGAAATAACGCCGGGGCGGGCGGCTACCCCACGGGCGGC
>Ga0070717_10002252_pt1 | contig 13525 bp, 11 predicted proteins | sample LARL113metaG_FD_71366 | JGI IMG/M metagenome (GOLD analysis project Ga0070717, IMG submission 71366) | Corn, switchgrass and miscanthus rhizosphere microbial communities from Kellogg Biological Station, Michigan, USA - LAR L11-3 metaG | ecosystem: Host-associated > Plants > Roots > Rhizosphere ... | reverse complement strand
TGGGCGTCGGCGCCTACCTCGGCGTCCCCATCCGCATCGACGACATCCGCCTCTACGTCCTCTGCTGCCTGGACCGCGAGTCGCGCCCGAGCCTCGGCGAACGCGAGGTCCGGCTGCTGTCCGGACTGGCCGAGTCGGTGCGCGTCGAGCTGGAAACCCTCAACTGACGGCGTCATCGTCCCGGGACGCTGACCCGGCGGCGTGCCGGGCCGCCTGCCAGTTGCGCTCGAGGTTGTCGATGAGCGCCGGGCTGTACATGCAGCGCGCCTGCTCTGACGCGTAGAGGCTCATGTAGCGCCGGAAGTGATCGAGCGGTTCCTGGGCGACGCGCAGCGCGCGCCGGTTGGCGACCAGGGCCGTCGTGCCCGCGCTGAGCAGCTGAGTGGCGGAGCGCTCGATCGCGGCGTCCATCTCGTCCTCGTCCACGACCTCGTCGGCGATCAGCCTCCCCGCGGGCGAGTCGGCCTCGAACGCGCGCTCGAACATGATCGCCTGGCGCGCCGGCCGCTCCCCGACCAGCCGGGGCAGCCGCAGGTTGGCGCAGCCGGGGATGATCCCCTCCTTGCGCGCGGGCAGGTTGAGGTAGGAGCCGCGCTGGGCGAGCACCCGGTCCATGACCAGCAGCCATTGGCAGGCGCCCCCGATGGCAAAGCTCTCCACCGCCGCCACCCACGGCTTCTCGCGCGCGCCGGCGCCCAGCCGGACCGGCAGATCCGAGGTCACCCCGTGCCCTCGGTACATCTTGGTGAGCGCCCCCAGCTCCCGGTCGAGCATGAACTCGATGAGCGAGATCTGCCCGGTGTAGAGGTGGGTGAGGTTGATCCCCGCCCCGAAGATGCGCCGTCCGGCGTGCTTGGGGTGCGTCGCCGGCCCGCCTCGCAGGACCCCCACCTCGATGGCGTCATCGAGCAGGACCAGATCGATGGCGACCTCCATGGCCCACGTCGAGAGGTCGTCCTCGGCGTTGAGGCAGCCGTGGTTCTGGTTCGTGACCACCCCGATCGGGCCGTCGCGGTCCACCCGCATCGGTCCCAGGTCGACGCTCCCGTCGCGCCGGAAGGCCTCCAGGGCGGCCAGCGCGTCCGGGAGCGGCGCTGACATCGCGGCGATCAGGTGGCCTCCGCAGCGCGGGTCGGCGAGCACGCGGGCGATGAAGTCGCCCTGCGCGATCTCCAGTCCCGCCTTCTCGGACTGATTGTGGGTGCGCTCGGCGTCGATCTGCGCGCGCGTGGGGACCAGCCCGGGATGGCGCTCGGCGGCGGTGTAGGTCAGATCGGTCAGCCGCAGCGGCCGCGTCAGCCCATCGGTGAGCTCCTCATAGACGGCCAACACGTCGTGGCCGCCAGGGGGCGCGGCGACGGTCACGCCCCGCCCACGACCGACTCGCGCCCGGTCCAGTAAGGGGCTCGCAGCTCGCGCTTGAGCACCTTGCCGGCCCCCGACTTGGGCAGCGGCTCGGTGGTCAGCTCGATCCGCTTGGGGATCTTGTAGGCAGCGATCGCGCCCCGGCAGTGGGCCAGCAGATCGGCCTCGTCGACCTCGCCGCGCGGCACCACCACCGCGTGCACCGCCTCGCCCCAGCGCGCATCGGGGATCCCGAAGACGGCCGCCTCGAGCACGCCGGGATGGCGGTAGAGCACCTCCTCGACCTCGGTGCTGTACACGTTCTCGCCTCCGGAGACGATCATGTCCTTGGCGCGGTCGACCAGGTAGAGATACGAGCGCTCGTCCATGTAGCCCAGGTCGCCGGTGCGATACCAGCCGTCGCGCATGACGGCTGCAGTGTCCTCGGGTTTGTTCCAGTAGCCGGCCATCACGTTCTCACCGCGGATCAGCACCTCGCCGACAGCGCCCGGCGCCGCCGTCCCGCCGGTGTCATCGTCGAGCACGCGGACCTCGACGCCGATCGCGGGCTGCCCGCAGGAGCGCGCCGCCGGTGCGTCGAGCAACTTCTCCTCGTGAGCCAGGATGGTGGCGATCGGCGCCGTCTCGGTCGTCCCGTAGAGGTGCATCAGCTCCGCATCTGGGAACGCCTGGTGCGCGCGCCGCAGCGTCTCCGAGGCCACCGGGGCCCCGCCGTGGCTGAGCAGCCGCAGGCTGGACACGTCGCGGGGACGGGCGAGCTGCTCGTCGGCCAACGCGGCGAGCATCGTCGGCACCAGCAGGGTCGCGGTCACCCGCTCTGACTCGATGAGGTCAAGCGCGGCGGCGGGGTCGAACACCGGCAGCATCACCTGACGGCCGCCGTGCCATACCGTGGCCAGCACGGCGATCGAGCCGGCAGCATGAAACAGCGGGGCAGCCACCAGCCAGCACGTGTCGGGCCGGAACGCGAACTGCGCCTGGAAGTGAAACGCGTTGGCGATGAGGTTTTGGTGGGTCAGGATCACGCCTTTGGAGGCGCCCGTGGTGCCCCCGGTGTAGAACAGCCCCGCCATCGTTTCGGCGCCAGGCTCGTCGGGGAAGTCCGCCGGGACCGCGCCGGCCAGCAGCGCCTCGTAGCCGTCCTCGAGATCGATGACGTGCTCCACCACGCCCGCGGGATGGTCGATGCCCGACGCCGCGAACAGGACCCGGCTGCCGGAGTCCCTGAGCGCGTAGGCCAGCTCGGCCGCGGTGTGGCGCTGATTGAGCGGCACCAGGGCCATCCTGGCCCCCGGCACCGCCTGGTAGATCTCCAGGTAGCGGTGGCAGTTGCGGCCCACCACCGCGACGCGGTCGCCGTCGCGCAGCCCGAGCGCGCACAGCCCTCCCACCAGCCGCCGCGCCCGGTCCCACGTCTGTGCATAGGTGACCTCGGTGCCGCCGCACCGCGCGGCCACGGCCTCGGGCGCCACCCGCACCGCCCGCCGCAGGGGTCCGATCAGCGTCGTCATCTCTCCGCTCCCTCGTCCGTCACGGTCATCTCAGTGGGTGTGGTGGACCTCCTGCAGCCCGTAGACGGGCGTCTCGATGCCCTCGGCGCGCGCCTTGAGCTGGAGCGCCAGGTACAGCGAATAGTGGCGCGATTGGTGCAGGTTGCCCCCGTGAAACCACAGGCCCGGCTGCTGGGTGGGCTTCCACATGTTGCGCTGCTCGCCCTCCCAGGGGCCGGGGTCCTTGGTGGTGTCAGAGCCCAGCCCCCACACCTTGCCGACGCGGTCGGCGACCTCCTGTGAGATGAGGTCGGCGACGGCGCCGTTCATCGACTCATAGCCGGTGGCGTAGACGACGAGGTCGGCCGGGATCTCGGTGCCGTCCTCCATCACCACCGCGTCGCGGGTCAGGTGGGCCACCTGCCCCGCCACGAGCTTGACCTGGCCGCTGGCCACCAGCTCCGAGGCGCCCACGTCGATGTAGTAGCCCGACGCGCGGCGCAGGTACTTCATGAAGAGCCCGGACCCGTCCTCGCCCCAGTCGTGCTGGAACCCGACCGCCTCGAGGCGCGCGTAGAAGTCGGCGTCGCGTTCGCGGATCTGCTCGTAGACCGGGACCTGGAGCCCGGCCATGATCCGGTAGGGCAGCGAGGCGAAGATCATGTCCGCCTTCTCGGTGGTCACCCCGGCGGCCACTGCCCGCTCGGAGTACAGGTCGCCCAGCGCGATGTCCATCAGGGTGTCGGATCGGACCACATGCGTGGAGGAGCGCTGCACCATCGTGACGTCGGCGTCGTGTTCCCACAGCGCGGCGCAGATGTCATGCGCCGAGTTGTTGGAGCCGATCACCACCGCACGCTTGCCCCGGTAGGCGTCGGGGCCGGGGTGCTTTGACGAGTGGTGCTGATCGCCGGCGAACGCGTCGGCGCCGGGAAAGCGGGGCGTGTGCGGTCGGCCCGACATCCCGGTGGCCAGGACGAGCTCCTTGGGGCGCAGGGTCAGCTCCGAGCCGTCACGCTCCACCACGAGCTCCCACTCACCCGAGACCTCGTCGTAGTGCGCGTGCTTGGCCTCGGTCGAGCCCCAATAGTTGAGCTCCATCACGCGCGCGTACATCTCCAGCCAGTCGCCCACCTTGTCCTTGGGCGAGAACACGGGCCAGTTGGGCGGGAACTTGATGTAGGGCAGGTGGTCATACCAGACCGGGTCGTGCAGGCACAGCGACTTGTAGCGGTTGCGCCACGAGTCCCCGGGGCGCGCGCGGCGCTCGACGATGATCGCCGGCACGCCGAGCTGGCGCAGCCGCGCCCCCAGCGCGATCCCGCCCTGGCCGCCGCCCACGATCACCACGTAGGGCTGGGTGGTGAAGCCCATCTCCTCGGCCTCGCGCTGGCGATCCTCCAACCAGGTCTCGCGCTCGCGATGGGCGCCGTGCTGGACGCCCTTGGGCCGCCGGAAGCCCAGGCTCTCCTCGTGACCCTTGAGCTCCTCCAGGGCCGTCAGCAGGGTCCAGGCCTTGCCGTCGATCAGGCGGAGGTGGCCGCCGCCCCGGCCGGCCTCGGTCTCGAACCCGATCCACGCCTCGGTGACGCCGTCGGCACTCGTCGGCTCCTCGGTGGCGTGCCAGCCGCGCGGCTTGATGTGCGGCAGCGACGCCCCGAGCATGTCCGTGACCCCGTCGCGTCCCTCGACGGTCCGGATGTTCCAGGTGAAGGCCACGAGGTCTCGCCAGTAGCTCTCGGTGGCGAACAGGTCCGCCGCGGCGGCGGCGTCACCGGCCTGGAGCGCGGCGTCGAAGCGCTCGAGCCACTGCGCAACCTCGGTGGGAGCGGACGGGCGAACGGTCGTGGACATGGCATCTCCCCTCGGTACCGGTGGCGTCCTTGAACTGAATACCACGCCGGGGCCCACCCGTCAGCGGGGATTGGCGGACGCTCGACCTCGCGCAAGGCATCGGCGCACCTCAACGGCGCCCTGACAACCAGGGCCCGTGGGCGTAACGTCCCGGGCGATGGCGCACAGCGAGAGCAAAAAGAAGGGCCGCGACCTGCGCGCGCAGGTGCCGCGGTCACGCCACGCCGACTGGACGCCGCCGCCCCGGCGCCGTGATCCGCTCGAGATCCTGCGGAGCCAGGAGACGAGCCGGATCCCATCGCTGCTGCCGATCCGCCACGAACGGATGGCGGTCTCGCCCTTCACCTTCTTCCGCGGCGCAGCCGCGATCATGGCCGAGGACCTGGCCCACACCCCGGCCTGTGGGCTGCGCGTTCAGGCCTGCGGCGACGCGCACCTGCTCAACTTCGGCATCTACGCCACCCCGGAGCGCCGGGTGGTGTTCGACGTCACCGACTTCGACGAGACGCTGCAGGCGCCGTTCGAGTGGGACGTCAAGCGGCTGGCCACGAGTCTGGTGGTGGCCGGGCGCGACCGCGAGTTCACCCCCGCCGAGTGCACGGGCGCGGCGCAAGGGGCGGTAACGGCCTACCGGACGCGGATGGCCGCCCTGGCGCAGATGGGCCACCTGGACGTCTGGTACGCGCGGCTGGACGCCGACGAGTTCGTGACGCTGGCCCAGCGCGCCGCCGACCGGAAGCTGGCCACCAACGTGCTGCGTAAAGCCCAGCACGCGACCAACCTCGGCGCCCTGGAGAAGCTCACGAAGATCGTCGCCGGCAGCAGGCGGATCGTCGACTCGCCGCCGCTCATCGAGCATGTTCCCGACCCCGGTGAGGGCGTCGATGCCGCCGCGGTGGTGGGCCAGTACGAAGACTCTCTGGGCGACACGACGCGCCTCCTGCTCGCGCGCTACCGGGCGGTTGACTGGGCGCGCAAGGTCGTGGGCGTCGGCAGCGTCGGCACTGACGACGCCATCGTCCTGCTGCTCGGCGACTCAGACAGCGACCCGCTGTTCCTCCAGGTCAAGGAGGCGTCGGAGTCGGTCCTCGAGCCGTTCGCGGGCGCGAGTCCCTACGACAACCACGGCCAGCGCGTCGTCGCGGGCCAGCATCTCATCCAATCGGCCAGCGACCTGTTCCTCGGCTGGACCCGCCTCGGTCACCATGACTACTACGTCCGCCAGTTGCGCGACATGAAGGGATCGATCCCGGTGGACAAGCTCTCGGCTGAGGAGCTCGCCCAGTACGGCCGGGCCTGCGGCGAGGCGCTGGCGCTCGGCCACGCCCGCTCCGGCGACCCAGCGGCCGTCGCGGGCTATCTGGGCTCGGGGGCCCGGTTCGACAAGGCTGTCGCGGCGTTCGCCGGCGCCTACGCAGATCAGAACGCCGCGGACTACGCCGCCTTTCGAGCCGCCTTCGGCCCGGCCAGCAGCTCCTGACCCGAGGTCACCAGGACCCCCCGCGCCTCGTCTGAGCCCATCGACCCGGCGCGCACCTCCTCGGCCGCGCCGTGGATGAGCGCCAGCGTCGCCGTCACCAGCCACTCCGCCGGGAGGTCTGACCGGAACGCGCCCTCGGCGCGCCCACGGTCCACGAGAGCCCGGATCGCGTCGCGCGCGGCGCCATGCGCGCGCCGCATCGCGTCCGGGCTGAGCTCGGCGGCCGACGCCGCCGCCATCTCCTGGTGGCGGGCCAGGTGCTCCCAGCTGGCGGCGATCACGCGCGCGGCCGCGTCGAGCGCGGGTCCTCGCTGCGGCTCGGCCGACTCGACGGCCGCCATCACCCGCCCGACCGTGCGCGCCACCAGCGCCTCGAGCAGCCGCTGCCGGTCGGGGAAGTGGGCGTACACAGTGGGTCGCGACACGCCCGCTTCGGTGGCCACCGCCGAGATGCTCGACGACTCGTGGCGGGCCAGCAGGCGCTCGGCGCCGTCGAGGATCGCTTCGAGGTTGCGCTCGGCGATCGCCTCTCGCGGATGGGGTGACGCGGTCTCCGACATGCCTTGACAACAGTGTAAAGGATCGTGATAGAGTTCGGTTTACATTACTGTAAACCCATCGGAGGTCCTCATGCACGACCGCAGACACGACCACGCGGAGCGCCCACAGGACGCCGGCACAGATCAGCGCCCCTGGGCCCTGCTCATCCTCCTGTGCGCCGCCCAGTTCATGGTCATCCTCGACGCCACCGTCGTCAACGTCGCCCTGCCCTCGATCCGACGTGCGCTGGGCTTCCCCCCGACCGAGCTTCAGTGGGTGGTGACGGCCTACGTCCTGGCCACCGGCGGCTTGCTGCTGCTCGGCGGGCGCGCCGCCGACCTGCTCGGTCGCCGCCGCATCTTCCTGGCCGGGCTGGCCACCTTCACAGCAGCGTCGCTGGCCAGCGGCCTCGCCCCGTCCTCGGGCGCGCTCATCGCCGCCCGCGCAGCGCAGGGCGTGGGCGCGGCGCTGCTCTCCCCCGCCGCCCTCTCCATCCTCACCACCAGCTACACCGGCGCCCAGCGGGCGCGCGCCCTCAGCACGTGGGGGGCGATCGGCGGCGCCGGCGCCGCCGCAGGCGTCCTGCTGGGCGGCATCCTCACCAGCCTGCTCGATTGGCGCTGGGTGTTCTTCATCAACGTTCCGGTGGGCCTGCTCACCGCGGTCATCGCGCTGCGGTTGATCCCGTCGGGCCAGGCGGCGTCGATGTGGCCCGCCCTTCGCCGGCTCGACCTCCCTGGGGCCGCGACGCTCGTCGCGGGACTGGTCGTGCTCGTCTACGCCCTCCAGGGGGCGGCCACGCACGGCTGGGCCTCGGCCCGCACCATCGTCCTGCTCGCCGCGGCGGCCGCGCTGCTGGCGGCATTCATCTCGATCGAGCGGCGCGCCCGGCAGCCGCTCATCGCCCCGTCGGTGTGGCGCCTGCGCTCGCTGGTCTCCAGCGCCACGGTGATGCTCGGCGTCACCGCCATCCTCGTCGGCACCTCGTTCCTCAACACGCTGTTCTTCCAGAACGTGCTCGGGGCCTCGCCGCTGCTGACCGGCGTCGAGTTCCTCCCCGGCGTGCTCACCGTCGGCGTCGCGGCCCACCTCGGGCCGCAGCTCCTCACGCGCTTCGGCGCTCGCCCCGTCATCGCCGCCGGTCTGCTGCTGGCGGCGGCAGGCGACCTCGTGCTCAGCGGTGCGCCGGCCAACGCGAGCTACGTGGTGGACCTGCTCCCCGGCTTCGTGCTGCTCGGATTGGGCGTGGGCCTCACCTTCGTCTCGATCTCGGTGACCTCGATGTCAGATGTCGACCACGACCACGCGGGCCTGGCCTCCGGGATGATCACCACCGCTCACGAGCTCGGGGGCGCACTCGGGGTGTCGTTGTTCTCCGCGGTGGCCTTCGGGGCGAGCGGAGCGACGGGCGTCGGCCTCGTCACGGGCTACGGCCGCGGGACCCTCGCGGGAGCGGCGATCGCCGCGGCGCTCGCGCTGGTCGCCGTCCTCGCGGTGCCACAGCTGCGCCCCACCGCAGCCCAGCGGGTGGCGCTGCACTGAAATGAGCTAGCCGCCGATCGGCAGGCGCATCTCGTCCTGGGCCACGGTCAGGCCCGCGCCCAGCTTGCGCAGCACATGGGCGAAGACATCGTCGTCGGGGACGTTGGCCAGGCGCAGCGTGAGGCCGCCGGCGGCGGCGAGGACCAGGTCGCGCGCAGCGGCTCGGTCGACAGCGGCGATTTGCATCACTCGGACGGTCACGTCATCGGTGATGCAGATCGCCGCGCCCGCGATGGCGTCGCCGCGCTGGACCGCCACGCCGGTGAGCGACGCGCCGCGCTCGCGCATGCGCACGATCGAGGCGTCGGCTCGCTGCCATGGCTCCCGGCCCCCGCGGTGGCCGGCGATCCAGGCGTGGGCGGCATCGACGTCGAGCGCCCGTCGCTCCACCGGCTCGCGGTCGGGATCGGGCCCCAGCGTCCAGATCTCCAGGTGGCGGACCGCCTCAAAGCCCAGCCGCTCATAGAGGGCGATGGCGGGGGTGTTCTCGTCGATCACCTCGAGCCATACGCCGTGCGCCCCCTTCGCCGCGGCCGCGTCGATCGCTGCGGTCAGGGTACGGGCGCCCAGCCCGATCCGCCGATACGCCGGCGAGGTGCCCATCCCGCCGATCCATGCCTCCCAGCCGCGGCGGGCCACCAGCGCGAAGCCCACGGGCTCCACGTCGACGGCCACCTGCGAGCAGTCGAGGTCGATGTCGTTGTTGGCGATGTGATCGGCCAGCCCGGCCTCGTCCATCTGCATCGCGACCAGGTAGTCCGAGAAGCTCAGGTTGAAGACCCGGACGAGCTCGTCCGGGTCCAGCGAAGCGGCGCTCACGAGCCGCAGCGCGGCGGCGCGCGGTCGTGTCTGTGGCTCACGACTGCTCACCGCCTCCACGCTACTGGTCCGCGTCGCTCGGCAACCCACGATTTCCCAACATCCAGCTGGTCATAGCTTGACTAGTTAGTATCTAGCTAGTAGTGTTATGACTATGCCAACGACCCCCACCTCTGACGCTCCTCGTCGCTCGTCGCTGGGCCTCATGGTCCTGTGGCAGCTCTACGCGGAGCCCATGCACGTCTACAAGATGCAGAAGCTGTTCGAGGCCACGGGCAAGGACCGCGTCATCAATATCCGCTCGCGGGCCAGCCTGTATCAGACGCTCGAGCGCCTGCAGCGCCACGGTCTCGTCGAGGCCGTGGAGACCGTCCGCATCGAGGGCTATCCCGACCGTGTCGTCTACGCCACCACCGACGCCGGTCGCGAGGTGGCAGGCGAGTGGTTGCGCCAGATGCTGCGCACCACCGACAACGACTATCCCGAGTTCCTCGCCGCCCTGTCGATCCTGTTCGGTCTGCCGCCCGACGAGGCCCGCGCCGAGCTGGAGCTCCGGACGCGGCGGCTGTCGGCCCAGCTCGCGGAGACCGAGGCGGAGGTGGCGGCGGCCCCGCCCGAGCTCCCCCGCCTGTTCCTGCTGGAAGAGGAGTACCGCGCCGCCCTGCTCAGCGCCGAGGTGTCGTTTCTCGGCGGCGTGATCGAGGACCTGAAGACCGGTCGGCTGACCTGGAGCGAGGAGTGGCTGCGTCAGGTGGCGACACGGTTCATCACCGTCGACGAACAGGAGGAGCCCCAATGACCGCGATGATCGAGGCCCGCGGCCTCACCAAGCACTACGGCAAGACCAAGGCGCTCGATGGCCTGGATCTGACCGCCCACAGCGGCCAGGTGGTGGCCGTGCTGGGCCCCAATGGCGCCGGCAAGACCACCTTCGTGCGTACCGTGGCGACGCTGTTGCGCCCCGACGAGGGCACCTTGCAGGTGGCTGGCTACGACGTGCGCCGCGATCCCGCGGCGGTGCGCCGCGCCATCGGACTCGCCGGCCAGTTCGCCGCCATCGAGCCGGCGATGACCGGGCGCGAGAACCTGGAGATGGTGGCCCGCCTGTTCGGGCGCAGCGGCCGCGAGGCCAAGGCCGCGGCCGCCGCGGTGCTCGAGCAACTGGGCCTGGCGCAAGACGGCGATCGTCTCGCCCGCACCTACTCAGGAGGCATGCGCCGGCGCCTTGACCTGGGCGCCAGCCTGGTCGGGGCCCCGCGCCTGCTGCTGCTCGACGAGCCCACCACGGGCCTTGACCCGCGCAGCCGCATGGAGCTGTGGGACGCGATCCGCGGCCTCGTCGCCGCGGGCACAGACGTGCTGCTCACCACCCAGTACCTCGACGAGGCCGACCACCTCGCCTCCCAAGTCGTGATCATCGACCAGGGGCGCGCGGTGGCGGCGGGCACCCCGGCCGAGCTCAAGCGGCGGATCGGCGGCAACGTGGTGGAGATCCACGTGGCCCGTGCCGCCGACCTCCCGCGGGTGGCCGACATGCTCGCCGGACTGCACGACGAGGCCGTCTCGACCGACGAGGCCTCCCGGCGCGTGAGCGTGGCCGTGGAGTCCGGAAGCGACGGCCTGATGAGCGCGCTGCGCGCGATCGAGGATGCCGGCATCGCCCTCGAGGACATCGCCATGCGACAGCCCAACCTCGACGAGGTGTTCCTCGCGCTCACCGGCCGCCCGGCCGATCCCGCCGACGACGCCACGGCCCACGCAGCCTGACCCTCACGACCCAGAACGGACCCAGATGTCATTCACCAGCTCAGCCACCCCCACGCTCCCTGCGCTCACGGCGCCGCCCCAGCGGGAGGCCGGACTCGCCCGTAGCACCGCCACGGTGACGCGGCGCACGCTGTTGCGCTACGTCCGGACGCCGCAGCTGATCGTGCTGGCCACGATCCAGATGTCGTTGTTCTTCCTCATCTACCGCTACATGTTCGGCGGGGCCATCCACATCGCCGGCATCCCCTATGTCGACTTCCTCGTCCCCGGCTTCATCGCCACCGGCGTGCTGTTCAGTGGGATCGGGACGGCCGCCGCGGTGGCCGAGGACCTGGAGCAGGGCTTCATCGACCGTCTGCGCTCATTGCCGATTCCCCGGGCGTCGGTTCTGACCGCGCGGGCGCTCGCCGACACCGTCATCTTCACTTGGGCCACGGTGTTCACTACGGGCATTGCCTTCGCCGTTGGCTTCCGCCTGCACGGCTCCGCCGCCGAAGGTCTGGCCGCGCTCGGCCTGGTCGTGCTGTTCGGCTTCGCCTTTGAATGGGTGTTCATCTCCATGGGGTTGTTCGCCGGCAACGCGCAGGCCGCCCAGGGCATGGGGATGATCGTGTTCCCGTTCGCGTTCGTGTCAAGCGCCTACGTGCCGGTGGCCTCGATGCCCAGCTGGCTGCAGGTGTTCGCCGCGCATCAGCCGCTCACCTACATGGTCAACGCCGTCCGGTCGCTCACGCTGGGCCCCGACGCCCAGGCGCTGCTCGGCCACCCGACGTCCTACTTCGTAATCCGCGCCCTGATCTGGACCGCGGGCATCCTCATCGTGGCGCTCCCGCTGGCCGTCATGAAGTACCGGCGCGGGTGAGCTGCCCGGACACGAGCTCGGGGACGTGCAGGGCCCGGCGGACCTCGTGGGCGAGCGCCAGCAGCGTCGGCGTGATCTCGGCAAAGCGCCCTCGCCACTGCGTCAGGCTTGCCGGCGCGTGGCGCGCCGAGGCGGCGAACAGCCCGGCCTCGGCCCGGACCTCGCGAGCCAGCGAGCGGATCGGGCCACGCACCCGGCCGGGCCAGCTGGCGCGATCGAGGCCGCCGGCATAGCGCAGCTCTGACGCGGCGGCGGCGGCGCTGACCTGCCGGATTTGGGCCGCCGGGGTGCGCTCAGTCCACCGCGCCGCCTCCAGGTCGAACTCGTGCGCACTGAGGTTCTGCGGGCGGGCGATCTCCAGGTAGCGCCGTCCCGCCGCGCTCAGCACGGCCCGGGTGATCGCGAAGGCCCCATCGCGCAGCGGCGTCGGGGCCAGCGCCCGGCCTGGCAGCGACATCCACTGCGCGAACACGTTGTCGTAGTGCGGGCGCACGCCGTTCACCGTCATCGCGCGCACGCGCACCCGCGAGAGCACCGGGTATGGCGTGGTCCGGCCCGACGTGTCGCTCGGGTCCTCCTGCAGCCACTCGGCCAGGTTGAAGTCCCCCGGGCCTTCCTCGCTGGTGGAGAACGAAGCCCGGCGCCCCGAAGTGGTGTCGACGATGTCGACGCGCCAGCGGGCCGCCGCCTGCGTCAGCGACGTCGACACGGCGTCGCCGGGGTGGACCCGGAAGAGAATCTGCGGGTGAAAGCCGCGCGTCGTATCAGTCCAGAACGCTGCGTACGCCGGGGTGCTCGCGGACCCGCGGTCCTCGACCGTCCCCACCTTGATGAACGGCGAGCGCCCCGAGAACCCAGGCGCCTGCGCGCCGATCCACGTGCTGGCGTGGGCGTTGCCCGACCCCGACATGCGCGGCACCGACCACGATGCCGCAACGGCGCGGACGTTGCCGCTCCAGACGTACCCGGCCATGTGGCCGAACGACGCGAGCGCATCGGAGCGTCTCGCGCCGTCCCCGCAGCCGACGGCGCCCAGCGTGATCGCGACTGCTGCCGCCACCACACCCAGACATCGCCCCGCCATGCGCATCGACTCCTCACCGACCATCCGGCCCCCATGAATCCTAGTCCTCGCTCACCGCCCCCGACCCACCCGCCGGGCGTTCAGGCACGGGTGCGTGGACGTGCGCCGCGTATTGGCCGCGGCGGCGGGAGCGGCTCCGCGTAGGCCGCCAGCTCGGCGGCGCCCGCCTCGATCCCGACGGTGAGCACGTCGACATCGGGCGCGTGGTCGCGGTCACCGGTGACGCCGAAGTACAGCTGGCCGTCATAGGAGAAGATGGCCACGACGATCCGGATCGTGCCCGCGACCGGCACGTAGGGATAGGACTCCAGCAGGCGGCGGCCGAGGGCGCGCACCGGCGTCTGGGGCCCGGGGACGTTGGTGGTGGCGGTGTCCATGTTCAGGCGAGCCGAGCGCGTCATCGCGCGGCTCCCGAGAGCGAGCAGCATCGGAGGCGCGAAGCCCGAGAGCTGGGCCAGCACGTCCCCGGCCACGGCCTGCTTGCTGGCCTTGATCCCGTCCATCTGCGCGCGGATGTGGGCCAGGCGCGCTTCGGGATCCTCCATCCCCACCGGCAGCCGCGCGAACACGGCCGACACGCGGTTGTTGTAGACCCCGCGCTCCCCCGGGCGTCGCACCGACACGGGGACCATCGTGCGGACAACCCGTCCCGGCGCCGTGGCCTCGCCACGCGCGTCCAGCAGCTCGCGGAAGCCGTTGGTGATGAGCGTGAGCACGATGTC
>Ga0070717_10002251_pt1 | contig 13528 bp, 12 predicted proteins | sample LARL113metaG_FD_71366 | JGI IMG/M metagenome (GOLD analysis project Ga0070717, IMG submission 71366) | Corn, switchgrass and miscanthus rhizosphere microbial communities from Kellogg Biological Station, Michigan, USA - LAR L11-3 metaG | ecosystem: Host-associated > Plants > Roots > Rhizosphere ... | reverse complement strand
GATCCCGGCAAGTCCGCCGATCTGATTGCAGTCGAGGGAGACCCGTTGGTCGATCCGACGGCCGTCCAGCGCGTCGACTATGTCATGGTCGAGGGACGACCCATTCCGATGAAAGGCCAATGATGCGCGCATCTTTATTCGCCCTGATGCTGCTGCTGTCGACCGCTCCTGCTGCCGTGAATGCGCAGCCGGCGGGCGACACGCCCTCGCCCGATTCCAAGGCCGAAGCGGCCAAGCCGGACAAGGACGTGGTGAAGGCAAGCGTCGAGGAAGACGCGCAGTCCGCACGTCGATCCATCCCGCTACGCGGCAAGGTCCTCGCCTATACCGTAACCCCCGGCCACCTGACGATCCGGAACGAAAAGGGCGAGCCGATCGCCAGCATGTTCTACACCGCCTATACGATTCCCTCGGCGGGACGGGCGCGACCGGTCACCTTCCTGTTCAACGGGGGGCCGGGCTCCTCGACGATGTGGCTGCACATGGGATCGTTCGGTCCGATGAAGGTCGATGCGTCATCGCCCGAGACCATTCCCGGTCCGCCGTTCCGCTACGGCCCGAACCCGGACACATTGCTAGACGTCACCGATCTCGTGTTCATCGATGCGCCGACGACCGGGCTGTCGCGCGAGCTCGGCAAGGCCGAGCCGAAGGATTTCTTCGGTGTCGACAAGGACCTCGACGCCTTCACCCGGACGATCCAGCGCTACCTCACGGTCTACAATCGATGGAACTCGCCCAAATTCATCATCGGCGAGAGTTACGGTACGACCCGCGCTGGGGGGCTGTCCAAGGCCCTGTCGGACAAGGGCGTGCAGCTGAACGGCATCGTCCTCGTCTCAACCATCCTCGATATCGGCCTGTTTTCGGGCAACGACCAGACCCTCGTCAATTTCTTGCCGACTTACGCGGCGGACGCCTGGTACCACGGCAAGATCCAGCCGAAGCCCGACCTCATGAGCTTCATTGCCGAGGCCAAGGCCTTCGCCGGCGGACCCTATGCGGCTGCGCTGGAGAAAGGTGCGGCGCTTGGCGACGAGGAAAAGCAGTCGGTTGCACGGCAGATGTCGAAGCTTACCGGACTTTCGATCGACTATATCATGAGGTCGAACCTGCGCGTGCAGCCCAACCGCTTCCAGCGCGAGCTGTTGCGCGATCGGCGCGAGATCATTGGCCGGATCGATTCGCGGTTCGTTGGCACCGAAAGCGACGCGGCCGGCGAAGCGCCGAGCTACGATCCGCAGGCCAGCGCGATCAGCGGTGGATTCGTGGCCGCGTTCAACGATTATCTGTTCCGGGACCTCGGCTACAAGACTGCGCTGACGTTCCGTCCGAACAATTATGCCGGAATCGGCAACGACTGGAACTTCCAGCACAATTCGCCCGACGGGCAACAGTTCGCGGCGAACACGGGTTCCGACCTTGCCCAGGCGATGCGCGAGAACCCGCGGTTGAAGATCCTTAACGCGGCGGGCCTCTACGACCTTGCGACGCCCTTCTTCGCGGCGGAATATGATCTGGGGCACATGGCGCTCGAGCCACGCCTCGCGGCGAACATCCGCTACACTTACTATCCGGCGGGCCACATGATGTACATCGACCCGGCGTCGGCGCGTCAGCTGAAGTCCGACATCGCGAGCTTCATCGAGGGCGCCGAATAGGCAATGGAAAAGGGCCGGAGAACCATGTCCTCCGACCCTTCCGCCCCCTCTTACGGGGTATTGCTCAGCTGATCGGCTGAAGATTCACCGCGGCATATTTGCCGCGGCGGTCGACCTCGAGCTCGAACTCGAGCCGGTCGCCTTCGTTGAGCGTCGGGATGCCCGCACGCTCGACTGCCGAAATGTGAACGAACGCGTCGGGCTGGCCGTCGTCGCGCTGAATAAAGCCGAAGCCCTTCATTGCGTTGAAGAACTTGACCGTTCCGCTGGCCTTCTCGCCCGTCAGCTGGCGCTGAGGACCCGCGGCACTGGCGCCTCCACCGCTGCGCTCGACCGGCATCGGCTCGCCTTCGATACGAAGGTTGGTCGCCGAGACCCGGCCGCCACGATCGACAAGAGTGAACTCAAGCGGCTGTCCGTCGGCAAGATCGGTCAAGCCGGCCTGCTCGACCGCCGAGATGTGAACGAACACATCCTCACCACCGTCATCGCGGACGATGAAGCCAAAGCCCTTCTGCGGATTGAAGAATTTGACGATACCTTTGCCTTCGCCGACGACCTGCGGAGGCATTCCGCCACCGCCGCCGCGAAATCCGCCGCCGCCGGCGCCGCCACCACGGAATCCGCCGCCGCCGCCGCCGTAGCCACCACCGCCGCCGCCGCCGCTGCGGTCACCATAGCCGCTACCACCGCCACCACCGAAGCCGCCGCGACCTCCATAGCCGCTACCACGCTCCTGGTAGCTGAATTCGCCGAAATTGCCTTCGTCGCCGAAACTTTCGCGCTTGTCGCGGCCGCGCCCACCGCGGTCCCCCTTGCGCCCTCTATCGAAACCCATGCACCGTCCGAACTTAATGAGCCCGCCTACCCCTGAAACCAACGCGCTCGGGCCAAATGGCGCAACCGGTCATGACGCGTAATTCACTCACGCACCGTTCACGCCCTTACAGGAAAAAATAGACCGGCTCTAGTGACTCCGTTTGGGAGAGGGCTGGCAAGGCAGGCATGAGGCAGACTAAAGCGCTTGGAACCGCGACGAGGAGTGAGAATGGCCGTTCATTTCCACGAGGAAGACCTTCCTGCCGACGTCAGATTCGCCGAGGGGCCGATCGCGATCGACACCGAGGCGATGGGCCTCGTTCCCGGCCGTGATCGTCTTTGCCTTGTGCAATTATCCGACGGAAAAGGCGACGAACACCTCGTCCGGTTCAGGCGCGGGAGCGATTATTCAGCTCCGAATCTGAAAGCGCTGCTCTCCGATTCGCGCAGGCTGAAGCTCTATCATTTCGCTCGGTTCGATATTGGCATCATGAGCGCCTATCTCGGGATCATGGCGGCTCCAGTCTATTGCACACGCACCGCCTCGCGCCTGGTGCGGACCTATACCGACCGGCACGGGCTCAAGGACCTCGTGAAGGAGCTTCTCAACATCGACCTATCGAAGCAGCAGCAGACGAGCGACTGGGGCGCCGATGAGCTTTCTGACGCTCAGCGCGAGTATGCCGCTAGCGACGTTCGTTATCTTCACCAGCTCATGGACAAGCTTGACGAACGCCTGGCGCGCGAGGAACGAACCGCGCTCGCTCAGGCCTGCTTCGAGTTCCTTCCCACCCGTGCCCTGCTCGATCTCGCGGGCTGGCCCGAACAGGACATCTTTGCCCACGATGGTTGAAGCAAGAGCCCAGGAGCGCGAGGTGCAGCAGCGCTGGGCCGAGCCCGGCAGCGGTCACGACAGGATTATCCGCTGGACCAAGATCGTTCTTCCAAGCGCAGTCGGGATCCTGCTCGCAATTCTCGCGCTCGCGCCGCTCGAGAAGAAAGGGGACGTCAGCTTCATCCTCGACAAGAAGAAGGTGCAGAGCGCGCCTGAGCGAATGCGGGTCGAGTCGGCCCAATACACGGGCACCGACAACAAGGGACAGCAGTTCGTGATGCTCGCGAATCGCGCCATCCAGCGCAGCTCGGACACTCCACTGGTCGATATCAATGGCATGTTCGCGAAGCTTACCCAGACGCAGGGCCCAGTGCTGATCGCAGCCGAAAAGGGACGTTACAATCTCGACACCCAGCGGGTCGCAATCGACGGGCCGGTCAAGGTTACCGGAAGCGACGGATTCCGGCTGAACACCAGCAATGTCCTCGTTGATCTCAACGACCGCCTGCTGGCGAGCGAGGGCCCGGCCGAGGGCGCTCTCCGCCTGGGGCAGTTCCGGGCCAACCACATCCGCGCCGATCTCGACGACCATAAGGTGGTGCTCGATGGCCGTGCTCGCTTGAAAATCGTGCAAGGGGCGGTCAGATGATCGTCGTGCGCAACGCTGGCATCATCCTTGCAACAGCCGTCCTGGCCGGGACCGCTGCCTTGGCGCAGGTCACGCAGGTACAGCCAGTCTCATCGCTAAAGGGCCACAACAGCAACGCTCCGGTCGACGTCACCGCCGACCGGATCGAGGTGCAGGACCGGGCAGACCGCGCGATTTTTGCAGGGAACGTCCACGTGGTGCAGGCCGAGATGACCCTCGACACGCCGCGACTGACTGTCGCTTATTCGGGCGGCCAAACGACCAGCAACAACAACGTTCAGATCCATCGGCTCGATGCTGCGGGCGGAGTTGTGGTGAAAAGTCCGACCGAAACCGCCAAGGGAGACTTCGGGATCTACGACCTCGACCGGAAGCTGATCACCCTGATCGGCAACGTCCAGCTCAACCGGGAGCAGAACCAGGTCAACGGCTCACGGCTGGTGATCGACCTCGATTCGGGGCGGGCCGTGGTCGATGGGGGACCGCCGGGTGTCAACTCGAGCGGGGGCCGGGTCAACGGCCATTTCACGGTACCCCAGAATCAGCAGCAGAAGCAGAAATAGGGCGATGAACGAGACGGCGACCTTCGCGCGTCCGCCCGCCGAGGCGCGGCGGAAGGACGACGGGCTCGAGGTGCGCTCGATCGCCAAGTCGTACGACAAGCGCGCCGTGCTGCATGACGTCAGTCTCGATGTACACCGGGGGGAGGTTGTCGGACTGCTCGGCCCCAATGGCGCCGGGAAGACGACCTGCTTCTATTCGGTCATGGGACTGGTGAAGCCCGATAGCGGCCGAATCTATCTCGACGGCAGCGACATCACGGAGCTCCCGATGTACCGAAGAGCAATCCTTGGTCTCGGCTATTTGCCCCAGGAGACGTCGATCTTCCGCGGAATGACCGTCGAAGAGAATATCATGGCCGTGCTCGAGGCGGCGGAGCCAGACAAGCAGGTGCGCCGCGATCGGCTCGAGCAGCTGCTGAGCGAATTCGGCCTGACCGCGCTTCGCGATTCTCCGGCGATGGCGCTGTCGGGCGGCGAGCGGCGGCGGTGCGAGATCGCTCGGGCACTCGCTGCAGAACCATCGATCATGCTCCTCGACGAGCCGTTCGCCGGAATCGACCCGATCTCCATCTCCGACATCCGTGAGCTCGTGCGCGAGCTCAAGAGCCGGGAGATCGGTGTCTTGATCACCGACCATAATGTCCGCGAAACGCTCGACATCGTCGACCGCGCCTGCATCATCTACGATGGCCAGGTCCTGTTCCAGGGTACTCCCGAAGCGTTGGTCGCCGACCAGGAGGTCCGGCGCCTCTACCTCGGCGAGAGCTTCGCGTTGTAGCGAGCTCCAACGATGGGCCTGGGCCCCTCCCTAAGCATTCGCCAGTCACAGCAGCTGGTCCTTACCCCGCAGCTGACCCAGGCGATAAAGCTGCTCCAGCTTAGCAATCTCGAACTTGAATCCTTCATCGAGGAGGAACTGTCGAAGAACCCACTGTTGGAAGCGCGATCCGACGAGCCTGACGAGCAGCCGGCCGGCGATTTCGTGGCGGAAGACAGCGAGGGTGACGAAGCGCCCGAAGATCCCGGCGCCGACGACCTCATCATGGGGCAGGCCGATGACGATCGTCCGCTCGATGTGGACTGGCAATCGGAAGCGCTGGAGACCGACAGCTTCTCAGACGTCGTGACGTCAGGTGGAAGCGAAGAAGGATTCGACTTCGACCGCGTCCAATATGCAGCGTCCTCGCTCGCACAATATCTGCAGGATCAGCTCCACGGGCAATCAGGCGACGTCGGCGACCTTGCTCGATTGATCGCCGAGACTCTCGATGAGACCGGCTATCTCACCATCCCATTGGAGCAGATCGCGGAGCTGGCCGGGGCTCCGCTAATGCTGGTCGAGCGGGCACTTGAGATCATTCAGGGCCTCGATCCCGCTGGCATCGGCGCTCGATCGCTCGCCGAATGCCTCGCTCTGCAGGCGAAAGCCGCCGATCGCTATGATCCGGCGATGGCTCGGCTGATCGACAATCTCGACCTCTTGTCGAAGGGCCGCACCGCCGACTTGAAGCGCATCTGCAGTGTCGACGATGAAGACCTCGCCGACATGATTCGCGAACTTCGCGCCTATGATCCCAAGCCTGGCTGCCGATTCTCGGGCAACGCCGCGGAAGAGGTCACTCCCGACGTTTTCGTCCGCCGGACACGCGCGGGCTTCGCGGTCGAGCTCAACCAGGCGACGCTGCCCCGACTGCTGGTCAATCGCCGCTACTACCAGGAGCTGAAGTCCGGACCCCAGGACAAGACATCGCGCGCATGGCTTAGCGAATGCCTGCAAAGCGCGAACTGGCTGGTGAAGGCGCTCGATCAGCGGGCTCGGACCATCATCAAGGTCGTCAGCGAGATCGTGAAGCGGCAGCAGGGCTTCTTCGAGCGCGGAGTATCGGCGATGAAACCCATGACCCTTCGCGAGGTCGCTGAAGCAATCGGAATGCACGAGTCGACCGTCAGCAGAGTGACCTCGAACAAGTATCTCCTGTGTGATCGCGGCCTCCTCGAGCTCAAATATTTCTTCGGTTCGGGTGTCGCCTCGGCGGAGGGCGAGGGCGGCGCGGCCGCAGAAGCGGTGAAGGCGGGGATCAGAACGCTGATCGAGGCGGAGACTGAGATCCTCAGTGACGACGCGATCGCGGCGCTCCTCAAGCAGAAGGGCTTCGATGTCGCCCGTCGCACGGTCGTCAAGTATCGCGAAGCGATGGGGATCGGCTCCTCGATCCAGCGCCGTCGCCTGAGGAAAATCGCGGGCTAATCTAAGAGGACACTCGGGCCCAGATCGGGAGATGGTCCGACGCGCGGCGCGCGTCCGCGCTCATGTGAACGCCGGCGGCCTCGATATTGAGGTCCTTGTGGACGATGATCCGGTCGAGCTGAGCGATCGGATGCCTCGAATGGAAGCTTGGGCCAGTCGGCGCGAGATGGAAATCGGGCTCGAGCTCATTGAGGCAGCCTGCGACCGTGCGCCACTCATTGGTGTCGCCCATCAGGACGGTCGGCATCTTGTTTTGCCGCCGATTGATCGCCTCGAGGATCGCGCGCATCTGCCGTTTTCGCCACAGGCCGGACAGGTCAAGGTGCATGCCAACGACGCGCAGCGGCTTCTCGCCGATCAGCAGTTCCGCGATGACGGCGCCGCGCGGTTCCAGGGTTGGCAATTCGATGGCCGCGCAGTCGAGAACCCCGACGTGGCGCTTCACAAGGATCGCGTTGCCGTGCCAGCCGATGTTGCGCGTGTTGATCTTGAGAAGCCGGTCGGTATGCCGCCGCGCCTTGTCGAACACCCGCTTGTGGCGAACACCGAGATGCACGGGCTTGTACATTCCGTGGCTGTCGATCAGCTCGTGGGGTACGGTCGAGCCGCGTCCGCCGATGCGCTTGTCGGCCTCCTGCAGCGCGACGATGTCGGCGTCGATTTCCTGGAGAACCCGAAGCACGCGATGCGGATCGCGGCGGCCGTCGAGGCCCACGGCCTTGTGCATGTTGTAGGACGCCAGCGTGATGCAGGGGCGGCTGCTCATGCCCTCGCCAATAGCCCTTGCCGCCGAATGGTTCCTAGACGTCGAGGTTGGCGACGCTGAGGGCATTGTCCTGGATGAACTCGCGCCTCGGCTCCACGACGTCGCCCATCAGCCGGGTGAAGATCTCGTCGGCGACATCGGCCTGCGCGATTTCAACCCGGAGCAGCGAGCGGTTCGCCGGATCGAGCGTCGTCTCCCACAGCTGCTCGGCGTTCATTTCACCGAGCCCCTTGTAGCGCTGGATCGATAGCCCCTTGCGACCGGCGGCGAGCACGGAGTCGAGAAGCTCTGAAGGCCGCGTGACCGTTATTGGCTTGCCCTTTGTGTCGGCCTCGCCGGGCTGCTCGTCCGTCTCGACGCCTTCGATTGCTTCGGGCTTCTGTTCCTCGGTGACGGCGCCCTTCTTGAGCGTGCGCAGGATTGATGGCCTGGCGTAAGCACCGGCCTGCTCCTTCGCCAGAGTGTCGAGCTTGCGCGCTTCAGCAGAGACGAGGAAGCTTGGCTCGACGATGTAGACATCGGTGACGCCGCGCCATAGCCGCCTCAGCAGATACCCTCCCTCTTCGGCCACCTCGCCCGACCAGCTCGCTTCCAGGTCGCCCGCGCCGAGCCATTCGGCAACCTTGCCGACGGCCCTCGTCTTGCCGTCCTTCTCGAGGTTGGGCCTCAGCGCGCCATTGATCGCCAGGGCCTCGATCAGCGCCGGATCGTACTTGCGCGGCGCATAGCGCATCAAGGTACGCATTCTTCGAGCATGGTCGGCGAGCATCTTCAGATCGTTACCCGAACGCTGCCCTTCAGGAGTGTCGAGGATGAGACCTTCGAGCCCTGCTTCCTCGAGATAATCGTCGAGCGCGGCATCGTCCTTGAGATAGACCTCCGATCGACCGCGACTCACCTTGTAGAGCGGCGGCTGGGCAATGAAGAGATGCCCGTTCTCAATCAGCTGCGGCATTTGCCGGTAGAAGAAGGTCAGTAGCAGCGTGCGGATGTGGGCGCCGTCGACGTCCGCGTCGGTCATGATCACGATCTTGTGATAACGCAGCTTCGAGATGTCGAAATCCTCCCGGATCCCGGCGCCCAGCGCCTGGATCATCGTTCCGATTTCTTTGGATGACAGCATCCGGTCGAAGCGCGCGCGCTCGACGTTCAAGAGCTTGCCACGAAGCGGAAGGATCGCCTGGTTATGTCGGTTTCGGCCCTGCTTTGCCGAACCGCCTGCCGAGTCACCCTCGACCAGGAACAGTTCGCTGAGCGCCGGATCGCGTTCCTGGCAGTCGGCAAGCTTGCCCGGAAGAGAGGCGATGTCGAGCACGCCCTTGCGCCGCGTGAGGTCGCGCGCCTTGCGGGCTGCCTCGCGCGCGGCGGCGGCATCGATGATCTTCTGGACGATCGTCCGCGCGTGCGCCGGGTTCTCCTCGAGCCACTCCGAGAGCTTGTCCGCGATGAGGCTCTCTAGCGGCTGGCGTACCTCGGAACTCACGAGCTTGTCCTTGGTCTGCGAGCTGAACTTGGGATCAGGCAGCTTGACCGAGACGATCGCGGTCAGACCCTCCCGCATGTCGTCGCCCGTGAGGCCGACCTTCTCCTTCTTCAGCATGCCCGAACGCTCGGCGTAATTGTTGAGGGTGCGGGTGAGCGCGGCGCGGAACGCCGCGAGGTGCGTGCCGCCGTCCCGCTGCGGGATGTTATTGGTGAAGGTGAGGACGTTCTCGTAGTAACTGTCGTTCCACTCGAGAGCGACGTCGATTCCGATGTCGTCGCGCTGGCCGGTGATTGCGATGGGATCCGGGACGAGCGCGGTCTTGGCGCGGTCCAGCCATTTCACGAAAGCGGCGATTCCGCCCTCGTAGAACATCTCGACGCTCTTCTGCTCCTCGTGACGCGCGTCGGTGAGGACCAGGCGAACACCCGAGTTGAGGAAGGCGAGCTCGCGGAAGCGGTGTTCCAGTCGCTCGAAGTCGAACTCGGTCTGCTTGAACGTCTCGCCCGAAGGCATGAATGTGACTCGTGTGCCCCGCTTCTCGGTCTTGCCGATGACCTTTAGAGGCGCCTCGGCATCGCCATGGCGGAAGCGCATGAAATGCTCTTCGCCGTCGCGCCAGACGGTAAGATCAAGCCATTCGGACAGCGCGTTGACGACGCTTACGCCAACTCCATGGAGGCCGCCCGAGACCTTGTAGGCATTATCCTCCGAAGTGTTCTCGAACTTACCACCGGCATGGAGCTGGGTCATGATAACCTCGGCCGCCGAAACGCCCTCTTCCCGGTGGATTCCGGTCGGAATGCCCCGCCCGTTGTCCTCGACGCTGACCGAACCATCGGGGTTGAGCGTGATCAGAATCCGATCGCAATGTCCCGCGAGCGCCTCGTCGATCGCATTGTCGGAAACCTCAAAGACCATGTGGTGGAGGCCAGAGCCGTCATCGGTGTCGCCGATGTACATGCCGGGGCGCTTGCGCACGGCATCGAGGCCCTTCAAGACCTTGATGCTCTCGGCGCCGTAGGAGCTGCTCGTTCCGTCGTTTTCGGGGGTAGATGCCATAGTCCAGATATAGGGATTTGTGAGCGGAAGTCACGCGCGCGCACGTGCGCGCACGCGGGAGTCCCGGGAGGTTTCAGCCGTGGGCGCGGCGGCCGCCACCAAAGCGCCGGCGCCCGCGAAACTTGCGCTTTGGCTGACCACCCTCTGGCCGATGCGCCGAGTGGCCGTCCGCGCGATGCGGGTGACGCTGCTGGCGCTCGTTACGCTCCTGGCGCTTGTGACCGTCCGCGCGGCGGTCGGCCTTCGTCGCAGCCCGCTGCGGCTGTTCCTTGGGAGCTGGCTTCAACCGCTTAAAAGCTTCGGCTATCGCAGTGAAATCGGCCGGAAGCGGCGCAAGTGGAATTCTCTGGCGCGTCGTGCGCTCGATATCGCGCAGGTTGCCCCGTTCCTCCGGACTGCAAAATGCCATTGCGATGCCGGCGGCGCCGGCGCGCGCTGTACGTCCGATTCGGTGCACATACTGCTCCGGAACGTCGGGTAGATCGAAGTTCACGACGTGGCTGACGCCAGGAATGTCGATGCCACGAGCGGCGATGTCCGTCGCCACCAGCACGGGCACGCCGCCAGCCTTGAAAGCGGTGATCGCGCGCTCGCGCTGCGCCTGGCTCTTGTTGCCGTGGATCGCGCTTGCGGGGATTCCGGCGGCCTCGAGCTGGCGGACGATCTTGTCGGCGCCGTGCTTGGTTCGGCTGAAGATGAGCGCTCGTTCCACGGGCTCAGACCGAAGGTAGGTTGCAAGCAGCGCGGTCTTCTCGGCTTGATTGACGAGGGTGACACTCTGATCGATGCGCTCGACGGTCGTTGCCGCCGGCGTCACCGATACTTCGGCCGGATTGGTGAGATACTTGTCGGCGAGCTCCTTGATCGCCTTCGGCATAGTTGCTGAGAAGAACAGGGTCTGGCGCTTTGGTGGAACCAGGCTGACGATGCGCTTCAGCGCATGGATGAAGCCGAGGTCGAGCATCTGGTCGGCCTCGTCCAGAACGAGGATTTCCAGCTCGCGAAGGCTGAGCGCCCGCTGGTCGATGAGATCGAGCAGCCGGCCCGGTGTCGCCACCAACACATCGAGGCCGCGCGCGACGGTACGTACGCTCTTATGGTTCGGAACGCCGCCGAAGATCACGCCGACCGAGAGGCGCATGAACTTGCCGTACGCCTCCGCGCTGGCGGCAATTTGCGCGGCGAGCTCGCGGGTTGGAGCAAGCACGAGCATTCGTACTTGTCCCGGTTGCGGCGCTCGCCGAGCAAAAGCAAGGCGGTCGAGCGAGGGCAACATGAACGCAGCCGTCTTGCCGGTTCCGGTCTGGGCGATGCCGAGCAGGTCACGGCCGGTGAGGACCGTGGGAATGGCTTGGCGCTGGATTGGCGTTGCCTGCGAATAATTTTTCGCGGCAAGCGCATCGAGCAGGGGCCTGGACAGCCCCAATGACATGAAAGACATTGAATTTATTCCAATATTTTGCGCGCGGCGAGCGCGTTGGTACGCGAGCCGCGAGCGGGGTCGAAAAGCGCCCCGCGTGAATAGGAGAGCAGAAAAATCGAGACGCGGGCCGGCTACCAAGCCGTTCACGCCGCTTCGAAAAGCGCCTCGTGTTGCGGTGCATATAGAGGCAACCATTAAAAAGTCCACTTCCAGTCAAGCTGGCATGATTTGCCCCGGCTGCACGTGAAAGCGGTCAGCCCCGCCGATCCCGTTGAAAACGGAGGCTTCGGTTGCCGTGATCCACACCTGCCCGCGCCCTTGGAGACGAGCGAACAGTGCACCGCGACGCTTTGGGTCGAGGTGCGCGGCCACCTCGTCGAGGAGCAGGATGGGCGGCGCGGCGCGGCGCTCGGCGACCAGGCCGGCGTGGGCAAGGACGAGGCCGAGAAGAAGTGCTTTTTGCTCACCGGTCGACGATCGCGCGGCAGGCATCCGCTTGGCGCGGTGAACGACCGCGAGGTCCTGCCGGTGGGGTCCTTGGGTAGCCCGTCCCGCCGCGGAGTCACGAGCTCGGTTTGTCCGAAGGACGGATTCAAGATCACCGGCGTCCCAACCGTCCAGCGAAATGGTTGCACGTGCGAACTCGTCCTCAGGCGCATCGGCGAGTCTAGCCTCAAGAGCAGCGACTGTCCGCATCCGTGCCTCACTAATCGCCGATCCGTACTCGGCCATCGCCGTTTCGAGCGAGCCGAGCCACGCCTCGTCCCAGCTTTCCTCCGCGAGCAACTTGTTCCTCGCTCGCATCGCGGCGTCGTAGCGGGCGGCGTCGCGCGCGTGGCCCGGCTCCAGCGCGAGAACGAGCCGGTCAAGAAAGCGGCGCCGATCGCCCGCACTTCCCATGAACAGACGATCCATTGCTGGAGTGAGCCACAGGACCGATTGCCACTCGCCGAGCGAGTTTACCGAAGCTGGAGCACCGTTCACCCGCACCTGGCGCCGCTCGGGCGCTAAAGTCTGTGTGCCGGTACCGACATCGACGTCGCCCAGGCTGGCGGCCACCGCCCAGGCGCCGGTCCCACCCTGCCGCGCCATTTCCGGCAGCGCGGCCCCCCTGAGACCTCGTCCAGGCGTGAGCATCGAGACCGCCTCCAGAAGGTTGGTCTTCCCAGCACCATTCTCGCCGAAGAGCAGCACGAGACCTGGACCCGGGACGAGCGACGCCGAAGCATAGGAGCGAAAGTCAGTGAGGGTCAGGCGGCTTACCGGCACGTGGGCGGCTTAGCCGCTATTGCTCGCGGCGGTCGATGACTTCGTAATGCACCGCGCGCTCGTCGAAGCGACTGAGGACCGCTCGCGCCTGTTGGGGAACGTGGCTCACCTCGTAATCCTCGCCCGTGAAGGCCTTGATCGAATCGAGGCTCTCGAACCACATCAACGTCTGGAACTCGACTTCCTCGCCAAGTTCGCGTCTCATGAGATCGATGTGGCGGAAGCCCCGGATGTTCCGAGCCTCGATGCCAGGGATCACCTCGCCGTGGACAATGCGCTCGTAGGCATCCGCATTCTTCCGCGTGGTCCAGCCGCGCCAGACCCGGCAGATCATCAAACGCGCATCGGCATCAGGACATAGAGCGCGTTCGACTTGTCGTTTTCACGCAGCAGCGTCGGGGCGGCGGCATCGGCGAGATGGACCTCGACCGTGTCGCCGTCGATCTCGCCGAGGATGTCCAGCAGGTAGCGAGCATTGAAACCGATCTCGAGCCCGTCGGCGCCATAATCGGCGGCCAGTTCCTCGGTCGCGACGCCGTTCTCCGGCGAAGTCACGGACAGGGTCACCTTGTCGCGGTCGAGACTCATCTTCACTGCGCGGGTCTTTTCCGACGCGATCGTCGAAACTCGGTCGACGCCGGCCGAGAAGCTTTTCGGATCCAGTTTCAGGAGCTTGTCGTTGGCCGTCGGGATTACCCGGTTGTAGTCTGGGAAGGTACCGTCGATCAGCTTGCTGGTCAGGATGGCGCT
>Ga0070717_10002249_pt1 | contig 13532 bp, 16 predicted proteins | sample LARL113metaG_FD_71366 | JGI IMG/M metagenome (GOLD analysis project Ga0070717, IMG submission 71366) | Corn, switchgrass and miscanthus rhizosphere microbial communities from Kellogg Biological Station, Michigan, USA - LAR L11-3 metaG | ecosystem: Host-associated > Plants > Roots > Rhizosphere ... | reverse complement strand
TGGCCCAGATCCGGGTGAAGCGACGAGCAGCGGAGCGAGCGCAAACCTGCTGGGGTCCCCGCGCCGTGGTTGCGCGGGGGCTACGAGCAGCGCAGGAGCTGAGCCCGGAGATGGGCCGCACTGGGCGCCGAAGATCCGTCGAGGGTCTTCCCGGCCGGGTCGCTATCCCCATTGTTTGCGAATCCTCGGCAGGATCTGGGTGCCGTAGAGGTCGAGGAATCGGCGCTGGTCATCGCCAGGGTGATGGAAGACCAGGTGGTTGAAGCCGAGGTCGAGGTATGGCCTGAGCTGTTCGATGTGCTCGTCGGGGTTGTCAGAGACGAGCCATCGGCGGTGCGCCACGTCTTCGACGGTCTTGGCCAGTCGCTCCATCTCACGCGGATCGTCGATGCCGGCCTTGGCCTCGGCCGGAAGCGAGAGGGCCGCCCAGATCTTCGTGTCCTCCAACGCCCGCCGCCGGTCGGTGTCGTAAGACACCTTGACCTCGATCATCGTCTCGAGCGCATTCGGATCCCGGCCCGATTCTTTTGCCCCATCGTTGAACGACGGGAGCAACTGCTCGGAGTAGAGCTCCATTCCTTTGCCCGAGGTGCAGATCAGGCCGTCTCCGGCACGGCCGGCGTACTTCGCGATCTGGGGGCCGCTTGCGCTCACGTAGATCGGGAGCGGCTTTTCGGGGCGGTCGTAGATCGTCGCGTTGCGCGTGTGGTAGTACTCGCCGTCGAAGGTCACGGACCGCTCCGCCCAAAGCATGCGAATCAGCGTGATCGCTTCGCGAAGTCTCGCGAACCTTTCGCGGTACTCCGGCCACTGCACTCCGAGCGCGCCTTCATTGAGGTGCTCGCCCGTGCCGACGCCGAGGATCATCCGATCTGGGAAGAGCACCCCGAGGGTGCCGAACGCCTGGGCGACGATCGCGGGGTGGTAGCGGAAGGTCGGGGTCAGCACCGACGTGCCTAGCGCAACCCGTGAGGTCCGCTCGCCCACCGCCCCGAGCCACGACAACGCAAAGGGGGCGTGGCCGTCGCTGTGCCGCCAGGGTTGGAGGTGGTCGCTGACGAATACCGAGTCGAAGCCGTTGGCCTCGGCGGCGCACGCGAAGTCGAGAAGCTCGCGGGGTCCGAACTGTTCGGCGGAAGCCTTGTAGCCGAGCCGGAGAGTCAACGTTTAGCGCCGCTTGAAGTAGCGATTCCAGCTGAACGCGACACCGCTGATCGCCGCGGCGGCAACGACCACCGCGAGCGCGATGAGGCTGTGCGCGTCGAACGAAGCGATGCCGCTGGCGGTCAACAGCACGATCAGGCCGAGCGTCAGCACCATCATCACGACGAGCACGATCGCTCGGTGGACCTTCACTCGGCTAGCTTACCGTCGTGGGTGAGGGCCAAGTTTTGCGTGTCGGCTCTGTCAGATCGACCCAGGATATTGCACGCGCCATGCCGATAGGTTCGGTCGTCGTCGCCGAACATCAGACCGCCGGCCGCGGCCGCCTCGAGCGTCGGTGGGAATCGCCGTCAGGTACCGCGCTCCTCGTCTCCTTCGTGCTCCAGCCTGATCCGCTGCTCAGCCTGGCCGCGGGCGTGGCGACCGCCGAGGCGTGCGGACCGGAGGTGCGTCTCAAGTGGCCGAACGATCTCCTCCTTCAGGGCAAGAAGCTCGGAGGGATCCTGGTCGAGACCACGTCCGGCCGCGCGATCTGCGGCATAGGCATCAACCTGACGTGGGCGCCCGACGGGGCGGCGAAGCTCGAGCAACCTCGCGATGAGGTGCTGGATCGGATACGAACAAGAATCGAGGCGTGGACCTCGGCGCCGTCCGATGCGATCCTGCGACGCTGGCGCGAGCTCTCGGCAACACTCGGCCGTCGCGTTCGCATCGACTCGACCGAGGGCTTCGCCGAGGACATCGGCGCCAACGGTGAGCTCATCGTCGACGGCCGGCCTTTCGTGGCCGGCAGCGTCACGCATCTATGAGCGAAAGGATCTCCGGTAGAACCTCGCCGGATCGGCCGTGGATCACGACCTCGGCGAAACGGTCGAAGGGTGTCGGCTCTGCGTTGATCACGATCATCGATGCGCCGGCGCGCGCGGCGACGAGCGGGATCTCCGCTGCGGGATAGACAACGAGCGAAGTTCCGACGACCAGCATCACGTCGGCCTGCTCGGCCAACTCGTAAGCGGCGGTCACGGCTTCGACTGGCATCGGTTCGCCAAACAAGACCACGGTTGGTTTGAGCAACGTGCCACCACAGTTGCGGCAGCGCGGCGGCATCTCGACGTGCAACCGCCCCTGCACGTCGTGCCGCGACTCTATGCTTCCGCACTCGAGGCAGCGGACCTTTCGCCCAGATCCATGGAGCTCGATCACTCGTCGGGCGCCGGAGTCCTGATGGAGGCCGTCCGTGTTCTGCGTGACGATCGCGACGAGATGACCCGCTTCCTCCAGCGCCGCCAGCGCAGTGTGGCCTGGGTTTGGTTTCGCGGCGAGCGCGACACGACCGCGATCTTTCGAGACCTGCCAGTACGACGCCGGGTCGGCCATGAAGCTGTCGATCGAGGAGACCTTCACAGGGTCGTACTTGGTCCAGAGCCCGCCTTCGCCCCGAAAGGTCGGGATTCCGCTCTCCGCCGACACGCCGGCCCCGGTGAGCGCTACGCCTCGACGTGCCCGCGACAGCAGCTCGGCCGCCCTTTCGACGCTCACCCGCAACCCAATCGCATCCGATCCTGCGCGGCATCGAATGTCGCACTGACGACTGCGGTTTGAAGTAGCGCGATGGCCAGCCTCATGCCGACGGTATGTTAGGCACGGTGGACAAACACGTCCCCGAATCCCGCCGCATAGTGTTCCTCTACGTCCTGGCGGGAGCGGTTTTCGCGACCATCTCCGCGCGTGGGCTGACCGTGCCTCTGTACGCGCACGAGCTCGGCGCCAGCCGCTTCACGGTTGGTGCGCTGTTCTCGGTCGCGACGCTAGCGGGTGCGGCCCTCTCACTTCCGGCGGGCGTACTCGTCGACCGGTTCGGCGCCCGCAACCTGCTCGCCGTCTCCCTTGTGCTCACCGCGCTGTCGCAGATCGCGACCGCGCTCACCCCCAGCGTCCCTCCTCTTTTCCTCTGGCAGATCGTCGGCGGGCTTGCGGCCGGCGTCCAGCAGTCGGCCGTCTTCAGCGCGGTCACCGAGTCCGTCACCAGGGGCCGGCTCGGGCGGGCGATGGGCTGGCTCACGCTGTCGATGCAGGTCGGCTTCACCCTGGGCCCGGCGCTGGCCGGGCTGGCGCTGCGGTGGATCGACATTCGGACCGACATCGCCATCACCACCGCTCTGCTGGTCTTCACGATCCCCGGCGCGCTGTCGACCAGCCAGACCCGCCAGCAGACCGGACGCGGGCTGTCGCTGCGTGAACCCCTGCGCGCGCTGGCGCGTCAGTCAGCTTTCGCGCCGGTGGTGATCGGCTTGATCAGCATGACCTTGCTCTGGGGGACGTGGGGAGCCTTCGCCCCGGTCTTCGGCAAGGAAGCGCTCGGCCTTTCCAGCGCACAGGTGGGCTACCTGCTCGCGATCCAGTCCATCTTCAACGCTGGGTCGCGGCCGGTCGGCGGCCGGCTTGTGGACCGCGCGCGACGCCGATGGCCCATCGTGCTCATCGGCGCGGTCGGCTGGTCGATCGCGATGGTCGTCGTCGGCCACCTCACCGGTTTCCTCCTTCCCGCCGTCGTCATTGCGATCGGGACGCCCTTCATGGCAATCGCGTTCGTGGCCATCGGCGTCGTGTTCGGCGACCTGTCGAGCGCCTCGACGCGCGGCGTAACGATGGGCATCTACGGAACGGTCCTCTTCCTCGGCCTGAGCATCGGTCCGCTGCTTTTCGGACCGATCGTGCAGGGGAGCGGCTACGCCGCGGGGTTCACCGCGTGCGCGATCGTCTCGGTGTTGCTCGCGCTGGTCATGGCCGCGATGCAGACGCAGCTGCTGCGGCGGCGTAGCGAGCCAGCGCCTCTCGGTGACTCGGAAACGCGATCGGCGGCAGCGCGTCGAGCCTGAACACGCCAACCTCGAGCATCTCTTCGCCGGGGGCGATCCTCTGACCAGCCGCAAGGTGGCCTCGGTACGCGATCACGACGATGCTCGGCGCCGTGCTCTTCGCGCCGTGGTACACGTCCAGCACCGACTCGACCTCGACCGACGCGCCGATCTCTTCGCGGCACTCGCGAACGACGGCTTCGGCGGGGCTCTCGTCGTCGTTGACGAAGCCGCCGGGCAAGCACCACAGGCCGTACCCGGGCTCGATCGCACGACGGCCAAGGACGACGCCACCGCCGGACTCGACCACGATGGCGGCCGCGACCTTGGGGTCGCGCCAGAGGACGAAGTCGTCGTTTGGGCACGCTTCGAGCTCGCGCCCTTCGAAGACCTTGATCACGAGCGGCGACCCGCAGCGCACGCAGAAGTGGCCCACGGACTTCGAGGTTAGACCGGTTCGGCTTCGGGCTTGCTCTGGTGGGGTTTTGGAGCCGGGCCCCTCATATCCGCCGCGCGGACCTGGTTCCGGCCGCCCTGCTTCGCCGCGTACAGCGCCTGGTCCGCGCGGTCGATGAGCTGCGTGTAGATCGATGGTTCCTCAGTCGCGGCGACGCCGACGCTGATGGTCAGCTTGAGGCCGCCCGGGAATGTCGCCGAGGCGACCTTGGCGCGTATGCGCTCGGCAAGCACGCGCGCGCCTGACTCCGTCGTCTCGGGCAAGATGAGCGCGAACTCTTCGCCCCCGTAGCGCGCGCAAACGTCGGACTCGCGGAGGCCGTTGGACAGAATCGACGCCAGCTCCGCGAGGACCGCGTCACCGTTGAGGTGGCCGAGCGTGTCGTTCACCTGCTTGAAATGGTCGAGGTCGATCATCAGGAATGCCAGCCCCGAGTGGTGACGGCGAGCGCGCTGCGTCTCCTGGAGGAACCGCTGCGCCAGGGCGCGGCGGTTGGGCAGCTTCGTGAGCTCGTCGGTGAGCGCAGTTTCCTCCTGCGCCTGGAACAGCTGGGCGTGGCTGATGGCGATGGCCGCCTGCGACGCGACACCGTTGAGGAGGTCGGCCTGGTCCTCGTTCAGCTCCCGCCACTCGTTCAGGTAGAGCTCCATCGCACCCATCAGCTGGCCCGAGCGCTGGATCGGCACGACCAGTGCATCCTGCGGATGTCCGCCCGCGTCAAGGCCCGGGGCGGTGCGCTCGTCCAGCTTGACCACCAGCGGCCGCATCGCCGGCAGGGCGGAGCGAAGCGGCTCCTCGTCGAGCTTGCGCATGGCGCCCCGTGCCCGGTTGGTGAGGTTGTACGAGGCTTCGCGGTAGAGCTCCGCCTTGCCCCCGCGCACCAGGTACATCGCGCCCGCAACCGCGCCCATGATCCGGCCGGCGTGCGTCAGGGCGACGTTGAGCACCTCCTCGAGCGCCAGCGACGAGTTGACGGCCGATGCGATGGTGAGCAGCAGAGCCGCCCGGTCACGCGCCCCGCTCTCGTCGGCCAGCGCCGCCTCGAGCTCGTGGGCGGTGCCACGCAGGCGCATCAGCGACAGCAGGAGAAGGAGAAACGCCGCGACCAGCAGGACCAGCGTTATTAGCAGTACTGCCGCGAGATCCAACGGTCACTCCTTCAGGGGGGGTCGGAGGGTTGCCATAGGTTAACGCGGCATCCTGAGGCTTGGTTCTATACTCCGCCTCGATCTGGAGCCGCTCTTTTTCGACGATTTACCCCTTGGCGGCGAGTGGACGACGCGCCGCCGAACCATCTCCGAAGCCGAGATAGCGCTCTTCGCCGGCGTGGCCGGCGACATGTCCCCACTCGCGATCGAAGCGACGGCCGGAGGTCGCCGCACGGCGCCCCCCGCCCTGGTGGTGGCGCTGGCGGTGGGACTCGGTACGGTCGACATGCCCGTGCCCTCGATCGCCGAGTGGGAGTGGCTGAACTGGAAGTTTCCCCGCCCGATCCTTGCGGGCGACACGATCTACGCCCGCTGGACGCTTACCCAGAAACGGCCGCCGGTCGCCGGGGCGCCCTCCTCGATCGTCGTCTGGCGCGTGGACGTCCACACCGGCGATGGCGCCCTCTGTGCTGAGGGCGAGGTCGGCGCCAAGGTCAAACGGGTGGCCGCGGCGGCGCGCCAGGAGGTGCCGGAGGGCGTCCCGGCCCCAGCGCCACGCAGGCGGCGGCGCCGTTCGCGCGCCAACGGGACCGCGGTCGAGCCGCCGGCTGTGGCAGCTCCTCGAGCGCCTGAGGCCAAACCCGAGCGGACCTCGGGAGGATCGCGGCGGCGGCGGCGCCGGCGTCCAGCCGGGTCAGCGAGCCGCGAAGAGGAGCACGAGCCCCGCGCCGCTCACGTCCAGGAGACCGCGGTGGACAATACGCCGGCCCCGGCCGACGCGACCCCAATCGCCGCGGCGGCCAATCGCCGTGGCCTTACCGGCGTGCTGCGACGGCTCCGGCGCTAAGCCGGGACGTCGAGCCCTTCCAGGTACTCGATCACTTTTCGTGTGAGCTGGGTCGGGGTCGAGGCGCCGCTCGTGACTCCCACCCTGCGCGCGCCCCTGAACCAGCTCAGGTCCAGGTCTTCGAGCCGATCGACGAGGTAAGCCGGCTTGTGGCCGAGCTTCTTGACCACCTCGACCAGTCGTAGAGAGTTGGACGAACGCGGGCTTCCGACCACGATCACCAGGTCGACGTCTCTGGCCGCCTCGACCGCCGCCTCCTGGCGCTCCTGTGTCGCGCGGCAGATCTCGTTGTAGACCTCGGCCTCCGGGTAGCGGGCCTTGACGCGGCCGATCAGGTCTTCGGTATCCCACACCGACAACGTGGTCTGGCAGGTGACCGCGATGCGATCGCCGTGCAGGTCGAGCGCGTCGATGTCCTCGGGGTCCTGCACGAGGTGCACCTTGCCGGGCGCCTCGCCCATGACGCCTTCCGGCTCGGGATGGCCCTTGCGGCCGATGTAGACGACGTCGTATCCCCTGTTGGCGAGGTCCGCCACCAGCTCGTGCGTGCGCACCACGTCGGAGCAGGTGGCGTCGACGGGGGTCAACCCGAGCTCGACCGCGCGCTCCTTCACCTGGGGCGAGACGCCGTGGGCCGTGAAGATCACGGTGCCTTCCTTGATGTGCTCGAGCCCCTCGAGCCGGTTCGGCTGGTCGACCAGCGCGACGCCCTGGCGCTGGAGGTCGTCGGTCGCGTGCGTGTTGTGCACCAGCATGCCCAGCATGTGCACGGGTCCCTGGGTCTCTTCGCGAACTCGTTTGGCGATCCGGAAGGCATCTACAACGCCGTGGCAATAACCCCTCGGCGTGATCTTGAGAACTTCCATCAGTCCGGTTCGAGTCTACGTGAGATGATCCCGGCCACCATGGCCGTCGCCGCGGTCGCGCCGTCGCGCTCGGAGATCGCCGAATACGCCCGCGACGCGCGCTGGGCCCGCTTCGCTGCTCTGGTGCTGGACGGCATCGTCCTGAGCGTCGTGTACGCGGTCGTCAACAGCGTTTACGGCGTGACCGTCGTCACCTCCGGCTACATCGGCGACAACGGAGGCTTCTACACAACTACAACCGGTGTCTCGTGGCCGTGGCTCAGCTTGATCGGGTTCGTCTACTTCATCGTCTTGGAGGCGATGTTCGGCGCCACGTTGGGCAAGCAGCTGATGCGAGTCAAGGTGGTCCGGCTGGATGGCCAGAACCTCAGCGTCTCGGGCGTCGTGGCGCGCAACGTCCTCAGGGTCATCGACTTTCTGCCCATCGCATATGTGCTCGGCGGCCTGCTGGTTCTCGGTACGCCAGGCGCGCAGAGGGTCGGCGATATGGTCGCCGGCACGACCATCGTGTACCGCCATCGCGCGCGCCGGCCGGGCGCGACCCGGACCTCTAACTGGCGAGCACTCCGAATCCTTTTACTCGGGCTCGCCTCGCTCACGCTTTTCACCGTCGGCTTCGACTACTTCGGCCGACCACCCCTGGTCATCCAGGGTCTGTACAACCAGCGGGCGCTGCCCGACCGCGATGCAACTGCTTATTCGTTGGGGTCGCCTACGTGGGGCTGGGGCCAGGTCACCTACCCGATGAAGTACGAGACGCCCACGCATCTGTGCAGCGGCAGCATCACGCTCCAGTGGCAGTGGTTCGACTGGCAATGGACAAACGCGACCGGCTACTGCCCTCCTAGCTGATCCCCGCGAAGAGATCGGGTTCGGGAACGTCCGGACCGAGCTTCCCGCGCGCCAGCTGGTAGTACTCGGTTCCAAAGGCCAGCGCGTAGATCTGGTCCTGCATCGTCGCAAACCGGGATTGGGGATCGTTCTGGCTCACATGGGCACGAAATGCGTCTCGCTTGCGCTCGACGTAGTCGTGCACGTCTACGCGTGTTGTCACGAGCTCGTCCGGAGTGCCGGCTATGCGCATGTTGCCGTCCATGGCGCGCTGCGCCTCTTCAGGCATCTGCTTGACGAACTCCTCCATCATCGAGCGCGGTATCGCTGTGTAGTACAGCTTCTTCACGGGCGATCCCTCGCGCTCGACAACGTCGAGCGCGGCGTTGGTGACGTAGTGCGCCTTGATGTGGTCGGGATGTCCGTAGGCGCCGTCCTCCGCATAAGTCACCACCACGTCTGGCCGTTCCTCGCGGATGAAGACCGCGAGCCGGCCGGCAGCATCCTCGAGCTTGGCCTGGTGGAACGAGCGAGGGTCCTTGTTGTCGGCCGTGTCGACCATGCCTGAGTCGCGATAGCCAAGGAATTCCTGGCGATCAACACCCAGGATCTCATCGGCGGCCTTGAGCTCGCGAGTCCGTATCTCAGCCAGGTGCGGTCGCGAGGCGGTCTCGTCCATGTTGTGGATCTCGCCCACCTCGCCCCGGGTCGCGGTGAGGAGGACGACGCGGTGGCCGTGCGCCTTGGCCTTCATCATCACTCCGCCGGTCGAGATCGATTCGTCGTCCGGATGCGCATGAACCAGAAGAAGCGTTCCCACTAAGACAGCAATGCGTCGGCGAGCCGCTCGATTCCCCCGCGACCTGGTCCGGGAATCGTGCGGTCCGCGGCCGCGACAACCTCAGGCGCCGAACCCTCGACCGCGATGCCGAGCCCGGCCCACGCGATCATCGAGGCGTCGTTGCGGCCGTCGCCGACAGCCACCGTCTCCGACTGGTCGACCCCAAGACGGTCGCACATGAAGCGCAGGGCGGACGCCTTGTCGCTCTCGGCCGACGTGAACTCGAGGTAGTCAGGGGTCGATGTGGCGACGTTGAGGCGTCCCTTCCAGCGACTCCGCGCCTCGGGGAGGATGGACTCGAGGGTTTCGGGCTTCGCGACGATGACCAGCTTCGGCGTAGTCGGACCCATGGCCTGATCCAGGTCCGGGACCACGTGGATCTCCATTCCCGCGTGGCTTGCGTAGATGTGCGCCTCGGGGCGGTCGCGCTCGACGATCAACAGGTCGTCGCGGTAAGCCTGGACGTGAAGGTCCCGCTCCCGCGCGTAGCGGATGACCTCCATCGCCAGGTCGTGAGGAACCCCATGGTCTAGCAGCATGTGTCCGTCGAGGGTGCGAACCTGCGCGCCCTGGTAGCAGATGACCGGCCCTGACAAGCCGAGCCGCTCGACCCACGGTGTGGCGCCGGGAAACGGGCGGCCTGTGCATGCGATGACGGTGACACCCGCGTCGACGATGCGGTGGAGCGATGCAACGTCCCGCGGGTCGAGGTTCAGGCGCAGGTCCAGGATCGTCCCGTCCAGGTCCAGAGCGAGGAGCTTGTATCTGAGGGCGAGGGGGGGCGTGGTCGGGGGCCTCGGCGGCAGATTCGGCGTCAGGGTGGCCCAGATCCTAGGCGCGGCCGCGCACCGGAGCGAGTGCACTGTGGATGCACGAGCGAGGAGCACAGGCCGCAACAACGGAGGTGGGCCGCACTGGCGCTGAAGATGCGTCGAGGATCCCCGATCGCGCCCCCACTATCGCTTGACCTCGGGGTTGAGCAGGTTGGGCGGACGGCCGCCGCGTACTGCCGTGGCCATGTTGCGCGCTGCCATCGCGGACATCTCGCTGCGCGTGCGCACCGTAGCGCTCGCAATGTGCGGCGCCAGGATCACGTTGGGCATCGGGATGAGGCCCGGGTGCACCGCCGGCTCGCGCTCGTAGACGTCGAGCCCCGCGCCGGCGAGCTTCCTCGCAGTGAGCGCCTCGACCAGCGCAGCCTCGTCGACGACCGGGCCGCGCGACGTGTTGACCAGGATCGCGTTGCCCTTCATCGCGTTGAACTGCGGTGTGCTGATGAGATGCAGCGTGTCCTGGGTCAGCGGCACGTGCACCGAGATGAAGTCCGACTCCGCGATCAGGCGGTCCAGGCTCGCTCGCTGTGCGTTGAGCTGCACCTCCGCCTCGGCGGGTAGCGGCTGCGGGTCGTAGTAGAGCACGCGCATGTTGAACCCCTTTGCGCGGTGGGCGACGCCGCGGCCTATGCGGCCGATGCCAACGATGCCGAGCGTGGCACCGAAGACGTCCTGCCCGAGCATCATGTCGATCGCCCAACCACGGAAGCGGCCTGTACGCGTGAAGTTGTCGGCCTCGACCACGCGTCGCGCGGTGGCCATGAGCAACGTGAAGGCGAAATCCGCCGTCGCGTCATCAAGCACGCCAGGAGTGTTGGTGACCATCACCTTGTGAGCCGTCGCCGCGGCGACGTCGATGTTGTCGAAGCCGACGGCGACGTTGCTGACGCATTTCAGTCCCGGCGTCGACAGGACGGTCTCGTGGATCGGGTCCATCAGCTGACTCACGATCCCGACGCAGCCCTCGGCCGCCTGGCGGATGTTGGCCTCGTCGAGCGGACGATTCGCAGGGTACGCGACCACCTCCGCCGCTTCGGCCAGGATGCTCGGGCCGGGGTCGAGGATCGGGTGCATCAGCAGGATGCGCGAGCTCATGGGTTCAACCCCAGGTCGTGCGCGATCGGAATGAGCGCATCCCGGACGAACAGCACGTGCTCGTCGAACGGCACGCCGAGCACCTCGGCGCCCAAAACGAGCTCCTCCCGGTGCACACCGCGCGCGAAAGCCTTGTCCTTCATCTTCTTGCGCACGGTCGACGCATCGACGGAGCTCAGTGACTTGTCGGGCTTGACCAGCGCGCAGGCGATTATGAAGCCGCACATCTCGTCGACGGCATAGAGCGCTTTGCGCGCGTTGGTGTCACGGGGCACGTCGAGGTAGTCGGCGTGCGACGCGATGTCGTCGAGGATCTCCTCCGGCCAGCCTTTCTCGCGGAGCATCTGGATTCCTCGCATCGGATGCTGCTCCTTCGTGGGGCCGGTCTCGTAATCCCAGTCGTGGATCAGCCCCAACACCGCCCAGCGTTCGGGGTCTTCGCCAAATCGCCGGGCATAAGCCTCCATCGCGGCCGAGACGCTGCGCATGTGACGCCGGAGCTGCTCCGACTGGGTCATCGAGGTCACGAGCTCCCACGCCTCTTCGTGCGTTGGTGAGCTGCTCATGGTCTTGCTGGGCGCGCCCAGAGCACAACCGTCCACACCGCAAAAACCAAGCCGCCCGCCGCGAGAACGATCGCGATGAGTGCATGTGTCTTGTCTCCGAATAAACCGCGGTCGGCATTCAACGCGGTCACCAAACCAAGGCAGATGAACATGCCTCCGCTCGCGCGCAGGACGGAGGCCGGCGGGTTTTGCGCTCGGCCGATGACGTTCCGGCCGGTGGCCAGCTGGAAGGCGCCGAGGACGATGAAGGCGAGGCCGAGCACGATGGTGAGGACGCCGACGACGCTCACAGGACCTCCTTCAATGCGGCTATCAGCTTCTCCTGCTGATCGCGCGTCCCAACCGTGACTCGAATCCATCCCGCGATCGGCTCACGATCGTAATGGCGGACGAGAATCCGCCGCTGGCGGAGCGCCTCGACTACCTCGATCGCGGGCCGCGGTGGCTTCGCGAAGACGAAGTTGGTGGACGACGGCACCACCTCGAAGCCCATCGCAGCCAGATCAATCGCGAGCTGCTCGCGATTGCGGACGACCTCGCCCACCAGTCTCTTGTGATGCTCCTCGTCCCCGACCGCGGCAACCGCGGCGACGATGGCAAGCCTGTCCACGTTGTAGGAGTCCTTCACCGAGTCGAGCGCCTCGATGACCTCGCGCGATCCGAGCGCGTACCCGATCCGTAGACCCGCGAGGCCGTACGACTTGGAAAAAGTGCGGAGCAACACGACGTTGTCGCGGTGGGAGAGCAGCCCGACGGCCGAGCGGGGCGCGAAGTCCACGTACGCCTCGTCGATCGCCACGACGCCTGACGACGCGCTCACCGCCGCCTCGACTGCGGCGGCGTCGAACAGCGCACCGGTCGGAGAGTTGGGATTGACGATGAACTTCAGCGGCGCGGGGTCTGGTCCCAGGCTGACAGGCAGCTCGTCAAACACCTCGGTCGGATGCGATGAGGGCGCAACCTCATGGATGCGGCAGAGCGGCTCGAGAAGCGGATACGTCGGCGTTGGAAACGCGACGCGATCACCCGCGTCCGCGAATGCGCGAAAGCAGAGCTCGATCAGCTCGTCCCCGCCGTTCCCGACCGTCACCTGCGCCGGCTCGAGACCGAACCTTCGCGCGATCGCCTCCCGCGCGGGCGCCGCGGTCGGGCTCGGGTAGAGGCGCAGCGTGTCGTTGGCCGCGTCCTTGATCGCCTGGATCACCCTGAGTGAGGGCGGAAGCGGCGACTCGTTGGTGTTGAGCTTGACCCAGCCTTCGCCGTCCGGCGGCTGCTCGCCCGGGACGTAAGGCTGGAATCCCTGGAGGGTCTTCCTCAGGACGCTTTTCGACATTCGAGCAGAAATGTTTCCAGAGCGAGGCGTGGGCTCACGTTCTGCTCCAGGTAGCCGAGCGTGTCGTACGAGAGCTCGAGGAGGCGCGCCCAGCGGCCCTGCTCGCGGCCTCGGCTCGCGAGCATGCGACGCCGCAGCTCGATCTGCCAGCTCGCGATCGCGAACACCGCCGGATCCTCCACGTCACCCTCGCTGCGCCGCCACCCCATCTGCTCGGCATCCAGCTGAGCTGCGACGTGCAGGGGGACGTCGGCCGGTGCGCCGAAGATCTCCTCCAGACGGCGCGTCCACGAGTGGTGGAGCTCGATCACGCTCTCGTCACTGGCGCGCCGCACCGCCCAACCGGGACGTCCGCCCGACAACTCGGCGAGCAGTTTCGCGCGTCGGGCGTCGACCCCGAGCCTCGTGAGCAGCTGCTCGATGTCGGGCGCCGGCACCGGGTGGAAGAAGACGCGCTGGCATCGCGAGACTACGGTCGGCAGCACCACGAAGGGGTTGAGGCTCGGGCTGGTCAGGATGATCACGCGGTGCGGGTGCGGCTCCTCGAGCGTCTTGAGGAGCACTCCCTGCGACTCGTCGCGCAGCCGGCCGACGTTCGTCACCAGCGCGACGCGATAGGCGCCGATCGCGGGCTTCAGGTTCAGGAAATGTTGGAGGCTCAGCTCGTGAAACTCAGGCGGCTTGTCGGGGATG
>Ga0070717_10002248_pt1 | contig 13535 bp, 9 predicted proteins | sample LARL113metaG_FD_71366 | JGI IMG/M metagenome (GOLD analysis project Ga0070717, IMG submission 71366) | Corn, switchgrass and miscanthus rhizosphere microbial communities from Kellogg Biological Station, Michigan, USA - LAR L11-3 metaG | ecosystem: Host-associated > Plants > Roots > Rhizosphere ... | reverse complement strand
TCGGGATCGCCGTCGCGGCCGCGCACCGCGTCGGTCACCCGGACCTTGAGCCCGGGCTCGAGGTGGACCGCGGCCTTGGACACCGCCTTGATCTGCTGGCCCGGCAGGATGTCGAGCTGGAACCGGCGCATCACCATCGCGACCACGGTCTTGATCTGCAGCGTCGAGAACGTCGCGCCGACGCACGACCGCGCGCCCAGCCCGAACGGGATGTACGCGCCGCGCGGATAGCTGCGATCGCCCAGGAAGCGCTCCGGCTTGAACGCCTCCGGCTCGGGGAACACCTGGGCGATCCGGTGGGTGACCCACGGGCTGAACGCCACGATCGTGCCGCGCGGGAGATCCCAGCCGCCGAGCGTCACCGGCTCGCGCGCGACCCGGAACCCGAACGGGCCGGTCGGGTACAGCCGCAGGCTCTCCTTGACCACCGCGTCGAGGTAGTCGAGCGCGTCGAGCGCGTCCATGTCGGGATCGCGATCGCCGAGCTTGCCGCGGAGCTCGGTCATCAGCGTGGCGCGCGCCGCCGGGTGCTGGCCGAGCAGGTAGAGCGTCCAGGTCACCGCGCAGCTGGTGGTGTCGTAGCCGGTCAGGAACAGCTGGATGACGTTGGCCATCACCTCCTCGATGCCCCAGCCCGGCGACTGGTCGCGCCCGACCGCGAGCAAGGTGTGCGCGATCGAGCGATCGACGCGCGCGGCCTCGCGTTCGATCAGCTGGGTCAGCCCCGCGCGCACGATCGCCACGCTGCGGCGCAGCGTCCGGCCCTCGGACAGCCACGGCACATCGATCGGGATCGCCACCGACGGCAGCAGCCGGACCGGCGAGTCCAGGACCTCCGACACCAGATCGAGCGCGCGCGACAGCTCGCTCGGCTCGGCCACCATGTCCTGGCCGAGCAGCACGCGGGTCGCGATCCGCTTGCTCAGCGAGGTGATCTCGGGGACCAGGTCGAGCACCGACCCGGGCTGCCACCCGGCGAGCACGTCGCGCGCGGTGTCGCGCATGCACGCCTGGTAGCCGCGCAGGAACTGCTGCTGGAACGCGCGGATCACGACCCGGCGATGCAGCTTGTGGTCCTCGCCGTCGGCCGTGATGATGCCGGTGCCGGCGACCCGCTTGTACGGTCGCTGGATCAGCGCCACCTTGTCGAGCTCGCGGGTCGACGCGAGCAGCAGGTCGGCGGTGGCCTCGGGGCCAAAGATCGCGACCGCAGGTCGCAGCGGCAGGCCGAGCCGGGCGATCGGCCCGAACTGGTCGTAGGTCGACTGGAGAAACCCCAGCGGATCGCGGCGCAGCTGGGGCACCACGCCGAACAGACGCGAACCGCGCGGGCCATCGGGCAAGCGAATCGAGGTAGCCATGGTCACACCCGTGCGGACTGCGCCGCGGAAGCCACCGGTATCGCCGGCGCGTGGCGCACCCGCATCATCGGGTGCGGCGTGGGCTGGAGCGCGATCCGGGCCCGGGTCTTCACCTGGGCCACCGGATCCATCGCGATCTCGTAGCGCTGCGCCAGCATGGCGAGCACGATCTGCGACTCCATCAGCGCGAGCTCGTTGCCGATGCACTGATGCTTGCCGCCGCCGAACGGAAAGTACGCGAACCGCGGGCGCGCCGCGATCCGCTCGGGCGTGAACCGCGTCGGGTCGTAGGCCTCGGGGTCCGGCCAGAACCCAGCGTGGCGACCGGTGACGTACGGGCACACGAACACCCGCGACTCCTTGGCGAGCCGGTGACCGCTCAGCGTGACCTCGTGGTCGAGCGTGCGCAGCATGCCCCAGGCCACCGGGTAGAGCCGCAGCGCCTCCTGCACCGCCATCTTGGCGTACGGGAACGCGCGCAGCTCGCTCGCGCTCGGGCCGCGCTCGGGCAGCGTCGCGACCTCGGCGCGCAGCGCGTCGCGGGTCGCCGGGTGATGCGCCAGCAGCCACAGGCTCCACGTGATCGCCATGTACGTGGTCTCGATCCCGGCTACGAACGTCGACAGGATCTCGTCGTGCAGCTCGGCGTCGCTGAGCCCGTCGCCGGTGGCCGCGTCGCCCGCGCGCACGAACATGCCGAGCAGATCGGCGTCGTCCTCGGCGGCCGGCCGCCCGCGCGCGATCTCGATCCGGCGCTGGATGATCGCGTGGAGATCGCGCATCGCGGCGCGGAACGCGCGGTTGGCCTTGGTCGGGAAGCTGCGCGGCCACTTGACCCGCGTGAACAGCTGGACGTCGAGGTACTCGGCCACGAGGTCGAGCGCGTCCTCGGCGCGGCGCAGCTCGTGGGCCGGCGCGTCGCCCAGCGTGATCCGCACCGTGATCGCGATCGTCATCCGCTTGAGCTCGTCGACGACGTCGACCTCGCGCACCGGATCGCCGGGGCGCGGCCAGCGCGCGGCGATCATCGCCGCCGTGGTCTCGCCGATGACCTCGACCAGGCGCGTCAGGTGGGTCGCGTGGTAGGCCGGCTGCATCAGCTTGCGATGGCGCAGCGAGCTGTCCGAGGACGGCGCGACGAACAGCCCGGGGCCGAGCAGCTCGCGCATCACGCCGCGGTGCAGCCGCCGGCCGTTGCCGAACACCTCCTTGACGTCGTCGGGGTGAAACGCCAGGTACAGCGAGCCGAGCAGGCCGAGGTCGACCTGCACGAGATCGCCGTAGCGCGCGTGGGCGTCGCGGATCGCGACCAGCGGATTGAGGATGTGGTGCGCGGCGCCGATCAACGGCAGGCCGCGCATCACCGGCGGCCCGGCGGTCATCGCCCGGCCCCCGCGACCGCGTCGCCAGGCGACGCGACGAAGTGCGCCAGCTCGTCGATCACGATCGGCGCGACGTGATCCGGGCGCAGGTACTCCTCGGGGGTCGACGGCCCGGTGGTCGCCACGAACATGTGGTTGAGGCCGTGGTACAGCCGGGCGCGGGTCCGCGCGCGACCGGCCAGCCCGTCGCGCCAGCCCGCGAAGTCCGCCATCGTGATCTGGTAGTCGTTCTCGGGGTGGCCGATCAGGATCGGCAGGTCGATGCTGCGCGCGACCGCGAGCGCATCGTAGCTGCGGAGCTCCACGAAGTAGCTGCCGACGATCTTCATGTCCCCGGCGAACAGCAGCTCGTCGGGCCGCAGATCCGGCGCGCGCATCCGCTCGAGCAACTTGCGCAGGATCACCAGCTGCGCGCTGGTGGTGTGGACCTGGCGACCGAGGTGATCGGTCGGGGCCGGCGCGCCCGGGGCGGGCGCCGGCATGCGGGCGACCAGCTCGGTCAGGTAATCGAGCTGGCCCTGGGTGACCACGTCGACCGGCCGGCTGTTGGCCGCGAGCAGCGCGATCCCCGCGATCCGGTCGCCGAGCTCGACGGCGATCCGCGGCGCCAGCATCCCGCCAACGCCGTGGCCGAGCAGCGCGATCCGCGTCGGATCGACCTCCGGCTGCGCCGCGAGCACGCCGACCGCGCTGATCACGTCCTCGATCACGCCGTGCTGCACGGTGAACCCGGGCTGCTCGGTGATCTCGGGGTAGCGCTTGGTCCGCTTCTCGTAGCGCACCACCGCCACCCCGGCCGAGGCCAGGCCCCAGGCCAGATCCTTGAACACCTTGACCCCGCCGATCGTCTCGTCGCCGTCGTGCCGGCTCGAGGCGTGGACCAGCACCGCGGCGGGGAACGGCCCGGCGCCGCGCGGCAGCGTGACCAGGCCGGGCAGCGCGAACGGCGCCGCGCCGATCACCACCGGCCGCTCGACGAACGTGTCCGGCCGCGCGTAGGCCGGCGGCGACCACGACGGTAGATCGACGAAGCCACCCGTGAGCGCGCTCATCAGGCGCGTCCGTGCGCGATCGTCGCCGCGGTGTGGGCCTCGACCTCGGCGAGCCGGGCGCGATCCAGGGCGTCGCCGACGTCCTCGTCGCGCCGCGACTGGGCGTCGATGTCGAGCTGGGTGAACGGCATCACGCCCATCGCCTCGAACGCTTTGGTCACCTTGGGCCCGAGCAGCCCGATGTCCTTGATGATCGGCGCCAGCCGGGTGAACAGCAGGGCGCGGAACTGCTGCGTCTCCGGCGCGCGGGTGACGCGCTCGGTGCACGCCGCGACATCGAACCCGAGCCGCTCCCACACGTCCTGGGCCAGGAACCGATCGCGCATCAGGTAGCACGCGTCGACGACGAACTCCTCGCGCTCCGAGCGCTCGGCCTCGGTCAGCTGGGGATACAGGTCGCGCAGCGCCATCCGGCCGAACGCGACGTGGCGCGCCTCGTCCTGCATGACGTACGTCACGATCGAGCGCACCAGCGGCTCGCGCGCGTAGTCGCGCACGAAGTTGAGCGACGCCAGCGCCAGGCCCTCGATGATGATCTGCATGCCCAGGCTGGTGATGTCCCAGCGCGAGTCCGTGATGACCTGACCGAGCAGGGTCTTCAGGTGGGTGTTGACCGGGTAGGTCATGCCCAGCTTGTCATTGAGGTAGCGCGCGTAGACCTCGACGTGGCGCGCCTCGTCGATGACCTGGGTCGCCGCGTACATCTTGGCGTCCATCTGCGGCACCGCGTGGACCAGCTTGGCCGCGCATAGCAGCGCGCCCTGCTCGCCGTGCAGGAACTGCGAGAACTGCCACGCCATGCTGTGCAGCCGGATCTGGCCCTTCTCATCGTCGGGCAGCTTGGCCCAGCGCTCGGGACCGAGCATCGAGTCCGAGAAGTCCGGCACCGCCATCGGGTTGTCGCGATCGATGGTGTGCGTCCAGTCGATCCGCGTGGTGCTGTTCCACTGCTTCTTCTTGCCCTTCTCGTACAGGGCCAGCAGGTGATCGCGCCCGTCGGCGTAGTCCCAGCTGAACGTCGTCGCTGCCTCGGGTAGCTCCCACGCGGAGCCTCCGAGGTCGAGCTGGAATGCGGAGCGATCGGTCATGCGGTGCAAGCCTCCGGCTCGGAGGGTGCGCCGCCGGCCCCCGGGTGGCGAGTCGTCAAAACGGAGGACACGACGGCCGCGATCAGGCCGACTACCGTCGCGACACCGTGAGCAACCCGCAAGTACCTGCTGCGCTGCCGCCCGCCGCGATGCTCATGAAGCTGATGGCCGGCAAGTGCATCACGCAGGCGCTGGCCAGCGCGGCCAAGCTGGGGGTCGCCGATCAGTTGAAGGGCGGCGCGCGCACGGCCGAGGCGATCGCGCCCTCGATCGGCGCCCACGCGCCGAGCCTGTACCGGCTGATGCGCGCGCTGGCCACGGTCGGCGTGCTGGAGGAGCACGCGGATCGCACGTTCGGCCTGACCCCGGTCGGGACCTGCCTGCGCTCCGACGTCCCGGGCTCGCTCGCGGCGATGGCCGAGCTGTTCGGCGAGCCGCTGCAGTGGGCCGCGTGGTCGGAGCTGACCGACTCGGTCCGCACCGGGGGCAACGCGTTCAAGAAGGTCCACGGCATGTCGGTCTACGACGCCGTCGCCGCGAACCCCGCGCTGGCGACGATGTTCAACGCGGCGATGACCGGGATGTCGGGCCAGCTCACGCGGTCGCTGGTCGCGGCCTACGACTATGCGCGGTTCACCCGGATCGCCGACGTCGGCGGTGGCCAGGGCCTGGTGTTGACCGCGATCCTCGCGGCCCATCCGGCGCTGCGCGGCGTGCTGTTCGACCGGCCGAGCGTGATCGCCACCGCGCGCGACCGGATCGCCGAAGCCGGGCTCGCGGATCGCTGCGAGCTGATCGGCGGCGACTTCTTCACGACCGCCGCGCCGGGCTGCGACGCGTACTTCATCAAGAACGTGCTGCACGACTGGGGCGACGAGGCGTGCATCCAGATCCTGCGCCACGTCGCCGACCACATGGCGCCCGGCGCCAAGGTGCTCGTGGTCGAGCAGGTGCTGGCGCCGCCCGGCGTGCCGTCGTTCGCCAAGATCGCGGACCTCGAGATGCTGGTCGCGACCGACGGCCGCGAGCGCACCGACGCCGAGTTCGGCGCGCTGTTCGCCGAGGCCGGGCTGCGCCTCGAGCGCTGCCTGCCGACCCTCGGCCCGCTGCAGATCCTCGAGGCCGTCCATGCCTGAGCCCCGGGGCGCCGGCAGGCCGGGCGCGTTCACCGAGGGACCGGTCGCCCGCACGCTGGTCGCGTTCTCGCTGCCGATCCTCGGCGCCAGCATCCTGCAGGCGCTCAACGGCTCGATCAACGCCGCGTGGATCGGGCGCCTGCTCGGCAACCAGGCGCTCACCGGCGCAGCCAACGCCAACTCGCTGATCTTCTTTCTCGCCGGCGCGGTGTTCGGGCTGGGCCTGTCGACCACGGTGATGGTCGGCCAGGCGCTCGGCGCCAAGAACCTCGACCTCGCCAAGCGCGCGGTGGGCACCGGCACCACGTTCTTCGCCGGCTTCGCCGCGGTGCTCGGCGCCGTCGGCTACGTGCTCGCGCCTCAGCTGCTGTCCGCGATGCACACGCCCGACGACGCGCTCGCGCTCGCGGTGTCGTACCTGCGCGTGCTGCTGATCGCGCTGCCCGGGGTCTACCTGTACAGCTTCGTGATGATGGCGCTGCGCGGCGCCGGCGACGCACGGACGCCGTTCGTCTTCCTGATCTTCTCGGTCGCGATCGACATCGGCCTCACCCCGCTGCTGATCCAGGGCGCGGGTCCGATCCCGCGGTTCGGCATCGCGGGCGCGGGGCTGGCGTCGCTGATCGCGCAGTGGCTGTGCCTGATCGCGCTGGTCGCCTGGCTCTACGTCCGCAAGCACCCGCTTTGCCTCGCGCGCAGCGAGCTGCGCTACCTGCGGGTCGACCGCGCGATCCTGGCCAAGCTGCTCGGCAAGGGCGTGCCGATGGGCCTCCAGATCCTGCTCACCAACACCGCCGCGCTGGCGATGATCACGTTCGTCAACCACTACGGCTCGCAGACCACCGCGGCCTACGGCGCGTGCAACCAGCTGTGGAGCTACCTCCAGATGCCGGCGTTCGCGGTCGGCAGCGCGGTGTCCTCGATGGCGGCGCAGAACGTCGGCGCGCAGCGCTGGGATCGCGTGTCGCGGATCGCGTGGGCCGGCGTGGGCTGCGCCGCCGTGCTGACCAGCGCGCTGGTCGGCCTGGTCATGCTCGGGAACCGCCCCGCGCTCGCGCTGTTCCTGGGCGAGCACAGCGCGTCGCTGCCGATCGCGATGCACATCAACGCGATGGTGGCGTGGTCGTACATCCCGCTGGTCGTCGGGCTGGTCCTGTTCAGCCTGATCCGCGCGACCGGCACCGTGATGGTGCCGCTCGCGATCGTGTTCGTCTCGTTCCTCGCGATCCGCCTGCCGTTCGCCTACTTCCTCGAGCCCTCGCTCGGCGCCGACTCGATCTGGTGGGCGTTCCCCGCCGGCGCCTTCGCGTGGACCGCGCTGTCCGGCGGCTACTACCGCTGGGGCGGCTGGCGCCAGGCGCGCCTGCTCGATCCGCCTGCCCGGCCGTCGCGCAGCGCGGCGTTCCCCCCCGCAGCTCCTGAAAGGGTCGCCTCATGATCGACTATCGTTCGCGCGCAGACGCCGACGCCCGTCCGGTCGACTTCGTCGCGTTTCACGACCAGCTCCTCGCGCCGCGCCTGGCCGCCGGTCACGGCCCGCTCGCCGCGCGCGGGCTCGCCCGGCTCGCGCTGCCGCCGCTCGCGATCGAGGTCGACGGCCGCGCCTTCACCTACGCGCCGCGCAACGGCACGATCGAGATCGTCCCCGGCCGCGCCGCCGACGCGGTGCTGGCGACGATGGACGCCGCCGTGTTCTCCGACCTGGTGCTCGACCTCAAGACCACGACCGCCGTGCTGCTGACCGGCGCGGCCCAGGTCGCCGCCGCGCAGACCCCGAGCTTCCTGCGCTGGGATCTGGTCCTGCGCTCGATGATCGATGGCCGGGCGATCCACGAGCCCGGCGCGGTCGAGCTCCGCGATCGCAGCGGCCGGCCACTCGATCTCGACCGCGTGTTCACCCCGCGCGACGCGCCCGAGGACGTGGCGCACTTCCTGGGCGAGGCCGGGTTCGTGATCCTCAAGGGGGTGTTCACGCCCGACGAGATGGCCGAGGTCAGCGCGGATCTCGATCGCATCGCGCCGAGCTACCAGCCCGGCGACGGTCAGTCGTGGTGGGCGCGCACCGCATCCGCCGGCAGTCGCCTGGTCCGGCTCAAGCAGGTCCAGGATCGCTCGCCGGTCGTCGCGCGCTTGCTGCGCGATCCGCGCTACCTCGCGATCGCCGACCTGTGGCCCGCGCGCTATCCGCCCGCCGAGCGCAGCGCCTCGCCGATCGACGCCTGCATCAAGCCGGTCGACACCGTCGAGGGCCTGTCCGACATGAACTGGCACAAGGACTGCTCGCTGGGCCGTCACTCGTACGACTGCTGCAACTTCGGCGTCGGGTTCTCGGTCACCGACTCGGACGCCGACCACGGCCAGCTCTGCGTCGTCGCCGGCTCGCATCGCACCCAGCTCCCGCTGGTCCGCCGAGGCGCCTACGCCGTAGAGCTGCCCGACGATCTCGATCTGCCGGCGGTGCCGCTGCCGACCCAGACCGGCGACGTCACGATCCACCTCAGCTGCGCGATGCACCGCGCGCTGCCACCCCGGCGCGCCGAGCGGCGCGTGATGTACAGCGGCTACATCGTCGAGACCGACCACCGCCTCACGTTCACCGGGGACGACTACGCAGCGCTGCGGCGCTCCACCAAGGCCCACCCGCCAACGACGTGAGCGACAGCCACGCGCCCTCCAGCGACGCCGGAAGTCCGGCGCGCGCCCCGGCGCCTTCACGCACAAGGATGTCATGACACCAGACCGTATTCGCACCCTCCTCGCCCTCACGCTCGCGGCGCCGCTCGCCGGCTGCGCCGACACCGCGCCGGGAGAGTCCCGTCCGCTCGACGACGTGCTGGCGCGTGCACAGGACGCGCTCGGCGCGCCCGAGGCCATCGACGACGCGCAGGCCACGACCCGCCGCAAGCAGCCCGTGATCGCCACCCAGCGCGTCACGGCGACCGGCGCGCGCTTCGACCCCGGCCAGAGCTATCACCTCGGCGATCCGCCGCTCCTGATCCAGGACTTCCAGTACACCCGCACCCGCGACCTCGGCGGCGGCCGCGTGCGCACGGCGTGGAATCGCGCCGCCGGGTACCCGACGCTGGTGCCGTTCGCCTACGACGAGGTCGTCGGGCCGACCGGCGGCTACTTCACCGCGCCGCACAACTTTCAGGAGCTGCTGACCGGCATGCTCACGCCGGCGATGACCTCGGCGAGCGTCGACGCGACGCTGCGCAACCGCGAGCTCGACGAGCCCCACCTGCTGATCGCCGAGGCGATCGCGCACCCCGGCCACGTCACCGGGTTCGCGGTCCGGACGATCGACGGCCACCTCGCCTACGAGATCGCGCTGGCGCGGCCGTTCGCTCCGGTCCGCATCGCGATCGACGCCGCGAGCTTCCTGCCGGTCCAGACCTCGCGGCTCGAGGACGAGGCGATCGCCGGCGACGCCGAGATCACCGTGCGGTTCTCGAAGTGGACCACCGTGGCCGGCGCGCGCGTGCCGACCGAGCTGGTCCGCTCGCTCGACGGTCAGGTCATCCAGCGCGATCAGCGCGCGGGCTACCAGTTCGCGGTCGGCCCCGACACCGGCATCTTCGACGTGCCGCCGGAGAGCACCGCGCCCTACGACGCCGTCGCGGCGCAGGTCGGCGATCAGCATCCGGATCTGTTCGACCGCGGCAACTCGATCGGGCTCCGCGAGGGCGAGCCGCTGGTCGACGTCAACCTGGTCCCGCTCGCGTCGGGCATCTACTCCGTGCTCGGCGGCACGCACCACTCGCTCGCGATCGGCACCGACCACGGCGTCGTCGTGGTCGAGGCGCCCAACGACGACACGCGCTCGCTCGCGGTCCAGGCGGCGATCGCGGCGGCGTTCCCGGGCAAGCCGATCCAGTACGTGATCAACACCCACCACCACAATGACCACGTCGGCGGCCTCCGCACCTACGTCGCGCGCGGCGTGCCGGTGGTCGCGCCGGCCGCGGACCTCGGCTTCCTGCAGACCGTGTTCACCGCGCCCCACACCGCGCTGCCCGATACCCTGGCCCGCAACCCGCGCGCCGCCCAGATGATCGGCGTCACCGACGCGGGCTGGTCATTCACCGACGGCCGGACCATCCAGGCCATCCAGCTGAGCTCGGAGCACGTCGACCACCAGCTCGTGGTCTACATCCCCGACGCCAGGATCGTCTTCCAGGCCGACCTCTACTACCCGCACCTCGTCCCGGTCGAGCAGACGCCCGCGCCGTTCCGCGTCACCACCCGCGCGCTCTACCAGGCCCTGGTCATCGACCGCGGCCTCGCCATCGACTTCGTCGCCTCCGGCCACGCCGGCGTCGCCACCGGCGACGAGTTCCGGATCGCCGCCGGCTTCTAGGCCGGCGAACCAGGGCTCGCCCTCGGGTGGTAGACTCGCCGGGTGTTCGTGCCCGTCGAGCGCTTGTTGCTGCGGCTGCGCCAACCGGCGTCGCGCGCAGCCGAGCTCGCCGCGCTGCGCCAGCGGCTGCGCGGCGAGCGCGCGAGCGCGGTCGCCGACGACGAGCGCGCGCTGGCCGTCGAGGTCGGGCGGCGCAAGCGCGCGGTCGCCGCGGCGATCGGCGACGTGGCCACGTGCGGCTCGTGCGCGACGCACCAGCCGTGGCCAGCCGGCGCGTTCAGCGGCGGCGCGTGCTGCGCGGGCGTGACCGCGAACCTGTTCGACGCGCGCGAGCTCGCCGCGCTCGCCGGCGCCGGCACCCGGCCGCGCGATCTCCAACCGCCGGCCGGCAGCGACGCCCACGCCGGCTGCGCGTTCCGCGGCGCTGACGCGTGCTCGCTCGCGCTCGCGCATCGCCCGGCGCGCTGCGTCCACTACGTGTGCGACGCGCTGCGCGGCGAGCTGCACCGCGGTGCCCAGCTCGACGCCGTCGAGGCCGAGCTCGCCGCGCTCGACCACGCGATGCGGGAGTTCACCGCGGTCCATCGCGCGCGTCAGGATCGCGAGGTGCTCGCGCCGGTGCTCGACGCGGTGCGCGCCGCGACCGGCCGCCCGCGGTCGCCGTGACGCCGCCGCGGACCATCACGTAGGCGAGGCCGCGTCGAGCGCGGCGCGGGGCGTCGCAGGTTCCCGGTGCGCGTTCTCCGCGCGTCCGCCGTGGCCGGCGGTCGCGCGATGGGCTGCATCGATATCTGTGGCCATCCGGTAGTCCGTCGGGTCGCCGAGATACGCGCACCGGGTCAGCCCGAAGTCCGTCACGGCGAGGTAGCGCAGCTCCGTGTCCCCCAAGTTCTGGGTCTGATGCATCGACCAGCGCGGCACGAGCACGCTGTCCCCGGCGCGCACCGGCAGCGCGCGGCCGTCGACCACGACCTGGCCGGATCCCGCGAGCACATGGATCAGCGTCTCGTGGGCGTGCTTGTGCTTCTCGTTGAACTTGCCCGCCGGGATCCGCACCATGCGGGGATCGAGGACCTCGGCGGCGAGCGGGAGGCGCTCCACCGCGAACTCGACATTGAGCTTTTCGACCTCATTGGCATACATCGCAACCGCGGTGTCGCCGCCGCGATGATGGAGCTTGGCATCGGCGACCCCTTCGGCGAGCGACACGCGCTGCTGCATGCGCGCGAGCATCGGCTCGAGCCGCTGGTGGTGCAGGGCATCGAACAGGTTGTCGAACAGCTCGGTGCGCAGGTCGAGCGCGGCGCGCAAGCCGACCGCGCAGGCCTCGAACCACCCGGGCTGCGCGGCGTACGAGGTCATCAGATTTTGCAGCGTCTCGGCATGCTCGTCGTCGCACGCGATGTGCAGATCGAAGAACTCGAGCTCGTCATCGGGGATCCCGGCCTTGCGCAGGCCAGTTCGCATGATCTGATACATCCGCGGAACGATGCCCTCGGTGCCGAGCGAGAGGAACGCGGCCGCCGCGACCGGCTCGGCCGATTGGCACTGTGCGAGATAGTCGTGGACGAAGTGCCGCGTGAACGGCGCGTAGCTGATCGTGCGCACGTCGGGGACGCCGAGCGAGCGATGCAGGAAATCGCGAAAAATCTGGGCGTGGCGGCGCTCGGGGGCGCAGCCGCCACCCTCCTCCCAAAGATTCTGTGCGAGCTCGGCGCGAAACAGATCGCTCTCACAGCTCGCCATCACCGCGGCGAGGAAGCGCGTGAAGCTCGAGCTGTATAGATGATATTGCGAGAACACATAGCGCAGCTCCTCGCGCGACAGCGCCCCCGCGTCGAACGCCGCGAGCAGCCGGCAGCGCCAGAACGGATGCTCGCGTTCCAGCTGGCGCAGGGCCGCGAGTTGGGGCTCGAGCGTGTCCGAGGACGCGCGCGGCGGGAGGGCAGACAACACATCGATCGTTGAATTCATCATCTCGCTCTCGCTTTGCTTGCTAGAAACACCTGGTGACCCCCGGCGAACAATGCTCTCCTTGAGCCTGCTTCGGTGTGGCACGTCCGAGCACTCGGCATGCCATCGTCGGACAAACACCGCAACACGCCAACGATGGGATGTACGCCGGATTGCGGCCATTCCGAGGTCCGTTGTGGACGTCTCGCTGAGCGAGTACGCGCGCAGGAGATGTGCGTCGCGCGCAAGCGCACGAGTCTGTCCATACTCACGTATACGAGATCAGTAATCTCCGCGCGACGCGTACAGCACGACAAGAATGATCGCGAATCTTGCGTCGAGTACGTTTTCTCGACGCGATTTCCACGAACACGGCACGTCACCCTCGTGAGTCGCAGCGATCGCAGGCGCCAGCGCCGCCGCCATCGGCGCTATGCTGCGCCTGGAAAGATCGGCGATGACGAATTCTCCACGCGCGCACCCGATCGCCGCCGGCGTTGCCCTGGCGGTCGCCGCCGCGATCGCGTTCGGCGTGACGACGCCGATCGTGGCGTGGGCTGGACGCGCGCTCGGCGCGTTCACCACCGCGGCGCTGCTCTACGCCGGCGCGGCCGCGGCCGCGCTCGCCGCGCGCGCGCTCGGGCCACCGTCGGAGGCGCCGCTTCGCCGCGGCGACGCCCGCCGCCTGGTGATCGTCGCGGTGCTCGGCGGCGCGCTCGCACCGACGCTGCTCGCGTGGGGCCTGCAGCGCGCGGGCGCGACGCTGGGCGCGCTGCTGCTCAACCTCGAGGCGGTGTTCACGGTATTGCTCGCGCGCGCGGTGTATCGCGAGCCGATCGGCCGGCGCGTCGCCGTCGCCGTCCTCGCGATGGTGCTGGGTGGCGTGGCGCTGACCCTCGAGGTCTGGCGCGGATCGCGCTGGGAGTTGCTCGGTGTCCTCGCGGTCGCCGCCGCGACCGGGGCCTGGGCCGGCGACAACACGCTCACGCGACCGCTGGCGCAGCGCGATCCGCTCGACGTCGTCGCCGCCAAAGGCGGTGTCGGCGCGGCGATCACCGGCGCCATCGCGATCGCGATCGGCGAGCCTGCGCCCCTTCTGGTGCCGCTGCTCGTGCTGCTCGCGTGCGGCGCCACCGGCTACGGCCTGAGCCTGCGGCTCTACTTGCTCGCGCAGCGCCGGATCGGCGCAGGCCGCACCGGCTC